>ERZ778019.793-NODE-793-length-53140-cov-13.485241_pt1 | contig 53140 bp, 55 predicted proteins | sample MGYA00375749_ERZ778019 | MGnify/ENA primary metagenome ERZ778019 (study PRJEB29350, sample SAMN05389821) | bioreactor metagenome | isolation source: Ammonium sulfate bioreactor | place: South Africa: University of Cape Town | collected 2014-03-17 ... | reverse complement strand
TTCCGTTAAAAACGAATGCAATAAAATCTATGATATTTACAAATCCGCTTTGATTGTACTGTTCGATCCATAGTTACAGCCAAAACAAGGTAGAATATTCCCCCTCTCTCTCTCTCGTTCTGTTTTTTTCTTCCCTTATGAAAAAATGCGAACTTAAATACCAATGACTAGAATGTGCTTTGGAACATTTCGATACGACGGACTTTGCTCGGTAGTGAAAAATCTGGTTCGTAAATATCGTTCGATAGATATCTATCAAACGCACATTATTTTTTTGTCGATTCAGGTGCATAAATCTTGAGTATAAACATCGATTGGTGATAAGTATCTGACGACCTTGGATTTTTTGTTTTTTGTTTGAAGAAAAAAAGAACGCACCGAACGGAAATTTGCTTTTTATTATTGAAAATTTTGTGTTATTTTTCAGATGATAACTAAAATCGAATCAAAATGAATACTCAACGGTATTTAAACTCGAAATCTTATCTCAATAGCAATGTACTTGATTGAAAAACGAAGAGAACGAAAAACATATTTTTGTTTTTCTCGAGTTGTGCGCGTTGTTGTAGGTGTGGTGTATACAGACTACGTTTTCGTTTCATTTATTTATTTTCTATGCAATGTGTTTGAATCGATGTTGTGTTTAGCGTTAATGGTACCGAACATTCCAATACAAATCTGAATAATAATCAATCGAAAATGTCTACTCTCGGTAATTGTTCGCCTTCATGTGATGGAAAAATTATTCCAGGTTTGATAGTTGAGAATTGGCAAGTAAATAAAACAATCGAATTGATTTAGTTTTTCCTTGGTTTGCAATTGATATCGGTGGAACGTTGGTCAAACTTGTTTATTTCGAGCCACTTGATTTAACAGCCGATGAAATTGAAACTGAAGGAGAGATACTCATGAATATTCGACATTATCTCACATCGAATCGAGCTTATGGCGAAGAGGGTTTTCGAGACGATGCACTTGAATTGAAAAATATTCAATTAGGTGGTCGCCGAGGAAATCTGCATTTCATTCGTTTTCCAACATCGAAAATGACGAATTTTATTGATCTTTGTGTGATGAAACATTTGCATACGTTAACTTTCAAAGTATTTGCAACCGGTGGAGGTGCTTATAAATTTGAAGAAGATGCCGTTCAAGTATTTATTCTTTCTCGAAAGACGATTTTCAAAACTGTGGTTTTTTTTTGAAGAAATTAAAATTAGTTTGGTGTAAATGTGATGAACTTGATACACTTATCAAAGGTTTACGTTATCTAACGAAACTCAATCCGAATGAATGTTTTTATTACGAAGAACCACAAAATTCAGCCAATCCAACTAAACATCCGTTTCAATTTAATATAAAAAAACCTCTTGTTCTTGTGAATATCGGCAGTGGCGTGAGTATTTTACATGTCGAATCCGAGACTCAATATCAACGAATCAGTGGAACGAGGTTAGTCATCGAATTAACGGTATTCAAAGACAAATTCGTTCGGTTTTTAGTATAGGTGGTGGAACATTTTTAGGATTATGCTGTTTATTAACAGGATGTTCGAGTTATGAAGAAGCTATTCGCTTAGCTAGCGAAGGTGATAGTACAAAAGTAGGCGAAGATCTTTTGGTTGATAAATAATCGCCGAGTTTTTCAGGTTGATAAATTAGTCAGAGATATCTACGGAGGTGATTATGAACGATTCGGTTTGCCCGGTCATATTGTTGCGTGCAGGTACGTTGATTTACTTTTTTTTTCATTGCTTTGGAAATCAAGTTTAATATTGACAGCTTTGGCCATATGAATTTATTGGAAAAACGTGAACAAGCATCGAAAGCAGATCTTGCACGAGCGATATTAGTCACGGTTTTGAATAATATTGCATCGATTTCGATGATGTGCGCTCGAACTGAAGTAAAATTGACAATTTTTGTTGTTGTTTATCTTTTGTTTTATCGTAGAATGCCGATCGAATTCTATTTAGCGGAAGTTTTCTACGTATAAACGAGTTGTCAATGAGGATCTTAGCTTCTGCAATGGATTACTGGTCGAACGGGCAAATCAAAGCGATATTTCTCGAACACGAAGTACATTCGACTGATATGATTCAATTGATTTCAATTTCTTTGTCTTCTAGGGTTATTTGAGCGCTGTCGGTTGTCTAAGAGAGTTTATAATGGACGAAAATGATCTCGTTCCTTCGTGTCACACTTAAAAATGTCTTCCAAACCGTACTATTATGTTTGTGATATATTGTTATTGCCAATCTGAATCGTTGTTTGTTTTGCACGTCTATTCAGCGCTTGTTAGTTTTTCTGTGTCCGTTGTTTCTTTTTTCCATAGATTAAAACTACCATTTGCTTGTTTTTTTGTTTTCAAGATATACGTATTTAATCGAAAAAAGAAAAAAAACAGACAGTCTATTCTTTCACATGGTGTTAGCCAAGCATTTTTTTGACTTCTTATGTCTAACTGAATGTTGTTCGAATTTTTGGATACCTAATAATACGACAGGTAAAAGTCTGTTCATGCTTGTCGATGTCATTTCTTTTTTGTTTGTCAGAACTTAATATTCGATTCACACAGAAATTGGTCGGACAACCGCTTGTTCATAAATTAGTCTTAAATTCAATAACTTCACATCTGACAAATCCGAACCCATCGAAAGCTTTAGTACTTTCGCTGCATGGAAGTACAGGCACAGGTCTGTCGATGAATTTTCGATTTATTTTCAATGTTTTCTTCTTTTCAAGGGAAAAATTTTGTTGCTAAACATGTCGTCGAAAGTCTTTACCTTGAGGGTTTCAAAAGTCGGTTTGTTAAATTATATGTTGTTTCAAGAGACTTTATGCATGACGATGCTGCACACATTCGTGAATATAAAGTATGAGATTTGTTTTTGTTCTCGAAATGAAACACGATGAAATAATGATTTTGTCAGGACCGTTTGACAAAAGATATCGAGCGGATAACAAGCTCTTGTGAACAAGCAATGTTTATTTTCGATGAAATCGATCAAATGCCTAGTCAATTGTTAGATGTTATTATGTTTTATCTGGATTTTCATAGTCCAACTCGATCGAGAAATATCGATTTCCGAAAAACAATCTTTTTCTTTCTTAGGTAGAGTAAAAAAGATCGTTTTATGGAATTGAAATTCAAAGTTTCTGCTTTAGTAATTCTGGCGGAGAGAAAATCATTGATTTAACCACGAAATTTCATCGATCGTCTATTTCTCGTAACGACTTTCCGATTCTTGATTTCGATCAAATTCTCTCGAATGCTTCATTGCACGATAAAGGTTTTCTTTCTTCGAACTTTCAATCGTTTTTTATCTTCATCTCTAGGTGGTTTTCAACATGCGTCAATCATCAAACAGGATTTAATCACTTTTTTCGTACCGTTTCTACCTCTCGAACGCGTTCATATCCGTTCGTGTATTCGACAACAATTAAAAAGTTTGCTCGAAGATGAACCATACGAATACGAATATTCGGAAGACAAGATTGTTGATGAAGTTCTAAGTCTCATCGAATTTTCAACGTACGATTCGTTTGAATACTCACCATCGGGTTGTAAACGTGTTGAACAAAAATTACGTTTCGAGTTCGAAATTTTAAGATCGAAATTGAAACGAAAAGAAAAACGTGTTCACGAAAATTTGTAAATCTGTTTTTTCTTGTTACTTTTTCAGATGAAATTATGACGAATAAACAACAACAAATCGAATCTCTCAATAACGAAGTACGCAAAGAGAAAACTTCGTTGTTTCATTTTGAATTTTATTCTATAAAATTAGATTCAAATCTTGCAAAAGAAATTAGATAGTAAAACCAAAGCATTTGCTATTCTAATCAACGAACTTGAATCGTCAAAACATGAACGTGATCAATTTAAAACACTCGCCGATAGTTTACAGGAAAAACTCGTTCAATTAAAACGACAATTGAATAATACACAGAAGAATACTGATCCATTGAAAACCCTTCAGCAAACGCAAGCTGTCTACGAACATCCGAATGATGTAAGTCGAACGATAGACATTTGTGTTCGTTTCTCGAAAGTCTACTCTTAAGGATAATTATCGAGTTAAAGAAGTTCAGGTTCGTTTTTAGAATGGATTTATTTTGAAATACTAACGCATGCTCTTCCGGTTTTTTTCTGTTTGCTCTTCTACTAAAATTCATTGTTTTAGTCAACTGTTCATTTACTAAAATCCGCTCTGAAAAATGTTCAAGATGAAAAAGAACTTTTGCAAAATAAAATCGACGAACTAACACACGAATTAAATGATGTTAAAGGCGATCTTATGGTAAAAACTAAAAATTCATCACCCTCTCAAAATTTCGAATATCCTTTTCGTTTAGATTTTTCGACAAAAACGTCATCGTGCTCGAAATAGTAATCAATCGAATGGCAGTGATATTGCTTCGCCAACGAAAGACAATCATAACGACGAAACAAGTCTTCTATTGACTCGTTTGGAACAATCAAACGAACGCGTAATTCGTGTTTGAATATCTCAAAAAAAAAGATGCGAATGTTTTTGAGTCACTTTAGATTACACAGCTGGATAACGACTTGAAGTTAATCGTTTGTCAAAAAGAAGAATTAGAAATTGAACGTGATTCGTTTAAGAATAAATATACCAAACTTAATCAGGAATTAAATAAAATGTGTAATGGAAACGAAAAACAGATCGTTGATATCGAACTTGTTCTTTCAGAAAATCGGTAAACATAAGTCAATTAGAAATAATAATAATCGTTCGATTAATTTTGTATATTGATTTAGATATTTGAAAGAGAAAATCAAAGATCTGACAGAAGAAAAAAATCGTACTTTAGCTAATGCAAATAAATATAAAGTGATTCGATTGAAATCCTGTCGATGATTTGTCAATATTGAAGTTCCTGTGTGTTTTCTAGGAATTACTTCAAACTCATCGGTCTGCTTCCAATCACCTCGGCAAAGTTCATTCTTCCGGAGATGTTCTCACGCATAAACAAGGTTCTTTTCTGTTTAAATTTTCTCTATTCGTCATGGTTGAATTCGATTTTAGTGCAAAATCTGCTGAAACAAAGTTATATCGTTCCAGACACGCCTGAAACCGAGAACGATCTGAGATCCATAGCCGAAGCTCTATTCGAAAGTGTCAAAGACAAAAATGTCATGATCAATCATCAACGAAAAACAAATAAAATTCTAGCAAATCGTGTCGCCGAATTAGAAAAACTACTTTCCGAATCGAAACTCAGTAAAATAAATAAAAGTCTTGTTATTTTTCTTCATTGATTTCCTTCAGATCAAACAAGTTCAATAATCAATTTACTCGATCGTTCGCCCACATCGTCTCCTTCCGATAATGTCACATCTCAATTTGTCAATAGTCTCGATGATCAACAGCAAACGTCTCCAACACAGATCTTAACTTTCTCACCCGCATGGGCAACATCTCCGCCATTGTCCAGTCGACTATCTGAAGATGATTCGAATACGAAAACGAAAACAATGAAATATCCAACGCCCATCCTCATGAAAAACACACTCGAATGCCATCAATCGAGAAATCTAAGAAAAAAATCCGAAAGTATCGAATTAGAAATGGACGATCCATTACAATCGCCAACATTGGCGAATTCAATTGCTTATCTAGCCGAACAAGATTTAATTCCACCTAAATCACCACTCAGTGAATCAACCGAACAACAACAACAACAATCTCATGATTATTCAAATCTCACGTGTTAATAAACAGACAAAACATCTGACATTCCGTTGTTTATGTATTTTGTGTTTTAACTAGTCACCTTCAGTATTCGACCTTCTATTTAAATAAAATAACTACACTTATGACCTTAATCAAGTGATTGATAGTTTCGTAGATTTTTTTTATTTGTATTTAAATTGAAGGATAAAATCAAATAGCATGAAAAATAAAAAAACACTTTTAAATATACATCGTCGAGTCTGTCCTTGGAAATACATGTAATTTTAGGTTGACTAGGTTTCGCCGAACAAAAGAAGAAAACGAACAGATGCAATTATCAAGGTTTATACAAGAGAATTAATCAATACATCGCAATATGAGTTAGTTGAAATGTTTTTTCTTCTTCTTCTATTCGAGTGTTGTGGCTTGTATAACCTCAGTAACTAAATCAGGAATACATGCAACATATTTATGCCAACCTTCAGTTTGTGTAATAGCTTTTAAATTTCCACTAACTATAAATTGAATGACACGTGATTTTAAGTCTTTCGAATGATGTTGATCGGCAAGTAGAAGAATTTCGGCACATGTTTCGACTGAAATCGAATTCATTAAAGCCATTTCAGCTTGTAAACGAAGATCTTCTAATTGATATTTATCAGCACAACGATACAATTCGACAGTCGACTTTTTAATATCGTTAACTTTGCCTGTGTAAATATATTCGAGCATGGATTGAATCGTTTCTGAACGAAGATCATTGATTTCAATGATATTCTTCGTATTTTCAAGATTTCGACTTGAAAACATCGCAGCAAAGACAGGTGATCGAGCAGCAAGTATAAGTTTATGTGCATGAAAAGTTGCTACAGCTGGTTGAGTGACCATTTCATCATCGGATTCGTTGGCATTCAATGATGAATTTCGATTAACTTTTATTTGTAAATCGCTCATTTTCGTTGATGGATTCGATAATAATTGAGAAAAATCTCTCACAAGTCCTTCTAAACCTCGTGTCGTAAAATTAACACTTTCAGCATCATCAAATTCTTGATATTTTGTTTCTTCGGTAATAGCATCATCCATAATTGTTATTCGTACGTAAATTTTTAATTTATCTTCATCGAGTGTATCATTCTCGAGCAATGTCAACGTGTCATATTTAACATAATTAATAAAACCACGTGAATTACCACATTTATAAACAGAAAATTGAGCATCTTTTCGCATTTCAGTTAATTCACATTTGCGATTGACAAGTGAATATTCGGCTTTAGCTTTGATATCATGTTCACCTTTGATATATTCGAGAAAGATTGACATGTAGTTTGATGATGCACCATAATTGCCTTTAGGATAGCAAACAAGACGCCATTGTGTGCCAGCACTAACACCTGATACAGGACTAAATGGTGATGATGACAGACAGATGATTGGCTCGGGATCTTCGAGATACGATGAGAAATTTTCGACGATCCACATATGAGAAAATGAATGTAAAGTTCGTCTTGTACAACAAACACTGTCTAAACTGTAATCATTTCGCATCAGTGGAAGAATATTCGAGTTTGTTAGTCCGCCTGATGTGGAATCAGTCGAAGCTAACGAATGATTCGATGATGATTTGAGAATTGTGTTGTACATTCTAGAAAATCAACGAGAAATTTGATTGAATCGAAGAAGAAGAAGAAGAAAGAAACAATAGAATTAACTATTTGTAGAAATATATCTATGCTTACGTTGCTCGATTTTGCCTTCTACGCATTGTACTTCGTTTTGGCTTCTTTCTTTTCTGTGTGGGGAGCTCGTGGAAAAAAAACGTTGAGAAACACAGGAGACTCGTACAGAAAGCTTTTCTCTCGTTTTTTTTCTTTTTTTTTATTCTATGACTAAGGTCTATACGCACAACATTGTGATCGAACGCTCCAGTGAGTGCATGCGCCACTCCCTCGCTCTCCTCATCTTCTTCCTTCTCTTCAGTTGTAGTACAAGGCGTTCTTCGTTTTTTTTCTCTCCTTTTTTTTTGAACGCACAACATATAATGAAAAGAGAAGAAAAGAAAGGAGAATGAGACGGCAGATGACACTGAAATTGTGAATCAAGAGCAGACGCAAGCATAACTATACAGTAATCGTAGTAGTCGATGTACACGTATTGATATACACAAAGAGAAAAGAAGCGTATAATTAGTTCAATGAAAGCGAGACGATTGAAAAGGCTAAACAATCTTACGTGTGTCGATTGATATTGCTTCTTCTGAGAGTGATTCTCGATAAATCAGCAAGCACATCTGCTGCTTCATCTCGTTCATTAAAATGTCTATGAATCCCAGTTGTCATGATTACTTAAGCAATAAAAACGATGATGACGCTGCTACTGCTACTTAACCCGCTGGATGATAGAACAAGATCGGCTATCTGTTGATGTAATCTTGATCTCACCAATCACAAATATGCAAATCTCGATGAGATGTTTTATAATAAAAACACAGCGGTGATGATGATGATGAATAGAATCTTGTGATCAACTATTTCGATACGCGTTTTCTTATTATATACATCTCGATTCGCCTACTCGCAAAAAACAGTCTCGACGTCGATATTATTCTATCCTCTATTACTCTCTCCTTGCTCCCGCTCTCGCTCTCGCTCTCTTTCTTTTCCCCATTCGTTCGCCGGTTTTTTCGTTAGAGAACGCCTTGCGCGCTTCTATCAGCGTCGCATCGCATTGCGTTCCTTTCCGATTAATAATACCAAACTAACCGATCATGTGAGAATAATAAACGGCAACAGCAAAAAAAGAGAGACAGAGAGCGAAGGAGAACGTACGAAAGAAAAAAAAGATGAAGATGAAGCACATCTACTCTTGAATTTGATCTCTATTAAAAGTACAATTTGCATTTTTGGCTTCGGTTTGTTTATCAACAAAACATATCGATGTCATTCATCATTAAAGTATATTGATTAAAAAATAATCACAAAGAAAAATGCAGCTGGTCAATTGAAATAGTTTTTATTTCTCTTCATTTTGACAAATCAATTACCCCTGACAAGTATTGTGAGAAAAGAAGAAAAAAAAACTTTTATCGGATCGATTTTCAATGATTTCTCAATATTGATTGACACTTGTATTTAAAAATTTAAAAGAAAGAAGAAGAAGAAAAGGCTAACTATCAAATCAATTCATTTTGTCGAAATTTTGCTAGATGATATATCGTGTCAATCAATCATCGACTCATCTAGAGTTCGATAGACGCCATGCATGCTATTTCCTATCCTTAATTCCATTGAAAAAATTCTATTCATATCTTATCTTCTGCACCTACTTCATGCAAGACCTTTTCCCTTCTTTTTTTTTTGAATGAACGACAACAACAAAAAAAAAACGGCCTTTCATTTTGCTAATTGATTTCTTATTCAAAAGCAGACCTAATCCCCATCAATGTCAAATCAATCGTAACGAAGGTAAGGTATTTATCCTGTTCGAGAACTAACCATCACACAAAAGAGACAGGCTCTTTCATTCTCAATAGCTTTCATTACTTACTGTTTGTTAATTATCAAACGTAACTAGTGATTACTCAATCTCACACATATAGCCTGACCTATGCCATTTATGTCGAAAGAAACGAGATTTTTCCTGGTCTAGTTTATCCATCGGCATCTTTTCTCCTCTCGTGTACTCGATTATTAAGGTCTGAATGCATGTATATTTGGTCTCTGTTTATCTCAACAACAAAAACAGAAGGCAAAGTATCGTCAACGACGTGTCAATACATACTGTCATGACATTTCTCGTGCGACTATTGTTGCTAGTCAAATATTTAACGTATTCAGTTTTTCTTCTTTTTTAAAGTATCTCTTCTGTTCAAAGAAAAATATCTTACCTTTGCTTTTGTCTTTATCAATAGAAATGCAAACGAATATTTATTCAAACTATAGACTGAACAAAAGAGACACAGAGACAGAGAGAAAATAGGACGACATACATAATGTACTGTAGAATATTGATAATGATTACTTTCTCGTCTCATCACATTTTATATGTTTTCTTCTTAGTTATTTATTTTGTGACAATGACAAACGAAATGAACAGTTAGGCATATAATAACGAATGGCTATGTCTTCTGTATGAAATAAAAGAGAGAGAAAAAAGCGACAATCCGTTCGCGATGAAAGATTAATCGAAAAGGAGAACAAAAATTCAAACTCGTCCTTTTCTTCTCTACAGGCTTTTTCGATTGCATCGCATTACAAGCATTTACCATTGTTGTTGCTGTCGTAGTCACGTTGACTCAAGGTTCATACAACGAAAGAGAGAAAGAGAGAAACTTTTTTTTTCAGTTTTTATTTTGGATTGATCAAATATAAGAAGGTCGTCGGATATTAGACAGGGTCTCTTTTTTTTTCTCGTTCTTTGTAAAGAAAAACATTTTCAAAGTCTCAGACAGATTTTACTTCTCTTTGTATGTCAAATAAAAATTAATAATAATAAGTATGTACATATATTACATACATTTTCTAATCTTTCTAAAAACAACAAATCTATCCTTCTTTGGTACTTCAGACAAACATAAAAAATTATATATTTATATTTGTATATACACACACACACACAACAACCCTTGCGGTTTCGTCTAATCTAAATTAACAAATTTCCAATAACATTCTTATCAATGAAAGAAAAAAATGGACCTATTCAGACGGAAATTGTGTCTCTTATCTTATCAAAGATAGGACAAACCTAGACATAACGGTGTAATTTATTATGGAAACTCGAATGTGTTCAATTAAAATAATTGCGAGTGTTCTAAATAATTGATTAGTTAAAAAGTGATTCTCTTTGATTTGTTACCTATTCGAGATGTTTGTGTCTGTGTGAATGTTGCTATGAGTTGAACAAAAAAATTCGATACGTGAACAAGTGTTTCCTTTCGACACCTGTTCTTCAATTGATTGAAAGAGAAATTCTTGATCATATTAGTTAGTTTTCTTCTCATTTTTCAGATGAAAGAAAAGGAAAAAACGACATTTTCTATTTGTGTGTTTCTTTTTTGACATGAAGGTTACTAATATATATTGATGCCTCAACGACAAGTCTTGCAACAGTAATAATATACAAAACTGCTTGTTTATTCGTATCATTGATGGTACACTGATAATATAAAAGCCGAAACGTCGACGTTACAAACTGTCTCAAATGATTATGCGTCTACCAATCGTTATTTTCACATGTTTTCTCGATGTTGTCTACGCTTTACAATGTACAAGCAATTGTTCGATGATTTTATCAATGTCTGAACAATATCAATCGCCGACAAATTGTAGTTTAATAACAGCAAATTATTGTTCGGTTAAATTAGTCTTCTGGTATGAACATCGAAATTATACGGTGTCATTTTTTGGCGATGATTTTCTCGAACAACACAATATGGGCGAAAGTCGACAGTTTATTATGATCGAAACGGGTCGAAAGAAGTTTTTCTCCTATGATATCTATCATCATTGTCGAGAGACTGATGATTGTGCAGTCGAATTTGCTAAGGACAAAATAATTCAAATGACAAACCGAATTTATAATGTATCGAAACTATATTATGATTTAGGACATGTTCTACGTCGACGGCTAACTCTATCACAAAACCTCGCGTGTTTCGATATGAATGATGCTGTTCGACAGTGTACTGTTCCTGGCATGTCTGGTTCCTGTCAAATTATTGATGATCTTATCAAACACAGGTTTCATCGACGATTGTGTCTTCATACAATTCACGAATCTGCGAGTGTTAATATTTATGATTCCGAAAGTTTTGCTATGATGACGATTAAATGCACACATATGCTTTGCAATGGACCGATTACAGTTGCTGCTGTAAAGAAAATTTTGAATAAAAATAATCTCACTGATATTCACGGTCGATTGCCAGGAACCAGTGTACAAACACAAATCAATCGTTATTTATTCCTGATAACTATTTGTTTGACTTTTTGGATGTAATCGGATGTTGCTCAAGTGCAAATGATGACCGGTTTTTATTAGCAAATACGATTCCTTGTAGAAAAACGATTCATTTTTTTTATACAATTATTATTATTATTACGAATAAAATTTTCAGTCACTTTTCTTCCAGTATGATAAAGACTCAACTGTCAAAAAAAAATCATCTTCTCATTTTTCGACTAATCACATAGATCAAGTATAACCTATGGTCAATATGTCTTGCGTAACTGTCAATTGATCATCTCTTGAGTATTTCCTTTTTGCATTTCAATTTCAAATTTACATTTTCGATATTCAATTACAAGTACATAAAACTACATTTCTGCCCAAATTTCAGCATCGAAAATATTCTATTTATCTGAAAAAACAATCCTCTACAAGAAACATTCTTCATTTTGTATATATAATCGTTATCAATTTGAAATATTTCGTTTTTTTTTCTTCTTTTAATGCCAACGTTATTATTTCACATGTTTATGTCATTCGTCTTCTCGCCTCCCCCGACATACCATGTTTGCGCCATGGCTCTATTTTACCGCCATTTCTTGTTTGCACGTACAGTTGATCAAAGACTAGTGTGGTAATAGATATACATATACGTATATATATTCGCATCGATATATAATAGCACGCGTCCATCTTTTTTTTCTCTTTCTCTCTCCTGTTGTAACCCTGCGGGTCATTTGAGAAATCGACAGAAGAAGAACGAACGAGCGAACGATCGAATCTGTGTGTATGTGTGTGCGAACAGTTGACTCGTCTGGCTGTCCGGCCGTCCTGTTCACTCACTCTAGTCGTCTCTCTCTCTCTCGCTCTGTAGAGACATGTACAACAATAAAAAAAAGGAGAAAAAAGAGGAAGAGAAATGCTGACCTACGTTGTACATGTGTGCAGATATTTCATTTGAACGTATGATTGCTATTGCATTTCTTTTTTTGCTCTCTTTTAGATAAATAAAAAAGCAAAATATGCTGTACGATTTAGTAAGTAGCCTTATATCGACAAAATAGTGAAGAAGAATCTCGTTTCTTATCTAGATCGGCGTCTACGGCAAAGTTGGCCAGAGTGGACGTAATGTAAGTAGTTCTCTTGTTTTTTGTTTCGAATAATTGGTTTTTGATTAGGACGATGACGTTTACGATCGGTATAGTCATCGTTGGACAATAATCTTGCTCGGTGTGTTTATCATTGCGATCAGCGCTAAACAATTTGTCGGTAAGTTTGACAAATTATTTCTTCACACGAATTTCAATTCGCATTTTAGGCACACCGATCGAATGCATCCCGCCAGCTGATTTTGCTGGTAATCATAAAGCCTATGTCGAAAATTTCTGTTGGATTCATTACACCTATTCCGGTAAATCGAAAAAACCGATTCATTTTGTTATTTTTACAATTGACTTTTCTTTTGATTTCAGTCGATGATAACACCGCATTGACGCGTAGTTTCGTTCGAGGTGCAAATGGTTCGCATAAAACTCCGTATTACATTTGGATTCCGTATATATTCATTGCTGCAGCTCTGTGCACTTATCTACCAGCATGGTTATGGCACGTGATTGGCCATCGAGCGACATTCGATGTTCCGGCAATGATTAATCAATTAGCTAAAATGAAATTATCGAATCCCGATGATCGAAAATCGAATTTAACCATCATGGCTAAACATTACGAAAAAGTTGAACAATATTCTCGATCGAATATTCGTGTTACGGACAATCTGTTCAAACGAACAATGTCAGCCTGCATGTTCTTTGCTGGCGGTGGTGTTCTTACAGGCATTTATTTTCTGATTAAAATTTTCTATTTAATCAATGCCATCGGACAATTCTTTCTCATGAATTATTTTCTCAAGATTGATTATTGGTATTACGGACAGAAGGTTCTTATGGGCGTGTTTAGCGGACGTGATTGGATGGAAAACAAGGTCTTCTTTCCACGAATTGTCTACTGCGATTTTGCTATTCGATATTTAGGAGATAATAATCTCAATTATACCGTAAGAACGATGTTCTTTTTTGCGTTTTAATTAGCAAGACAATTCTATCGTTTAGGTTCAATGTACATTACCAGTTAATCTCTACAATGAACGTATATTTGCCTTTTATTGGTTCTGGTTAATTTTCTTAACCTGTGCAACATTCTACGGCATCGTTATTTGGCTCGGTCAAATGAGTTATCGTGGCCGTCGAAGTTTCTTGAAGAAACACTTGCGTATCAATCGAGAAGTTGCCATGACTCAACATGAACGACGTTTGTTCGATTCATTTGCCGATCGATATCTTGGCGGTGATGGTATTCTTTTCCTACGTCTTGTTGCTAAGAATACGAATCCAGTCGTTGCCGGTGAACTTCTCGGCATAATGTGGGACCGTTTTGTTACACGTGAAAACGCCGTTGTCATCGTTGCATCCTTGGGTAATAACAATGCAACGGGCAAAACACTTGATGCGGACACATATCTGAATGGCGGTGGTCCGGGCAAATTCGTCGATGATCGTACTTTACCTTTCAATCAACCATTGAAACAAGATTAAGAAATCAAATCTATGAACAATCTTCTTCTTCTTTTTCTAGATATTAGTTGTCATTAGCATAACCTGTTTTCTCTCTCCTTTATCACTTATTATCCATCGTTTTTTCCTTTTTGCGTATAAATGTTCAGATATTAGCGTCATCTATATATTGTGAAAAAAAGAAACAACAACGTGTTTTTTTTGTTTATTTCTTTCTCTCTGAAGATTTCATTCATTCATTCTCTCTCTCTCTCTCGTTTTTCTTTTGGATAAGATTAAATATATAAAAGAATTATTATTGTTGGTGTTGTTTTGTTTCTCTCTTGTCTCTATCTATTCCTTTTTGCATTGATCGAGTGAGTCCATCGGAAAGGCCTCTTGTTTTTTTTTTCTTTTTTTTTTATGAATGAAATAGAATGATGGTTGATATTTGTACATATACAATTCATTCATTGCTTTCAGATTTTGAAGAAAAACCTGAAAAATGAGTCAACCGATTTACGATACTAAACAAGGTTGGCCGAAGATCTTTGCGAAAACTTCAAACGATTGTTTTTTGTTTCTTTTGTAGGCGGCTTTCGAGTTTTTATCGGAAATTTAGGAGCACGTACGAATATTTCAGAATTACAACACGAATGCGAACGATACGGTCCACTAGTTGATTGTTGGGTTGCTCGGTAAGTGAACAAAAAAACAAAGGCAAAAAAAAGTAAAAATCTTTTGAATCAAAGAATCCTCTCGATTGAATGTAAAAAAAAACATGTGTTTATGCAAAATCTTTCTCTTGAGATGATGAAATATTTATAATCCATCGATCTTTCAGTTGCTGCTCGTCATGGTTTTTCGGAAAAAAACAGCAGCATGAATACAAATCGTCTATCCGTCTAAACTATCCGACCTTAAGTTTTGTTCTGCGCGTCGTAAAACAATCGTTCCGCGCCCACGTCGTCTTCCTACGACATCTCTTCTCGTTTCTTCTCTTCTCATATCTTCCTTCTCCTGCCCAACTGCAACATCTTTAAACTATACACATAAAAACACCTTCGTCTTAAGCTACTAAAGAGAATTTATTTCGGGTAAGTTGGACTCGATGAATTGATCCGACAAAGAAGAAAAACAACAGCAACAAGTTTTGATCAAAATAAGAATCGACTTTTCTATTTCGATTATTTTTCTAGCAATCCACCCGGATTTGCGTTTGTTCTTTACAAATACGGCGAAGATGCCGATGCGGCTGTGCGAAGTAAGTCGAGAGGAAAAATGTTGTTGTTTTTTTGGATGAAAATATTCTCGTTTTTAGATATGGATGGACGGTACGTGAGAGAATGCAAATTGCGTGTTGTTTTTAAGAACGAATTTTGTAGTGTTGTGTGCGGACAACGTGTTCGAGTTGAACATGCCAAGGCTCGATCGGTGAATAGTCGAGGCGGACCATCGTACGGCGGCTATCGTGGAGAGTAAGTCGAGATTTGAGTTTTGATGAAGATGTTGATTGGTTGAATAGTGATGATGGAAATGGTCGAGATGATGATCGACGGTAGGTTTTTGTTTTGTTTTGAGAGATAATTCGATGGTTGTTAATGGAAATTTTCGGTTTAGTCGACAACGTCGTCGTTCACGTGATCGGTAGGAATTTGATTTTGAAAATTTCTTTGATTGGAAATGGATTTTAGTCGATCACGATCTCGTAGTAGCAGTCGAGAACGTTCGAAGAAGAAGTATGTCTGAGAGAATTTTATTTAAAAAAAAAACAACAACTTTTCGTTTTCTATAAAATCTAGATCATCTCGTCGTCGTCGTAGTCGAAGCAATAGTGGCAGTGATTCCAGTCGAGACAGTAGTCATGATCGTTCATCTCGACGAAAGAATCGGTAAGAACAAATGTCAACAATTTCGCATTCGGAAAAAAACTTTGCTTTTAGTCGTGAACGTGATCAAAGCGGATCCGATGACGATTCGAGTCGTGAACGTGACAAGAAAAGCAGCAAACGTCGTCGATCGAAATCGAAATCGCCTAATGAGAAGAAGAGCAACCGGTCGAAACGACGTTCATCACGTTCGGAATCGAAAGACAACGAAAACGGCGGCGATAATCAATCGAAAGAAGGCTCAGCATCACCGGCCAAACATGATCAAGAAAATGAGAATAAAAGCGACGATGAAAACGATCGAAAAGTACGAGAAAAACGTAAATCTAATGATGAAGACAGCGATGAAAGTGATAACGAAAGTCACACAAGCGACAAGCAAAAGCCCAATCGTCAAAATTCAGCCGATGAGCCCGGCAACGACTCGGATCATTCGAATAATGAAAGTGGAGATCAAAATTAAACGAAAGAAAAAAACAATAATCAAGCTTTGTTTGCCCCTTCTTGCTGTTCTCATTCGCATATTAGTAAAACCAATTACTACTTGTTGTTGTTCTTGTTGTTTTCTTCATTTTCTCTCTTGAGACAAAAAACAAACGAAATTTTTCTTCTGTACTGTATTTTCTCTGTGTGTTTCTTTGATTGAATTGACCTGATTTTGTTCTTTTTTCGCTGTCTGTCTTTGAATGCTTCGCTTAAAAAGAGAAACAAGCACATGATTATTGTTTGAAAATATCAAGATAGCCAACAAAGAGATGTTCTTCTGTAGATAAAAACATGTCATTGGAAAGTTTCCAAAGTTTATTCCATGATAAAACGAAAAATAAAAGCTACAGAACGGATAGCGGAAAAGTTCATACAATCGATTGGAATGTTGATGGAAGTCGGTTAGCAAGTGGTTCGTTAGATAAAAGTATCGTTATATTTGCATATGATGGCAAAGGTTCGATGGTAAACAGATCACTGATATTCTGAAGTATGAATTGTGATTAAAATCTAGGCAAAAGATCGAACCTATCGAGAACATGGAGAAGAAATCAATCAACTTGCTTGGCATCCATCAATTGCTCATCATGTAGCAACGGCAAGCGCAGATCGATTAGTGAAAATATTCGATACGAGAACGGATCGTTCGAGTACGACGATTGAAACCAAAGGAGAAAATATAAATTTAGCATGGTCACCTGATGGAAGTACATTGGCTGTAGGAAATAAAGATGATTTAATTACATTTATTGATGTTAAAACTTCGAAGTAGATTGATTGTTGAATTGATTTAATCGAAATTGTTGTTGTTTTCGAATAGAATTATACGTGAAGAACAATTTCGGTATGAAGTCAATGAAGTTTCATGGGATCGAACTGGAAATTTATTTGCTATGACAACTGGTCACGGTTCAGTTGTCTTTTTTGAGTTTGTTTTGATTTTGATTTGATTCGAAAATCATTTGACTACATTTATTTAGTGCGCCTGGCATTCAAAAAGAGAAAGATAAACCTTTAGAAGAACTTCATTGTCTATTAGCGCATACAGGCAACTGTATTTGTTTGGAATTTGATGCATCAGGTAAGTATTTCGCAGTTGGAGCAGCTGATGCATCAGCATCGATATGGGATGTTGCTCAACTAGCTTGTCTTACTGTTTTAACAAGGTGAGTTTCAAAATCGATCTAGCAAATCTTATATCTTTGAATTCGCATAGAATTGAATGGGCGGTACGTGATCTCAGTTTTGGTTGTCAATCACAATTACTTGCATTAGCTTCTGAAGATCCTTATATCGAAATTGCAAAAGTCGATACCGGTAAGGAGAGGAGATTTCGTTTGTACATTGAAAGATATTGTTCTATTGTGCAATTAGGTGAACGTGTTTATGCATTGAAATGTGATGCTCAAACTTTAGCAGTTGCTTGGCATCCGAAAGCATCTGTTCTTGCTTACATTCAAGATGATGATTCAGGCAGCGTACGATTATTCGGCGTACTCGATTGATTAATTAATTAAATACATACACAAAGATATTATTTCTCTCTGTTGTTGTTATTATTTGCTGTATATGTTTTATTATTATATGAAAAAAAAGAAAAAGAAATACACTAGTTAAGAAAATAAATATTTTGTTAATTATTATTCGATGTATTTGTCCAATCGTCTTCAAGATTTTTTAACCAACGAAACATTAGAGTAAAAGCTTTCTCTCGAACGGGAAGTTTCGAGAGAAAGATATCGTGATTGCCATGTTCGATTTCATAGATAGTTACATGGGAACCTATCGTAGCTACAGCTTGTCGCATAGTTGTTACATTGAGTAATAAATCAGCTATAAGTAAAAAAAAGAATAGAATAAAATTGATTAAGTGAGAAAACCAAACCTTGAGCGTATTCATCTCGCCAAGTTTTGTCCGGTTTAATTGAACGACTCGAACACATGAATAAGATCGGACTTTTAATAGAAGCTCCTCGACCTATTAGATTCTGTTGTGCTAAATGTATGGCATGGAACGATGGACCATGAACTCGAATTTTATCGATAGGTTTTTTCTTTAAATCGAAATCCCATTCACCTCGTTTCGAACAATGAATTGTTTGTGCAAAGCCGCTAAATAACGAACGAAATTCTTCTTTCAATCATTACTTTCGTTGCATAGCAACTTACTTATCAGGAATATCTGCTGATAAACTTAAGTTTATCAGTACTGACGACAAAATCGATTCGAAAACTGATGTATCCAATGGTGAAAGATACGGACTATTGAGTATCACAGCACTGATATCCTGATATCGTGGACCTGATGATGCATATAAACTAGCAACAAGACCACCAGTTGAATGACCGTAGAGGAGAATTTTTCTTGGTTTATCTTTTGCTTGTAAAATAATATGATCAATGGAAAGAGTAATTTCTTCGTCATATTCATGAATATCACGAAAATAATGTCGATATTTATCCTGCTGAGGCGAGATGATTGATCGACCACATTTTCGTAAATCTAATGCAAAAAAATCGTATCCACATTCTAAAAATCGCTTGCATACATGATCACTAGAATGAAATACAAAGTCGAAAGTCGACAAAACATTCTTTGATTTACTGAAAGAAATAATCTGAATATCCATGAAGATACAAAATTGCCTTGTAAAATGAACTTTCATTATTTGTCGTTCGAGCATGTAGAAGTGTGCCGATATTACGACCAATATTATCTGGTTTTAGTTCGAATACTGTCGTTTCATATTCGATTGCCGATTCATTTGTTGATGTTGTTTGTGCCATTAGTTTTTTTTATCTAGACCGTAATAGAAAAATATTTGTATGATGAGTTAACAACCGAATAAAAAGGGGAAAATGAGGTAAAATCAGTCATCATTTTTCATGCTCCGTGAATAAAATTGTATGTATTTTGTTTTTCTCTTCTCTTTCTGTCGTCTTGATGGGCGGCGTGTCCTTTCGAATATGGACGGATCAACGAAAAAGTGCAAACCTTCCTTCCAATTGATTTCTTCTATAAATTGTAATAGACTTGATGTCAAAGGTTTTGCTTTGTGATAAAAAGAAAACGAAAGATAAAATATTTGAGCTGACGAAGTATTATGAAACTCGCATCGTAAATAGAACAAAACAAAAAGTAAAACATTCGTTTTTTCTTTCTTTTGTATAAAAAAAAGAGAACACAAAGAATGTTATCAAACAGTCGAATATATAAAATGATGATTTTTTGTTCTTCATTAGTTAACATCGTCGAGCTCGATGTAAGTTCCTATTCGACATAGATTAGGCGGACTTCGTGTTTTTCGATATTGTAAAAATAAAATGTTCAACAAAAGAACTTGAACTAAAGTCAAGAGAATAATCGTCATGAAAGAAACATTCAATTGTATCGATAGAACAACCGTTTCGATGACTACAAGTATAATAAGAAGTATAACCATGCCAATTCTACCACCTTTTCGACGAGCAAATTTATACATAACCGGATAGAAAGATTCAACAAGAGACAGTATACCCGTACAAACACCGAGTTGATTAAGAATATCGACCGATGATTGATCGGGAAGAACGAAACCGTAGCAAACAGCATAGCTAGCTGACATATTCGTTGGCACAACAGGTTGATCAGGTACACATTCGAATTTATATAATGGTCGAAACTGCGACAGATCTGATTGGAACAGAAAACAGTACGGTGTTCGTGTTGAACATGCTTTCGATGAATAAAAATGTCGAGTAGAAAAAATACAGCCTTCAATGAAAACAAGAACTGAAACTAATAAACACATGCCAACAGCAAATATAAACGGAAGACGACTTGATATCGTATTAACTAATTCGAAATAATCATTACAAACATCGATAACAATATAATCTTTGCCAATACGTCGAACTTCTTTAAACCGAAAGAACGATTCGAGAAGTGCGACTAATCGAGGAAGTGACAATTTCAAAAGAATAACTGTCGTACTGATGACAATCACGCTAAACGTTCCGAATAGAATCGCAGCGTAAACACCATAGGATAAGATGTGATCTGTATTTGAAGTTTGCATTTAAAACTTGTCGACTACGAAAATCAATAAACACAAAACCTAAACAACAATCTTAACATTGTTTTACTTACTGTAAAAAACCGATGAAAGTGTTGATGATAAAGACTCCGCATGACATGATTGTTCTTATCTTTGAGCTGTGACAGAAGAATGAAATAAGTTTTTTTTTTAACTTCTACATGTGTCATATCTTTGTTTTCTTGATTTTTATTTTTTCGAAACACAAACTGTTCACTTAAACAAACAACAAACGCGCACACGAGGAGACTAAACGGATGACAATGTTAAAGAGTTAAAGGAGCAAAACCGAAGACTGGATCGTTAGGCACATGAAATAAGATTCAAAGAAAAAGGAGAAAAAAAAAAGATTTGTTTGATGTTCTCATCTTGGTTTTATATACAGAATAATCGAAACACGGAGAAAAAAACGAAAACTAAGCAAGCAAACGTCATATTGAAACATTTTCTGGTCTTTCTTTTATACAAGATATAAACTGCAATCACCATGAATAAAAAGGATTATAAAGCAAGACAAAAAAAAACTGAAAATGAAAAAAAAGCAATGTTTTGTTTATATATATATGTATATATTGCTTTGAAATCTACAGGAAATTCGAATTGATTATTGTTTTTCATCATAATCGTTCAAGAAATCGAAACTTGTTAAATCCGGTTCTGCATTCGGTTGATTGGTTGCAGCCGAATTGATTAACATTGGTGCCGATGGTTGAGCTCTGCTGTTGTTGTCGTCGTCGTCATCATCATTTTGAATCGCTTGAAAAAACGATGCATCCATCAATTTCGATCGTTGTTTGTTCGATCGGCCTTTGACTTTAAATTCGTCGCCTTTGATCTTAATTCGATGTTTGCCATCGATTTGTTCGCCGAGATTCGCATAGATTTCACTGAAACGTGCTGTTTCATCGTCAGCATTCGACGATGACGAATCACTAAGCATATCGAAACTCGAATCGCCCATTGACGAACGTTTAGGTACGACAGCAATGTCGTTATTTGCCGAATCATCGAGATATCGATGACGAAAGCCCATGATTGTTTCACTTTGATCATCGGTTTGTATCAATCGTTGTTCAGTTTCTTGTTCTTCATCGTCGCTTAAGTCCAAAAGACGACGAGTGGGTTTCGTTGTTGATTCTTGTACGTTGATGGTTGGACTGGGATTTTTAGCTAACAAACGTCGAACATCTTCATCTTCGATTTCATCGAATTTATCGAGTTTAACTAACAAATCTTTTTGATCGAGTAACGAACGTCGTTTATATTCCCTAGATAACGACAAACGAATAAATATTTTCGACAAAGTTTTCAACTCGACTTACATCGATTGATCGAGTTGTTCGAGTACGGGCGCTAAACGTTTCAATAGTTTCTGCATTAATTTATGATAAACAATAGCTGGTAGAGTAAAAATAATTAACATCGTGATATAGGACACATAGAAACCGCTGATTTTCACGCCAATAAACGCTAAGAACAAACAGATAACAACAAGAATCAATGAATATTTGAGACGATTTTCTGTTTTCAACGTATTCAAATGTTCATGTGTTTGACAAATGTATCGATAGGATCGAAGAACAAGTTTAGTTAATTCACAGAGATTTTCTTCGTTATTTGTTGTTGTCGACGAACGTTTCGGTTTCAAACAATCGAGTATATGAAGAACGAGAAAAACGAGTACGACGGCACAGAATGGTCGTAGGCCAGCTCGTGCAATAGCATAGAATATACAATGGCCAATAACGAATGCAAGTAGACTTGCATACCGATTATGCCAAAGAATAAATCGTTCGACACGATGAAAAGCGGGTTCAAGTGAAAGAATAATATCTTCCATTGTTGATATCTGAAATGAAACAAAAAGAAAATAAAGTTTCAACTTGTTTTCTGCATAATGTTTTTTTTTCTTCACAGTACTACAGTAATAAACAAAAAAAGAAAAAGAAGGAAAACAAGAATTTTGTATGTACACGAATAACAGAGCTAATTAATTAACGAAAATAATATCGTTCGAATTCGCTCGATTCGAATTGAGCTCATTGTTTGTTGCTGTTGCTGCTGTTGTTGTTGTTGTTGTTGTGTTTTGCTTTCGTTGATTCGAATTTGTCGGTTTGCCATTGAGCTCAATGACCATGTCCAATTGATATCGTTCTCGGCATTCGAGAAAGAATGTTTCGACATCAGCAATTGTCTTCGTTGGACCAACGATTCGAGCAACAGTTGGAAAATCTTTGCCGTATTTGCCTAAAGCTTGAATAGCGAGGAGAATTTCTTCGGTCGACCATGTTGATGTCGGCGTTGAATTCGAACTCGTTCGAGGATAGGATGATGCCGTCGAAGGAAACGGCAAGTCCATCGATTGATTGCCATCACATAATTGTTCAGTTAGCGTATTAATCGCTTGTGTATGTGCTTGAATGACGGTGAGTTCTTGTCGAATATCATCCTCGAGTTTTTCAATTGGATCCGTGATTTCATTCGAATCTGTATTCGAATTCGATTGATTGTCATACGAGCTCATGGCAAGTAAACTATCCAAGTCCAGGAACATGTTTTTCGGTGGACGTTTGATTTTTTTCACCGATGATGATTTACTCGGATATAATTCCGGTCGCATTAAACCTGAATTTTCCCAATATTTGTAACATTCATGACAGAGAACACCTTTCGGTGTGGAATGCATAGGTCCGATGTTATTATTGACATTGACCATTTCGCAATTACAACATTCTTGTTCATCGACATCCATCTGATCGTCCGATGATGATGCTTTCGTTCGATGATCTAAATCTCTAAATTCGTCGAAAGAATTTATTTTAAAAGAAAAATCAAATCGGTTTTCACGAGTTATTACTTCGTTGGTATTGCTATGGATGTTGTATTCGAATCTTGAGCATCTTCATCGCTCTCCTCATCATTGACAACCGTAAATTGATTCTGTCGTTCTTGTTTATCCATTGAACTTTTATGCAAACGTGTTTTCTTCCACGAATAATAATACCGAACAAGTTCGCCAACAGTTTTGTCCGGCAGCATTTGTTTGATACGTGCAAACATTTTGCCATAATATTTAAAGCCTTGTTCGAACAGACATTTATCTTCCACCGTCCATTCGTCGATTTCCGGTGTGTATTGTTGCATAAGTAATTTACTAGCTGGAATTTTGTATTTACAAATCTGGAGAATGGCAAGAGCTTGTTCTTCGTTCATCCGATGCTTTCGTCGAGCGAAATCGAGATAGTCGATCAATTGATTTCCATCGAAGGTGTCAGTTGGCTGCCAAAAGAGAGTTTCTCGATGATCGGATGCCGATGGTGTCGGATCGAGGTCGGGTATGTTGGCTTGATAAGCTGGACCTTCACGAGAACGTGTATCACAGTCCGATGTCGATGATGAATCAACTTCTCCAGTCGATGAATTCGACTTTTTCGTCGGTGTGAGAGTTAATTTCATCGGTCTGTTCTACGTTTTTTTTTTGTATTTGTCTAGAACAAATGACGTTTGACTTTAGTTTGAATAGTTTTTAAATAGTAAAAAAAATAAGCTACGAACACATAAAGAATTTTCGACAATAAAAAGAAAAACGTAATTAAAACTTTAGTGAATCGAATTTATTTTTCTTTTGTTCTGTTTGTCTAATGAAATAATCATACTAAGATGGATAGGCAGCTCCTTCAGGTGGTTGCGATAATTTGATGTTTTCTTTCGCTGACATACTCGTACGAATATCGTTCAATACTTGATGAATTGTTAAATCTCGATTCCAATTACGGAGCGATGGAATATATCTCGTATCGACCTAAGAATTCAACAATGATTACGTTCGATTGAAGACAAGCAAAGATAACAATCCTACCGAACCGTTAGCTGCAACACCGGTTAGATTAATACGTGTTTGAAAACGAACAGTTGGCGGTTCTTCAGGATAACGATCACCGCAATGAACTTTCAACGTATAAATACGACCTTCATAAGGCGTCTGAAAATCGAAGAAAAAATCCAATGATGAAATACTCGAACGTTTGATTAGTTACTCGAGATGGTCCAATAATCATACACACCCACCGGGATAATGACATATCATCATTATCTTCAAGACCCCATGATACTGATCTAATAACGGAGAATATTTGTTTTGTTTATTTATAATTGAACTCGAAACAAATGAAAGGAAGTTACCCTTCGTGTTGACCCTTTTGTGCGGCTTCAAGTTCTTCTAATAATTTGAAATTTCTTGGCACAACTGAAAACCAACGATCGTTTTATTTCAAGAAATCATCTATCGATTATGTAAATAATCTGTACCTGTACGTGTTGGATTTCCGCTAGCCATTGAATGTTAACTAATTAATAATCTAAACAAATCGATAATAACAGTTTAATTATTCACCTGTTGATTATTCCCGTTGATGAGTCAAATTATGTGCGAAGAAGAAAAAAAAAGAAGATGAAGAAGAAATCGTAAATAAACAATCCACAGTAGTAGATATAATGTGCTTGTATGCGCATGTCTGTCTGCCTGTCCCCTTTTTCTTTTCCTGTGCAACGATCAGCCAATGGAAAACAAGCGAGTGATGTCGACACGCGCTAACGGAGGCAAAACGAATCGAAAATGTCCGATTTTGAAATCTTATTTATTATACAATCTGACTGTAACAAACAAAAAAAAGAACATAAACAGGTTTTTGATTATTGCCGCCAGCTAGGCACAGCTCGATGAGTAACATAGAGAATGCTGGGCGGTCGTGCAGGTGCCGATGTATCTTTGGATTCATCTCGAGGAGTTTTACTCCGCGATGTCCAAGCTTGAGTTGGCTCGTAGATATGTTGAGGATCGTAGTTGATTGAAACTTGATATTTTGTTGAATCGAGACGTCGTTGTCGGTCTTCTTCATCTTGTTTTTGTAATTTTTCACGAAGAATTTTATCTTCAAGTTGATTCATATCCTAATTGAAACACGTGACAAAGATTTAACTTTCCAACAACAAAAAAAAAACGTTTACTCGTTCACGAAATTTTCGAATTGCAGCTGTAGCTGTTCGTTGTCGAATGCCTTGTTCGAGTCGTCGTTGTTTCATTTCTTGTTCTTCTTCACGTCGTTCGATTTCTTCTCGTTCACGACGAATCTGTTCAACTAATTTCCGTTGCTCATCTTTTCCAGCGAAACGTCGTTCTTCATCTAACAACTTTTTCTTTTCCAAACGTTGTTTTTCTTCGTCGATTTCTTGTTTTTTCAATTCACGTTCCTTTTTCCATGCTGAAATTTGTGCTAATTTCTCCTGTCGAATTCGCTCCTGTTCTTTAGCTTGAGCTTTTTGAAGAGTTTCATCGATTTCTTTGAGAGTATTATGAGCTTGTTCAGCTTCTTGAAGAATCGTTTCTTTTGCTTGCTGAAAAACAAAAATAATTCAATTTGATCTTTGGTAATTGTAAAACATTACGTTTCTTTCATCACGCCAACGTTTCAATGCTAAACGACGTTTATTACTAATGCTGAGCAACTTTCGATACCAAGCTTCATGCTCATCGATTTGTTCAAGAGTTTTCGTCGGCAAAAAACCGATACAATCATCAATGAATTTATCTTGTCCCTAGAAAAAAAAACATAATTTGCCTATTGAATAAATTCGAATTAAGAATCTACTTTGTATTTATTTCGAATACGTAGAAATGTTCCATGATCATAATCATCCCAATTTCCAGTGAGTCCTCCATTTTCAAGTAGAAATTTCTTAAAATGAATAAGAAAAAACAGATCGAGATTTGTTTCAAAGAAAATCGAAATGTTTTTTACGTCATATTCAATGATTTCAGGCAAGAGATTTGAATTCGATGTGTCGAATTTTCGTGCTGAACTAATCGCAGGAACTGATTCACTACGTTGTTGACCAGGTCGTTGAGTCGACCAGATTTCTATTTTATCAGTTAACGCTTGTACTTCATTCGAAAGTAAACGTTCTTCAGCTGTTAATTCTTCGTATCTAAACGAAATTTTCGATTAGATTTGAAGAAGAATTTGAACTGAATTACTTCAAACGAGATGCTTCTTTAGATGCATAGATTGTCTGTTCGATTTCTTCGATTGTACTACGGATTTTATTCACCACTGAAATTGTTGAAAAGAAAAAAATGAAAAAATTCTTTGTTAAGAAAAAGTCCTACTGGCGAGATCTGGTTTGAGATGACGAACATCTTTGGAAAACGAACGAATACTTTGACTGACACGTTGTAAATGTTGTTGAATTCGACGTTCTTTACAAAAGAATTTCAATTATATCGGAGAAACAAAACAAAAGAGAGATTAGCCTTCAATTACTTTCAGCAATAAATGCTTGTTCATAACCATTCTTATCAATAACAAGTTCATTGTAGATCTCACCGAATTCATTGTGACGAGACACAAATGGTGCATCGACTTCTCGTAGTATTTGACGATGTCTAAACGAGACGAGAATTTATGTCGATTTTTAAAGAATTTGAAAATTGAATCATTTACCGTTTTTCTAATTGACGTATCGTGAGCAGAGCATCACGTTCGCGTTCATTATTTGGTAAAAGGCTTCGGCCTACTGTCTGATGATTTGCAGCCATCGATTTGAATTCGATTGAGATCTTAATCGTTGACATGACAACAACGACGGCATACAATAGGTGTGACTAGTCAGAAAAAAGATAAACATTTTACTCAATAGATGTCAGTTGAAGGTGAAACTTGACTTAGCATAGTTCCCTTGATTCGTTATTTCGTTTGACTTATACAAAACATCAAAATATTCATTCATTTTAATTACAAATGTCGATTACCGAGTTCGAATATAAACAAGGCTTTCCAGCCGTTCGTCTAACGCACTCGAATAATACTTCATCTGTTGAATTGTTATTATACGGTGCACATGTCTATTCATGGAAAGTTCAAAATAAAGAAATCTTATTCTTAAGGTTGATTTTTGTTTTCATTATTGTTTAAATTTAATTATTCGAGAAAATGTTTTCTTTAGCGATCAAGCAATTTTTCAGCAGGGCAAAGCTATTCGTGGCGGTATACCTATGGTATGGCCACAATTTGGTCCTGGTCCATTACCACAACATGGTTTTGCTCGAGTTAAACGATGGCGTATTACGAATAAAACTACTGAGGGTGATGTTAGCGTTGAATTACAATTAACTGATGATGAAGAAACATTGAAATTATGGCCAAATAAATTCAATTTAACATTGACTGTTCGTTTAAGTGAAGATTCATTTACTCAAGAATTGAAAGTTGATAATCGAGATGAAAAATCATTTGAATTTACTGCACTTTTTCATACATATTTTAATGTCGATGATATCAAAACTACAAAAATGTTCGTGTTTCAACAATTCTCATTTCTAATAAATAGATTTATTTATTTATTTACGTAGATCTGGTTTAAACAATGTCACCTATTTGGATAAAGTCGATGGTGGAAAAAGTAAAACTGAAACCAATGAATTCGTTGAATTTACTGGTGAAACCGATCGAGTTTACAAAGATGCCGGTAAAAACAGCAATCCTATCGTGATTAATAATCATTTGCAAGTCATCAGTTCAAGTACTGTATCGGATATTGTTGTATGGAATCCTTGGCAAGAAAAAGCTAAAGCTTCGGCTGATATTGGCGAACATAATTATCCGAAATATGTTTGTGTCGAAGTTGGTCGTGTCAGTGAACCGGTGAAACTCGATCAAGGTCAATCGTGGCAAGGATCACAACAAATAACAGTACTTTAGCGCAAAAAAAAAACTACGTATCTTTTAAAGTTTTAAACGAATAAACAGTTCGTTGTCTAATAAGATATTCTGTTCTTGTGGTTTATTTAATAACAGCAACAATAATCAAACATTGAAAGGAGAGAAAAAAAATAGAAAAACATAGAACTCAATTATTTAATCTTCATCATCTTCATCGTCATCGTCATCATCATCTGTTGAGTCTTGTTGAACTTTTTGACGTTTCATAACCACTAAATAGAACATTTCGAATTACGTAATTGATTCAAAATCATATGAAAATACATACTTTCATTTCCATCATCACTAAGAGATTCGTCATCATCATCATCGTCATCATCGTCTTCTTCTTCTTCGTTTTCATCATCCGAATGATCTAATTCGATTTCCGTTCGAACAAGTCCTTTTTCGTATAAACTCGAAACAAATGTTATACGATCTTCAACTGCTGGTAATGGCAATTTTTCAATCGGAATAAATTGTGGATAACTTGTAAAAAGCATTTCCAAAGCCGGCAATGTTTCTTTATCGACACCTAATGTCGACAACGGTCGATCGTGATAACTTCGAGCATTATCCGTTGTATAATACGCTTGAATCGTATCCTCATCATTATCCTCACCGCCAGTATTTTCATCTTGTTCAACAACACGTAAACAATGACGACGTAAAAGACGAATCCGTGTATCAGGTTGTAATTCAACAACATTACTCACACGATTTAACTCACTATTCCAACGTTCACCTTGTTCTTGAATGGTTGTCAACTGTTCTTCAGCAGTGAACACCGGTGGTAGAGCATCGTGCATGAATTTCTGTGCTAATAAATCAACACTATTATCCATTTGAATCGGTACACTTTCACGAAGTAATTCATCCAACAAACGATGACAATTCGCATGGAATTTCGCACGTTTTTTCATTGCTGCTTTTTTTGTACTATGAATTAAACCGAAATTATTGAGATAATCTAATGGTAGACCTCGACGAAATTTCACATTGGTTTTCATTGCATAATCGACAGCTTTCGGTAGAAGTATTTTGAAGAGATCACCCCATGTATGCTGTTGATAACAACTAACAGTTAAATGTAATGAATGATGTTCGTCGAGAGTGACGCCTTGATGAATAAAACCACGAGGCATATAAAGAAGATCACCGGCTTCTAAGACAACATCAATACAAGGCTTAACGCCATTCATCATGTTTCGATCGAGATCACCGCTGGATTTCAATGGTAAGACTTCATCGTCGTTGAGTGGTTTGTAAACACGCCAATGTTTTTTACCTTCTAATTGAAGAATAAATGCATCGATATCGTCGTAATGAGGAGCGAATCCTTGTGAACCAGGCGGTGTTAAATATGTATTGGCACCGACAAGTGAACCGAAATATTCTTGAAGAGTTGATAATAATTTCCAGACAGTTTCGGAATATGTATGTGGATTGAGAACACGAACTGAACATCCTTCGTTATAAGAATCCCAAACAACAGCTGGTCGTGCACGACCTTCGGGATTGTGTCGTTCTTTTTTGCCTGTAGCTGGATTGTAAAAAGTCAGATCGATATTTTCGCCGTATTCGAGTGAATTATCTCGAAGTATTTCATCGATTTCAGTTGTTGAGAAAAGTCCTTTGAAATAATCCGGTCGTTTACGTTGAATGAGTAATGGTTCTTTTTGCCAGGTTCGTTTGATGAATTCTTTGACTGGAATTGGATCGAGAAGTAAACCGAAAACATGCTGGCCGAGAAGAACACTATCCTCAATCGGAACTTGATCATGTAACCAAGCTGATAATGGTGAATCATCAGTTTCATCTTCATCTTCTTCATCTTCATCGTCTTCTTCTTCTTCGGCTGGTTTTTCTGAAACAACAACACGACGTTGAGGATGAGGTGTTGGATAAGCTGGCGATAGGAATTTATTTTCGATAAGCTTCGATTTTTTTGTCGTACTCGGTGGTTGTGAGAGTATTGGCGTTTGACCGTTTGTTTTCGGTATTAATGGAACTGGTTGAAGTGATTTCGCACGATTTTTATTCGTTTGATTTTCTTTTGCATGACCATTGTTATTATTGGCCACTGAAACACGTTTTCGTTTACGTGATGCCGGCAGAACTGAATCGGTTTGAGAAGGTGATGGCGGTTCTTCTTGGGCATATCGAGCAAAAGCTGACATTGGAGCTGACATCTGAAAAGAAATATTTTTCCTATTAATTTATTCTTTCATCTGACCGATGATTTTCACGATTTTATTATGAAATCTGTTTTTTTTTTCTTCAATATAGACAAACACGCGCATAGATATATCAAGTTTTATATTTAACTAACAAAGACAGCTGGATCAGCTTGAACAATTCGTTTATAAAGTTTCCAAATCGATGTACAAACATCTTTCAAATGTGTCGAATTATTATATTCTGATGCGCCTGTACAAGTGACATTCGTGCCAACAGAAAAAGGCGTATAATCGCCACGTATAACCGAGCCTGGCTGATGAGACATATTCGATGTGCTCATGACGAGTGATCGTTGACTTGCCGGTCCGCCGATTGTAGCTGGCGTTGGAATGTTTACTGATGTTCGTTGGGAATTCGGATCACTACCGCCACCACTAGCACTTGACGTTCGTTCTGTTAGATTTAAATTCGAAAATATATAATCCTAAAAATCGATAAGAATTCGAAAACGAAGAAAAAAAATGAAATGTTAATTACCAGTTCAAGTGATAATGTTTGTTTCATCATGTTTTTTTGTGTTTCTGTTAAAAGTGTCGATCGCATGATCAATGGAACTTGAGATAAAATTAAACTTAACAAATGTTCTAAGGCAAGAACCAGGAATGGTCTAGAAAAAAAAACAAATACAATTCGAGATAGTTCGTCGAAACAAAAATAAACAAACAAACCGCTGTTGAACTAAACGTTCTAAATCACTTTCTTTGATACGTGTTGGTCGTGGTGAATTCGTTTTAATCAAACTAAACTGTAAAAATCAATCGATAATTTTTTTCTATTTAGTGTACTATCATCGATGACAAAACTACGAACTCGTTCCATTTGAGTAACAATATACTGAGCACCAGTTAACCAAGTTCCAAACGATGGTGCTGTTCGTCGTTCTAAAGTCGGCGTATTGAACATTGGCTCGACAAGATATTTAAACGAATCATAATCAATTGTTCCTTTGTAAAGTAGTGCTTCGTTTAGTTCGTTCAATTGAATTGTACATGGTCGAAGTGCCCAACAGCAAGTGCATAGCAATCGTAGTAAACTAAGCGTGAATTGCATGATGATTTTTCGAAATGCAAGTTAAAATCGTATTTACCCGACTTGAATCTGTTCGAATTCAGGTCCCTGTGAGCTCGCTGGTTGTGCTGAAGCAGCAGCGACTTGTTGACGAACATTAACAAGTCGTGGTTTAGGCGTACCTTCGCCTGGTGTCACCGGTGGTGCGCTTGCAGGTGAGGAGGTTATTGATTGATTGAGAAATGTTGCTGTTGGTCGAAGAGATGAACGTTGAGCAAGTTGTGAATGATCGATAACTGTCGATTGAGAAATCGAATAGTCCGGAACGATATTTTCCTGATTTTCAAGTTCGGTTCGATAGGCACAACGAATTTTTTTCTAAATAAAATAGAATTTCAATTTCTATTTTTTTAAGAATATTAAATCAAAATAGTTTACAGTTAACATATTATGAACAAGTGCTGAATGAAGAAGAAGATTAATCGAATCATGAAGAAGATAATTGACTGCTGCCTAAACGCATAACGCATGGATTTCATTCAAATTGAATTTAAAACTCATGCTTACAATACATATACACGCTTCTTTATGATGTTTACTCATCAATTGATTATAATATTGTGTTAGACAAGCAAAAAATTGACAGCATACATCAGCATTATCCAAAGATGGCAACGAAAATTGTCTTGTCACATTATGAAAACTCTGGAATAAAAAAAAACAAAAGAAAATCGATTAAAAGAAAGAAATATTCAACTAACTTCGACGATATATTCACTGCAAGCTGCAAATACATCGGATGCATTCTGAAAATGTCGATTATTTCCTTGAACATTTTCAGCATGAATAAGACAGATATTTAAAAGTAAATAGAGACGAATCACTTTCGACCAATTGATTTGAGAGATTTGCTGCAAAAGACAAACAATAGATAAAGAATTTCGTTGTTAGATTTGACCTACATCTTCATTCGAATTGTTGATTTGTTGTTGAATGATAAAACGAAACGTATGAAGTGTTCGTGGAATGATATTCATCGTATAAAACCATTGTGTACTATCGTTTTTCTTTGTTAAATCATAGAGAAAACTTAAGATTGTATAACAAACACGAAAATTATCTCGTTCCTAATCAAAACATTATATTTCAATGAAGAAAAACAAAAAAAAATTTACTCTACTTGAGAAACTTTATGAAATAGATCGATGATATTCGTAACTGTACGTTCTTGTTTGAAAATAGTTGATAATTCTGCTGATTCTTCTTTTGAAACAAAGATTGATAACAAATGAAATGTATGTACTAAAGCCTTTTTCAAGAAAACGAACATCGAGAAACCAATTTCGAAAAGAAAAAAATCATTTACTTTAACAGCACATTTATATTGTGGAGTTGTCGATGGATGAATGTCAATGATATCATTGCAATAATCGACAAAATCAAGTAAATAAACTTGAACCGTTGCATATCGTGTCAATTCGTATTGTTGTTGATCGATATCAGGTGTCCATTCGAGAAACGTTTGAATTAAAAGTACTAATGCATCTAAATAACAATATTTAACGTAAATTGAAATATATTCCGGTCCGAGAACGGCATTGCCGAGTTCGATATAAGTCGGTAGAATGTTTAATGGTGGTTGAATTTTATCATTTTTCCATTTGATAAAAGCATTGATAGTCAAATTAAGACAAACAACTGCAATTTTCATACAGGTCGAATCGTTTCTTGTGAGAACAAGTTGAACTATAGTTGCTATTTCTTTTAGCCACGTTTCGCCGCCCGGAAGAATCTTTCGAATATTATCATTCTATTTATAATACAACAACAAAACATTGAAATTGAAAAGATTCGAAATCGATTTACGTTTAAGCAGAGTAATGCTTTGGTGAAATAGATTATCGACGAGAAGAATGAAAATGATAATGATTGTTCATTTAAAATATCATCATCGATATTCGATTGAAAAAATGTTCGACAAGCCTATGCAAACATTCTTAGTGAACGAATTTTCTTTTGTTTTTTTTGTTGAAACTCGTACTTTTATCCAATGAAGTAGACAATTATTGCTGATTAAATTATTTAAAATTTCATAAAAATCATTTCCAGTTTGATCACTAAGCAAAAGAATGCATTGAAGATTTCTGTTTGAATGAAATTATTTACGTTGTATAATTTAATAAATGTTGAGTTAACAATCGAAATGATGTTGAAACTGCTTTTTGATCATCTTTGTCCATCATTTCGATTCTCATATTAGTTTTTGTTATTGATGCCGAAACATTTTTCCAAAAATCATTTCTACAAAATCGAACAAACAAATGCTTTTCTTTAGCCGTAATTCTATCTTTCTATCGTACATTTTAACAAAATAATCAACTAATAATTGAGTACGTTGTTCCCAAAATTGTGTGATAAATGTGACGGTTAATATGAATAATTCGCTGCCAGCGATTTCATTCGTATTCTAAATCAATCAATTCAATAAAAAGAAACGAAAGGTTTTTCATCCGAAACCTGTGCACTCCAACGAAGTAAATCGACAATTGGCTGTAAAATAGTCGAATTGCCGAAAGTAGCTGTTGGAGTTGTGTTTATATCGCATAGATATCCGAGTAATGCCGGTTGAGAATTAACACAAACGATGAGAAAATCCAGGATTGCCATGGTTAAATCGGGCGTTTTACGATCTTTGATATGTTGAATAATAAATCGTCGAAATGGTTCGATATTTGTTTCCAATAGAATCGAAAGACCAGGCGTAATCTAGATGATTCGAAAGAAATTTTTTCGAAGATAGATATTCGTTTTTGAAATACTTTAGCTAAACTTGTTAAACATTTCAAACAAATCGGTGCTCTGATGTCATTGATATGTTGTAGAAGATAATCAATGCAAACTTTAATGAGTAATTTCGATGCGAATGGATTATTCGAAAGATTGGTTTGGAAATGTTCGACTTGATAGTCGATTAAGGAGGAAATAATTGTCATAGCATTTTGTAATGATGATTGATATTGAGTTCGATTTGTTGAATCGATGTCCGACGGCATTGCACATTGAAGAAGTGTTTGACTGACAGATGGATGTTGAAGCCAACCGAATATGAATATTGGCGATCTAAAAATCAAAATATATGAAGGAGAAAATCGAGAGAATTTACTTGATTTGATGATGATGATCGTCGATTGAAGGTTTGACTGATGAAGCCAGACAACGAATGATCACTGTCCAGATTAGTTTTAAACATTGTTCACGAATTGGTAACCATTTTTTGATTTTAATCGATTTCGGAAGTGTTGAAAAGAGAATATGAAAGATTACTGCTCGAAAACGATTGCTTGTTTCATTGAACTTAACAAAATAAATCAATAAATACAAATTAACGTAACGACAAAACTCAACATACAGCAAGTGTTTCTCGAGTAGTTTCGAGTAGATTGATAAACACGGGAATCCATTCGTCAGCTGAATGATTTTCACTGCATAATTGTTCTAATCGACCCCAAAAACTACTATCAAGTTCAGGTAGACTAAATAATCGAAGAATAAGAGAACATTTGATTAAAATATAGATTTCTTCTACCGCGTTGTTGGATCGAGTTCACTTGAAATTACTTGATTTTTATCCACAAATGAAGGGAACAGATCCGAATCGAGAAAATACGGTATCAAATCTACAAGAAACATCTTTGCAAACAATCGAATCACTCTCTCGATTCATACTCTGTGCATGTTTTATCATTTTCAAAGCTTCAATCAATACATGTGATGGAATGATATTCATTTTACATAATCTAAAACCAAAACAACACAATCTCTTCGAACAATCGAACTCGTTTTTCAATTTTACCCAGGCAGAAGATAGATAACACGTAGAATAATTCCATTAAATCGATCGTAATATTCCGGTCGAATAGTGATCAATGTCGATATACAATCGACAATTGCCAATGTTTTTGTAAACATAGCGAGAACATTCGGATCACTTTCATCAACTAATGAGAGAACAAAAACAAAATCGAATAAAAAAGTTTTCTTTTTTTTTTCATTTTAAGTACCTCGGTCCTGTTTTCGGACATAGCCAAGTGCTTGTTCTAAGATTAAAATAAGTATCGCTTGTGGATCGTATTTACACGGCCAGATAATGAACTGTTGATTGGCATTATTTCGAATAAATCCTCTTGTATCTTCTTGAATCGTAACAATGCCTAAGAAGAAAAACAAAAACTTTAGCTGAAAAGCGCTCTTAAAATAACCGAATTTGTTATTATTCGTTTTTTATATTTGATCTATTAGAAAACGAAAGTAACTATTGAATTTGTTTTCTCATGATCTTAATATGATTGACGTGCAATCGCACAATAACCATGGATTATTTCGAGTTCAATCCGTAAGATTTTTGCAAAAACTAATTCATCGAATCTGTTTTCGTTTAGCAACAGAAGAAGAAAACCGATCGATTTGCTATTCAACGATCGAAAACCAATTCACCATTGACAATGAATTATCATCCTCAGACTGCTAAATTACGGCATCGAAAAATCCGAAGAAGACTTCTCAACGGTCGAGGCGATGAAAATTCTCCGTCGCCATCAGTTTTAACAACGCCGAAACAAATTGATTTCACTGAACTCGAACAAATCTTTGACAATGCACTTCGAGATCGTCTATCGATCGATTTCTACAAACGAAAACCATCAGTACCTATCGAAACACGAATCGATCTCGTCGAAGATCTTCCACAGCCTCGTGTTCATTCGAAAAAATCGCCTCTTAAACTAATTCTCTTCGTAGCTTTTATTGTTCTTTCAGCTTTGATCGGATTTTTTAGCGTTTTCATTTTTCTCAAATAAGATTTATCCATGCGCCAAAAAAAAAATAAGCAAAGTAATAAGTTTATTTTTCATCGTATAACAATAGACAAAAAAAAGACTATGAAATTCCGTAACTGTCTTTTGAAATGACATCTGTATTTATTTTTGTTTTTATTCTCTCAATCGAAAATTAAACTCGCATCTATTTTCCTATGTTTGCAAACGAATCTCAAGCTCATGGCGATGATTTCAACAAATCGAAACCGGTCAATTCTTCATCATCAAATGAATTTTCATTTGATATTCATCGACCGACTGTCGACACATCGAACGAAGCCTTGAAAACCGATGATGAAAATGGAATGACAAGAAAAGAAATCTTTCGCAGTGATCTCTCACTCCGACAAACATCATCAAACGAACACTACGAATATGAAATCGATCTCGGCAATGGTCATCTGACAAAATCGATATCGTCCTATCATAAAAAACAACGGTCAACATCGATTCTCTCAGCTGATTCACTTCAACCGATATCAACATTTAACATTCCGTTTAGCAGTACGATCTATGCGCCACAATTGAATCCAATTGAACAAACTCGAAATGATTTGGTAGTTGAATCGAACAGGAAATCATCGTCGTGGAAAATCAAATTACTATTTGCTGTCGAAATTTTCCTTCTTATTCTTATTCTATTGTTTGTAATTCTAATTTTTATTATTTAATAAACTTGTTGCCAAGCAAAAACAAACTCGTTTTTCTTTTCTATTTGACGAATATTTATATTTTCTCTTTTTTCTTTATTTCTCTCAGTTCAATGTCCATGAATGGACACTATCAAAAATCGATTCAATTCGGTCGATGTATCAAACACAAACTCATTCGACGTCTAGATCTCAATCGAAATTCATCTGCTCTATCCGAACAGCCCGTCTTTCGAACTCATCTCATGCTTCCAACATTCAATTGTATTCCACCAGCACCACCATTGCCATCCGATTTCAATCAACAACAACAACCTCTCGAAACACTCAATTCAACCGATTTCTCGAAAGCTATCAAAACGCATACTGATCGATCGCAAACGAACAATTCAACAGTTCGAAATCGACGTCGAACGCCGTTGACGCCTGACGTCTTAGCTTTGACGAAGCTTCGTCGGCCCGAACATATCAAATCGAGTATTGCGCAACGAATCGAAGAATTAAAACAAGCTTCATTGATACATTCGCAAATCGCCGATGAAAAACCTTCGAAAATCGATAGTTCCTCGAAGATTCTCGCGACATGTGAATACAAAAATACCGATAACGATCGTCAATGGCTTCACGAACAAACTCAATCGAAATCGCCTGTTCGTTTTATGAATACAACCAATCATTTACAATTAAACAATCGTCTCTTTCAACTTCGATCGATCGAATATCTCGACGAGAAAAATGTTCATTTCTATCTTCAAGAAGATTTCTTCATTAAACATTTCAAACAAATGTCAATCATTACGATTCTTATTCTCAGTATTCTACGTTTAATCGAAAATACTCTCGCGAATTTAGCTATACCCGGCATGCATATTATTGTTAATCTCATTTACGTTGTCATTCTCATTCTTATTGCATTTATTCTTCTAACAAATCAAAAGTAAATGTCGATTTACCTTGACCATACGGATAAATATTCGAAACAGCAACACATTCTTCATTACTACCGAGTAAAGCAATGTTACAATTTTGAAATATATAAACAGAATCAACGAGAATATCTCGATCGGATAAACGATCAGCCTAAATGATCATAGTTGTTGTTAGAAAAAAAATATATTTCGATTGACGTACGATTTGGTCGACTTGTTCTTCATTATCTTTCATTCGTAATGCGTAGAGTTGAAGAGTTTGATCGAGAAATAAAGGAAAATAATCATCAACTGTTTGTAATTGAGTAAGAATTGAGACATCATTGATCTTAATTTATAACAACGAAAAAAAAAAACTTTTTTATTATCAAAATTTCAATTTCAATTTACTTGTCGTTGCATTTTTTCCCTTTGATCAAAACTATACAGTTGTAGAAGAAGAGACTCTCGTCCTCTATGATTCGTTCAGAATTTCTGCCAATAGTAAAACAAGTTTTCTTGCCTCCTAAATGTAAAGTAAAAAGAAAAGAAGAAAGAACGATGTTTTATTATCATCTCATCATTTTCATTTGCAACAAGTCATTTTGATGGGCCAAAAATTTCTCTTAATACTCGGTTTGTTTGCTCTTGCACACGCTGGTTATTCTGCTGCTCAACATCGTGTTTACGTACGTTTAACTGAACAACAATTCGAACGTTTACCAGCCGATATCATCGTTCAAACATTAATTGCATTTTTTGTTTGTTGTATTGGCACAGTTCAGCTATTCGGCAAATTCAAACCGATTTTAATTACTGCTGAATGGCAGAATAAAACGTGGGATACGATTGGAAATCGACCATCATTTATGACATTTAATCATCGAGGAAAGAAATTATTTCATTAAATTAGACTACTTTCTCACTCATTCTTTCTTTTTTTTTAAATAAATTGTTCGTTCGCTTTTTTTCTGTTGTTGTTCAGTTCGTATTTTTGTGCTTTTCTTTTTGCTATTTTTGTTGTCGATGGAAGTTTGTGTCGATAGTTTCGAATCGGCTCAAGCAGCCGTTCAAGGTGGTGCTCATCGTATTGAACTATGCAGTTCACTTGATCAAGGTGGTTTAACACCATCGATCGGTCTATTAACTTTAATTCGTCGTCGTTTATCTCCCGATTTGAAAATTTTTATTATGATTCGTTGTCGTTCAGGTGATTTCGTCTATGATGACGATGAAATCAGCGTCATGGAAGAAGAAATTCGTTCATTTATGGAATCGAAACAACCCATCGACGGTTTCGTACTCGGTCTACTTAAACCAGACGGATCAATCGATATCGAAAACATTCAACGGTTAATTAAACTCGTTCCTGATCAATTAGCGTTGACATTTCATCGTGCATTTGATTTCGTTGCAAAATGGGAACAAAGTCTTGATGAATTAGTTAAATTCGGTTTTCAGCGTATTTTAACTAGTGGACAAGAAACAAATGCGTATTATGGAAGACGATTAATTCGACAGATGATTAGTTATGCTAATAATCGAATTATTATTTTACCAGGTTGTGGAATAACTGCAACGAATTTAGAATCGATTCTACGTGAAACAGGCGCACGAGAATTTCATTCATCGGCACGTGTACGTCGACCATCGAAGATGATCTATAAAAATTCTCAAAAGAAAGTCTTTTTAAATGGACCTAAATCGAATCAACAAGACGAAGAAGATAATTCGATTCAAGTTACAGATCAAAACAAAGTCAAATTAATGATGGACATCTATCGAAAAGTTTATTCCAAATAAATCTTTTGTTGTTTCGTTCTTGTGCTAAAGAAAAAACGAAAAAAAAAATCTTTTCTATTTGTTTGTGTTCTCTTTGTTTTAAAGATGAAATGATTGAACGTGTGTTTTTTAAAACGTTCTCATCTTATTTATTATCGTTGACTAAAAATCGACTTCGAACATGTCTCTCCTATCATACGGATTCAATTGAAGAAAATTTCCAAGAAGAAGTTGTCTATGAAGAACAACGACTTTCATCACATGAGACAACAAAAATCCTTCGAACACATGAGGCGAGTATTGATCTCGAAGATGATTCGCCAGTGAAATACTATGAAGTTAATTATCTCGGTGCGAATAATCCTCCGGGTATGTGCACAAAATTCTTCATTGAATAAAGCAGCGAAATCTTCTCACATTCGTAGAGGATCGACAGGCTCAAGCACGAATTCGTCTACCGAATTCATCGATGTATTTATTCGGCGTATTCGATGGACACGGCGGACCTTGGTGTTCGGACATTCTCGGTCAACGTCTTTTCGATTACATTGCAGTTGAATTAAATCCACCTGATACATTAGAACCGATTATGCAAAAAGGCAGAGCAATGAATTCATCGATACAAAATCCACAAAATAATCTATCATCATTACTTCTACGTTCATACTACAATCCGTACAAAGATTCTCGAGTTGCCAAGATCAAAGAAATTCATCAGATGAATTTATTAAAACATATTGAAGATACGTATACGAACATTGATCATGATCACACGCAAATCGATAGCGCATTGGAAAGTGCGTTTGTCAAACTAGATCGAGATCTGTGTGCCGAAGCCATACCAATCGATTCACGATCAGTTGATAGAGATCTATTACAAATTTGTACAGCGGGTTCATGCGCATGCGTAGCTTTAGTCAACGATAATGATCTTTATATTGCAAATACCGGTGATGCACGAGCTGTTCTTGGTACATTAGATGATCATGGCAATCCTATTGCTGTTCCACTTTCAATCGATCAAAATATTCGAAATACATCGGAAGTCAAACGTATTCTATCGGAACATCCAAGTAACGAATCTCATTCAGTAATACGCAGCGATCGTTTACTTGGTCTTCTCATGCCATTTCGTGCATTCGGTGATGTTCGTTTGAAATGGCCAGCGAACTATCTTCGAGAATATCTTCAACCTTATTACACAAAAGGTGATGCTATTCCACAATTTTATTTCAGTCCACCTTATCTCACAGTCAAACCTGAAATAACCAAACATAAGTTAACGTCGAAAGATCAATTTCTTGTTCTGGCTACTGATGGTGTTTGGGATTTATTATCGCCTGATAAAGTCGTTGAATTAATTGCTAATCATCAGAAAGGTATCGAAAGTTTCGATCGATTTGTTTTAACGAAAAGTGGTAATAAAATAACAATGAAATTAAGAGAAATCAATCAACTTCTACACGAACGTCAACAAGCAATTAAAAATCAACCCATGGATATTAATTCAGCAACGAATATTATCCGTCATGCACTTGCTTATACATCTAAAGGACAATTCGATAGTAAACTTCTCTCGGATGTTCTCACATTTCCTAATCCTCGCTCAATACGTGATGATATTACAATAACAATTGTGTTTTTCAATCGAGATTATATCGAGAAACATTAAAATACTAATAATAATACTTCCTTTTTTTTGTGTAAATACAAAAAAAAAATATTTTTTTATACACATGCTAGCATTGACTTTAGTTATTCTATATTTAATAAATCACAAATTGAATTTAAGCGCGTTAATATTTGTTTTTTGTTAGTTTTGATATTGACTCAAAAGAATATAAAAGAAACGATGAGGCAGCAATGTCGATTTGTACCTTAATAAACCTTCTCATCATTATGTCACAACGCCATATATCTCAAATAGATGCACATGTTGATCTCGATGAAGTACCTAGTTCACATAGCAATGATTTATTAGCTGGCTCGTATACGATTAAAGTTCTTGCATATAAAGCCGATTCATCATTGAATAGTACAAATGAATGTTCCGTTGAATTACATATTGGCGAACGAGAAAAGATCGGCCAAGGAACATTCGGGTTTGAGTTGTTCAGTTTTTTTTTCTTCATGAGTCAATCATTTAATTGAATAGAAAAGTTTATAGAGCAAAGTTAATAACAACACAAGAAATAGTCGCAATAAAAGAAGTTGAAATTGAAGATAAATTCAAATCTCGTGAATTAGACATGTTAAAAACGATGATTCATCCGAATATCGTTCGATTAAAATATTTTTTTCATTCATCATCGATTAAAAATACTCTCTATCTGATTATGGAATACATGCCCATGAGTGCTCATCGATTGATTTCGGAATATCGACGAAATCATAAGATTCTTCCGTTGTTCTATATTAAGTTGTTTTCGTATCAAATGCTGAGAGGTCTCGGATATCTTCATGTTCAAGGAGTTGTAAGTAGGTGTTTAAACGAGAAGATTTAATGTTCGAATGAATAAAAAAAAACAGGCACATCGAGATGTCAAACCAGCGAATATGATTGTGGATTATGACGCTGGAATATTGAAAATCTGTGATCTTGGTAGTGCAAAAAAATTGAATAAAAACGAGAAATCTGTTTCTTATGTAAGTCGAAAACAAAAACAAAGATTTCTTTATCTTTTCGAACTGAAATCGTTTTTATTTATTAGGTTTGTACTCGATATTACAGGTCATCGAACAGTTTCATTTCTAAGAATTTTGATGTTTTTTTTTGTTTGCTGATTTCAGAGCTCCTGAACTTCTTCTCGGTTATACAGAATATACAACAGCAGTCGATATCTGGTCGGCTGGTTGTTGTTTAGCTGAATTTCTCAATGGTTATGCGATATTTCGTGGCGATGATTCGAGTGATCAAATGTATCGCATTATTAAAATAATCGGCATACCAACACGCGACGAACTACGAGAAATGAATCCACGTTATACAGGTTCGGTTGATTTAACTGTGATTACATTTACACCTCGTACATTACGTGGATATTTGCCTGAACGAACACAAGATTCAGCTATTCATTTACTCGAACAATTACTAAAATATAAACCGAACGAACGGCTAACATGTCAAGCAGCACTTGCATCCGAATTCTTCACTGAATTAAAACAAAATTCGATTCTATTACCAAATAAACGTTCATTGCCACCGTTGTTTAATTTCCGAGAAAATGAACTATCGAAGCATTCGCATCTGTATTCGACAATCGTGCCTGATTTCATACAAACTAATTTTCCTGATCTACATACAATCGAAAGTCGAAAATCCTTTTTGAAATCATAATCCTTCTTTTCTTTTTGTTCTGTGTGTTCTGTTGCTTTTTTTTCTGCCGTCACATGATATCATTTTTATGACTGACATTTATCATGAAGTTTCATCGACGAAATAAAATCAGACCGAATGATAGAGAATATCTTTTGATTGAAATCGAAAATCAAAATTCAAGAGTATTTTTTTTTGCCATAATTATACAAATATATACCTATATTTCATTGTCTAGATTCGTCGAAGGATATGGAAACTAATGAAACGAACATGGAGAGCACTTGAATTCAGCCTTCAAACAATTACTTATATGAGTCTCGATCCAACGACAATGGTAGCAATGACGATTTTAATAGTATAATAAGACAAAAACAAAGAAAGAAACCATAGTTTATTCGCATGTTTTTATCTGTTAAGAAAACGAAAATATATGTATAGTAAAACATAAAATATCTGACTGATTATTCAAATCATATCTGATAAAAGTTGACTAAAGATCATAATGATCATTACCAGGCGATAAAATGCCGAGACTTGACGCTGACGTACAAATATAATCGAATTGATTGTTAGCATAATTTCGATTTTCATCTTCATCGAACGATTGTTCGTCTTGAGTGTGCATAAACGTTTCAAATGTGATTGTATCACTATGACTTCGTCGATCCAATGGTGTATCGAAACCAAATGAACCGAAAGGTTTACCCGAATGTCGACTGCTACGTTCGGACGATGAAGTTGACGTCGATGGAACGATATTCGAAAGTAAATTATGCGATGGTCGTTTGCTTGATGATGGCGTCACCATATCATCGTAATCGTGAGCGAGTTTACTTGGCTTATTAGCAGATGTTGGCGGCGATGGAGGATAATGAAATGTTGGAATGACATGAGCACGTTCGGCACGATAGGTCATGTGATCAGAAACAGGCGAAAAGGAATGTTTAACAAGAGTGCTGATTCGTTGAGTATAGGGTGTTTTTTGCGATGTATTTGTAGAGAATGACGGTTTTGGAATGTATGGTGAATCTGGGGATTGCGTTGGGAAAATTGGATGTTTCGATGTAACGATACGACTGGTGATTGGCGTCGGTGGTAAACTCGATGTTTCCAGTATTTGTTCGTTCTAGATTCAATAAAAAAAATTAACTTTTTTTCTTTCTTGCTGATAGAATTCTCAAACCTTTCGTGAACGTGTTTTTGATGTAGTTGTACGTTTTTCTTTTTCATGAGTATTTTCATAACAACTAGTCATCGATGCTATTGGCGTGCATTCATAGCCGTCATTTAACGATGTTCTTGGTGTGAAATCAAAATGTGTCACATCAGTAAATGGTACTGACGATGCCAGTTCACCATAGTGTCGAGAGAATTTATCTGTATTTACTAGTTTCAATATTCTAATAGAAAAAAAAAACACTTAAAACTTATTTTCTCGAAATAAATCAACAAACGGTGATTCGATTTTTTTCGTTGTTTTCTGTTCGATTACCCACGGATGTTTTGCAGCCCATGATTGAAACCAATTCAAATTATATCGACTATCCAACACTCCCGGCATACGTTTATCGAGATAGGCAAATAGTTTCTGTCGTTTCGACACCGATTCTTGTGTTGCTGCCCAATGAATCGGCGTTAAATCCGACGCATCTTTTATATTTAAACATTCAAACAAATGTCGATCTTCTCGTTCGTGTTGTTGTTGTTGATCATCGATATCTTCCTCTTTTTTTACCGATAATAACATATGTAAAATGGGAATATTAGCCGATCGACATGCGATATGAATCGCTGTATGTCCTGCAGTCAATCGTCTACAGATCGAATTCATTTTCTGTATTCCAAAAAAACACAAGACGACTCACAACTTTGGATCGGCTTTATTAGCTAAAAGAAATTCAACACACAGAATCTGGTTGTAATAAGTTGCTGTCGAAAGTGCTGATTCACCGTACAAATTCAATGCATTGACATTGACACCTAAGCGAACGGTAGATTCGTATTCGATTACTTTTTTGAAATGACTCACTATGTGTTTGTAAACATTTTTGAATCTTAGATGTTTGACCTAATCGTGCGAACTGACAAAATTCATCAGCATTAGTCATGATCTGAAAGCACAAGCTTGTTCTCTCTCTTTTTTGACTAATTAAGAATGAGGTTTCATGTAGAAATATATGTATATCTATTGTTATATGAACACGAACAATTGATCTGTTTTTCATGTGTATAAATACAGAACAACAACAACAAAAAAAAGAAAAGAAAACAACTAATAAAAAAACAAATATGTGTCTATGCTTTTGTGTACGGATGTGAACGTAGAGGAGGTTTGACTCGGGTGGCTAGTTGTTTGAATGATCGCGATGAATTCGATGATATTGAATGTACAGTTGATGTTGTCGAAGACGAAGATTTCTTCGAAGTTCGTCGATTGGTCTTATCAACAATCAACGGCCAAATCACGTCCGATGAAAGTGTATTCACTAATCTATCGTGATCAGTTCGATTTTTAATTGCTGGTGAATCTTTTGTCGTCGAATGAAGTAACGTTAGAAGAATATCACTAACACTATCGGAGTTCTTCGCTGATAGATCCTCGCTAACAGCTGGAGTCGTATCGTTGTTGCTTAATCGGTTCCACCAGTCGTCTTCATCGTCATCATCATTCGTAGTTTTCAGCACAGACAACGGATCGTTGAGTGTTTGAGTTGGTATCTCGAATAGTTCATCGAATGTGATCGTGCTTTCTGTTTGAAAGGAATTTGTGGAGATATCGTTTGAATTTGTGGTGATTTGTGATGATGATGAAGCGGATTGTGGTGGAGAGAGATAAGGTTGAGGCTGAGTTGGAGGAACATTCGATCGACTTAACCATAATGTGAGAAATTTGCCGTGACTTGTTAGTGTTGATGAACGAGTTGAGGCATCAGGACCATCAACTTTAACGAACTCAGAATCTGAAAAACATAAATCGATTACAAATTCGAATTTTTTCAAAAGAAAAACAAACCTTGCCGTAAATATACATTCAAAATCGTTCTTAGATTCGGATCGAATTCGATAATATAAACTAGTTCATAGACGAGACCTTGTGAATTCGTCAATTGATCCGTCGGTTTAGCATCCAATCGATTAACAGCCAATGCTAACGAAGCATTGCACTGTTTGAATGTGACATTTTTCGATTGATTCTGATCGCCACAACGGAAACAAACGCAAGGAATTTGACAAGTCTCAGTCAACAAATTCGCTCGGATTTCACCGACTTCATGAATAACATCAGTTATACTAAACAAAATCGAATAACTCGTCTTTTTGTTTCTCGAATTTCGTTTCTCCTTACCTATTCGATATTGTGCAATCACATTCTTGACATTGACAATGTTCGTTTAGCTCGAGTGTGAACAATTGTTTCAAACATGAATCGAAACGAAATAGACGTCGAACATTCTGTATGATGTTCGTATGTAGAGAATTTTTTCTACAATGAACAAGTCAAACATGTATTTCGATAGGTTCTTTTAAAAGGTTTTTCTATTGAAATACTTCGTTTTCCTCCAGCGGCACAGAATCGACGGCTTTTTACCCGAAAGCCGGACTCCGTGCGCGCACGACAATGACATGCGAGCGTCATCAGACAGGGCTCGAAGCCTGGTTTATTCAAGCTTATGGCCGCTGTCCGACGTCAAGCCACACAATGTCATCGTCTCTCGATGAATTACTCTTCCTTTGCCTATAAGAACAAAAAGAAATTATTTCAAGAAATACACAAATGAGAAACAGAGAGAGACGCTTTTTTTTTATTAATTTTCCTGCTGAAAGAATGTTGTAAAATGTTTAAGTCTGAGGATTGAGAGTTTAACTTACTTCAAAATGTTTTGTATAACGTTGGAGTATTCATCTAAGAGTTGGCTTTGAGTTGTTGACGAATGCAGAGTTTCGTCAAGGTTGTGAAATAACGATGATGAAGCATCAAGATTTGACGTTGATGTTTGGGAAAAATACCGGTGTAAGTAATCAGTGAGACAGGTTGAAAGTGTGTAGTAGGTTGTTGAAAGCTGACGAGCAGCGATCATATTTGACCAAACGGATTCACTCGTTGCCGACGTCATCATTGGGGAAAATGTTAATGAGAAACAGAATGGCGTTGTCGTTTTTTATTTATTCAACGAGTCATGAGATTCGTCATCGGGGAGGATATTGGAAATTCCGCAATGACGATGAGAAGAAATGAAAACAAAAAGATTTGATTTTATTGGAAAAAATTTTTATATTTTTCACTAAAAAAAATATTCAAACAATTTTTTGGAAAAGAAATTTCTTTCGTTTTTTTTGTCCATTGAGAATGTACGACATCTATCGTCATTATATATATATATATATACAGATTAAATGAGTATCGAGACGAAATACGTGGGCTGGACTGTTTACTGAAAGGTGATGGGTCTCAATTGTGTTACATAAATAAAGAGAAGAACAAAAGCTTATCGTTGAACATTCTTTTTGTTGTGATAGATTACGACCTCAGGATGTAAACACGTTTTGAACTACAATTAGTAAATAATCGTAAGATTATATGTATTTCTATCGCATCGATCAGTTGGCAAGAAAAATATGTGACGACCATCTTTTTCTGATCAGTTTACAAAAGAAACGTATAGAACAAGGCCGGACAAATATGATGAAGGTTGAACGAAAAAAATAGCTCTACGTGAGTTTATGCTCAACTCAAAGATACATCCGCTCTCGATTAAATATTTCATTTCAAATATCTTCTCTATGTCATTTCGATACAAATCTCTCTCATTCGAAACGAATGACGCTCATCACTAGATTCGTTCACGATTTATCTCGTTTTATTTTTCTTATTTGTCTTTTATCGACATCAAAAATTCTTGTTCACGCTTACGCTGGCCGATGTTATCTTTGCTCGCAAAGTACACTTGCTGAATGCGTCGGAAGTATCCACACAGATTCGATTCTATTTCATACGGTTCTTCAATATTACACTGAACCATGCAATGGTCAATGTATTCTCTTTCGAAATCACGCAGGTTCAACAATACGTGGATGTTCATGGACATACGGACATATGACATCGAAACCGACCGGTTGGCATGAATTGTCACCTGGCATTCGAGCATATTTTTGTGATAGTTATTTGTGTAATAATGGAACATATGAACAACCGGAAGGAACACCGATGTTACCGTTACCGCTACCGTTGCCGATTGAACAAGGAAATGTTTTGTTAAATCCAATAGAAACAATTAATAATCCTCAGCAAATGTTTGTTCATGGAGGACTAACACGTAGGATTTCTCAGGAAATGAAAACTTGTTTTTAAATTATTGAAATTTTTATAGAATACAATATTCCGGTAGTAAAGGATGCTCCTCGACAGTTACGGCAATGTTATGTATGCACTTCTCGTGAAATGGGTTGTTCAGAACATTTAGATCCACGTTTTGCATCGAAATATATTCAGCCATGTCCGTCAAGTTGTATCGTTTTTCGAAATCCAACTGATCACAATTGTAAGGCAGTTCTTTTTTTTAAACGAATAAAAATTTGAATTTGAATTCTAGTAATTACACGTGATTGTGCATCAGCCTGGCCCGATGTTCATGCCAAAAGTGGTCTTCATAAAGTTCTCGGTTCAGACGCATTCTTCTGTCAAGAATCTCTGTATGCAAATACGAACTATTCGAAACAAACTTTCTTGTTTTCTCATTTTAGATGCAATGGTATCGGTTTCGATTTTATCATGGGTAAATTATTTCATAACATTTCTCTTTCAATAAATTTCTTTTTCTTTTTCTGTAGGTATATTTCACAATCAATTACCAGCAGTGATCACTTTTCCTCCTACTGAATCAATAGACGATCGTTCAACAATAGTAGTTAATCCTATTGATCCGATGACAACATCATCGCCACTGTCTGAAACTGATCCTATTGTTACTGAGGATGAACAGGTTGCTTGGGAAGATCCTGATTTGGATTTTGTTATTGTTGAAGCAACTACGCCTGTAACAATAACAACAACAACAACTATGACTACCCCGCCTTCGACTTCAATTCCATTGCTTCCAATAGAATTTCCTTTAGACGGATTTGAATTTGAATATCAATCAACACCAGTTCCACCTGAATCATTTCTACATCTTCAATTTATCGAAAATATTCCTGCGAGTAGCACGATTGCAGGTGGTGCAGCTATTGCTGAAGACAATTCTCAATTGAACTGGTGGGAACTCGATGAAATGACATTTCCATCTACCACTGAGCCAATATCTTCAAGTTTTTCGACTGTTCCACCGAATCATATCAGCGATGATTATGATTGGACTATTTTCAATACGACTTCAATTCCAAATCCTTCGATGAACTTTAATATGAACGATTTATTTCCTTTTCCTTTCGATGCATCGACGCCTTCACTCAATCTTCTCAATTCAGATAATTCACCATTCAGTTTCGATAAACCATCACCAACATTGGCAATACCACCGTTTGCTTGGATGTTACATTTAGCTACTCAAAATCAAGCTCAACGAAGTTCAACAATGAAAACGAAATTGAAAAAAAGGAAGACAGTCGATGTGAAGAAGATCTTCGCGAAAAATCTCGATCATTTTCATGATTATTGTGAAAATAAACAATGTCAACATGGAGGACGATTGAATGCTGATTGTCTATGTATTTGTTTGCCAGCATTCAGTGGAAACAATTGTGAACGAAGTAGATTTATCAATTTATTTTGCGAAAGATTTCTTTGAATCGCATCTTTTTTGTTTTAAGTTAATTGTGAAAAAGAACCAGCACATATTTGTGATTTCGTACTGGAAGATGAATGTAAAAACGAATCAATTCGTTATTTATGTCCGAAATTCTGTCAGTTAAATTTATGTTCTGCGTGAGTATCGCGAAGTTTTTTTACCCTTGTACGATGCATATGAGAGAGTAGGTGTTTGCATTTGTACGTATTCTCTCTCTTCACATTTTCGATTGCATAGTATATCATTATTATCAATATCCTGATCATATGATGCGAAATAGAACACGAGAGAGGCAGAGAGAATAAAGAAAAATATGTTTAAAAAAAAACGAAGAAAAGTTGCGTCATATTCTTCTTCCCGTTTACTTTTGTATTGTAATTGTAGTTATATTGGAGACACAGAAAAAGAAGCAACGATAGAAAGAGAAAGAAAAAATGAGTGGATGAGACATGATCGTATACAGTCAAATTCCATAGACTCATATTCTCGTATATACATGCACACACTTTTTTTTCGTTCGTTCTTATTGCTCTTTAGTTAAAAAAAACGAGAGAGGGACAGAAAGAGAATGACAAAACAGCATGCCTTTTGCGAAGTGTCGATCGAGCGAACACCTTACATAGCTCCTGTTTCATTCTATTCTAGACACAATCATCAATAAATATCTCAAACAATATAATGACCAACCAACAATTGTCTTCTCCTCCCCGTGACTTTCTTTGTCCAATAACTCGAGAAATCATGCAAAATCCTGTATTATTAATTGAAGATGTAAGTTTAACATTTCCAAGGAAACAAAGATCCGACTATTTTCATTGTAATTAGGGTCGTTCTTATGAATTATATGCTCTCCAACGTTGGTTACGCGATCATAATTCATCACCAATGACAAATAAAACTTTGCGTGATCGTCGTTTTGTACATAATTTTAATTTAAAAAGTGCCATCGAAGAATTTTGTGCTCAACAAGAGACACTGTCCTATGCCAATAAATTTCTTTCATTTAATATCCGTTCAGGTCGTACGCCATCCGAATGGAACAACAAACCGACATTAAAAGTTCGTTTGAGTCTTCTTGGCGGTTCGAATGTTGGCAAGACGACACTCGCTCGTTGTCTTCAATACGGCATTCAATCATCATTTGTACATTTAAATACATCGGCCACAGTTGGACCTGATTTAATATTCTTCTATTTGGATCAATTGTATGAAAATAAATATGTTATTATTATTCAATTAGCTGATATACCAGGCATGGAACGATATGAATCATGTTGTGATAATCATTTTCGTCATTGTCACGGTGCTTTTCTACTAGCTGATTCGACTGATATCGATTCACTTGAACGAACTGAATTGTATTGGTACAAACAATTGCAAACCAAAGGCAAAGATCATGTCGAAGCCGTACTTGTCTGTAATAAAGTCGATCTATTCGAAATGAATTGTGATGAACATTATCGACGAATATTTTTTCAACGTGCCGAACATTTTGCTTCGTCACACAACATGCCGATTTATCATGTATCAGCATTACGTGGCGATAATGTTCAAGCGATGTTTAAACAATTGATTCTACGTATCCTACAGAATGATTCATTGTTCGAACAGATTAAAGAAACGAGTAATATCTATGAACAAACATCGAATCAAAAAGATTCCATTCGACGAATGTCGTCGGTTCAAGTTTCGATTCAACCGGCATCATCTGATGAAGATATTAGTGAAAGAAATTCATCGGGAGCTTGCTGTAAATTAGCTTGAGTGCGTTTTATTCAATTTTTGTTTTCTTGTTCATCAATAGTATGGGGTAAACTACAATTCTCAGATTGTTTATAAAATTAAAGCAAAAAAAAAATATTTTCAATTTTTATTCGAACACAATGATAAATGTTCGAACTTCCATCGGTTTTATTGTCACTGATGTGTCATGGAGTGTACCTCGTTGTGTACTATCGAATGGAACATCGTGTGTTTTTAGCCAGAGTTGTTTTTGAATTTCTCGTATGTTTGCTATTGGTTGATTTGCAGTTAGACTCATTTCTTTGAGTGAAACTAAATTACGTTTGAAAATTTGTGATAGATCAATGGTAACTGGTCGAGCACGATCAGATTGATCATTGACAGCGAATAGATGTGCAAGTCGGACGAGAACTGTATTTTGAGTGTTATTGTACGCAGCTAATGTAATCATGTCGATGTTATCAGGCAGAGGTGATTTCAAAAATGAATCTTGAATTTGATGAGTTGCAATATATTGATCTGTAGAGATGTTAATCGAAGCAAATTGAAGAAGTAGCGATGCATAGATTTGACTTTGAACAGATCGTATAGCATCGGCTTGTTGATTTGTTGGATTGAGCAATATGGAATGTCGTCCACTGATGACTAGACCTTTGCCATCGAGTCCAGGTTCATCCAATGGCATCATTGAATTGTATAAACGTCGATGTAAGCAAATTTCAATCGAACCATCGATAATACTACTAACACCTTGTGGACGATCGGTTAGTATAGCTAAACTCATTGCTGTATCTTCGATACGTACAGCTGTTGTCATTGGATAGTAATTGCCAGCAATCGGTTCGGTTACTGTATAATTCCATGACGGTCGATAATCTCGTTTTCGTTGTTGAAATTCACGACCATTACTATCTGTATAGAAGATACCTTGGCTTTGTACATTCGTATTAAAACGAGTGATAATTTCTTTGCTTATACCATCACTGAAAGGAATTGGTCCAACAGTATAATCGAATTGTATGACTGGTGAATCTTGTGTTAGTCGAACACTACCACTGACCCAATCGGAAACATATTGTCGTACTTCGGAATATAATGCACCAGTAATTACTTCTAAACGAATATTAGTTGATATGGTTTGAGGTGAATTGTGCAGTGGTAAGAAGATATAAGGATTACTATTGTTATTCGATGCATAATAGAGATATTCTTGTGAAATTGGAATCGATCTATTTGTGGGAATATGAATGGCTGCACACAATAAACTCGTACTCGTATTAAATTGTAAAATCCAAAAATTATTTTGTATTGTTATAATTGGATCACGTGATTTCGTAGGTTTCTTATTAGATCGATTTGCTGTTGATTGATCATTCAGTTCAGTTAAGTGCCATATCTGTTGCAGACGTTGGCTACCATGGAACGC
>ERZ778019.766-NODE-766-length-54431-cov-12.844141_pt1 | contig 54431 bp, 52 predicted proteins | sample MGYA00375749_ERZ778019 | MGnify/ENA primary metagenome ERZ778019 (study PRJEB29350, sample SAMN05389821) | bioreactor metagenome | isolation source: Ammonium sulfate bioreactor | place: South Africa: University of Cape Town | collected 2014-03-17 ... | reverse complement strand
CTCTCTCTCTCTCTCTAGCTGTCTCTTATGTCCAGTATATGAATTCTCATTTCCTATAAGTAGAAAAAAAAGGGATTTCTTCATCATTTTTTTTTCTATTTTACTTTAAAAGACAAGGATGAAGAATGACATAATTTGCCGTTATGGCAAAACGATTACCGTTAATCAATAAAAAGTTCATGATAATGCGAATTTTCATTAGATAGAATAATATCACGTCGTGTTCAGTTATCACTCCCTTGTGAAAAAGAAAATGATGCAATTCGAACGAAGAGACTAATTCGTCTTTCGTCACGGTATTCAAAATTACTTTTATATCAAGTCACTTAATGATACTATCGGATATTTAAAATATTGGCCTTGTTCATCATCGTTCGATGGACATCGTGTTTAAGAAAAGAAAAAGAATCACGATATTTATCATCTTCATTTCGCCGTTTTTTTTGCGTAATACATCCCAGCTTGTACATAAACTATCCGATGACCTTTTGTGTTATTAGATGGATATAAAAGCAAAAAATTAATCGTTTAATATAATTTGAACTAATTAGCAAACTGTATGTCAAGGATATTCGCCTTTCTTAGGAAGTAATTAATTAAATTGTTCAAAAATATTCAGTTACACGTTCTTTTTTTCTTCTATTTTTGTTGTATAATAATGCCAGTCGTTTCTCTCTCTCTCTCCCTCCCTTTCTTCTTCTTCTTTTTTTTTACATAATAATTAGTGGTTATCTCTTAACTGTAAGAAATTGTTTCGGTCATTTGCGCATCACTTCGTCTCGATCACATGCTGAATTAGATTCAAATATATGACTATTACACATTTAGCACGTATTACATAATTTTGTTTTTTATTGTTCAATCATCATCCTCATCATCATCAATGAGTCGTACTCGATGGCAGCGACAGCTTCAGTGAACACATATACAAAGGAGAAAAAAAATTGAGAGTATATATTGACAGTTTTCTTTATGATTATAATAATTAAACAGATCAATCCCTTTCTCTCTCTTTCTTTCTCTTTCTTTACATATATATGCTGGAAGCAGAATAAGATGTTATCAGGAACATACATACATTCATACATCATAGAAGAGACAGCTTATTTTAAATTCATCGTACGCGATATGCATTCGATACGTTGCTTACATAAGTATTTGATATTGTTAGAAATCTAATATAACTCAATGTGTATGTGTGCGATTGTGCTGTCAAAAGAAAAATCAAATAACAAAATATGAACACCTTCACAAAGAAATGAGAAAGAAGTCAATGCGAGGTGTGATTAAAACAGAAACAAAAAAAAAGCAAAGAAAAAAGAATTATACACATACGCATTCCCCTAGGGCTCTATTATTTTAAAGTAACCTTCGTTCAGGCTCTTTTTTTACTGCTATAAGATGAACATGTGCTGCTATTACACAAAAGCTCTTTATGATAATTAATTCCTATGCCGATTATCAGCAAGGATTAGAGTTATATTTAAAAAATCTATATCAATGAACAGTAAATATTCATTGTCATGTAATTATGAATTCAACAGAGAGAGAGAGAGATTATGTAATGCTTCGTTCATAGTGTCCAGTCGCAAATATATAGGAAAATATAAATGGTTAAATCTTTTGAACATTGCTGAATGTAGAGTTATTTTTACAAACTATCAATGTATCATGAATAGTATTGGATAGCGCCATCATTTTTCTTCTGTCTTTATTTAGTCAGAATTTTAGAAAAATGTTCATTTCTCGAAGTTTATCAGTATTTCATCGTTTTCCATTGTCTTATCAAGTCGCCTATAAACAATTTAAAACAGCATAAACAAGCATTAGAACTGTTCAAGCAATCATAAATCTGCACAGATATTTCGATAAATATGGCATTTAAAGGATGCACGTCATTAAAGAATTATGAATTTGAAAGACAACTCTCTGTTCGTTCACAACAAAATGAGTTTATTCAAAATTCATTGCTTCAATTGTATAGTGAGTCTATCTTATTTTATACAATAACAATTGTATAAGATGTCCAGTTTAGTGAATTGCGGTGATATGGCAAATGCATCTAATAAGCCACAAAATTGATCTCAAAGATTCGTCAATGCGAAATAATGGCACGTGATGCCGACCGCATTCATCACTTCCAAACGAATGGTCAATGTTTGTGCAATGATCATTTTTAAGTTTTTTTCTTTTCATTTTTTAAATAAACTGTTTAACTTTTCTTCTTAAACTTGGATTTGAATTCAAGTTTCAAGTTCGACTCTTTACTGTATGCTTCATGGAAAAAAACATTAATAATTAAAGAATTTTCAACTAATCAAATCAATGTACGGTTAATGATTATGCATATCAAACGATTTTGTCTAAGCATAGATAGCAATCAGATTTCATAAAGAAAATTCCAACATCGAAAATATTCATCAAATATTTTGAGTTCCATAATGAATTTCATGATCTTATTATCAATACAAACAAGTTCACTTCCACTCGCTGCATTTCTAATAGGAAATGACTAAACCTTTTTTCTAATAAAGCTACACTTGTTTAAAGCACACTACATTATCATTGCAAGCTTAGTTAAGTTATCTCATAGAAAAACACTACAATTGGAAAGATAATCCTTATCTATATTTCGAAGGTATTTTTACCACGAAAACTCTAGAATCGGTATCTGAGTAGCATAACTTTTCTTCAACGAACTTTAACTTTTCGATTTTCATAGCATATCATACCTTTATACTTTTGAAATCAAACTAATCTGACTTTCAATGAAAATCGTTTTAGATTGGTTTCAGAAAAGCGTCAACGAATTTCTCGGAGGAGCGCTACTTATTGATTTTTATAACCAATATTATTCAAGATTCGAAGAAACATGTCTTTATCAATTAATACACTTCTCATCGACATTATCTATCTCGTATTCGACCATTTGAATGAAAAAGCCTTATTCATGTCCACAAACAATGTCAATCAACGACTCAATGCAATTCTGACTTCTTACAAGCGATTTCAAGTAAACTTAACTGATATCCTAACATTTTTTGCGACCAAAATGTGATATGCTCATTTCAACAATATAATCCGAACACGCTAGCGTGTGCCTAAATTTACTATCATTATTTTCCACAGTTAATCAACTCTCTATCCTGAATAGACACTTACCACACTCGACCTGGAATCGAATCAAATTGGAGATGAAGGTACACAATTAATTGCTCAAGCATTAGAAAGAAATCAGGTGAGAGAAATATTTAGCTTCTTCATCTGGATCAGTCATCTTTTCTATTTATTACAGACACTCAGCACATCCTCACCGTCAAGATAATTGAGATCGTAGATAATAATCATATACTAACGTGACGTTCTTTAAATCCTAATACAGACAGTAATATAAGCAAACTATTTTATTTGTATACGATTTTGCTGACATTGGAGGAAATAAAAGTGATTTTTGTTGCTAATTTTACTGAAAAGCCATGAAATCTAATCGAATGTATACCTTAATATAATACTCAACTTTTGCATTTTCAATCATATTGTTTGATAACAATTTGTATTAATGGTAGAGGAAGAGCAGTATTCATTCGTTTAAGTTATGAGAGTTTTATTCGTTTTTTTTTAATTTTTCAACAAAAAAACAACGTTATAATATATTCATTTGCTCTGCTGATCGATAGGTGCTTGTTTCACAAACGGAATTTTATCACAATATTCTAGAAAAAAAACATGATTCAAAGAAAGATAAAAATGTAGAATCAAACTTTTAGGCATGAATGGTTTGAGAACTGGTGGAACGAGTATACCATCATCAGTTTGATAGTTTTCAAGAATAGCACAAATTGTTCTGGTTGTCGCACACATCGTAGCATTTAGCATATGAACATATTCGGACTGAAATAGAATAATTATAAGATTGAATTATCTTTTAGAAAGATAAATACAGATTCATTGAGTTTTTTCCCTTGACCATAACGAATTTTGAGTCGTCGAGATTGATAATCGAGACAATTTGAACATGAAACAAGTTCACGAAATTTTCCTGAACCAGGAAACCATGCTTCTAAATCGAATTTCTTCGATGCAGCATTATTCAATTCACCTGAACACGAGAAAATAGAATCGTTGTTTTTATCTTTATACAAACACAAACCAGACACAATATTGACAATTCGATAAGGGATACCCAATTGTTTATTGAATTCTTCAGCATTACCAATCATTTCATCAAACATTTGCCAGGATTCATTATCATACGGTGAAGTAATACAGAATTGTTCGATTTTTTCAAATTGATGTACTCGAAAAATACCACGAGTATCACGACCTTGTGCACCGACTTCTCGTCGAAAACAAGTCGATATACCAGCATAACGAAGAGGTAATTGCTTAGTTGGCAACCATTCATCTCTATCAATATTCAACTTATTCACAAATAACAAAAAAAAAATCTCTTTACCGATGAAAAGCTGCAATCGTTTGTTCAGAAGTCGCAATTAAATATTTTTCTTCATCATTTACTTCATCGTTTTTATCACTTTTGCATAGTACCTAATTAGAAAAATGCGTTTTTCAGATTTCGATTGATAAAATCTGTCATTTCACATACTTTGTATAATTCGTCATCGAACTGACTCAATTGCGCCACCTCTTGCATCACCTCCTTACGCATAAAGAAAGGGGTATAGAGAATTTCGAAATTTTTATCACTCAATATCCTCAATGCTAATTGAATGATTGCTTGTTCAAGAAATACAGCCGGACCCTAAAATCGAATTGATTTTCTCATCAATTCTAAAATTCAAATAAACCTTCATGAAATAACCACGAGATCCTGCAATAATTGCACCTCGTTCACCATCGAATCCATCGATCATATATATCAAATCAATATGTGAATATTTCTTTGTCGTTTGTATATCTCCAAATGTTCGTTCAATTACATTATTATCCTAAACTTGTTCGTGTTAAATAAAGTTTTCTTTTTACATTTTCTATCTCGATTTTACTTCGTTATCGCTCACAGGTACAGATTTGTGAACAAGATTTCCAATTTCATGTAGCGCTGAATTACGATCATTTTCGATTTTAATCAATTTTTCTTTTGTCAGTTCAATTTCTTTATCAATTAATGAACTAAGACGTCTGATTTGTTTAATAGTTAATTTCGCAATAACATCAGCATTCAATGCATCCAGCGTAATTTGAAAATCAGTTGGCAATTCATCGGAATCTCCTTCACTTTCGTTTTGTTTTTTCTTGGTTCCGAACGCACGTCCACAAAGACCTTTCATTTTATTCCATTGATCAGCTTGAAAACGGATTGTACGCCAAAGATTATCGTATTCAATAATTTGATCAACAAGTTCAACGTTTTTATATCGTTTCTTTTGAGAATCACGTATAACTTGAGGATCATAACCTTTTTCAATTCGAAATAAATTAATATCGAGAACCATTTTTTTTAAACAAAAAATGAAAATGAATATTACTACAAAACCAAATATATATACTATTTAATGGGACTTATCAGAACTGATAAGATCTAGATGTCGTTATTCATCAATCATCAATCAAATTCTTTGCGGTACGTACGTATATTACATGTGTAACACAGCAGTATATCAGTGTCGAGTACGAGAACAACGGATGTATCGTGACCAACCAAAGAAAAAGGCTGAGTTATTTTGGGTGTAGGAAGGAGGAAGAGAGAGAGAAAAAACATAAGAAATAACAAAAAGATGCGCTATCAATATGTTTGTACATATTACTACGTTGAAAGAAAGGAAGGAGACGAGGAGGAGGAAAATATGCAAGATAAGAGAAGTGTGAAAGGCCACAAACCCCCATTCTGTATTCGGAAAGAACAAAAAAAGAAGAGGAAGATAAGAGAGATCGGCATATTTTCCTCTCATTTTTTTTTTGTTGTATTGCTTCGTCTTTTTTGCCAGACAAAAGAAGGAAATATGTCGGGTGGTCCAACAACAAATCGTCCGTTGACGAAAACATTTTGTGAAACATGTCGAAAAGCGTTTACACCACGAGATCCAATGCAAATCTATCAAGATCGATATTATCATCCTCAATGTTTCTGTTGTTCACAATGTGGCAATAGTTTAGCAGGCAAACCATTCTATCCTAAACCGAATAATCAATTTCAATGTGAAAATTGCAATAATTCACTTGCACCAAAGTAGGTCAAAAAAACAAATATACAGTTCTTGGCAAATATTCGTTTTGTATTTAGTTGTTGCGTTTGTAATCAAAAGATCCCATCAGGTGTTACAGCTAAACGTTTTCAAAATCGTCATTTTCATAGTGACTGTTTTCGGTAGGAAACGAGATTTCTTTTACAAATTCAATCGATTGATTTTTTTTTGGTTGTTTGAATAGCTGTTGTAAATGTACAGCAGTTATCCCTGATGGTCATAATTTCGTTGATATGTTAGATGGACGTTATCAATGTTTGACATGTTCACGACATATCACTGGCATTTATCAAGGCAAAGAACATGCTCCACATTTAGAAAGTAGTTATGGTGAAGTTGTCATCGTTCAACCTGATCAAGCTGGTCGTATACCCATCTGTGACAAATGTACACGACCTGTGACAACAAGTGAAGAAGCATATAGACATGACACACGATACTATCATTTGGAGTGTGCTCGGTGTAATCGATGCCGAAAGAAACTTTTTAATGTGCCCTGCAGAAAACTCGGTTCAGCATTGGGTAATAGATATGACTTTGATGTCCTAAAGGTTTCTTTCTTTCTTTCTTTCTTTTAGTTTGTCATACATGTTCATAAAAATCATTATATTTTTGGCTTGCAATACAGAGAAGGTACCTAAACCTACCCAGATTTATCACCCTCTGTCCAAAATCATATTGTATTATTTCATTTTATTCAAAAAAAAATAAAATAAACACACACACTACTCTAATTTACTTTCGTGGAAGCTGTTGTTCTCATGTTCATACGTATTGGTAAAAGAATAGGTTTTTTAGTGATTCCATCATCTGCACGACGGATACGTCGTTTAACATGATGTTTAACCATTTCTTTACTGATTTCAACTTGTTTAAGCCAGGATTTGCCTTTGAAATAGCCGGCTTCTTGTAAACAATGTACAGCTGTTGATCGTGTTGTTGCACTCGCATGACGTTCGTACGGTTTGACAGTTGATTGCCGAATGTCGACATCGAGACGAGATTTGATTGGACTCGAACGTTGTAGAGATGGCCGTTCGGGAAGTGGAATGTAACCTTCAGTATTTTCTGGATTCGATTTTGTCGATGCTGAAACTGGTACTGATTGAATTGATTTCTCAGTTGAATCTTGTAATTGTAATTGTTTGTCAATTGATTCTTCGATGTCAGCTAATAATTGTCGACGTTTTTCTGTTCGACGTTGTTGAGCTTCGAGATTGACACGTCTCGATGTAAATGCATATGCATCGACGGATGACATCGATGATTGTTGTTCACGTTTATTTGCTTGAATAACTGTATCTAATTTATTTGTTATCGATGTATAATTCGACATCGGTGAGACGATTTTCGGTAGAGTATTTTTCTCTTCAATATGACGTGTCGGAAGAAATTTATGTGCAGTTTTTGATAAACGTTTATTTATCGATGGAACACTAACTAATGTCGATGGTGTAAGATCAGTAATCGATGAATTATCTATATCTAATATTGATTGAAATGCTTTTATGTCAGGAACGATTGTATATGATCGTTTCAAGTTAGTTGTCAATTCGGATGAGGCTGATGTTTGATAGGATCGTTTATTTTGTTCAGCCGATGATTGAGGTATGGATGCATGTGGTCGACGTGCTTGTTGAAGATTAGCAGCTGCTATTTGTTTCGCACGTTTTCGATCGTCTAACGCAAAATCTTTAACGAAATTTTTCATTCGAACAATTTTCTCTCGTTCTTCATTGGTAAAACCAATATATCGATCGGTATTCTCCGATTTAACTGTTCCACCTGATCGAACAATTCGTAATTGTTCCGTAGGAACTTCAAATGTATTATTATAACCATCGATTAAAACTTTATAACCAAGTAGACCCTGTTTAGCATAGACACGTTTCGATTGTGTTGAATTATAAAAACGTCCACCATATTTTTTCCAAGCTTTTTCTCGTGCACGTTCATACCAACTGATAATTCGACAATAGAATGGAAGTGAAACAAAAACAAGATTCGTCGATGAACGATGTACAGCATTGGCACTGATTGTTGATGTTAATAGATTTGAAACATATTCACCAGTTGCATTCAAAGGAACTTTGAGATTAAATTGTTTGTCATATAAATAGAAATAAATGACACGATAACGTTGTTTTTCTTCTTTTGTTTTCGATGATAATGAATGTGATAGAGCTGTTCGATAAGGTAAATAACCAGTGAGTGGATCGGCAATTTGCGTGCATAAAATCGATTGTCGAACAAAAAGGTCGACCATTTTAACGTGACCTTGTTCGACAGCTATATGTATCGGACATTTCATCATTTCAGGAAAGATTTCCATTGCTGTTTGACAAGACCATTGACGTGATGGATGTTCACCAACAGGACGATCACTTCGAGCACCATATTGTATCACTGTACTAGCTAATTCCATATGACCTTAGCACAACAACAAAAAAGCCTTTCGTATATCAATCGAAATAATGCACAAAAATCAATTATTTACCGTAGAATGCAGCAATATACAATGCTACTTGTGTTTGATAATGTCTTATTAAATCATCAGATGAATACGATTCAGGAAAACCTTTAATACATGAATTAACAAATTTCTCATAACCCTGCCAGACTTTTAAAAATAAATGTTCATGAATTTTAATATCATATTCAATCAATCGCATTTGATCGTATAAACGTTGTTTGGTATTGATTGTTTCCAAACAGAATAAACTCAATGGTATACCAAGTTTTTCGGATATTAATTTTCTTATTGAACCGACAGTTGTTTCGATTGTTATCGATGTATTAAATAATTTCAAAATTTGTTTATTAAAACCACAATGAATATACAGATTGGCTGCTTTTTCTTCACGATATAGACAACGTATGATTGAACCTGATGGAATACTTAAATCTGCTAATGACCATTTTGGTTTCAAATCTGAACCATTATAATTCAAGACGATTGATGTTTCTGATGGGCCACTATCTTTCATAGTCAAGCCGAATTCTCGTTTAACTAAATTGAGAACATCCTCGACTAGAACACTTTCACTAACATCAATTAATCGAATTGAATCTGTTGGTGGATAGTAAATAAAGTATCGCATATCCTTGTGAGGTATTGACGCGTCCTAGAAGTACAAAATCGATGAATAAGAGAAAAAAAATCCAATTAAAATCGATTTTACGTAATAACACATATTTTCGACACTTTAACTAACCATCTCAAGAATGAAATGCAAAGAGAAATAATAAAAAAAAAATGAATCTATCAACTGGTTGCCTCCTAGGAGAATTTCGGTTGAGAAAAAAATCATCTTCACAGCAGGTTTAAGTTCACTATTTTCGTATCTCTTACACTGTATGTATGTAATTTGTGTTTCTTGGCGAGCCAAGTCAAATAAAAAAGAAAGTGAATGAATGAAAATAAATCAATAATAGAAGACTAGAGTGAGATATATAATATAATTATTCAATTTTATCAACTGAAACCTTCTAATTGTTAATGAAAAAATCAAGTGGCAACGAAATCAAGGATTGAATATTAATTTTTTCAATGTTGTTATTTCGTTTGTTTGACTTACCGTAACGGAAACATCGTCGATCCGTTTCCAAATCCTATTCATCACGCGTTGTCTTCTTCGTTTTTTCAAATAAACGAGAAATGAAAATTGTTAATCGACTCGTTTTTCTCTTCAATACCGTTTAACTCTTTTTTTTCTCCCGTTGAAGTGAATGAGTTTTTTTTTCTCTTGTCAATTCGTATATAAATAATTTTCGATGTCGACAAACATAGTTCACGAAAAACAAACATCATTTACATCAAAGTTTACATTTGATTTGCACCAGTGAATCCGTATATAAGACATGCAGAATGAGAAAACGAGAAAAAAATCAAATGACTATTATTTTCATAAGCCTATAGTTATGACAACAATCTACGACTACGATACGTTTAAGCTCTTGTTGACTTTTTAATCAAAAGCGTATCGAACGAAGAAGAAGAAGATTTTTTATCGTGTCATAAATAGAGAGAGCGAAAGAGATAGATGAAGATCAAACTCACGTGTATAAAGAATAGGAATAATAACATCGACGGGCAAGAAAAAGAACAAGAGAGAAAAAGAAATACGACGGGCATGTTTAGCAAAACACAGGCAAGTTATTGAAAAACATAACACTTGCATCGTCATAACCAACGGAGTCATCATATATACGCACACAATTGCATTTACATAAGCATCTTCTCACTCAGAAACAGGCGCAAGGTAACATTGGCTTTTATCATATGGAATGTGTTTTTTTCCTTTAGAAACAAGAAAGATTTGAGTTATCATATGATATTTACCAGAACTATATACTTAACCTCGGTAATCAGGCAAATAGACTGATAAGAAACTTCAAATAGAAGCTATTTACTTATCTTTGAGTGTTTTATTCGATGCATTGCTATAAACACTTGTTTCATTCGAAGATTAGATGTCAATACATCAAAAACAGAAGAAGCTGCCTATGCATGAAAGTGAGATTTGTAAATAGACAAGGTATGATCTCATCAATCTTGAAGCACAAAGTTCTTTGCACTTTAAATCTCTGACAGATGCTATTTTCACATAAGTATGATCACGCTTCACATTCATGTTATTTGCTAAAACATAACATTAAAATGTCATAAAAGTATATAAAGATATATTCAACTGTGTTTTTTTTTATCTCTTTCATTAACATTTTCTCTAGCTCGCCTAAAGGCAATTGAACTCATTTGAAACGCAATCGAATGATACGATCTTTTCTTCTTCTTCTTCTCATCTAGATAAATTTTGTCTTCTAAATAAAATAGTAATGTCAACAACAGTCGTATGTTTTTCTCAATTAAATGATCAATTTCTTTATTCAAACGATCATCAACAGCAATCATTCGAAAATAGTAATCAAACAGATAGTTGTTCAAGTATTTTATCCAAACATTCCAATGAAGATGAAAGTTGTCAAATTTGTGGAGATTTAGCATCGGGTTGGCATTGCGGGTAATAATACTTATTGATTCAAAAAATGGACAAAATACATTTCTGTTTTGCTCTCGATTTGTTTTCGTAGAGCGATTACTTGTGAAGCATGTAAAGTACGAAGAAAAATATCAAATGCAAATAAACACGAAATTTTCAAAAAAAAACACACACAAAATCTTTCATTTAGAAATTTTTTATTCGATCATTATCGATAGGTGATGCAAAACGAAAGTATAGATGTCAAAAAAATTACGCGTGTTTAATCACAAAACGATCGAGAACTCAATGTCAATATTGTCGATTTGAAAAATGTCTCGCTGTCGGAATGAAACCTCACGGTTTGTCATGTCTCGTTTTGTTTTTTGCTGTTTATTGAAAATATTTTCTAACATATAGAACCGAATGAATCACGAACAGGAGATTTATATAAAAAACTACCGTGTTTAATTTGCGGTGCATCAGCATCGGGTATTCATTTTGGAGCTGTGACTTGCGAGGCGTGTAAAGTAAGAGAAGATCTTCGATAGAAAGCAATTCGATTAATGTTCAAAATTGAAAAGGGTTTTTTTCGACGATCGATTAAAGAAAATGCACCCGAGAAATATCATTGCGCAGATAATAACAATTGTCCTATTGTTCCAATAGGAAAAATCACGTGTCGTGCTTGTCGATTTGCTAAATGTATTCAAGCAGGCATGGCAATGGAAGCATCTCGAATTGGTCGACAATCGAATTTATTCAAAGAAAGGTAATTCAATCGAAATTTGCCGAGAAGATACGTATTTATTAGAAAATTTAGTATTCGACAATTACAAAGTAATTCGACTTCGATGGCATCAGCAATTGATTCAGCTCGAATAACAACCATGGCTAAACGACGAAAAACACGAGCAAAATCCGGTCGAGGTAGCAAAAACAAACAGATTATTTCAAATATTATCTTATTTTCCAGTGTTTACATCAACAACAGAAATCGAACTTGAACTTTCATCGAAAAGCAGCGATTATATTAAACAAATTCATCATGCCTATGTCATCTATTTAAAGGTATTTCAGATCAATTGATCAATCTCATACAAGCAAAGATAATTCGATATAAAAATCACTACTAACTCGTTTTATTTTTGCTTCATTTTTTGTGTTTCTTTTCTCTAAACAGGCGTTACCAGAATGTATTCATCGTGATACTATCTGGTGGACAATGGTTTCACAAATGATTGTTTATGCTGAAGCAATCATGAATTTTTGTCGAAAGATTCTACCGGGTAACAAAAAATGAAATTCCATAGTCTATTTTCTCTCACAATCTATACAGCGAGAGACAATAGACTCATCAAATCGTTTTTCTTTTTTGATTTTTCTTATATATAAAAATTTGTATATAGATTTCGATAGTTTACCTGAGAAATATGAAATCATTTCATCATCGATTCATTCTGTTGTTATGATTTGTTTACTTTCGAAACGTTCAACAACGAACTATTGGAATGCGGATATGAATCTATCGATTGAACTCAATATGCAATTTCCGCAATTAATCGAAATCGAAAATCTATTTCGAACATTCAATGTTCAATTACAAAGTTTTGCTTTGGATGAAAAAGAACTTTCACTTTTGATTTACATGATTATCACTCGAACAAATCTAAATCTAATCAACGAAGGCAATCGATTCTGGTCACAATGCCAATATGAATCTGTTCAAGTGTTCTCCGAATATATGCAAGCACGTCGAATGAATCTCAATGGTGATCTACCATTGGATTTCTATGATTTTGTATTTACTGTTTCACAAATTCGAATATTAAATCGACGAATTAGTAAATGTTTGACAAATATTCCATGGCCGTACATGGGTGATTTGCCGACATTTTTCTATCAAATCTATTTTCCAACGACAACGAATAAACCATCGATAGTTTGGAGTCCACCTTGTTCTCAAGTTTGTTTCAATCGTTGAAAATCGAAGCGTGTTTTTTTTTCAATCATAGTATTTTTAGTCGTCATGGTACATGTCTGATGGTATGAATAATCCATATTCATATTCACCAATTACAAAATTCGATTATCGATCAAATGAAGATGATATAACGGTTTCGATTCGTTGGTAAAACCAACAATTCTTTTCTTTTTTTTTGTGTCCTTATCCTTTGATTATTTGCGTATAAATAAATAAGTAGTTCTCGTTCTTATCTTTCATTTTCGTCGTAAGTAAAATGTCTTCATCACGAATACCGTTCTATTCAGTCAAAGGAACTCATTATGAATGTGCTCGAACTGTCGGTAGTTTAACGCGAGAAGCAATTGAAAAACGAATCGATCTTGATCAAGCTGATTTCAGTGTTTTATTTGATTTTGTTAAAACAGATTCGGGTCGAAAGATTCTCGATGATTTTTCTGAACAAATTCGTTCGATTTATCCATGGTATTGGGATGAATTCGTTGGTTTAGCTGATGGATCGCAAATTCCATTAGAACGAATTCTTGTTTTGAATTTAATCAATGAATTACGTACAGGTTTTCATGAAAATCAATTAGCTAATCGTGGTTGTTCGAGTGTTTTAATCAATCGAAAAGATACAAATGTTTTATCCATATTACACAATGAAGATCATTCATTTGCACTCTATGAAGGTGGATATCTTCTCGAAGCTGATATTCAATCGAGTGAATACGAAAACGGCCAAAGAAAAAGTCCGAAAGAGAAGTTTTTGGCATTCTGCTGTGCTGGATCGATTCCAGGTCAGATGAGTTTTATTTTGTTTTGCTAAAAGATAAATCATCAAACATACGTATGTAGGAAATGCTTTCAATGTCAATGAACATGGTTTTGTATTTACGATTAATGCATTATTTCCTGATTATGTTGCTTTCGAACGTCTACCAAGACAGATTCTTTTTCGTGTTTTACTGACAGTAGAAAATCAACAAGATTTAGATCGATTATTTCAAACAAATCCATGTGCATTTGGCTTTTCATTGAATGGAGGTTTTCTACAAGAAGATTATTTAGTTAACTATGAAATTGGACCGAATAGAAATGTTCCGAATACAAACTATATTAGTAAATATTTAATTCTTAATAAGATAGAAAAGGAAAGCGATGATCAATGTTCTGTTTTGAATTATTCGACTCATTACAATCATTATGAGCGATTGAATGATGTTATTGTTGAACAGAAAACAATGGAATCAACATTACATCGATGGAAACGCGGCCAAGAATTCGGTGAACTTTCAACTATTGACGATGCTTTGAATTTACTTGGCGATAATGAAAATAAACTCTTTCCAATATTTCATTCGCCGACTGATATTGATCCAAGTACAGTTACTCTCGCTACAGTTCATATTAATTTTCGAGCATTACAATTTGTTGTTTACGATCGAAATCCAAAAGAAAACACGAAACCATTTCTTATCTACGAGTTAAAAGCTTTTTTGTTGACAAAATAAAGAAACAAACGACGAACTTCGAGATTTTTCTAAGAAAAACAAAAAAGTTGAGCAGGTTTTTTTTTTCCAAGCAAATGCCTATCAGTAATAAACGCGTGACAAAGGTAAGAGAACGCATATACTCGGAAGAAAAAAAAACACGATGTAAGTTTTGCTTCGTCATTATTTTTGTAATTTCACGTTTTCGAATATTTTTCGCTTGCAGGGCCAGCGAAAACAACAACAACAACAGCATTACTAATTCAGAAAACAGTAAACAAAATCTGCCAATAATAATGTGATTTATTTGAAATTCATTTTGTTTCTATTATAGGTGAAAATGCAACGGGAAACAGTCCCTCTATGGCCGAATTTTTGCGGAACGCAGATTTTGGATCGACTCTGCTGACATGTATGTTGACAGATTCGAAATTCTTATAATTTTGAATTTTTTTTGCAGATATGCCAAAGATGCAACGACAGATTTATGTCAAAAATCCTATTTGTAGTATGTTCCATGTGCGTCAAGAGTCTGAATTTATTGGTGGTAAATTTAATCCATCGCAATATCGACTAAAAGACTGTGTCGAAAATCAATGCTTACATTTTGGTGTATGTCTTTTTTAGGATAGATTTTAAAATAAACAAAAATATAAATGATATTTTTAGCCAACAACTGCATTCTCATGTAAAAAAGTGGTGGCCGCACTGGTGTTCGTAGGTCCTCACGATGGAAGATTTTATATAGCCCCTTACAAAATCGTTCTTAAAAATCATATGAGAGTGAATGAAGCCGCAAATCCTTTTATTATTGATCTAGAAACATATACGGCTAATGTCGATGGTTACCGATCGTAAACGATAAATTTTGACTGAATACAAAGGTTATTGACTTTATTTAACTGTAGATTTCCACTCTCTATCGCGAAACAAAATAATGGCATGTTCAAAGATCCTAAAACTGGCAACATTGTGATTACTGAACTTTTTTCAGGTAGGAATTTCAATTTCGAATATTGATCTCGTCTAGTTAACTATTGTAATAGGTGAAGAAACCATAATTAATGAGGCTTTTATAGAACAATTACCAAACAAGAATAATAATTCGCAACTAATACGTCATATCGGCACAACAACAATAGCAAAGTGCATTGGTGTACACACTGTGCATTTACTTTTTTGCCCTTACGACGAAAATTCTACAAACGAAACAATTCAATGGAAACGAGAAGTTTTGTTCTGTTCTAATGCATTTAAACCAGGTTAGATAATTATTTGAACATCTATCTTAAGAAAATTTTGATGATCATTTAGTTTCACACAACACGAAACTGCAAGAAACTGCCTATCAATCAAATTTATTAATTGTACATGATAAAAAAATTACGCAATCGCCTAATAGTGTTCAATGGAATGTCAATATGCCAATAACAGTAAATTAATTGATATTGATAATATGTTCTTTGTTAATTGAATATTTCTCGATAAGATTCCCGTTATGTATGCGTGTACGAATTTCGAAAATAAATATATCAAAATTGAAATCACTGAGAAAAGGTCGCTCTATTACCTTGAAGATCATGGAAGAAAAGTCAAGTGTATTCTGATCCCTGTCAGACAATTTTTGGAAAATCCAACAGATAATCAATGCACTAATGATCTTGATTTTCGTCGTGATTTAAATTTAACTGTTACTGAAGTTACACCAGACGAATATGATAAAATTGGACAAGCAAATCAAGGTTTACCCATTGCAACATTGAATGAGTCATGTAAATTAATTCTTTGTATATTTTATTGTATTTATTTGTTGATTTTATGTATAAAGTGGTTCAGACTTACAAACCCGCTCATTCGAATATGCATACCTGTGATTTACGATTGATATTATGCGATAAAGTAGGAGACAGCATTACTGAATATCCTGAATCAAAAGTCGAACAGAATATCTTGAATATTCGTATGTTTCATTAGAAGAATAACGATAGTTGTGATGAATTCTTTTTTTTTCTCTAGTACCTGAATCTTCACAACATGGTACTGAAGTATCATCGGTAACTGATAATGTTGTCGAACAACGATTAGAACAAACCAAACGAGCAAATGAAAAGGATTCACGAAGTCATACTCAGTATATTAACAAAACATTATCGAATCTTTGATTGAAATTTGAATTTTCTTTAAATTTTAGTTCACCACCAATGAAATCTCAGAGAAAAATTGTCGGTGAACGTCATAATAACCGATCGAATTTGGAAGAAATTGCCTAATTGTTTCTTATTTACTCAAAAAAAATACTTTGACATTGTGTCACTAAATTTCCAAATAAATATCAATCAAAAATGTTTTTAAAAGGCGTTTATTATCAGTTGCGGATGTTCCACATCTGTCAAAATTATTCATATTTTGACGTTAATAAAATATACTATCAAATTCTGCTGTTTTCCTCATTTTATCTTTTATTTTCATGTATAATGTTTAACAGCATCTTATTTTGCGTTTTTCTACCGTTGATTCTTGCTAGAACTCGTATTAATCTGTACGATCTAGATCACTCGATTTGTTTACGAGTAATCGTTCATATTCCTCGGCAAGATGATCAACAAATTGTTTCCTATTGTAAGAATAAAATTCCGAGTAAAATTCCAGTCAAATCGAGTAATTATTTATCGAAATATACATTTGCACAATTAGCAAAAGAAAATATCATCAGTGAACAATTGTATCTTTGGTCAGCACCTATTGATCTTGCTGAACGTTATGAATTATATTTAACTGAAAATCGCCTCGAACTAGCCAATGAAATATTTTACAATTGTACATTTCCAAGATTCGGTCCCGTATGTGAATATACATTTCCGTTCGATTATTCACCGGAATCTTCGCTTGAGATAATTATTTCGACTTATTATAAAATCTATGAATATGAACCAAATGAATTGACATGTTACACACATTTAAAATGTAATCGTGGTTTCAATACGATCTGTTTAGATTGGAGTGAAATATGTAATGGACAAATCGATTGTATTGACACGGGAATTGATGAAGAAAATTGTTGGCAATTAGAAATCAATCAATGTCAAAACGATGAATATCGTTGTCGAAATGGTCAATGTATTCCTCAATCATTCAATCGAGATTCTTCACTTATTCCCGATTGTCTCGATGGATCTGATACTCCATTACGTATCGGCAATACCCCATATTGCCATTCATTGTATGCACATTTGACAATGCGATGTGATGATACTGTTTGTCAAGACTCACCGTTAACAAGTTCATGTATTCGTAATCGTTATCGATTATTATTCGAAGATATGTTTATAAGTCAAAAGAATTTAACGAATGAAAAATGTTGGATTGCTATTCGATGTTTGTTTCGTTTATCTTATATAAATCAAACTGCATGCAAACAATTATGTCAACATAGTTCATGTCTTGAATCTATTCGAATGAATTGTCCGAGTGCAATCTTCTTTCCTGATGTACCTGTTTTGTTTGGATCGATTTATTTTCTTTATATTAAAAATGATATTGAATATTGGACAAATGCGGAATTGATTCCATTTCAACTTTGTTTTAATACAAGTGAATATGATGAATTTTTCGAAAATTTAACTGTAATCATAGTTCATCAAATGAAATGTGTTAATTCAACTGAATTTCTATCCAAATTTGATGATAAACCACTTGCAGTTCCTTTGCCTTCAAGATTGCATGATGTTTACATAGTAAAATTCTACAAAATTCTTGAAAAATATCATCTAAAATTTAACCATACAATTGAGATTTGTCAACGATCGAATATGTATAAATGTAAATATTCACATAAATGTATTTCCATAAGTCGTCTTATGAATTCTATTGTTGATTGCCCACATATGGACGACGAAGATCTTACATTAATTACTGATATGACTGCCGTTGACTATATCAAAGAAAATTTCTTTCAATGTGGTTCAAGTAATCGATATGTTCACTTATATTTAGTTAATAATCATATTTGTGATTGTGGATCCGTAGCACTTGGTCAATGTTATGATGAACAAATTGATGCAACTTATCTTCAGAAAACAATCGTTTTTCAACATATATGCGATGGTTTCGTTGATTTCAATTCGATTCTCATCAATAATCGAACAGAAAACGATGAAACCGATTGCCATCAATGGGAATGTGATAATTTATACACAAGATGTAATAACATGTGGAACTGTCCAAATGGCGTCGATGAAACAAATTGTCCATTACAACTAGGAAACATTTGTTCTTTGAATGAACATATTTGTATTTCAGTAACGACGAATACTCTTACGTGTTTACCAATTGAAAAAGTTAATGACGGTCATATCGATTGCATTGGTGCCAATGATGAGCCAACATTATGTACCGATCGAAAGCAAATACACAATAGTCCGGTAATTAAGACATTTTTTTGTCGAAATGCAACCACAACAACGAAATCTTGTATTAATTATCTACAAATTTGTAATGGACACCGTGATTGTGAATATAATAATGATGATGAAGAATTCTGTCGTATATATAAAAATGCTTCCTCAGTAATTAGCACAATACAGAATTTATTTACGCATGCTAATCTCGTTCGACGTTGGGAATCAATTCCTTTTAAATTATCATCAAGAGTATATGTTTTTGAAGAACCTGAAATAAATACGACTCAATCAAAAAAACAATCTTACTCGAATTTCCATGAAGTAAAATGTCATCGTGGTCTTCAATTGCATGTCAATCCAACATCCGTTTGTCTTTGTCCACCGAGTTACTACGGTGATCATTGTCAATATCAAAATGAACGTATCAGTCTTGCTATTCGATTTCGAGCATTGTCAAGTTCACTTCAAACATTATTCGTTATTTTAGTTTCACTTATTGATAATACTTCACAACGAATGATTCATTCATACGAACAAATGACGTATCTTTCACAAGAAAATTGTCGAACAAAATTCAATTTCAATTTACTTTATAGAAATTCAACGAAACATTATTCTATACATATTGATATCTATGAAAAACTTTCGTTAATCTATCGTGGTAGTCTTTTATTACCTGTACAATATACATTCTTGCCTGTTCAACGTCTTGCTTTTCTTGTTGATATTCCACGTGATGATATATCAACTCGAATCTGTTCACAAACTCGTTGTATTCACGGTAGATGTATTCGTTATACGAATACACAATCGAATCAAACATTCTGTCAATGTGATCGAAATTGGTCAGGTGAACATTGTGATATTCGATATGATTGTACTTGTTCAAAAGATTCGATCTGTGTCGGTGTGACTACAACGAATCGATCGATTTGTATTTGTTCGCAATCGAAATTTGGTCCACAATGTCTTCTAACAAATCGAATATGTCAAAATCATACTTGTCAAAATGGTGGTCAATGTATTCCAAGCGATGATTATATGATATCTCATCCGACATATATTTGTCTCTGTCCAAAAGGTTACATGGGTAGTCGATGTGAAATTGCACGAAATAAAATTATTCTTTCATTCAATCAAACAATGACATTTCCATCATTGATTTTTATTCATTTTATTGATAATTTCTATTCGAATACGCTTATACGAGCAAGTACATTTCGAACGATCTCAATTCAACAAAATTCGATTACTATCTATTGGTCTCAACCGTTTCATATTATTTTTACTGAACTTTCAAATAAAAATTATTATCTCACTTATCTACGAACTTCTTATCAAGATTCGATAGTAGTCAAGAAAACTCTTCAATCCATAGATCGTTGTTTACATATCAATGAATTGTTCAATCAAACATTCATTCAGTGGCATCTCATTCAACGTATTAAATACTATCATTTACCATGTCAAAATCATTCATTAAATCTGTCATGTTTCTATGATGATATTCATTTTTGTTTATGTTACATTCACAATGGTAAACATCTATCGAATTGTTTTCAATTCGATCATAATATGGTATTGAACTGTGAAGGACAGAGTGATTGTGAAAACGATGCACAATGTGTACAAGATCGACCGAATTGTCCGACAAGTTCGCGTTGTTTATGTCCAGCTTGTTTCTATGGTCGACGTTGTCAATTTAGTACACGAGGATTTGGTGTTTCACTTGATGCTATTTTAGGTTATCATATTTTACCTAATGTTACATTTGCACATCAACCAATGATTATAAAAATGAGTTCAGCATTGATTATTCTCTTTCTTGCTATTGGATTGATGAATGGAATTCTATCATTGATTACATTTCAAAATGAAATCATTCGAGATGTTGGCTGTGGAATTTATTTATTAGGCTCATCGATCACAACTCTATTGACAGTGATTATTCTCGGATTCAAATATTGGATATTAATTATTAGTCAAATGAATACGATCTCAAATGAATTATTTTTATCCGTGCAATGTTATACATTAGATTTTCTATTGAGAATTTGTTTATGTTTAGATCAATGGTTAAATGCATGTGTGGCTGTTGAACGTGCTGTGATTTCAGTTAAAAGTGCACGATTCAATCGAACGAAAAGTCGACGCATAGCTCGACGTATAACGATGAGTCTGATTATGATTATTATTTTAAGTTCAATACATGATCCAATCTATCGACGATTGAGTTATGAAACGAATGAACACGATGATAATGATGATGGCGAATTTATCAAACGAATATGGTGTACAGTCACCTATCCATTGAAAATTCATCTCTATGATTCAATTGTTTATACATTACATTTTGCAATTCCATTTGGAATGAATTTAATATCGAGTATTATTATTATTGTGAAAAAATCTCGTCGACAGGCGTGTATTCGTCCTGAACAAACTTATGTCGAACATTTAAAAGAACAATTACAACAACATAAACATCTTGTCACAGCTCCGATTGTTTTAGTTCTTCTTGCATTACCACGTTTAATTATTGCATTCGTATCGAAATGTATGAATTCAACGAATGATTCGTGGTTGTTTTTATTAGGATATTTTATTTCATTAAGTCCATCGATGTTAACTTTTATTGTCTTTGTCATACCATCGAAATTTTACAAACAAGAATTCAGTAAATTCATTCGAAAATACCGAATGACTATTCAACAAAGAGCTCGTGCAACGACATTTCGATGGCGACAAAGGATTTTCAAATAAAAATAATTTTAATGAATAAATTTTTTTCTTATGAATCATGAAGAGAAATATGTACTGCTTGTATGACCAAGATATTTATTTTCTTTTGTTTAATATAATCAGAAGAAAGTAAAGAGCAAAAACACTGTTTTACATGACAAACACTATATACATAAAAACTCAACAAAACGCAAACAAGAATTCAAGCTATTCAATTTGCTTTGTCTTTTTCTATTTTATTGTTTTGACTTTTTTTTTCTCTACATATATAATTATGACAAAAAAATACATAAAAAACAAGATTCTATAGTTGTGTTGTTGTTGTTGGTTTCTTTCTGAAATAAGAGTTACACGGGGTATAAATGTTCATCATCATCATCGTATCTGACCGGACATAGATAAATGTATGCTAGGATTTTTATATTTCAATGTCGTCGATTGGATGATGATGACGATTGTGCTGTTGGATAACCATATGGTGTTGTGCCATTACTAGAAGGATAAGGCAATGAATTGACACCATTTTGTGGATAGCACATTTGTTGGGCTGTGGGATAGAGAGAAGGCGCTGCATTTGGATAATAGGGCATATAATTCATGGAAGGATAATAGTAAGGAGGTATATCCATCGATGTTGGAGGTACATACGGATATCCATATGAATTTTGTGCGTAATTATACGACATTGTTGTTGAATTATTGAAATTATTGATAGTAATCGATTGCTGTTGTTGTTGTTGTTGCTGTTCTTGCTCTTGTCGTTGTTGTTGTTTAGCAACTGTACTTCTTGTTGGATAGTTATAATGATTCGATTGTGAAACAATCATCGATGTTGGCGATGTTAAACTCGGAGGTTGATCATCCGATGCATCGACTTCATTGATTGCTTCAACTGTTGTTTTCAATTGAGATTCAATTCGAGCAATTTTTGTTTCGTCATCTGTAGTACTACTACACATCGATGATGTTGATGCCATCAATGGATTATTGAGAATATCCGATAGAGACGATGGTGTTGTTATACTTGTCTCACGACTTAGAGTTTTCTCAGTTTTAAAATTGACACTTGGCGGATCGAGAAGAGCTTGAACATTGGTCGATGCCCATGCACGTTTTTTAAATGGTAATGGTGAATTAACCGGCGCAGGTGAATTATCAGACGATGAGACTGTACCATCACTAATCTGTCTTGCTATTGATTTTGGTTCCTGTACTGAAAAATTGAATTAAAACAAACTTAATATTAAAAATCGAATTTCGAACAACATACGAGTCGATTTCTTAGGAATTTCATCAAAAGTTCCATTGGCTATTTTCGAAAGGTCGGTTTCCGATTTCGATACATGCGTATTCGAAAGACGTTTTGTTCGTCGAGGTAATCGAGGTTCATCGATGACAGTATCAGCAATTGGATCATTCTTTTTCGGACTAATTTCCAAGGTTTTCTCTTGAACTTCAGCTACCGGTGAGGGTGGTGGTTTGGTTGTTTGACCTTTTTTAAAAAATGAATCTAATGTTAATTGTTTGAATTTCGGCTGAGTCGTTGGCGAATTCACCGGTGATGTTGGTTGAGTTTTTACTGCTACTTCTTCTTCTTCTTCCTCTTCTTCAGTTTCATGTTCTTGTTGTTCGTCTTTATTCGATTCATTAACATTCGAATCTCGTCGACGTTCAGAATATTCTTGCGATTGTTCATCTTCATGTTGAGTTGATATTTGTGGTTCGATTTTATTCGAAACACGATATTTAACAACATAAGATCGTCGTTTACGACCGAATTTTCTTCGTCGTATAATTCGAACTACTTCGCCTTCGCCTTCACCGTCATGAGCTTTATCCGTTGAGTCCGATTGTTCAGTTTCAATTTTACGGAAAACAACTTGTATCTCTTTCATTTGTTGTTCAACGGCACTGCCATCGGTAATCAATAGAATTGGCTTAAGAACAGGTGTAAAACGAAGAAATTCACTATCCAATGAAACCCAATGTGCATGTTTAATTCGTTCAGTTTTCATTATTGTTTCAATTTGATTTAAATCAACGTGAATAACCGGTTTTTTATTTGATTTCATTGTTAAAACACCGAGATTTTGAAATGTATCAACAATATCTTCAATTGTCATTCCAGTTTCGTTCATAATCTCTTTTAAAACACATATTTCTTTCTTCAATTGTTGATATTTTAATAATCGTTCGATAATTTTCAGTTTCCAATAGGCTTCATACGTATGTGCACCATGTGCCGATAGCGGTCGTTCAGGTGTGCCGATTTGATTTTCTTTTTGTGAAATTAAATAGCTTAATTCAATAAGAAATCGTCCGTAACCACGACGTTGACAATGTGGCAGTACCATAATACAAGACAGATTGTATTTCTGTGGGCAATGTTTTTCTTTGGAGAAATATCCAAGAAAATGACAACCATTCGAATCATTTCGAGTGAGAACATAGAATAGAAATGGTTCGACATCGTAGTACAACGTTTTATGATCGAGAAAGAGTTTAGCAAGAAGACAAAGATTTTGACAATAGATACGATTGATATTACCGTCGACTTCGAATACGGAGAGATCATCTTTGTGATAGATTTCATTCGCTGGTGGATGAAATGTTTCGCATTTTTTACGATGTCGATCGTAGACTTGTTCACATTTCATGTATTTCAAACAGAATTCACAGATAAATAATCGAGGAACACGTGCATATTCTTGTGGATAGGATGATGAATACCAAGTTTTAATCAGTTCATCACCGAAAACGATGTACGGTGGCCAACGAGGATTGTTAACATCGCCTTCAATGGGTTCAGTTAAATGTTGAAACTTTTCCGAACAATCAGAAATAAGTTTCGCCGAGTTTTTTCGTGCATCAAGAAATAAATAAACATCATTGGCTACGATTGTATCAGGAAGAGAATCACTAAGAAATGATGGTGGAGTTTGATATTCTAAAATTATTTTTTATTAAAATAAGTTTTTTCGAATATAAAAACTGTTTTTTTTTCTCTTTACTTGAAAGATCTAAATTTAATTTTCGTTTTTCAACTTTTGGTTTTTCTTCTTCTTCTTCAGCCATTTCCTCTTGTTCTTCTTCAGTTGTACTTTCTTTTCGTTTTAATTTCTTTTTCATATTAACCGGAGTTTGTGTTATCGATGAAGTCGAATGTTTACGTTTCTTTTTCGACGAAGAATCTTCATCAGATCGCCGTGCTGTCGGCGTTTTCGTCATTGATCGACGAGCATTCGTCGTCAATTCATTCGATATTGCAGCTGCTGCTGATTCATCAGTTAAAATCACCGGTTTTCGACGTACACGTGGCGTTTTCGACGATGCCAATATGCTTCGTGCCATCGATTGATTTTTATGTCGTAAAATTTTCATAGCTTTTTGTACAGATTGTTGCCGTTTGTTGTTGTTATTATTATTCGATTTATCTTTCTTTGGTAAAAAGAAATTCGACATGCCGTCGATTAATTGTGCAACAGGACGTGTTAAAACCGGTGAAATTTTCTCTTCGGATATTGTTTTACTACGTAGAGAACGTGTTGGTGTTTTGCTTTCGGACTTTTTTCGATTGGGAGACCTGGTTGTACCATCGGTACGACATGTTGGACAGGCAAAATCTCCCTTGGGAATGTGATGAAGCGGTGGTGTGCAACATTTTGGATGTATAGCCGCATCACAATAATCACAAAACAACAAAGCATCATCGCCAATATGGCAAACGATACATTTCTTACAATCAAGACATTGCCAACGAATGGTCTTGATTTTAGCCACGAGTTTAGCTGAATATTTTAAACATGACGGATGACCACAGTTACCGCATTCGGCACAATCGAGCATGTCTTCAGGTATGCCTTGAGCGTTTTTCTTCTCATCACCCAAACAAAAACTACAAATACCCATTGGCTTGACAATTTTCTAGCAAAAAAAAACATAAGATTGAACTTGTTTGATGACAAGAAATGCACACGAACTTTTTTCTCATGTGTGGTGGTGGTTGTTGTTGTTGTTGATGATGATGTTCGTCGTTTAGTCGACGGACTTGTAGATGATGATGTACGCCGATCACGAGGAGTTTTGGCGACCATGTTCGTTTGTTTGTTTGTTTGTATCTATTCAATCATCTAAATTAATCTTGAATTGCGTTTAAAAATGAAAAATAGCGATCGGTCAATAGATGACAAACGAAACAAAAATGATAGATCGAATGACTCATCGATTGTACACAATAATATTCTTCCAATCTTTCCAATGATAAATTAGAAAAAACAAAATGAGAGCGTAGCGTTAAATACCACAAGTGACATCTTGATATTCGAAAGTCAAGATAAGAAAAACAAAAATGATCTAATTTAGTTTTTTAAAATTCAAATTCAAGCGTATTTTTGCTTCTGCCCAATTAACAATCAATAGATGTCGCTGTTTTATTTTCAAATCAATTCATCGAAGGAAAATTTTGAATTTTTTTCCAGAAAAATAACAGCAAAATTTTACGAATTTTTTCTCTTAAAAAGTACTTCGCAATTCAACCGTCACATAGATCTTGTCGAACGAATCCAATCAGAATCGTTCTCGTTCACCACCATTTTTCGTTTTTTTTTCATCACACGAACCGATCGTTGGATTTGAAAAATAAAGTCTTCCTCTCGAATTTTAGATCATCAATCAACGATGCCTTACACTCGTTTTGTTCAAGTCGGCCGTGTTGCATACATTGCCTACGGTCCTGAAAAGGGCAAACTTTGTTGTATAACCAATGTCATCGATCAAACACGTGTTCTCGTCGATGGTCCATCATCTCATGTTCGACGACAAGCCCTCAACATTAAATCTTTACATTTAACGAAATATCTTCTCAAACTTTTGCCTGGTGCACGTTCAGCAACAGTGAAAAAAGCCTGGGATGCCAATGAAGTCAACAAGAAATGGCAAGAATCACGTTGGTATAAGAAACTTCAATCGAAACATTTACGTTCGCAAACAACGGACTTCGAACGATTCAAAATCTTACGTGCTAAACAAGCATACAATCGTGTTCTCAATCAAGAATACAATCGTTTGAAAAAGAAAACCAAGGTTCAATTAGCAGCGAAAACCAAAAAGACCAAACCAAGAAAATTCGTTGCCAAATCACAACGTATTGCTAATAAATTCAAAATCTTCGCTGCACCAGCAGCTGCCGGAAAGAAGAAATAGAGTTCTAACGTTTTTCTTTTGTTTGTTTATTTGTTTCGATTGTACGGTGTTGCTTTTTTTTATTTTACACGAAAAAAAAAGAGGCACATAGAATAAGAACTTGACAAGGATACAAAAAAAGAAGAATAATAAAAACTAACTATTCAATTGGTTTTTAGATTTGTGTTGTTAATTTATTTCTTTTTAAAAAAAAATAATGGAAGAAACGTGGGATGATGATGAAACACCCAAATCATTTCAATCAGTTTGTTTTGAACAATGAAATCGAGATAAGATCATTGATTTTCGTTTTATGTAGACAAGCACAACGGCAGCTACAGCTGCAATAACAACAACCACAACACAAAAGTTAGGCATCGGCCGTGGAAAAGTTTCATTTACATCTAGTAATACCAATCCTCCGCCTGGTAAAAGAAAGAGAGAGAGAGAGAGATGAATAGAGAGATTGTTGTTGTTGTTTGTAGAGCCAGCACCGGCTACGAAATGGAACGGTGGCAATAGTAATACTTTCAGCAATAATTTTCGCAATAATGATGAAAATAATCAGCCCAATGGACAAGCTAGTCGAGGTTTTCCATCTCGAGGATCATTTCGAACGGGCAACGATGGCAATTCTCGAGGTGAGATATTTCGATTTGTCGATTTAATGAATTTGTTTTCTGTGTTGTTCTCGATCAAGGATGTTACAATTGCAATCAAATTGGACATACGAGTCGTGATTGTGCCGAACCACGAAAGGATACGCGTACGAATCGTGGCGGTTTTCATTCGGGTACAAGTGATCGTGGTGGTTTTCGATCGGGAAATAATGATGGTGAAACGAAATCGACCTTTGGAGGTTGGCGAGGAGGCGCACAAGCCGATGATTCGAATCAAACAGAGAGAAAACCAGCATTCGCGTCGAATTTCAGTTCACGAGGCAGTTTTTCGAATGGCTCAGGAGCTTTTCGAGGTGGACGTGGTGGTGGTGAATCGGGATCTCGTGATTTTGGTGAACAGAAAAAAACATGTAAGTGAATTGAATTGATGAACTTTTCTCAAGAAATTCGAATTGTTTTAGTCGGTGGTGGTAGTAATGCGTTTTTTGATGGTGGCCGAAGAAATGATCGAGTTCGTAGAGAAATCGAGTTTTTAGTTGATCTAATTTGGATTTATTTAGGTTTCTGATGATATTTTCGATCAACGTGCGTATTTTCTCTTTTTTTAATTTTGAAAAATGTTCGATTTTTTATCATTTTTAGCCGGTGGTCGTGGTGGCGGTGGTAATCTTCAACCAGTTGAACGATACATTCCTCCTCCTCCTCCAACAACCGAAGCTGATATCTTCGGTGAAGCTGTAACAAAAGGTGAAAATTTCGGTAAATATCACCGAGCACAAGTTCGTTGTACACCTGAAGGTACGAATCATTCATTTTCTCGATAATATCTAATACTTTCACTCAATTCAGGTCGAGTTAAAGCAATTGAATTATACGAAGAAGCGAATCTTAGTACTCAAGTTCTTTCAAACATTCGTCGAGCACATTTCGAAGAGCCGACACCGATTCAACGCTATGCATTGCCTTGCATTCGTCAACAGGACGATCTCATGGCCTGTGCGCAAACAGGCTCGGGCAAAACTGCAGCATTTCTCTTGCCGATTATTTCCAATCTATTGGATTGTCATGCCGATGAATTAGCCGAACGTAATCATCCGCCAACGCCACTTTGTCTTGTGGTTTCACCTACACGTGAACTTGCATTACAAACTGAACGTGAAGCAAGAAAATTTGCCTATCAAACACCGATTATACCTTGTTCGGCGGTCGGTGGTCACGATATGTTCACTGTATCGGACCGTCTTCGTGAAGGTTGTCATATTCTCTCAGCTACAACCGGTCGTCTCAAGGATATGGTCGAAAAAGGTCGAATCTCATTGAAAAAAGTCAAATATTTCGTGCTCGATGAAGCCGATCGAATGTTAGACACGGGCTTCGAGCCTGATATTCGTAAATTAGAAGCTCTCGGTCTTCCATCGAAAGACGAACGTGTAACAGCCATGTTTTCAGCAACATTTCCCGATGAAGTTCAACGTTTAGCTAAACATTTCCTTCGTGAGAATTACATTTTTCTTGCTGTTGGCATTCTCGGCGGTGCCAACGAAGATATTGCTCAAACAATCGAACTCGTTCCTCAAGCATCGAAAAAAGATCGACTCTTTCAATTACTCGAAGAGAATCTCAAAAGTGAACGTTGCTTAATCTTTGTCGAAACCAAACGATCGGCTGATTATATTGGTGCTTTACTTTCGCAACGAAATTTCATGAGTACAACGATGCACGGCGATCGAACACAACGACAACGTATCGAAGCTGTTCAACAATTTACCAATGGCAAATGTCCAATTCTCGTTGCAACATCGGTTGCAGCTCGAGGCTTAGACTTTCCTTTGATTGGCTATGTTGTTAATTACGATCTACCGGATACAAGTGATTTCTATATTCATCGTATCGGTCGAACGGGCCGAGCCGGTCATTTAGGCAAATCGATTTCATTTTTCGATCCAGATCGAGAATCTGATCGATCGATTGCACCTGAACTTGTTCAAAAATTAAGTGAAGTAAGACAGATAGACAAACAAAACAAGAAGTCGATCACTGTTTGTTTATGCGTATGTAGGCTGGCCAAGAAGTACCTCAATTTCTCCAGCAATATGTCGAAGGAGCTAATAAAGTCAATGGTTATGGTTATTCGAGCAAGAGTGTCGATGTAAGACGAAATCGAATATTAGATTTTGCCTAATTCGAACTTCTCGAAATTTGTTTCAGATGCGTTCGAATGCTGCTAATGCAGTTACATTCAGTCAATCATCAGGTCCAGCTGGTGGCACAACATCTGCAGGCGATGCTGAAGATTGGGATTAATCTTCACAGTGATTTCTCATGTATATATATACACGTACACGCATTTTGATTTAGTATAAACGATCAGATATATATATAGATTTTGTTTCATTGATTTTTTTTTTGTTTTGTAATAAGCGTTTCTCTCATTTTTTTGTATTTGTGAAAAACTATAGGTGAATATGTTCAGCTAGGATGTTTCTTTTTTGATCGGAGTAAAAAAAACAATACTTGCAGATAGTGATGAAAGAAGTATAATTGATCTTGAAAATATACACTCTTGGACATTTTAGAATGGATAGAGATGATGATCCATGTAAATTATTTGTCGGGTAAGAAAAACCGAGATGAATACTGATTACCTTTCGTTCTTTTGTCTAGAGGTTTAACACGTTCGACAACAACAGAAATGCTTCATCAATATTTTCAAAACTTCGGTGAACTAACCGATTGTGTTGTCATAAAAAATCCTCAAACGAAACTATCGCGTTGTTTCGGTTTCGTTCAATTTCTGACGCCACAAATCGCCGATCATGTCGTCGAATCTCGGCCACATATCATCGATGGCAAGGAAATCGATGTTAAACATGCATCGGCCGAAAGTCATGAACGACATCAACAACAATTAGCTGCAGCTGCTGCTTTAGAACGAAACAACAATCGAGAACAATCGCCTGATAGACATAAGAAACGGTCCCGATGGGAAATGCAACAAGATCTCTATCGACATCAATCCGTACCCAATGATGTCACAACAATTAAATCCAATACTCATATTGCTTTTATTCAACGTGATCTAATTACATATCCAATTCCATTGAAATATCTCAAAGATGATTGTTATTCTCGTTATCAACACAACAACAACAATAATAATAATAATCGAATGTATTGAAAGTTCTTTCCTTTTTTGTTGTAAATAGAATAAGATAAAAAAAGAGAATGTGTGTATGTTTATTTCGCCTTGGCATTTTCGCCAGGTGCACGAAGACTTTTGTCGTATGTTTTCGGTTTAAATTTGAAATATTCTTCAGCATATGCAGATATTTCCGATTTAATCATAGGAAAATTTAAACGCATGTCAGATCGATTCACTTTTAACTAAATAAAAATAAACAAACAATCGATTTTGTCGATCAACACTTGAACAATTACTAATGGTTCGTGAAACCATCCGATTTCTTGACTGGTTGTTTGCGGTTCACGATATTTCTTCTCGGGTTCGAGATTAGCTCGATGAATAATATCGATAAACGAGGCTAAAACAACAGATTCAAATGAGAATCTCATCTAGAAACACTTCACGTAATTACTATCTTCGCCAGCATTTTCATCTGGATAAACATTCGGTTTTGGTGTTAATGCTTCAGCTAAATATTCAAAATTTGATTAGACAAAGATTTTAAAACAATTAATTAGTTATTACATTTCTTAAATGGATTAACTGAATAATTTGTGAATAATTTCTGTTGAGCAATTTCTTTTCGAATTGTTTCGACGAGAATAGCTTCTTGATGAACTTGATTTTTCGGTTCTCGACTTTTCTTTCCATCTTTACCCGCACCTTCAGCCTAAAAAACAGAAGTCCAAGATAATTACATTTCGAAAAACAACACAATCCGTCTCGGTTTCTTTTACCATGATGATCGACAACTAAAATGAAAACTTTTTTCTCGATGTTCTTCGATAAAATCATCGTTTCTATGAAACAACCTCTACTCACATCGATAGATCGAGACACATATTTGAAAATTAATCATATTAAATTCTCGATCTTGCTGATTTATCGAGGGAATTAACCGAACCGCATATACATAACACCTCTGTCATGATTAATTTCTAGTTTTGCTTATTTTTTTTCCTATTTGAACAAAAACACTTTCATCTTGTTGAGCTATTTTGTTTTCTGTTAAAATCAGCTCGGATATATTTTTCGATAGATGACATCATTGAGAGAAGTAGAGAGTGAAAAATAACTTTTTTTTATCACTTTTGGTTTTTGCTCGAAGTCGAAGCAAATAAGTTCTCAATGATTGTTTTCATGCCTTCGGATCATCAACGATCAACTTCAATCAATTCATGTCAAATAACAACGAATATTCTTTGTCGATTTCTTTTCTCATTAGTTCTATTAGCAATTGCTTGTTGTCTTATTCGAATTTCATTGAAAAGTGAAGGTTCACCTATTGTTGCAACTATTCTATTAATCATTGCAATTATTTCATTTATACGTACGTATCAAAAACTACGAGAATATTATACAATTATTGATTCTCGACAGCGAATTTTACGAGTAAATCAATTCAAAATATCAAATAATCAAATTCTATTTTAAACTTTTTAGAGATTAAACGAACAACAGCAAGTACACAACTATGATCTTCCATCGTACAAACAACTTTATCCATCACATTCGAATCTTTCGTTAGATCATCATCATCCTCCACCGCCATCCTATGATGATTACATGAAAAATTCGATTTTTCAACAGTTTAATGTGACTTATGTGTGATTTTATTCGAAAATATTCTTGAGAATATGTTTGAATTTTGTCTTTATTTTTTTCCTACACCATATCTTCTGCACGTTGTCTATCTGAATCGAATGTTGATATTGTTGATTTCGATTTTGGAATCGCTGTTGTTGTTGTTGGTTGTATTGATTCGACAATTAAATCAGATATATTCCAAACTTTAATTGAACCATCAACTGAACCACTAAATAGACGATTATCAACAATCTGTAAAAAAAAAAGAGAGAAAAACGTAAAAATTGCATTCGAAAAGGAAAATAAATCAAACTTCTATGCAATTGACAGCTAATTCATGAGATTTAAATGCACGTTTGAGAACACCTGAACGAGCTTCAAAACAACGAACTATTGCATCACCACAACCGGTGAAAACTATGATCAAGAGAATTAGAAGAACAAGAGAATTCGTTTTTTGTGGTTCTTACCAAGACCATGTTCGATTTGAATCGATGAAACAGAATGATGGTGTCCACGATAGATTCGTGTACAATCGCCAACATCAATAATCCAACAACGAACAGTATGATCAGCACTACTTGAATAGAGCAATTTATTCATCACCTAAAAATTGATCAAAATTTTCAAGTATTTCTACTGATTTTTGTTTAATTACAAGTAAATTGATAATCGGTCCCTGATGTTGATCATAAATACGTAGTTCTTCGCCTCGTTTTATATCCCAAACTCGAATTGTATGATCGCCTGAACCAGTAAAAAGAATTTTTCCTAGAGTATCTTTAGCTAAACAAAGAACAGCTCCGACATGTCCTTCTAATGTTTTCAAACAATCGCCTGTTTCAAATGACCAAATCTTAGCTGTTGTATCTTGTGAACCGGTAATAACAAGATCTTTTGTGTAAATATTCATTTCATTTTCGAACTCATTTTTATCGTTAATATCATAATTCGATTGGACGAAAAGTATTGGCAATAGGCCATGATTATGTCCGCAAAATACTCGAATACATTGACCAGTTTGAAAGTTCCAACAACATGCTGTCCGATCGTATGATGTCGAAAATATATATTCGCCTATTCGTTTCAAATACATCAATTGTCATCATCAAATGAAAAGTCAATATTTACCCGTCGTTATTATTCGATTAACAAGTGAAGTATGACCTGTACAAACAAATAAACAATCTCCACTCATCATATCCCATTTTCTTATTGTTTGATCCGAACTTGAACTAAGAATATAATTCTCATAAATAATTAGATCAGTTATATAATCCGTATGTCCAGAAAATATATTTAAACATTCGATTAAATCTGTCTTCGTACTCCATAAACGTATTGTATGATCATCTGAACCTGTTGCTAGAACAGTCTTATCCGAACTTAATGCCATACAATTAACACAACTTTCATGATCATCTAATGTTTGAACAAGATAATCTTGACGTTTCGATGCTGCGCTACCCATTTGTTTTACAGCAAAGAAAATAGTGAAATATATATATTCTACACCAACCTCCTATCGTTTTCTCAACTGTAATTTCTATGAACATAAATTAAGCACAAAAAATTCTCCTGAGATAGTCAACAACACGAGTAATCTATATTACATGAACGCGTTCTTTCCCCTTTTCTTTCCGTGTTATTACAAAAAAGAAACGAACATTAATGTCTAAGAAGAAGAAAAAAAAATTGATCAATATCCTTGAACAAGCATTTACTGGCTTTACTATTGTATAGTGTAATAACGTATTTATAGTTAAATGACAAAAACATAGGAGAATAGAAAATCTTTTCTTTCAAAGATTAATCCCAATGATACGGAGTAAAAATTTTGTCACTTTGAAATATATTTATGTAAGTAGACAACAGCAACAACAAAAAAAGAACTTTTTCTTTTTGTTAACAATGAATGAATGAATAAATGAGTGACCTGTCGAAAGAGAACGAAAGAGAGGAGAAGAAGAAGAAAAAAATACGGAGAGAATTCTCTTTTCGTTCAATCACTTCGGACCTGTCCATATACAAGTGCACAAACATATTCTCGAATAACATAGAAACGAGGTAGGCGTTTCGACTCTTTTCCCCTCTTTTTTTTCTGCAGACTTGATTAGATAAAAAGCTATTTCGATTATTCTAAAAACGAACATTCTTGAACTGCCCACGAGTTGCATCTTCTTCTTCGTCTTCACTTTTTTTTCTTCTGTTTATGAGAAAATGTCAACGGTAGTGTGAGTTATGCTATTTACCAATGTTGATTGTGTCGTTTTCTTCATCTTCTTTGTCGTTGCATTGACCTATACGTTATACATACACATATACATATTCGAAAAAAAACAGCGAACACTGCCGTCTAAGTTGCGTTCGTATCGGTCATCCCTACTCAAAGTCAAGTATGACGGTGTCTTTGTTGTTTTTTTTTATATATTCTGCTTACATTTTCATGAGTAATGATAAGATTGGCATCATGTTTCGATTGGAATGTAAAAAGAATGATTTTTCTTTCATTATTCGAAAATTGATAAGAGTGAGAGCAACAACAAGGCGCGTGTGTCATTTTTAAAGACGAAGAAAAAAAACTTTTTTTTTCAATAAATTATCTCGTTATTGTTGTTTTTTTTTCTCTGTAGATCAATTTTTAGAAAAGAAAATGGGACACGGCGGAATGAGTTTCGGATTGAAGACGATCCGATTGATTATGGTCTTATGTAACGTCGTCTTTTTCGTAAGTTTAAATGATTTGATATAAAAAAAAAAAGAATCGAATTTTTCTTTTGTCGATTAGTTAATTGGTGCTGCACTACTCGCAATTGGAATTTATGTTATGGTCGATCCACGTTTTCAGAAATTGAAAGAATTCTTGCCTTTAACTTCGAGTAGGACTATTCACTGAGTGATTTACTTTTTCGTTCCTATCTTCTCGTTCATTAAGATCCGGAAATCGAAAAAGGATTATCATATCTTGAAATGATGGCCATTGTTGTGATTATATTAGGATCAATTCTGTTGATCATCGGATTTCTTGGTTGTTGTGGTGCAATGAAACAAGTGAAACTATTTCTCACCTGTGTAATGATTTTCTTTTTCGTTTTCTGTTTTTTCAAAATGAGATTTTCGTTTTTCTAGTATGCCATTATCATTGCATTCATGATTATCATTGAAATTGCGCTGGCAATCTATTTCGTTGTATTTCAAGCGAATTTTAAAGATCGTTTTGTTCCCACATTGCAACAATCATTGAAAAATACATACGAAGGTCCTGTTGGTCTCATTGAAGATCATCAAGAAAAACCATCGCCAAGTTCATTGGCCTGGGATTTTATTATGTATAATGTATGTTCGAAAACGAGATCTTTGTTTTGTTTGTATTTGAAATTGACTTTCAGTTTGAATGTTGTGGTGTTTTGGGTAAAACGGATTTTCTGGGAACGAAACAATGGAATCGAACGAATCCATGGTGGACATCACAAATGCCGCCGAATATGAAAGAATTCGTGTATCCATTGACATGTTGTCCAATGAATAAATCACAAGAAAATTGGCATAGTTTGCCATTGAATCAATTGCAAAAAGCAGGCTTTTGTGCATTGAATGGAGCGAATATTTACGAAACTGTAAGTTTTGTTGTTTTTTTTCGATGATCACGAAGATAAATGAACGTTGCCAATCAATTTCTAGGGTTGCTATAGTAAACTTGTTGAATTTCTTCATACAGCTCGAACTTGGGTTATCATCGTTGCAAGTGTTATTTTAATCATTCAAGTATGATGAATTTTTCAATTGAATTCGATTCAAATTTTGTGTTCTATTTAGTTATTAACCTTTATTTTTACATTGGCATTATGTTGTCGTCAAAAGAAAGATACATTATATTATTCATCATGAAAAATACAGTGTATTTGTCAGGCATCATTTTTATTTTTCTTTCTTTTTCTCTCTTTCTTGTGGTATGAATAATTAGAGAATCCAAATGAATGATCCTACATCGAGAATTAATCAAATCTTCTTTGTAAATTTTCTCGTTTTTCTTTTTTGTTGTTATAGTTTGTCTTTTATCATGTTCCAGAAGAAGAAAAAAAAATAAACATTCAATGAATAATTTTGAAGACAAAAAAAAAGAACGAACGATATGACTCATCCGCATGATTATGGGAGATTTTTTTTTCTAACCTAAAAAGGAAAGAAAAATTTGACTGAAAAATAAATAGTTAAGTAAATGCATCTTTTTAACCTTCGAATAATATTACTCTCCTATACGTTCTTTTCTCGTTCTCTACCGCGTACGACGTTGCACATCGATTGCCCTTCGATTTTTCGAAATATTTTCTTGTTCGCATGAAGTCAAACGTCAATTTTCGGCAAGTTATTTTTCTCGTGGTGATTCTGTCATCGATTTCGAGTCAAAAAGTCGAACAAATCTCTGTGAAACTTGGTCAAACGCTTTCGTTCGATTGTAAAACAGATGAATTAGTCTATTTCGGACCGCAATTAAACGAATGGTCCGAAATTAAAGAAGACGATAATGATTTAAATTTAAAATTTACTCAACTCAATCAAGGCAATATTCTTCGTATTACATCGGACTCAGTCGATTCGTTTCATACGGGATTTTATGCGTGTCGAAAACCAGTGTGGACAACGACAGCTATGAGTCGAATCTATAAAGTGACGGTTGCAGGTAAATGTGAAAAGAAAACAACAACAACATATTTCGATTTTCTTTTAGATGTCGATGCGTTTTATTGGACATATGTTTGTCATGGCGCGGCTGGTTCGTGTGCACGTTCAGGAGATGATAGTCGATTTGAGGTTGCCGATGAAACGAATGTCGATCTATTTTGTTGTGCAACTGTAATTGGATATAAAAATGTCAAGATCAATATGAATCAAATAGGAAATCTTCGAGAAAAGATCTATGTCAAACAGAAACAGGATGTCGATGGTTCGTTAGTTATTTGTTCGAATCAACATACGTTTCTTTCGCGAACATCAACGAGAAATTCACGTGGACTTACATGTGAATTAATTCTTGACGGACAAGTTTATACAACGATTTCGACGAATATTGTTATGAAAGGTAAGAAAAATTTTAGTTTTTTTTTTGTTTGGAAAGGAAATTTATTTGTTTAGATTCAATGCGAGCTGATCCTGATGCTGATCTACCGTATGGTTATACGCCACCGACAAGAGACGATTTCGATGACAATCAACGAGGACCGAATTCTCGTGCGAAAGTGAGAATTGGTGTGAGTATTGATTTGCTAAATTTCAATTAAACTTTCTTTTAATATTTCTACAGGAAAGAAGCTCGCTATTATTCTCGGTTCTATTGTCGTTGGTATTCTTCTTGTTGCTCTGATTCTTATTCTCATTTGCGTTATATATCGTCGAAATAGTAAGAAGATCTATTCATTTCATCTTACGCCGGAATAAAATTGATTTTTTTTGTTTAGATTCAGAACTGTGAGTTTGATTGTGTTTTTTTGACATTTACTATTTTTTTAGTTTTTCTTTTTTTGTTTATAGAACACAAAACAAAAGTAAGTTTAGATTTTTCTCTTATCCAGATCTGTATGATTTCTTGTAGAATCAGATTATACTTCTGTTCAAAAACATGAAGCAACCGAGTCTGATAAAGGTAAATCCGCTCGCTCAATTGATTATTCAGTCTTTTGATTAATTTTTTAGATCATGAATATGCTAACATCGATCCTGTACCTCTATACCAAAACGCTCCTATCATTACTCGTCACTAATCTCTCTCTCTCTCTTTTGCTCGCATTTTTCGACTAATATTTGCTTCTTTTAAATCACAACACTTCAGACATGTTTTTTTTAAATATTATTTATGCATAAAAAAAGAAAGAAATCGATTTGTTTGCTCAATTATTGTCGAAAATAATTGGCGACTGTTGTTCCGAATTGCTTGAATTTCTCTTGCATGAGTTTGAAAATTTCAAGAATTTTGTCTCGGAGATTTTTTAAAAATCCTGGATTAGGAACCGGAGCGTCAGTGTTCGATTCAAATTCGTCGACACCAACGGGATTTGTTGGTTTTACTGTTAGACAAAAGATATCAAACATCAATATACAAAAACAATATTATTCGATCTTACAGAGACTTTGACAGACACCGCATTGTTCCATTGTGATTTCTGTTTCATCGGCAATGAAACACCAAGGACCATTGACGTTCATATTCGGATTTCGACAGTAGTTTTTCGCATCAGCTATTGATTGATCAGCGAAAAAATTCGGTTCATTGATTATTTCCGGATAGATCGTTTGAAGATCACTCCATGGTAAACATTCATGTTCGAATTTCGAATGTGAATGTTTACCTTGATAATGAAGAATGCCATCTGGTGTTATACTACAATCTATTGACGTGAAATTTGAAATGAGCAAAAACTAGAATCAATTTTGTCGTTCTCACCAGATACATTTCGGTAAACAACTGGTTTACTCGTTATACCCACGATGAGAAGCGTTACTGTAAGATAATATGAGAACATTTTTGATATGGCCTTTTCCTGTCGATATACGCAGATATATATATATATATATATATGTCACAAGATGTCTGGAAATAATCTATCATATCACATTAACCAAAGATTGGATCTAGATTTCTTTCTTTCATGGTCTTACAGAGATGTCGCTAGAAAACAATAATCTTGATATTATCAATTTAAATAAATAAATTCGAAAAAAAAGTGCAAACTATTTCATTGATATTATTCTCTTATGTAGAAGAAAATGAACAAAATTCGAATTTTCTCAATCGATCACATTGTGATTTTCTGCCGATATATGCATGACTCATTTGTGTTTGTGACGTGTAGTACGTCATACCATAGAAAAAAATAATAATAACTCGAAGAAATCATTTTCTTTTAATAAACAAAGTAGAACAACACGTGACAGTAGAAACAAAACGAAGAGTAGAATTTTCTTGAATGTTTTTTCTTTAAATTATGAGCCGTTCATTCGGTAATATGAAAATGTCAAATTTAAGTACAGATTGGGAAGATTTACGTAAACAAGCACGACAACTTGAAAATGAAATCGATGCTAAACTTATGTCGTTTTCCAAATTATCCTCAAATTATCTTTCACGTGATCAAACAACATCCCATCATCTCGGTCTCGATTCTCCTTCAGTTCCAACATCATCGTCATTCGATGCCATGTCAATTGAAATCGAAAAACTTCTTGAATGTCTTTCCGATGTCAACAAACGCATGGCCGAAGTCATACCAGCTCTACCGGGATCAAATCCAGCTGCTACACATACATTACAACGTCATCGAGAAATTTCTCAAGATTATCGACGTGAATTCGATCGAACAAAAGCGAATATTCGAAATTTTAAAACACGTGAAGAATTTTTAACAAATAATAATAATAATAATAATAGCAACAAATCAGAATCATCTGTAACAGGTCTTAGCAGTCGTCGACAAGATTATTATTTACGTGAATTAGAACAATTGAATAATTCCAATCGTTTAATGGATAGTAATTTAGAACGTGCAGCAATGTTGAAAAAGAATCTTATTGATCAACGACGTTTATTTTTAAATATTACACATAAATTAAAAACGTTGACAAATCGTTTTCCTTTATTGAATAATATTATGCAGAAAATCAAATTTAAAAAACGTAAAGATTCACTCGTACTCGGTTTTGTCATTGCATTGTGTCTTATTTTTCTTCTCATTTATATGTTTCGATAAAAAAACAAACAAACTACTTGTCTATTTCTTTCATTTGTTCTTAATAAAAAAAAATCACAAAAAATCACAACAGTATACTTATACAATTCGACATCTTCTTCTCCTTCTTCTCAGTTTTAGTGATATCGAGAGTGGATTCACATCAATGTCAAATTTTCTGATAGAAGATTATAATTTAGTAGAAACAGATTTATATTCATTTGAATATTAGGGGGTGTTGACAACAGAAAAAATATGAATCTACTCATGAAAAACAAGCAACAACAACAAGTAAATAATCTAATATATCAGAATCACATACGTTGTTTCTGTTTCATTAATTTCTTGACGGAATTTTCTCTAAAACAAATTCAAAATAAAGTGAACCATTTAAAACCATCTTATGCTTATATTAAGAATATCGAGACTCGTTCCAATTTCGTTGTTCATAGCTTCAGCTGTATCGCATCGAACTGAAAAAACAAAAAGTTAATCATGATTATATTGTAATCTCACCTATATACTTCTCGCAGGTAAACTTGCTTTTATTGGCGGTTTCGTTGACAACAACTCGAAATTTAGCTTCTCCACATAGGAAATTGGAAAAAATTAGGTTCCCAGGACGATCAATACGGTCACCATGATGGTGCAAAACGATAACGTATGCGGCTATTTTATATAGTTTACAGTCGTATTTTATCGTAATTGACACGTTTGGCATGCGCCGTATTACGATCGTATCTCATCATAACGTATACGTTTCAATTGAAATTAGCTTATTATCATATTTTTTCTAACGAAAATAATAATTTGATATATTGTTTAGTACATTCAATAAGAGTTTCTTTTTCAGAGATCTCAATATTACTAATTTCATCTTTTTAAGATCTAAAATAATCCTTTGATTTGAATAATTTTATAATAGAAATCAACATAAATCCATGCGCATGCCAAAAGAAATTCGACTAACAAACGACAGAGATATTTTCATTTATGTTGTATGTATGAAACTATCTGTCAATTAATTAAACGGCGTGTTTTGAACAAGTTGTTTCATTAATGGAACAGTGAATTTCCTAAGTCTTCATATCTCGTCTTTTTATTAATATATAATTACTACATCAAAGGAAGAAAAATCTTGGGTTTTTTTAAATAAGAAAATTAAAAATTTAGAAAGAGGTTGAAGGACTTCAATTTGACTGTAATCATTTTGAGATTTGCTAATCGAACTCAACGATTGGCTGTTTGCACTGTTGGGCCCATTTCAGCCGGTTGATAGAAATTTGGTCGAGCTCGAAAACGTTTTGTTGCAATATCGATTTCGTATGTTCCAGCACGCATATAATTGATTGTTGCAGTGTCAGGCGGAGAAGCATGAACGTATCCAAGACACACCTATTTTAAATGAAAATAGAATTATTTTCCATAAATTTCAAAATTTACTTGTTTGCCCAAAGTAAAACCATATGCAGCCGATGTTACAAAACCACAATATTCACCATTTCGATAGATTGGTTCGCCACTCCATGGCCTAGAGAAGAATTACATTGATTTACTTGAATTTTCACTCTTAAAAAAAATTAATTTTTACCATGGATCCGTATCGAGATTATGATCCTCTAATAAAAACTGAACAAATCGTTTATGTACACCCTCTTTTCGCTGTTTAATTAATGCATCTTTCCCAATAAAATCTTTCTCAAATGCAACATGATATTCTCGATTGAGATGAAACGGTGTGGTTTTCTTGTCGATATCATGTCCCCATGACGGATACATACGTTCGATACGAAGAGTTCGTTGTGCAAAATAACTAAATTTCTAAAACTTCTTATTTTTCCGTTAACAAACAAATCATCACTTACCCGGCATTAATTATGCCGTAATCTTTACCCTGTTCCATCAATATATCATACACACATAATGCATACTAAATATAGAAAAAGAAATGCTTTCAAATGCAAAAAAGAACCAATTGTTTTCTTATTATACTTCTGATGGAATATAGAGCATGAAACCATCTTCACCAGTATGTGTCAATCTCATAGCATAAATATGGCTCACAAATCCTACATCAATTGCCTGAAAAAAACGATTAAATTTCGAAAAATTGAAGAGAATTTCATCTTTACTTGACAAGTCATACGAGCGAAATCATTGAAATTCTCATCACTCAATTCCGAAAGTAAATATTTCGCTTTCGGTCCAATGACATTCAATGCTGTATACAATGACGTGACATCAGAGAGAAAAACCGAACCATCTTGAGGTACATGCGTTTTCAACCATTTCATATTACGTGTTGACTGAGATGTTGGACTAACCAATAGAAAACTAACCAAAAATTCTCGTTTTGATCTTTCTGTTCAATACGAAAAACTATTCAATTTACTGATATTCTCCAAGTCTCACAACGGAACAATCATTTTCATAGCCACCACTATCATTTAACATGCCCGTATGAACAACAGATCCAATTGGTTTGTCGATATTATTCGAACAGAGTGTCTGTAGAAAATCGACGACACTTCGGTTCGCTGATTTGAGTTCGTATTTCGTAAATGATGTCATATCAATAACGGCAACACCTCGTCGACAAGCATTGTACTCTTTTTTGACTGTATTAAACCAGCGAGCTTTGCCGAATGAACCTTGTTTACTCAAATCATCGAAATCTTAATTCAACAAGAGAAAATTTTGAGAAAAAGAAAACCGATCGTGAAATACTTTTTCCAGCTTCATCCGGCTTGAAAAACAACGGTCGTTCATATCCTAACACTTCGCCATAGGCGGCACCAGCTGCCTGCAATTTCGGATGTAATGCTGACACACGTAGTTTTCTTCCTGTTCGATATAAAGACATTCCATAAGTCGGATATTTCAATGAGTATTGTTTGCCTACACAACATGAATCATTTCTCTCGTTCGAATCAAAATATGATTTCTACCTGGAATTTCTTGTAAACGATCTTGAAGAAAACGTTTATTCGCATGTAAACGCATAAAACGTCGAATATCGACAGACCATGTACTCAAATCTGTGTTGCCTGTGTGAACTAATTCAGCCATATATTTACCAATACCACCGGCCAATGCTATGCCATGGCCATTGGCTCCTGTTGCAACGAAATAGTTATCAATCTGAATGAAATTCATCTGTCGAAATCGATTTTGAAAACAAAAAACAAACAAACGAACTTCAGCAGATTCATTCATGATCATTCGGCCATCAGGTGTGAAACTATCAGCACCAGTTATTAATGTTTCATATTCACTTTCAGCAAGAATTGGAAATCGTTTGAGAGCATTACTTAAGATCCAATCTATTTCACAGAGAAATAAGTTTGAATAAAAACACAAAAACAAAAAACTCTCAAACATACGAAAATCATCCCAATTGTCGGGTAAAAGTGAAAAATGAAAATTATCTGGCACACCATCACCAAAGATCGGTTTTGATTGTCGGAGAAAACCGCCGATTAATATACTATGATCGGCTAATGATTGAACATAGAAACGTTCTTCAGGATTATGCACAATGGGAGAATCAGTTGGAAAATTTTCGAATGGTTTTGTTTTCAAACAAATATATTCTTTCGAAAGCAAAAAAATAAACGAAAATCTTCAATCATCAATAGAAAGAAACGAGTTTACCACATGCTTGTGTAGGTATTCGAACGTTAGGAGTCGCTTGAAAGCCAAGTTCTCTTGCCCACTGAAAACATAGAAGAAGAAAAATCTATCAAGAAGTTTTGTTTTTTGATTAATTACCATTCCAGTACAATTGATAAATACATCACATTTAATAGTACCTTTCGGTGTGACTGCACCAGTAACTCTATCGTTTTGAATAGCTTGTTGTTTTTCGGTGAGAACCTCTTCGACATGACAATCTTCAATCATTTTCACGCCTAGAATTCAATTGTGATGAATGAATAAATTCAAACTTTCTCATTTGCATTTTCAGTACCTTTCTCTATCGATAATTGTGCAAATGTCATTGCTAAAGATACAGGATCGACCATCACATCATTGGGCAACCAAAGAGCACCCTACATACATACAAGAAAAAACATCAAAACTTCTATTCAAACAATTTCAAATCTACCCAAATTTCATATGGATCAATAAATGGTACTTTGTCTTTTAATTTTTCGATATTTAATATTTCACAATCGACACCTAGCGCTTTTGTTATTGAATATTGACGTTTTAATGTATGTAAACGATCGGATGTTTGTGCCACCCAAAGACTGCCTTTATTCATAAAACCAATATCATGTCCTTCGCGATGAAAACGCTCGTATAATTCTCGCGAATATTTCGTAAAATGTGTTTCAATGAATGTATTTTGCAAATTCGATACTCGTCCTGAACTTTGCCATGTTGAACCCGATGCTAATTTGGCTTTTTCAATCAAAACAATATCTTTCTCGCCGAGTTGACTCAAATGATAAGCAATTGACTGTCCAATTATTCCTCCGCCAGCGATAAGCACTCGACATGATGATGGCAATTTGTCGGTTAAACTTAATGTTGGATTCGGATGAATATGATGAGGAACAGTCGGCGATTCATGCGGATCATAGGAGACAAATCGATGCGAGACGAACGACAAACGATTGAGATTTAATGTACATTGTTTATAAACAATTAGTCTAGATTGCAACATGTAGATCTACGAACATCTAGAAGATATTATTGAACTACATTAGATTTTATTTAAAGATTTAAGTACGAAAAAAAAAACAAGGAAAACAGGGATGAGGAGGCATTCGGATCAAAACTATGAGAAAAATGTGTTCATTGAGGTTGATCTATTGTTTGCTTTTGTTTTTTTTGGCTTTCGATCCTGTTCGATTCGAACCATTGTAACTTTGCAAATTCGACATGATATAAATTGGATAAATCATGGGAACAGTCATAAATAAGCCCAAACCAATGGCTTTTTCCTAGTAAAACAAAATTTAGAATCTTTCCGATCGAATTCAAAAGAGATTTCTTTTACTCCAGCTGACAGTTTATTAAGTGGTGGTCCAGGTTGAAGTAAAACACTTTCTGAACGACGTTGAACTATTGTCAATGTTTGACGTCGAACAATTTGGGTTAAAAGATTCGACATGTTGATCAGATCTAGAATCAGCAAAGATGTTACTAAGAAAAACAATTCTGTAAATAATGTTTGTTCTGACTGACGAAGAAACAGAAAAAAAAACAAATAACATGACTACTAGCGCTTTGTATTCTTATTGGGCAAAATCTTTATATAAGAACATCTTGCACAATAACTCTACTAAAACATAACGAACGAATTTCAATGATATGGACGAAGAAATTCAAGTTTTACAATCTATTTTTCTCGATGATTTAACAATTAATCAAGTCAATGATCGAACAATAATTACAATTACAATTTATTCTCATGGTGAAGAAAATGAAATCGATCTTGACAAACGTTTATTATGTATAACATTCATCGCTGAACTACCGGCAACCTATCCCGAACATTCATCACCAAAGATCACACTTTGCCAATCACGTGGTTTAACCGATGAGCAATTAACTGAACTCAAAGAATTGATTCAGTCATGTTTAGAACTGAATACAGGCTCGTGTGTACTCTACGAATGTATTGAAAGTATTCGTTCGAAATTATCGTCTTACGAATTGCCAACTGAAGCTTGTGCAATATGTTTAACAATGATAACTGATCGAAATGAAATTATTCGAACGAATTGTCATCATTTCTATCACAAAGATTGTTTATCATCGTATGTTGAAAATAAAAAACTTGAATTAGAAGAAAAGTATAATGACGCCAAAAAGAATGGTTTTTCTGTTGAAAAAGATTTTCGACAAGATATCGAAGATCCCGTTTGTCGACAGATTTTATCAACGACCATTCTCGAACAATTACCACCAACGAATCGAACTGAACATGTCGACACTAAACTTCATCGAGAATTAATTCAAACACTTTCACCAAACATTCGTCAATGGCAACAACAAACACAAGCTCTATTTCAACAACAAAAAGACAAAGGAGGCATTATCGATCTTGATCGAACTCAAGAGATCATATTTAGATAATAGTTTGTTTTGTTTTTCTTACGAAAACGGTGGGATTTATTTATTGATTCAATATATATATATATATATAAGCTAACTAAGTATATCCCAAAGACTGCCCAATGTATATCCTTGCGGTAGTTTTTCGATGGCTAAACCGAGTTCATCGGAAAAGACAGGCTCGCGATCACGTTTACCAGCATCGGTTAAATAAGTCTAAAAAAAAGAAATGATTAGTAGAGAAACTTGAGTTTGTTTTGTGTTTTGAAAACGTACAGCATAGGAATCTGTATGTTCGCGACTTTGAAGAATTTCGATATCGTCGACTTTACTTTCTAAACGTGTCGTTGGTTGATCGGACTGTTGTTCTTCAATCGAAAATTCGACGCCAAATTCCGGATTAGCAAAGTAACTAGAGAATGACAGGTCAGTGGACAAAAAAAAACAATTCGCAATGTGTGTACCTTTTATGAAGAGTCGTGATTTCTTTATGAACTTCGCGAAGTTTCTCTTCGGGAGCTAATTGAAAGCCGAGCAAATAATTTCCACTCTGGAAAAAACAAAAATTCAATTCAATTCGATTGAAAAATCCTCAGATTGACATACGTATGGTGTTGTTTCGACAACAAGTGCGAGCCCAAATTTCGAATCTCGTATTTTGATACTTTTCGTTTGATAATACGGCACGCTGACATTGAAATTTTCATTCAATTCCGCATGCCAAATAATACGAATATCGGTAATATGAAAAATGCCCAAATTTCCCTAGAATATCGAAATTATTCGAGAGTTTATTCGTGTTTCTTATCGATACTTGATCGGACGAGAGATTCCAAACGCCATTGTATCGATTGTGTAAACGTTCTTTGGGAAGAATTCTCAATTGACCTTTGTTGAGTAAGGACGAACGAAGACGAATCTCGCGATAGAGACGCGATGAATCGTAAGCTTTGTGAACTGCGACGACTGAATTTAGCATCGCACTTGAACCAGCAACAAGATTTGTAAATATGAATTCATAACGAGATGAACCCGACTTCGTTAGAAGATATAACGATTCGGTACTACCACGAAGTTTCTATTCGAAAAAATTCAACTTCGAATTGGATCTTTTTTCTTTCAGTGAACCTACGGATTTCGCATTTCGAACAGTGATTGTCACAATTGAATACAAGCCAATTGCTAAAAGAAAATCGATCGAGATTTTATAGTTATGAATTTGATTTTGTTTGACATACAAAGATTGATTCTTGGTGATGAATGACTATGCCAAATAAGTCGAATATTTGTGATTGTTAATTTACCTTTATCACCATTATTTCCTTTGGTATCTTCGACTGAACTCAATGTGTCAATGATAAATTCTCCTGAACGACATTTAATGTCACTGGACAAAAAAAAGAATATCAAAACTCATTCGAAAGATAAATCTAACTGATTTACTTTGGATGAACATCAAATCGTATTTCACGATCATACCAAACAGCCATATTCGCTTCGGCTCCTGTCGTTGCCATTTTTTATTTTCAAAAAAAAAGAAAAGAAATTCTCTCTTATGCTATAAACCATGATCTTCGAACGATTCAAAGAGGTTGCTTCTCTTCTAGATGTCACTTTATTCTTATTCAACAACTTCAAGCCGAACGAGTTCTTCATCATTAACTTCGATTACAACTATTTCCAATAATCAAACAACACTCTCAACAGATGAATGTCGATTTGAAAAAAACGTAAATAAAACAAGACGTATATTATGATTTGAGTTCGTTTTTTTTTAAAGATTTCGTTGAGTGATCATCAACCAACGATAAATAATTGTGTTCTCAAAGCAACAATGACAAAAGATCAGATAATTGTGTCAGATTCTCTTTCCAATCAATCTACCATTATTCCTGGTAAACATGTATCAATGAAAGTTGTGTTTAAATATTAAGAAATTGTCGTTTTTTGTTTGTTATCTCTTATCTGAACTTAAATAAATAAATGAAAATAGATAGTTGAAATCTTTTTCATAAGAATAAAATGAAAATTTTGGGCATCTTTTTACTTCTTGTTTTATCTCAAACCAATGCTGAGATTAATCCGTGTGAATTATGTAATTTTTTATTACCTATTGCAAAAGAATTAGTTATATTGAATGACACATCTTCTATCGAAACATTTGCCATTGATATTTGTCAACATTTTCATCTCGCTGATGATATTGTTTGTTCAGGATATATCGATGAGTATGTACCAGTTGTTATCGAAGTTCTACGTTTTAGTCCATTGAAAACACATGAAATCTGTGGAGTCGCATTTAATTGTATGAAACAAATCGATATTCCTGCTTTACAATGGAATGTAACAATACCGCCACCCTCACCCTCATCGAAAACTAAAACGAAATATTCATCATCTACATCTGATATACGTTCGATTCTTCATTTAGCTGATCTACACATTGATAGTGAATATAAACCTGGTTCGAATGCAAATTGTGGTCGACCACTTTGCTGTCGAGATGGTCAACCGAAAGTTGGCGAAACTGGTGCTGGTTTCTGGGGTGATTATCGTACATGTGATATTCCATCATGGACAGCTATTGATATGCTCAATTATATTCGACAAAATGAAGAACATATCGATTGGATCTATTTCACTGGTGATATAGCTCCACATGATGTTTGGCAACAGACACAAATTAAAGATTTAGAAGAAATATCCTATACAACACAATTATTAAATCAAACATTTCCAACAAAACAAATCTATCCATGTGTAGGCAATCATGAATCATCACCGCCGGATCTCTTTCCAACAAATAGCAATATGTCATGGCTTTATACGAATCTAGCTAGTCAATGGATCAATCAACTTCATCTACCTGAACAAACACGTGAGACAATTCTTCTCGGTGGTTATTACACAACATTAATTACATCGAAACTTCGTTTGATTTCTTTGAATATGAACTATTGTACAGAAAGTAATTACTGGTTATTAATTAATTCAACTGATCCTCTCGGGCAAGTCCATTGGCTTATTCAATGGTTGCAATATGCCGAAGAACATGGTGAAAATGTTCATATTATTGGACATCATCCACCACGAATGTGTATGGTTTCGTTTAGTTGGATCTATGCAAAGATTGTCAATCGATATGAACATATTATCACTGGACAATTTTTTGCACATACACATTTCGATGAATTTATGATTTTCTATGATGAAAAAGACATGAAACGACCTGTAAGTCGATCGAAAAAATTTCCTAATTCGAATGAAATCAATTTCTTTCAGGTATCGATTGCGTACATTACACCTTCGTTTACGACCTACCCAAGTCTCAATCCAGGCTATCGTTTTTACACAATCGATGTAGAATTTCAAATTTATTAACAAAAACTTTTTTTTTCTCACATTTTTTCTTTTCAATAGTCAAACAATTCTTCGATTATTCTCGATCATCGAACAGTAATTCTCAATCTAACTGCCACTAATCTTCTCAATCGAACTCAATATTCTCTCGAATACTCAGCTAAATCGGCCTACAATCTAACCGATCTATCTGCTCAATCGTGGAATGATTTTCTCAATCGATTAGAAGACAATCTCGATGGTTCATTAATGAATTCCGTCTATGAATTTTACACAAAATCTTCAGATTCAAGTGAACATTGCAATCAAACGTGTCGATTGAATTTAATTAATTGTCAATTTAAAACAGCACGTTCACAAGATACAACATTTTGTTCACATTATTCATCTGACAAAACAAAAACCTATGATGTCAATTTATTAATTTCATAGTCTGTCCATAGTTTAATCCATTCATACAAAACACGAAGTTCATCCTAAAGAAGACAAAATTCAAGAAAAAAAACGAAAAACTCGAATTTTTCTGTACTTCATTTCGAAATGCTGGACATGCATAGGCTATTTTTCTTGCTTGATGATAGATATCAGCTGTTTGATCGATCGAAAATTCTTCCATTAGATTAGCCAAACAACATACAAGAGCACCAGGACCAATTTCGCTAAAAATCAACGAAAATTTTAGAGAAACTAAATCGAAACTGATTTACTCGAGACATATCAAAATCGGTCCTTCGTTTTGTTGATCGAGTTTTGTTAGCATTCGAGCGAATTTGTGCAATACAATCTCATTTATCGAACGAACTGGCTGATAGACAAATGTTGTTGACTAAAAAATTGATATTTAGTTTTACACTTTTTCTTTTGTTTGTCTCAAACTTCAGCTTTTTGAAATCGTCGAAATTGTTTTCCCGAATAGCTCGTATCCGGTGTCAATCCCAATCTCTCGACGAATTCCGCATCCTAAATAATTTTTTTACACAAAAGAAAAACTCGAATTGCTCAACTTACGACATGACTCATTTGTTGAAAAAGAAAACAATGTTGAATTTGATAGTGTTGAATGATTTTCGTAATACTAGTTCGATTTCGACCAACAGTCAATACGAAGACTTTCGAATGAATATAACTCTTTAACAACATAGAATTCAAATCAAATATTTTGACAAAACAATTTCCTTTGGATTTACATTGAGAACATAGATCATATTAAAATCGATGCTTTGCGTTTGAGGAATTGTGTCACTGTCTGAAACAGATTTAATCGATATAAAAATAAAACAATCGATTGAAAAGATCAATGACAAACTCGGTCGAATGATGGCATCTAATTCTTTCAAACTATCGTAGGAAAATTTCTAGAAAAAAACATAAACATCCGATGGCAGAAGTTTTTCTTTTTCAATGACAAGTTCTACTTGAGCTAATTCAACAAAACTATTGTGAAAGAATCTTTGAAATTGATTTTGAAGTGTTCTTCCCACTTGATGATTGAGTCCTTGTAAAGTCACTTTTTCAGTTATAGTTGTCCAACATGATTGATGAAGAAGAACAGTATAAATAACATTCAAAACATACTGAAATCAATAAATTTCGATCTTAAAAATGAAACATTTTGGTCTTTTTCTCCTTCTCGATACCTCATTAAGAACAAATATTGGTAATTGTTCATTTAATTGTGTTAGAGTATTGAGAATATTTACAAATGAAAAACGCATTAAAAATCGTCGATTTATGTCGATTATTACATAACAAATAGCTCGAGTATTAATTTCACTAAAATATCCAAGAATTGATTTGTTAATATTCGAAAGGTGTTTTCTTCTTTGTTACCGAATATGAACAGCAAGTGCATTCGACGAATTATTAGCACGTCGTTGTTCGCGTTCGATATATTCGATTGCATTCTGAACTCGAAGAAGACTGATAGGATCGAGAGAAAAGTTCGTTTCAGTCCAATGAAAAATTCGAAATAATTGAAATAAACGAGTTTCCACAGCTCCGATCTAAAAATTTCGATCGAATACAAATGTTTTCAGCAAATATTTTACTTGTTGAATTCGAATTTCGATTGTTTCATAATCGAGTCGATGAATTCGATTGACAAATTCTAATTTATAATTATTTTCTGTCGTCATCGTTCGATTTGATTCATCAGGCCAATATTGAACAAAAGAATTCTATAAGAAATCATCAAATCAATGCTTTCAAAATCAAATTCTCATACATCTTCATTGACATCATAGGTCATCACAATCGCACAGACATTATGCGCCCAAAGCATATGCCAAAATGTCGATACATTCGACCGTTGAACCGCTAATAAAATAGACAATTAAACGTTTTTTTTTGTTCTACTTTTAAATTTTGATCTACCTTCGATTAGTATATAATGAAGATTGATTTCTTGATTGCTGACTTGAGGGATGTCGATTGTATACGTTGGTAGATGATCGAGTGAATCCACAGGAGTCAAAGCTAATTGTTGATCTACATGAGAACGAGTTTAGACGAAAGTTTTTTCTTTTTTGAATATCTTTTTTACGAGAAGTTCTTGTGTTCGTTCGATGAAAACCTTCGACTTGATTTCGAATACCATTGAAATCATTCGTTGCAAGATGATAAATATGATCTCGAATCGTTTTCGACGGCACAAGCAATGTATTACTCAACAAAGTCGGACGAATCTTTGCATAAACTTCATTCTGTTGTTTGTAAAAATTTCGATCAATGCGTTCATCCCAATTCACACTAAAATTTTAACATGTCTCTCTTTCTCATCAATAAATTTTCTTCTCTCACGCCGGTCGAATAGGTCCACACCAAGCTCGAATTAAATTCTTACATTTCGTTCCTTGCATAAGTGAACGTCCTCGTCGATCTTTATTTCCTCTTAACTAATTCACAACAAAACAAAACTCAACATTCATCTTCGAAATATAGCTTACATCCTCTCTCGTTGTCGATGCGGTCATTGCTAACCCACAATGATAACACCAAAACGTTGACAATGAAAAAAATAACGTAATACCAACTAAACCATTGAAAAAACTCGGTATATTATAAGCAAAAAATAGGCCCGGCTCATTCTTGTACGTATCCCAACGAAGATAAGCCGCAACTCCACAACCAAAGAATGCAATCAAACATAACAACGAACATGAAAGTAGAAAATTACAAAAATAACGATAGTTTAATAAACCAACACAATTATTAACTAAATCAGAAATTTTAGAAAGCAACTATTTCACTTGTTTTTCTTCTTACTCCATGGGCAATGATGATCAAAATTTTGCACGCAAACATTACAAACTGAACAATGTGTAACACGTGGCATTCGATAGACTCGACAGGTATAACAATAAGGCGTGTAATGTTGAGCACCTCGAAAGTTAATGATTATCGGACCAGGTCTCGATGGGAAATATTCTCCATTTCTAAATCAATTCAATAATCACTTTTCAACTATGAATACAACGAAAACAATTACAAATCTGTTTGAATATTATTCTCTTTTTCTGTCTGAAGGATTTCATCTGCATTCGGACGAGGCAAAACACCGGGATCGTGCAAGGCAGCACTAAGATAATTAGCAACTGTGAAAAACAAAGCCAGAGAAAATAAAACTGGAAAATAAATGTGACCATGTTTGACAAGAATAGGAAAACTGACAGAAATAAAATTATTTATTTATTTATTTTTCTTTTAACCAATCACTTACTCCCAGCCCATATGCAGACCGGCTAAGATGAGAATAAACGTTAAAACACCTATCAGCATGCCCCATCCTCGGTACGTCCAACAAGTGCCAAAATAGGAAACAGTTTTACCAGGATAGATCTAATTTTTATCGATTAGAAAATTCGAAATTTTTTAAATTACGAAGAATGAATCTACTTTTCCTCGCCGGGCTAATGTGTCGACAGTCATAGTGACTAAATTCATCTTCCACGATAAATTCTTTGACAGTCTTTCTTTGTTTCTGTCTCCTTCGCTACGCAGCTTTCAACGACATTAAAATTGTTGGTTATTTTTTTTTCTCTTCCTTGTAAAATTACTCATTCAGAGTTTTTTTCTATGTGACGCAGGTATCGATAGAGTGACAAGGCCGTTTCTCTTACACAAAAGAAAAATAACATAGCAGTTGAAGAGACAAAATCAATAACTTCAGATCGATTGGTGGCACAAATATAAACACGGATTTCAATTATTCGACCGTCTTCAAATTCTGTGCCATTGACCGATGCTGAATGAACTATTTGACTTAAAACAGAAACAAAATAGAAAAGATTCGTTTTTTATTTCGTCGATCGGTTGTCTCTCAATGCATGACACAGTAGTGCACGGCAAACATTAGTAAAGTAGCCGTGAATTAAAGTGCCATAAATCAAAGAGACAATTTCTTGTTGTCGTTGATCATCTTGCTGAAAAAGCATCGATATTTATACGACGAAAATATTGAACATGAGAGAGTGAATTTGTTGTCTCTCTTCTCTCTTCTCTCTCTCCCTTTTGTTTTCCTATATCGGCTTCTTCATTTCACACTTATCCAATTGGTTCGAGATGACTAATTGGATCGATCTGCATGACGCAATAAACAGCTTGCACAAATTCGATCGTAACAAATTGCCAAACAAAACAAAACCGGTTCTCACTTTTTTTTGAAAATTGTTTAACTATTTCACACAACAAAGTCTATATCGTTTGCTGCATAGGACCAGCTGTTATTCTATAACAATTTCATGATAATATCTTGGGAAAAAAAACAATGCACATGTCGAAAGACTCTTCACATCTCATCGTCGATAGGCCTCTTATAAGGTTAAAAGATCAAAAACAATTAGTGAGTTTTATTGGCTTGTTAGCAAACTTATTTGTTGTCTGTTGACTTTCTCTAATACGGCAAAAAGAAGGCTGTTTTTTTTT
>ERZ778019.747-NODE-747-length-55770-cov-13.992533_pt1 | contig 55770 bp, 59 predicted proteins | sample MGYA00375749_ERZ778019 | MGnify/ENA primary metagenome ERZ778019 (study PRJEB29350, sample SAMN05389821) | bioreactor metagenome | isolation source: Ammonium sulfate bioreactor | place: South Africa: University of Cape Town | collected 2014-03-17 ... | reverse complement strand
AATTCATCGAGAATCTACACAAATAGTCAAAAAGAAGTGCTCAGACTTATCGGCCAACATTTGCAGAGTGTTGGTTTGAAGTAACGAATCTTCTATTCGAATTGATTTGTTAGTTATAGTGCTGTACGTTCGTTTTTTTAGTAAAACCGTTGATATTCTCATTCATGAAAGTGGCTGTGTGCTCGAACATGAACAAGCATCGAATTTTCGCGAATTAATCATGTCTGGCAAATGGTCGGACGCGTTAGTTGCCTTAGAAAAACTCAAGCAATACATCGAAGAACGCGATGGAATTCAAGTAAATCGATTCGAATAGAAAAACAAAATGCAACGATTGATTTTCTTTAGCAAATGAAATATTTGATATTAGAACAGAAATATTTCGAATTAATCGAAGACAATCGACCGATGGACGCTCTACAATGTCTAAGAAATGAAATTCAAGGCCTTAAAATTCGCATCGAACGAACACACGAACTCACAACGTAAACAAAAAAGCAAACGCACTGCCTCTTTGTTTTCTCTCAATCAGTTGCTTTAGATTTCTCATGTTCAATTCAATCAAAGACATGTACAAAGCCGCCAATTGGAGTGGCAAAGGTTTTGCTTCTCGACAAAATCTTATGGAAAAATTACAAAGTAAAACAAAAACTCGTTATTTTTTTTTAAATAAAATAAAATTATTCGATCTTCGAAGAATTTCTCCCACCGGACATCATGCTACCACCTAAACGACTTGAATCTTTACTTACTCAAGCTGTTGAACTTCAACAAGACCGATGTACATATCATGTTAAACCAGGTCAATTAACACTTGACGATGTTTCATTACTTAAAGATCATCTTTGTACAAAGTAAAACGAACAACAACAAAAAAAACAATGAGAACATAATCTTTTGTAGACAAACATTTCCTTGTGTCACAATTCAAACATTGACGGAACATTCAGATGAAGTCTGGTTTTGTAAATTTTCTCCTGACGGTACAAAATTAGCTACGGGCTCGAAAGATGGATATTTACATGTTTATGACGTTGATCTGGTAAATTGAAATCAGTCGAAAAAGAAAAACGACAAAACATGAAAATTCTATTCTAGCAAACATATAAAATGAAATTACGAAAGCAATTCGAAGGCCATTCATTCGGCATCGGTTGTATAGCTTGGTGTCCATTCAGTCGATATATAATTGCCTGTGGAACGGACGAATGCAATGAATTATGGATTTGGGATATTGAAGTAAAGAAAATTCAACGAAAAAAACAAAACAAACAATCTTTTCGATTGACTTGTCATTTCAGCAAGAAGAACAACGCTCACGTATGAATCATACATCCGAAGATAGTCTGACCTGTGCAGCATGGTTGCCATGTGGACAGAGATTTGTTTGCGGAGGATCACGTGGACAATTCTACTACTGTGTATGTTGAATAAACGAGAAATCGATTCGAAATTGAGTCGATTGTTGTTTTCTAGGATATCGATGCAAATGTTATTGACAGTTGGGAAGGTGTTCGTTTGCAATGTTTACATGTTACTACCGATGGAATTATTCTAGCAGCTGATACACAAAAACGAATTAGTTCTTACAAATTCGATAGTCTTACTGATCAACAAATGTACGAAGAGAATGTTATTAGTTTTTTTTTTGTAAATTTATGTGTGCATATTTGTTTGTTTAGTATACATGAAGATCATCCGATTATGTCGTTTACAGTTAGTAAAGATGGCCGATTAGCTCTTTTGAACATTGCAACACAGGTAAAACTCGATTGAATTCCTACAAAAATGGGAAATCGTTCTTGAAATTAGGGCGTTCATCTTTGGGATCTTCATGATAAACAATTAGTTCGTAAATACCAAGGCGTAACTCAAGGTCACTATGTAAATCACGCGACATTCGGTGGACCTAATGAAGAATTCATTGCCAGTGGTAGTGAAGGTACACTTATTATTTTCTAAGAACTATCAAAACCAAAACAAATCTTTGATTTAGATTCGAAAGTTTATCTCTGGCATCGACGACAAGAACGACCGATTATGGTTTTTTCAGGTCATACACGTACTGTCAATTGCGTTTCATGGCATCCAACAATTCCATTATTATTTGCATCGGCCTCCGATGATGCAACCGTTCGAATTTGGTCAACACCCGAACATCAGATGCGAACAGGTTCGACTTCGACATTTGTCCATTCAACTTTTGCTTATTCATTTTTTTTAATTTAGAATCTTTATCGAACAATGAATCGTCATCTTGATAACATTTATTTATTTCTCTCCCATTGTTTATGTACAAATAATCTAACACCTTAAACTATTCTTATTCTTAGTTCTTCTTGTCTTTTGTGCGTTACATCTGTTCATTATTGTTTTCTTTCTTTTTCTTTGTTTTTTTATCGCATTGTATAGGACATAACAAACAAAAAAGCACTTTTCTCTCTCTCTCTTTTTTTTCTGTTTATATATGTGAAAACCAAAACTAAAAAAAGCACTCAACCATTTCCTCTTTCGAAAAACAAAAAATTTTTGTTTATTTGTTTTGTTCTTTCCTGTCTCTCTCTCTTTTTTTCTTTTTGATCTATCTTTACTCTCGAATCTAAACCAGAAAACGCCAACTACCTGATTCTTTTCGCCATATATTCCTTTCCTTCTTCTTTTTTTTAAATACTGTATTCGTGCTGTGCTGTTTATTTGAATATGTTTGCATAAAGACAACTAGAACATATGCGAAGATTTGTTTACTTTCGACTCTAAGCTCCCCCGAAATTTTATGGATCGCTAACGATAATTTGTTATTTACGATCCAACATGACAGTTGTTGTGACATCGTTCGATTTATTTCGAAAATGATTGACTAACGTGACAGACTTGCTCGGTTTTTGCCTTTTTGTCGATTATTGAAAAATAACAAGATACAAAATGCAATGTTTTATTTCACAGATTTATTCTATTAAGTGTATATATAGATATAAGAAAAAAATGAAGAAAATAATTATCCGATGTTTTGATTTCCTTGAATATGCCTCGAGATGTGTCCCGCAAGAGAACAAGAACAAATAGGAGCAATTGTCATCGTATTTTCTTTTTTCCTCTCGATCTCGTTCGTTCTTCTAATGATGATGATGATGATGATGATGATGATAGAGAAAGAAATCAAGATCCGAACAGTCGTTTGTTTTCTTTTTCCATCTTAGCAAACAATTTCGGATTCAATATGAAAAAATCACTTGCTCGTCAATCCACATGGTTAATTCTCGAAATATCGGCAACAAGTTTATTAACAATTCTAAATCTTTGCATACCGATCTTTCTTTCGTTCAAATCATTTCGTAATTTAATTAATTTCTATTTCGCAAGTTTAGCTTTGTCAAGTTCGTTGATTAATTTTCTCTATTTATTCTATTTAATTCAAACATTTCGCGAGAAACCACTGTCGGAATTGAATTGTCGAGCGATGTTCTATTTTCAAACATCATGTATTATCGTACTTGGTAAGTTCGATGATGATGATGATTATCGACAGAAAAATGTTTTTTTTTCGATTTCATTCTAGCTTATACAGTTGTTGCTATTCATATCAATTTGATTTTCTCGCTGTTTTCATCGAATAAAAGTCAACAATCAACGTATCCATGTTTACTATCGTGTACAGCGTGTTTTCGACGATTTATTCGTCGATTTTGTTTCGGTTTTGTTCTTATTACTTGGGCACTATCATTTACTGGTACAATACCGTTACTGTATACAATTGATTCCAATGAAAAAATACCAAGAATTGTCTATTGTCCTGGTTCGAACGAAGTTACACATCTTGATCAATGGTTTGATCGAGAACGATTTACTCAAACATTAATTTGTAATCTGTTGCCATTTATTTTCACTGTTTGTTTAACATTGATTGCATTATTGAAATTCTTCTCGGATTTTATTTCTTATTTGTATTGTTATTTCAAAACTTATCGTTGTTTTCAATGTAAACAAATGAAAATGGAATCGATTGATAGTTCAATTTCGCTAATACCAATTTCATCGAACGTAATTCAAATTGAATCTCAACAAGACAAATTCTTAAGATTATTCATTCGTTTTACAGTTATTTTATCTTGCTGTTTACTTGCTTGTATCTATCCAATTGTCATGCATTCATATCTCATCTATTTCTCTGTACTTATTCCATTAGTTTACGCTGTAATCAATCATTCAGCAAGACAAATTAATCATCTTCAAACACGAAATTCATCACAACTCGTCAAAGTTCCACTTGTTTCATCGGAATCAATCGAATTACGTACACCATTATTAGCAAGTCCATCGTGTCTCGAAGAAAATGAAACATCAAGTGTATCATCAATCTATTCAACTCTTCATCCACAACATTTATCTAATTCAAGGAATCAACGAAAATCATTTACGAATAATCTCTATGAAAATACTCGAAATCTACTAACTACTTAATCATTAGAATATTTGTTTTAAATAAAATATCAATTAATATACTCAAGTTTTTTTTTTTAAATTCCATTCTATTGCATCAGATGACATCTAGATGATGAATAAACGTGTAAGTCGAATAATGATTCATCGGAGCATAATGTAATAGCAATTTTTTGTTAACATAAAAAGCGAGATTTTTACTGATTGAAGTCCAATTTATTATGGCTGAAGAAACAAGTGAAAAAACGCTTTTTGATCCCAGTAATGATCAAATACTTAACGATGAAATTCTACTCGCAAGTCAAGTAAAACAATTCGAAGCTGTCACTGATGAAAAACTCGATCCAACACGTCCGTATGTTGTTCGTCTCGATGGTGTTTCATTTCGAACATATACACGTGGTTTTGCTAAACCATTCGATCAACGTATGACACGAGCATTTATTCGTACATGTGCTGATCTACTCGAACGTTTCAATCCATTGACAATTTTCTACGAATCCGACGAGATCTCTCTCGTTTTCGATGCTTGTAAACCGATTGAGTCAACCGATAAACATCTTCGCGAGCACATGTATTCCGGTCGAATACAAAAAATCGTCTCCGTACTCGCGTCATTTACTGCAGCAAAATTTAATAAATACATCAACGAAGAAGACTGGTCGAATGTCGACAAACTACACGTACGTCAACGTGTTCAAGCACATTCAGCCTATTTCGATGGTCGAGCATTTTCTCTTCCAAATCAATTCGCAGCTATGGCATCGGTCTTTTGGCGTCATCGGTATGATACATTGAAAAATTCAACATTAACCTACGCACGTTCCTATTACACGCAAAGTGAAATGCAAAATAAAAGTCCGCATGTCTTACGAGATTTAATGTTACGCGAACATAATTGGAATCTATTCGATGAAGCACCGAAAAATATCATCTACGGAACGTTTCTGAAAAAAGAACTCTACGATCTTGAAGCTATCGATCAAAAAACAAAAGAATCCGTTATTGTCAAACGTAGTCGAGTGCGTATCGGCTCGTTTAATATGCATCAAATTTTGCCAACAAATCAAGATAAAATACAATTTATGCTGAGTAAATATTGGAACGATTCGAATTCATCGGTGAACAATCTTGAAATACCCGAATGGTGGATGAAATACTATCTTAAACAACAAGAAGAAACTGTCACAGATGATTGAGATCGAATAAAAAAAAGAGTAGATTGACACATACAAATGAAAGTTAGTCACTTGGGTATTTAAATCGAATTGCTTTATCTTACACATTTGAGAAAAAGCAGACAATCCCATGAGATATTTACCTTTTTTGATCGCAAAATGAAATAAAAGTTCAAATATAGTATATTTGCATGTAGGCTTATTAATTGAACCTACATATGATCATCTTGTTTTCTCTTTTAACTGACTCGATTCTAATACAACATTGATGAAAAAAAAAGAAAGAAGAAGAAGAATGACAGACGAACAACGAAGAAACACGCTCATAAAGAGAGAACAAAAAGAAGAAAGTTCAATTTGTCTTTGAATGGCTTAATGACAGTTAAAGTTAGAAGACAGAAAAACAAAGAAATGTAAATTGTATTGTATTTTAACGACGTCGTGATGATGAGTGAACAACATGATGGCGTTGATTGTGATTCGAACGAATTTGCGTTCGATTTGTTGTTGATGATGATGATAACGAGCAATCTTTGGTTAATGTTGTCGTCGTCGATGAATATTGCTTCGCATGATGCATTCGTTCGAAACGTGGGGCAATAAATTTCGACTTTTGTCCATTGAGATTATTATTATTATTATTGTTGATTTCATTAGGAGGTATTAACGAAGAATTATTCTTCGTTTTAATAATAGGTATTGGCGATGGACTTATTTTATTATTGATATTTGTCGAGGCAACAATCGGTTTAGCAGCAGCTGCGTACGATATACGTTTAGGCATCAACGATGGAAGCATATTTATTGTGAGATCATCTTTACTATGATGATGATAGTGATGATGATGATGGTGATGACGACGATCGTACGGTAAAGATGATTGCTGTGAATAATCACTTCGACTAGCGTCACTAGCTGATTGATAACCATCGTCAGTGTCCGGTGTTGATGAACGGTTTTGTTGACTTTTTTGACCATTGGGAACAGAATGTTCGGATGCTAAGGATGAATTCGACGAGACATGAATAGGTTTTGATGACTCGTCGGATGAGATCTTCGTCGGTGTCTTCGTTTTCGAAGAACTAAGAGAATTAATCTCTTGATCACTTTCATTCTCATCATCGATTAAATGAAATTGTTTAACCGATGGATAAAGTAAAGCGAGTAGCCATGTTGGTAAACTCGCTGAAAGCTCAAGATAATTATCTTGAAAATGTGTTTGTTGTTGTTGAATGAAAGACGACGAAGGTACGTATAAATAAGAATAGATTTCTGGAGGATATAATAACCAATCCCAGCAAGAATTCGACGATGATGAAGCGGAAGAGGAAGATGAGAACGGTTGAATCGGCTGTGCATCATTTTGATGATAATGATTAGTCGTAGTTACAATGGACGTTTTTATTGGTGCAGAAATAACTGGATTCCAATGCGCCGTGGAAGTTTGATAAGGCAATGAGGATGATGATGACATGTCATAAGAATATGAACCGGCCCCTAGAACAGATGATAAAAGAAAATGACAGTAAGTACAACAACACGTACTTGAAAAAGAAGACAAAAAACACACTACTTCTTTCTTGAAACTGACATTAAAAATGGAAAGAAAGGAGGCAGAGAAAGAAAACGAAGAAAAACTAACGAATAAAATAAAATATAATCCTACTCACAAATCTATATTATGAATCCGTCGAAGTTTTTCTTTTCTTTTTTTTTATTAATAATAATGGGCAGAATACTAACAACACGATAGACTGAAAAATAATCTACATATTCGTTAGATAAACATATACAGATCGTCATTGATTGATAATTTTACTAATGACCGACTGTGCACTGTCATTTCCAAAGAATGTAGTTTATGTCTCGCATTAGACTGTTTAGATTACACAATTCTTTGACAAGAGTATGAACGTACAAAGACAATTGATGATTCCCTTCTCTCTTCTTTCTTTTTCTTTTTCTCTACTCGACAAGCAAACAACGTACTCGTTACTCTAATTATGAAGAACGAGATTTAGGGACGGCCGAGAGAAGAACGTTTTTTCTCTGTTATTCTCGACACTTGAAGACAATCTCTTCGTTCGTCTTTGCCTTTCAAGTCACACGAGCACAAAATGATGACAAACGAACGCTTTTTCCACTGCAAAGAATGCAACCTTATTAATTATTACAAAAAAATGCACTTTTGTTTTTTCTTCTCCGTCGTCTTTTATTTATTTCGGAATTATGATCATCAAAAGTTTCTTTTTTTTGCGCCGTTAGAAACTACAAAAAAGAGAAGAAAAAATAATAACATACGACATATCATGGTCATTAAAAAAAACCGACCAATATCTTTCTCATAGACTACACAAATTTATTGCTTTGATTTTTTTTCTCGATTTCAAATGTATTTATTATCAGATACTTGTCATACAAGGATATTGATGATGATGATTTGTAAATGACTCTAATGATGAGAGAACGAGAGAGAGAGAGAGAACGAGAGACAAACTTTATTAGGCCCTGCCGGTGTAACTCATTAGTGTAACCTACAGAGTAAATTTATTATCAAAGCGTATTTTTGACAGATCGTATTGCTATTAGTATTATGATCCGTTGAATAATTATATATGCTTTGATTCTAAATAAAAAACGATAACGCCTTTTCTTCTTCTTCTTCTTCATACGAATCGTTCTAATTCGATTTAGATTCTATCGTTGTCGGTTGGTTACTCGCATAGAACATTGAAATTTAATGCAGTAACTGCATGCATGAGTATCTACAAATCACTATCGTATGATTGATCGAATGATCAAGTTGATCAAGAAGACGAACGAATGATGTCATTGTTGCCATCATTCTCGTCCATTTACGATTATCAATTATTACGCAAAAAAAAAAGAAACGAAGGCTAAAAATCTAATCATGTAGTCTACAGCTGGAAAACGCAAGAATTTATCGTCATGCATAAAGATAGAAAAAAAGCGCGTTGATGATCAAAACATTCGGTGCAAACGGCAAATATATTATTACATATGTACAAATGCATATGTGCGTGTATTTGTGCCTTGACTCTTTCTTGTTCTATTTGTCTAGTTAGAAAGTAATGAAACCTGTAGAATGAAATAAATTACTGCACTCATATAAATTATTAGTCTTAGATTGAAGTGTAAATCATATTTGTTCTCTTGAAAAATTTTCTTTTTACCGTAAACATCATCGACGCGTGTTGAATGATAATGGATTAATGATTCATTCTCGTCATTTCTTGTCACTCCATAGTTTGTAGTTGTTCCACTCAACGAATCGTCATTATTACAATATAGATACGGAGTCCTCGTATATGCCTGTTGTTGTTGTTGTTGTTGTTGTTGTTTTTGAGGTGATAGATGATGGATATATCCATTCCAGCACTGCTGCTGTTGTTGTTGTTGTTGTTGAGGCGGATACCACATTGATTTATGTGTTTTTGCTTTTCCAAAATTCGAAATTAGTTGTAGAGATTCAATATACTGGACAACATTTGATGGTTTGTCTAGAAAGAGCAGAAAAATGAAAAGAATGAAAGCGAGAGAGTATATATGACGAACATGTACATGACGATGGTAATCAACTGCTTCTCTCGTTTTTTTTTTCTCTTCTTCTTTTTCTTCTTCTTCTTCACTTGTACAGGTAAAGAAAAAAAGAAAGAACGTCGCTCGTCAATGATGAACTCGTCCGACCGTCGTCCACCACCGCCACAACGCTATTGCACTGTTGATGGAACACGACCGACGGAAAAGAAGAAGAAATGGAAATGACATTTTTTTTTCTTTTCAGCTCTCCTTCGCGTTTTTTTCCTTCCTCTCTCTCTCTCTTTCTTTCTTTCTCTCGCTTTCATTCTGCCAGATGAGTGCTCCAGTTGATAGAGGGTAGTGGCACTCTTATGGTGGTTATATTGCGAACGGAAGAAGGCAAAAGAAAAGAGAGTTCTCGTTACTCATGCCATCCGTCGAGCAGACATACACAGTACAATACGAGGACGTAGAAGAAGAAGAAGAAGAAAAGGAGGGAGAGAGAGAGAGAGAAAACGTTTGTGTTACGTCCCCCTTACTTGCACAGAATTTCAACCCATAAAAGAAACGACAAGTATACACGATAGAATTTCGCCCTCAAGCATCGAATCGCACATGCAACACATGGGAAAGAGTAGGGAAAAAAACGTATAAAAGGTGAAAAGGTTGTAAACAATTGAATGGTGATGATAATGATGATGGAGCCATATGCACACATTTATGTATATATATCGATGAACAATAACAAGTGTCAAACGGTTCTCACCCTCAACAAAAGATATTCAATTGATTCATTTTCATTTTTTTCTTCTTCTCTTTCTCTTACATATGCTGCATATCGATGAGTGTTAGTCGAGTCGGAAAAGAACAAAGACTATATGTATATATACACAACTATTGTTTATCATTGTTAACTCAATCTACAATCCGATCAAGAATAATCATCTTGTTCAAATACAACAAATGTTACCCTTGCGATCTGCCTTTCTTTTTTTTTTCATATGCATATATAAATGTCCATATAAGCACGTTCAACATCATCCATCTGTCTGAATGTTATGTCTAATACTAATCGCTAGTAGATAAATCATACATACGTGCGTCATTTCTCAATCTCGATAAAAAAAAGAAAAACGACGAAGCTTCCCCTTATCTACCTTATTTCGTGATTGGTTTGAGAAGTACACTTGAGACAATATTCTCTTAGGATGTTCACGAGTCAATTGAATCTCACGAGAAAACTATTGAAATCTTATTTCATTCGATGATTAGAGAGGATTTGCTTCGATCTTATTTCGACGACGAAGTCAACCTTATGAATAATATTAAATAACTATCGAAATTCTTTCGTTTTTTTTTCTTCTGTCAAAATATTGACACATACACTTACTAGCTGCAGAGTTTAATTGAAACGAAAAGAAGAAGAAGAAGAAAAAAAAAGCGCATAGCTATCTCTCCCCCGTTTCTGCTGAATGCTGTTACAATGCGACATTTTCGATGACAAAATAATTATTTGACTACTTTTATATGCGTATGTACGTATGCATGCATGCAAAAGACGAAAAAGAAAAAAAAACGAATCGAAAGTACACACATACATACATGATCCATGTTATTTTATGCATATAAGTGTCTGTATGTACACACACATTATTTCTTCGATTTTTTTTTGTTCGTCTTTTTTTTATGCATATTTTCTTCTATATTATTACGGTGTTTATTTACTAGATTATTACCTAATAGATTCTGATCTATTGGAATGTAGAAGAAAAAAAAACGAAAGACGAGAAGGACAAACGACAAATGAATAGTATCGAAGTACAATTTCAATTGGGTCGTGAATGTCGTTCGGCAATTTTGGATTCGGACGATTTGTTAACGTTCGATTCGTTGCTTGCACTTGTTCAACGAACGTATCCGACATGTAAACATCCATTTAGTTCGTTTATTTATGTCGATGACGATGGCGATCGTGTGACTGTATCGAGTGAATTAGAAATGAGTCCTTTGCGAGAATTTTATTTTCGTCTTTGTCAAGAACAGATTTCATCGAAGCCGATTCTCAAACTTCAGCCGGTTGTCAATCGAAATCATGCGAATGTAACGATCGATCCGAGTCTCTCGTCGGTCGATGATCAACATTATCAGAAACGAAAATTTGCTCATCTCGAAGCCAATGTCGAACATATCCTCGCATCGGGAAATATGCTTTCACTCGATCTACTCGAAATCATTGGCACAGGAAACAGTGGCATCATTCGACGATGTCGAGACCGACGAACTCAACAGATTCTCTCGGTGAAAATCATTTCATTAGATTTTCAAAAAGATGAAAAAAAACAAGAAATTGTCACCGAATTAAACGCTTTGAATACGCTTCAATCGGACTACATTGTTCAATTGCATGGCGCCTATTTACACGAGAATTCCGTTCATATTTGCACGGAATTTATGGACCGAGGTTCACTCGAACAGTACATCGGTTTGCTTGTACCTGAGCATGTTCTCATTTTGATTACATTGTCAATGATTCAAGGTTTGATGTACATGTGGAGTAGGAAAATCATGCATCGCGATATTAAACCATCGAACGTGCTCGTTAATAGTTCGGGCGCAATCAAACTTTGTGATTTCGGTGTCAGTCGAGTTTTAGAAACAATCGGTCAGAAAGTTGCAACATTCATTGGCACACATAAGTACATGGCACCGGAACGTGTCGTTTCGGATGAATACAGTATACCATCGGAAATATGGAGTGTTGGAATGACAATTCTAGAAATGGGCTTAGGCAAATATCCGTTTCAAACCGAAGATCAACAATCAGCAACGAATAAACGACCGATTGAATTAGTTCAGTGTATTGTATACGAAACTCCTCCACAATTGCCGAGTTCTCATGGTTATTCAGCTGAATTTACAGAGTTAATTCAACGATGTCTTTCGAAAAATTCCTCAGATCGACCATTGCCAATGCATTTCTTCGAACATCCTCTTCTACTCAAATATATCAACAATGATCTCAATCAAAATCGTTCGATTATTGCAGAATTTTTCAATTGTACGCCTATGGATCGATGAACACTTGTTTATTGGACACTCCTACCAATGAAATGGTAAATTTCGGACAGAAACAAAAAATATAGCACAGAAGGAAAAACAAATGAAAGTCTTGTTTTTTTTCATTGAGCCAAATGCCACGAGCCAAAGAGCAAATGATTCGAACGTTTTTTAAATATTCGCCAATAAAATTTAAATAAATTCGAATTAAAAAATCCGATTAATAAAAGAACAATGAAATAAAAAAGTAAACAAAGATTATAACGATTAGCCGATAGAAATGTTCGCAGACGAGATCGTGTTACTTGATTCATTCTAAATAACATGAACATAGAGAACAAAGTAAATTTCATTTGTATCAGTCATTCATACTGTAATAATTCATTCGGTTCAGAATAGATTAGAATGTATTTAACTCGAACGAGTTCATTCGATGTTACAACAACATATTTTTCAGGTACAGCACCAGCTTGAGTATCACTAACGGTACGTCGATCTTGATTCGACGTATTATCTAAAAATCGAAGTTTGGATTTTGATGAAATGTTCAGTCAAATCGTTGTTTCGATTACTTTCAATTGCACATTTAACATGTTCAGGTTGATCGATGATTTCACATAATAAGAGACAACTAAGCCGTTTGCCTAGCAGACTATTTGGCCAAACGCTGGCGAATGGTGAATAGTGAAGTGAAACAGATGGTTCAAGTGAAAAATACGTTCCCGAACCAAAGAGCGATAGTTTATTCATATGACCAAGAAAACCAATGTGAAGAATCGAATGAAGATTATCGAAACGTGTACCATGATAAGCATAGAGTGTTTTGTAGCGATTGTTATCGGTTAGATTTTGAAAATGTTCATTACGGGTGGAATTATATTGAATTTCGAACGCAAAATTCGGTGTTGGAACCGACAATTGATGATTTACAAGCGAAAGAACCTTTGGAAAGACAACGAACGATGATTAGAGATTCTATTTTTCAAGAAAAAATGCCTACAGGTTCAACAGATACACGATTTAATTTGAATGTTTCACGTGTTAACAGCCAATTAAGTAGTAAAACTTGTAAATCACTTAATTGCTCAACGATCGACAGGAAAGCAGTGACAGGTGGTAGACGAAAGACTTGTTGCTAAAAAATGAGGATGAGGGAACGTTTTTTCTTTCCGGAGATATTCGTTGACACTTACTAATTGCTCATCGGTTAGACCGACAAGAAATGTCGGACATGGTTTGAAAACCGTTTCACGTTTATACGATTCGAATGCTGTTCGAAGTAGAGTTAATTCGAGATCGAACGAATGCAATTGATCCGTTGATAACGAACTTAATCTTTCGGATAGTAACTGTCGTTCTTCATCAATATTCGACATGATTACGTCTGAAAGAAAAATCGAAATGATAATGATGTGTATATATATATGTATATATGTATAGTGTTTGTTTTTTTTTTGTTTCTTTTGTCTGTTTCTTAAAGACAAATAAACGTTTGAAGTGTATTGTCTGTAAATATGGTAAAAAAAAACGAACCGAAAGAAAGAGAAACATATGGATTGCTATACAAGAAACAAACAGAATGAGGATAAGGAAGAATGTGCTGGTTTTGTTTCTCTCCTTCGAGCTAGTTCGAACACAACAACAGCCGGAAAAAGGAACGAAGAGAAATCTTTGACACATTTACAATATCGAAGAATAAATGAATAATGTGGGCTAGAAACGAAAAGAGGAGAGTAAGTTTTTCCTTGTTAATCAACACACACACACATACAACAGCAACAGCAAAAAAGGAACGAATAAATGTTTAATGAGAAAGAGAAAAGCGAAAAAAAAGAAAAAAAAATGTTGTTTAGTTTTTAAATATGTTTCGGTTTGGCGCTATCATCATTCGGTGTCGCCGATTTCGAATAGGATGAATATTGATTATGATGTTGTTGTTGATATAGTGGTCGATTGTTTGTTGATTGAGGCGGTAATAGTGGTTGACGATGTTGAAATAACGATGGAGTATTATTTAGATTTGCGTTATTCGCCGGGAAGTTTTTCGTCAAGCCACTCATTAGACTTGGTACTTGTTGAGTTTGTTGACGATTGTTGTTCGAATTCATTGCACCGATTGGCATTGGCTGACGATTGTATTGATTTGGTGGTGGTGGAGGATAGAATGGAGGTTGATTCGATGAAGATGTTTGTTGTTGATTGGTGTGAAATGATTTCAAATTTTGCGAGAGCAATGATGGTGGACCTTGTTGTTGAGGCGGTTGATTCGATGAATTTGATGGATAATTTGTTGGACGAGATAACGGCTGAGACATGAGCGAATGATCACCTCGATCGATTGAACCACCACGAGGGAACATGGGCGGATGTGCCTGTGGTGGAGGATGAAAACCTTCGTTTTGTCCGTATAACTAAACAACAAAAAAAAACACGGATTCGAGAGATTTTCGAATATGGCGAATTTCGTTTACATTATGTGGTGACGGATGTCCGACAGGTGGACCATTTGAATTAGGTGGTTGAAAGAATTGTGGATAATATCCGCCATGTGCTAGTGGATCTTGAGTGCCGTATGGTGGTGGTCCGGGAGGTGTTTGTAATTGTTGTTGAGGTGGTGTTCGATAGTAAGGAGCACCTTGAGGCCGGCCTGACATCATTTGATTATCTAGAAAAAAACAAACAAATGTCGAATAGAAAAATTTTCAAGTTCGATGTTGTTGGTTTACTCATATAGGCTTGTGGAGGTGGCGGTGGTGGTTGTGGTTGACTGAGCATATGACCTCCGTGATCGACTAAAAACGGCGATGGATAGCTTGGCATTGGTGGTGGTAATGCATTGTTTTGTGGTGGTGCTGAAATCGAACCTTGTGATGTATGATGGTACATTGAATTCTGATTTGGTACATTTGGTGGCGGTGGACCGGGCATGTAAACGTTCGTATTTCGATATGGAAAGTTCTGTGGTGGATACTAAACAGAAAAAGAAGAAGATAGTTAAGATTTTGAATCGAAGAGAAATAATTAGATACGACGACAATGTAAGAACAGAGATACAACGAATAGATCGACCAGACTTACGAGCTGTGATGATTGTACATTCGAAAAATCTGAATTCATCGGATCTGTACTATTCGAATTAGTAGTTGATGAATACATCTAATTTCAAAGGGAATGCGAAAAAAAAACGTTGCAAAATTTCATTCTTCTCTCCCACACGCACACGAGCTCTCATCTACATGTCTGAAATCTTACTCGATTGTATTGTTGTTGTTGTGCTGTTTGTTGTGGTGGAGGCGGTGGTAGAAGATTTTCATAGAACGGATACGAATGTTGTTGATGAAGAGGATTGACTTGTGATTGTGGAAGTAAATGCTGTTGTTGTAACGCTGCTGGTAATGGCGCAACGGAAAATGTTTGATAAGCATTCATGTCGACTTGATCTTGAATATTCGGCGGCACTTGTTGCGTTGGTTTGACGGTACAGATATTTTTCTGTTCGTTTTTATTCGTATTCGTATTCGTTGAATAGTTTGCCGATGAATTAATGGCGGTTGATGACGAATTCGAATTATTCGCCGATGATTTATTCGTTGATTCATCATTGACTGTCGACGAGACATTCGCATTTGTCGTTGATGACGATGTCGGAATCGTTTCTTGAGCGAAAGTATCGGATTTCGCTGAATTATTTGCTGAGACATTGCTTTCTTGTTGTTGCTGCATGGCAACCATGCTATTTATCGTTTGTTCGAGTTGACCACTCGGATGATCGGAGATATCCCAGATAGTTTTTAGTGAATTGATTTTTTGATTGTAATCATCACCGACTGTGCCGATCGATTGTTTGTCATCGTAGTCTAAGAATGTGCCTTTTTCGAATAATGGATTCGAGCCTAATGATGAAATTGCATCGGATTTATTGAAATTATTAGGTTTTGGTTTGACATCACGATCGGTTTTGTTGTCGCCGATCGGTGGTTTGATAGTTCGGACAAGATTTTCATTGGTTTTCGAGACGGATAATTGAAGTGGTAACGAAGAATCAATTTCGTTGACAAATTTTCTGTCGTGTGTCGCTTGAAAGAAGAAAAATAGTAGAAAGATGATTTTTAAAAAGTAAAACCCTACGTTTTTCAATGAGTTTACTCGCATTCGGAAGTTTATTTTCCGTATGTGGATCCCACATTTGTATATTTGACATAACATTCGCAGATAATTTTTCCGAATCATTTTTATTCTCATTTTGCGTTGATTGCGATGGATTAGTTGCTGTTTGTTGTTGTTGTTGTTGTTGCTGCTGCTGCTGCTGCTGTTGTTGTTGTTGATTTGTTGATGTCGATTGTTGTGTCTGTTGGCCTCGTTGTTTACGACGTGTTGACGATTGCCGATGGGATTGATTGTAATTATTATAATTATAATACGAATTCTCGTCATAGTATTGATTTTGATCGTAGTAATAATAACTTTGATCGTAATAATACATTTGATCGGCTTTACTCTGTCGATTCGATGATTTACTATTGAAACGTGGCGGTACGGACTTGCCGTTTCGTGCTCGTGTTGAATTATTTTCATTGGAAGTCTTCGTTCCGTCCGATGTTTGATGAAGATCGGAATCATTGGATGATTGCTCGACAGGAGCGTTGTCGATGGCGTTCTGTTTTGATAATTGAGCAGCTTTTTGTTCCTTTCGGCCACGTTTCGACATGACAACGCAGAATTCTTCGCCGCCATCGTCGAACGCCGTACTTTCTTCTTCGAGAGCACTGGCTGGAAGTGTTTCGATTTTGACGACACCGGCGACATTATTCAAATCGTAACCATCGAGTGAACGACGATGTTGATCTTTTTTCGCTTGTTTGCTAGTTGAAGTTTCATCGTCGTTATTTTGAAATGTTGTACTGCTTTGATTTGTGGTGGATAAACGGTTTGTACGAGTCGTACGAGTTGATTTAGCTGATCGGTCGTGAACGCCATGCGTTCGTCGATGAAGAGCACCTTCATTATAACGAGAATTGACGGGTCTTTGACTGGTGAAACTTTTCTTCGGCGGTGGAGTTCGATCTTTCGAATCGATGTTTGTTGATTTACTAGTTGGTTGTGAATTATCATGATGAACAATCGGTCTCATATTTGCACTTGATTCTGATGCGGTTTCCCATTCTTCGCCTTCTTTTTGTTCGTTATCATCACTTGCTGATTCCTTTTGAAGATTATTCATCGTCGACTGACGATCATTTGCTGTCGTTGTTGTGGTTGCGGTTGTTGATTGACCACGTTTATTGGTTCGATTCGTCGACGAACGTGTTTGATGAGATTGGTGATACGGATCAGATGAGTAACTGTATCGGCTGTTGTATCGTTGATCGTAATAGTACGCATTCGAAAGATTTTGTGAGCGAGCACCGCGACCACGACGAGTTGAAGAACCGTAGTAATTCTGCGATGACAATTGCATGCTGTCGTAATCTTGCATAGAACGTGAATAAACATTTCGATGACGAGTTGTCTGTTGATTTTGATAGTAATTCGATTTCTTTTCGTTGGTATTGGCTGTTGGCTTTTTGCTCGGTGAAATTGTTGGCTGTTCTGAAGAAGGATTTGCATCGGTTTCAACTTTTTGTTCTGGGAGAATTTCGACGGATTTTTCCGGCACGACGATTGGTATTTCTTCGACTGTAGGTTTTGGTTCAATAGCCCATGGAGCTGGCTTTCGAATAGGTTCTTCTGCGGTCGATTTAACCGGTTCTTCAGCAGATTTCACCGGTGGTTCACTTGTTGTTGTTGGTGGTGTTTTTTTGCTAACTGTTCGAGTCGTTGGAGTTTTCTTCGTTTTCGAACCTGTACTCGTATTTAATTGTGACGAAACATTCGATGTATTATTAACATTATATGTATTGTAATTTTGTTGATGACGAAGTGTTCCACCACGTCGATAACGACCGTAGGAACCTAATGTTGTATATCCTCGGTGATGCGAATGTGAATTATATGTTAACGATCGTTGATGCGTCGAAATATTCGCATCATAATAACCTGTATCATCATCGTAGTATTCATCGTCATTGCCCCAAGCTGAATCGTTATTCTCATTGTAGAAATCGTTTCGTTGGGAGTAATGTGTCGAATTATTATAATCTTGTCGTTGGTTTTGACTTGAAGTTTTATAATGTTTCGATGTTGGCGGCGGTACATCGGACCGAACGCTCATCAACGGTGGAATCGATGCTGTATTAATCGGCGTAATTGCATTTGTTGTCGATGAGGTATAACGTGATTTACGTTCGATGGGTGCCGATTGTCGACGATCGTTGATTTCAGTTGTTTTCATTGGTACTTTGTATTGAATGGCTTCTTGTGGCGTTGGATCGGACGTTTCAGCTGGTCGTGTTGGTGATAAAGTTCGCCAAGCTGGTTGTGATTTTTGTATCGTTGATTTCGATTCGAGTTTAGCTGTCAATGATGGAATATCGTTCGGACGTGTTTTAGCCGATTGTTTTGTTGATCGTTGTGGAAGATCATCGGACTTTTGTTGTAAACGACGTCGATCATTGTTATGATACGATTGTTGATAACGATTCGTTGTTGTGGTTGAATCGTCCCATTCATTGTTCCAATGATCATTGGCGTTGGTTTTATCGAAATAATCGTTAACATCGGATGTTTTCGATTTCGAATAGGTTTTTGCTTTTCGATTGGTTGCAAGAGGAAAATGTTTCGATCGTGTGAGAAGATCTGATTGAGATTGCGAACTTGTTTCACTTTCTGATCGACTGTATCGACGTGTTTGAGTCGTTGTCGATGGTTTATCATCATCGGGTTCGATTTGAGCGTTGGATTTCTCGTGTAAAGATGCATAATTAAATGAATCCATTTGATCGGACCAACTTTTCATTGCAAATGTTTGACTATCGGCTGTATCATGACGCGTACGAGCTGTCGTCGTCCAATCGACTGAACTTTCTTGACCTGTCGATGATAACAAAGGTCGTGTTTGATAGCCAGGCATTTGCTTTTGTTCATTAGATGTTGTCGAACGTTGATCACGAGTTGGACGTTCTTGTTCGTCTCGTCGTTGTCGTGCAACATGGAGAACATTGACTAATTCGGAATTTTTATCATCTTGCATTTGTTTAACATGTTCATCGTCTTGTAACAAACGTGAACGTGTGTTTTGCACAGAACGATTCGCCGTTTGAGAATAATTCTGTCGTGATTGATTATTATTATTATTATTATTGTTATTATTGTTGAATCGACGTGTCGATGATTTCATTGTGTTTGTTTCAACGATATCACCATCTTCATCATCACTGAATCGAATTTTTTCTTCGTAATTGACTTCCTGAGATGCACTTGCCCATGTGACATTGTCGGTTAATTTCGAAAGATCATCGATATCTTTATTTCGAAGTATAGTCGGTGTTTTATAATCATTTGTTTGATGTAAACGTTGGTGTTGTTGTTGTTGAGATTGATTATAGTTCGATGAACGATACATCGATGATCCTTGATAGGAATTATTCGTATTATATGACCACATTTGCTGTTGTTGCGGGTGTTGTTGTTGTGGAGGCATTCGCATGTAGGATGAATTGGGCATTTGTGTGGTTGTTGAGGGTGGTGGTAGATTTTGTGATTGCATAGATTGAGAATTGTCGGTCGGCTCGTTGACTATGGGTTGTGCTCGACCGCCGCCTTCTTTCCATGAAGCTAGATTAGCTGGTCGAAAACTTGGTCCTTGACTATTCGAATGAATTGAATTGATCAATGATTCTGATGTTGATTTCGTTTGTTTGGTTTCTTGTGTAGCTAAACGTGGAAAATCGTTCAAACCAAGTAGATTCGGTGGTGATGTTTGTTCATTTGCATTTCCCGATGTTATATTACTCCATGTGGCTGGTAAACGTGGTTTATCAAGATCATTTGCTTGTGTCAAAGGTGATGTTGCTGGTAATGAATCGAGTTGCTGTTGTGTGGGCTGTTTCGATGGTGTTAACGGACGTATTTGATTTGTTGGCGTTTGATTGCCGCTATTCGATGACCAACCGTGACTTGTGCCTGTCGGAATGGTTGGATCGAATGTTGATGAATTTGTACCGGTTTCACTTTTTAAACTTGGTAAATTGGCCGGCGGTGGAATACGTCGACTGTTAACTTTGCCGAGATTAGCCCAGCCTTGAGTACGAGCTTGAATATCGATAAAAGACAAAATTTAAGAATGAATATTTGATGATGATGATGGTGATGAACTTACCGTTAGCTCGACTCGTTTCATTTGATCGTGTTTTACTTACAAAATCGTTTGTTTTAATGCCCGCATAGCGTTTATTCTTATCAATAGATTTACTTGTAATAGACATGTTAATAAATGAACGATGGATATGAATATAGTAGTGATCATGCGAAATAAGAAGACAAACCAATGACTCGCACCAAAATGTGATGAAATGTTGTTTAGTTTAATAATTTAATTTAAACTCTACTGTCAAATTCGATTGATTGATTGAAGACAGAGAGAGAAAGAGAGAAAAAAAGTATCTAAAAAAATAAGAAAATAGAAGAATTTCATAATTCCAATCGTTGTCGTCGATTACTGCTTGAATACAGACATCGGAGATGAATGAAAATAAATGAAGGACCACAAACGGGAAACAATGGCGATGCAAAAGAGAGAGAAAAAAGGCGACATCTATAGTCTATTGCGTTTCATAACATTTCGAGTTTGATTTATTAGAAAAACGAGAATTTACAAAAAAGAAAAATTGAAATTCGATATCGATTCAACGACTAGACGGAATTGATTTGTGCTGCTTAGCAACGAAATCTTTCATTGATGAAATTGATTCGTTGAGTTCGAAAGATTTGCAATGGAAAATTTGTTGTTGGCGTATGTCGAGTCGGACATCGACAATAGCAACAAAATTTATCGACGGTCAAATCGAAAAATTTCTGCACAGTTTGCCGTAAACGTGATGAAATAATCAGATAAATAATTGGTTGTAAAGCACAATTAAGAAAAACAAGTAAACGAACGATATGAATTAAACATTGAAAAAATAATTCATTCATAAAATCATGTTGAAATAATTCATTTGAAACAATAAATAAGAGATTTAGCAGACGATAAGGTAGAAGCAAAAGTATATACAGAAGTATAACGATAAAAACCATGACAATAACTTGAAGATGTTGAGTCGAACGTGAATTGATTGATGAAGATTTTTCCGACGTAAATTGACTTGATACTGACAAATGATAGGTGTTTGTTGATTGACGAAAATTTCGTTGTAAATTCGATGCATTCATCGATAACGATGACGTTGATGTTTGTCCTTGACGACGTTTTTCATTACTGAGAAAATTTCGTGTCAAGAAATTATATTGACCATTGAATTTCACTGATTTTGTTGAACGAAATTTATTCGAATGAACAATTATTCGTATAACTTGTCCATAGATAACAATGAGAAATATGCCTGTGATGAGATATGTTAAAACAAGAATGAGAATTAAATATGTTCGAGACCATGTTTCTCTTGCTTCAGTGTCACAACTTGCAAATGTCAGATTACTTTGATTTGCTAAATTATAGGTTTCGTATTTAGTCAAGAGAAACAATGGCAAATTAATTAAAATGGCGAACAACCAAATAATACATGAGGTTTTCGAATGATTTCGTATTTGTCGTCGAATGAGGTCACGTTGAAGACAACGTGGCACGCCCGCAGGATAACACCGGTGTAAAGTTAAAATTAATAGGAAACCTAGTGCAGCTTGCATTGATACTTGTTGAAGAAATGGAAGAAAATAACCTTAAATTAAAAATTAAAAGAAAACATGATATTCAAAAAAGTTTCAATCTCAAATATCGAAGAGAATAAGTGGGCTGATGGATATATTTAGCCAAGTACTCGTTTACACTATCGTTTCTTGTTCTCAATTTCGAAATCAAATTATCGTTTTTCGTCGTTTTTATGAATTCTATCTATGATGTACTTACAAATATAAAGACCTAATTGAAAACCATGATCGGAATAGAAAACTGCACTGATACGTTCAGGTAAACAGGTCAAAACAAGAATAATATCCGTGAAACTAACGTTAATTATATAAAAATATGTTGATGTATGCATGGTTTTATCTTTGAGAATAGCAAGAATAATAATTAAATTGCCAATAAATGCAATAAAAATAAGTAAAATAAATATTGTAAACCAAGATATATTCCAATAGTCGATAGACATCGTTTTGTACCCAGAAAAATTTGTCGTGTTAGTTTTAAAATTCTAATACAAACAAAGTCATTCGCCTGCGTGCCTCTTAAATAGTACAAAAGTCAAGATCCACAGAGAGAAATTTTTCTATGCTTCGCGGTCTCTTGCGTGTTCTATTGAAAATAACAAGAAGAAATAAAAAAAGTAATTTTACTTGACGTTAAGTGCTTTTGTCTTTGTGATTCAATCAAAGAAGAAAAAAAATAGATATACAGTGATGCCAACCAAAAATTATTGGCCCACTCTTACATGACAATTTTATTTTTGCTATTACACAAGCACGACAGGGGAAATAAATCGATTGCGACTATCATTATGTAGTGCAATGTTCCTAGGGTACGTGCCATGCGTTCGACTTTCGAGTTGTTTTCGTTCTATTATTTTGTGAATAAAACCAGAACGAAAGCAACTCGAAAGCTGAACTTATCGCATGTATATTAGGAACATTATACTACATAATGATAGTCACAATTGATTTATTTCCCCTATCGTGTTTGGGTAATAGCAGCAATAAAGTTGTCATGCAAGGGCGAGGCAGTAATTCTTGAAGTCACTGTACTTTTGTTTGTTTTTTAATCAAATCCTATTCTTATTCTGGAACGAGAATGTCACGTATTTATGTTCTATGCTTCGGAAATTTATATCACTTCGAGATTAAAAACTAGAACGCTCGTGCAGCGACATGAGAGGGAGAGAGAGAAGAGTTTTTCTTCGTTTTCTTCTTTGAAATAAAAAAACGGCTTAACTAAATCTTCTATCTTAAATTACTGAAAAGAAAAACTAAAGACGTGTTTATATTAATGAACGGTTATATAAATGAAACGTACTCTTCTTTTGAAAATGTCACGGGTTTTCTTTCAATTAATAAGTGGTGAACTTCTATAGAAACTAAATCGAACGGAACCCGTTGACATAAAATTTGGCAAGTCTGTCTATCGTGTCACTACGCTCGATTGACAAAGAAATCTAACGTTTCGTTTCGTTTCTTTATTAAACAATCCTATGAGGATTGTATATATAAACAACAATAGACACATAACAACAACATGTATACACCTAATTTTGAATATAAGAGAAAAAAAAACAGAAAAATGAATATATGCATGCAAAAGAAAAAAGAAAACACACACGAAGAGAGAGAAAGAGAAAAGAAAAAACAACAAAAGAAAACACAGTTATTGCGAAAGTAAAAAGTCTTGGGTTGAGTTCGTTGTTGTTGCCGTTGAATTGACTTGTTCGATTAATGTCGGTTGATTAACATTGATTTCATTTGTATTATTCGGATTTTTCATAACTGTAACTAATCCACCGAATTCATCGAATCGAAACGGTGTCGTATTATTACTTGCGCATATAAGCTATCGAACAAAGTCAAAAGGAACAATTTAGCTACTCAAAATTAAATAAATATATTTATGCATACTTCCGCACGACCTCGAGATTTAATTTGCTGATGAATATTACCGTTATTAGCAGAATCAAGAATAACAACCTGAAAGAATTATTATTACGAATTTGAAAAAAATGTAAATTAAATGTTCTTACATCCATTCGATGTTTTTCAGTAATATGTTTAATGAATTCATCGACATTGCTTTGATATCGTCGACAGAGACCACATTGAAATCTATTTTTAAAATCGAATTAAAATAAATTCTGCAAATCACAATGACAAACTTCGTATTTGGATTGGAGAGAAGTGCATCATTCGATAAAAGTACGGGCGTATTCGATTGTCCAGCATGATTATGATGTAAATGTCGCTAGAATAAATATCCGAAATGAATCGATTTGAAATGATTTTTTTTTCAAAAATTATTTACTTTAAGATTTGTTTTCTTATCAGTTATATACGAACAAAACGTGCAAACATGTGCCGAATCGTCTAATTGTAAATGTTCACTTTTAACATGTTCATTCAAATGATAGAGTTTAGTTGTTGAAAATGGACATTTTTGACAAGTAAATACACATTTCGATATGACTTTGTAGCATTGAGGAACAGTGCCGTGTGGTGGAGGAATATTCGGCATGTCAGAATTCTGAAAAAGCGTTTTATTTGATGAAGAAGTTTGTTTTGTTTTATGATTTCTCCTACTCGTTTGAGAATATCGGAGTTGAACAATCGATTGCCTCGACCAATCTGAGGAATATTTAGTTTATGTATCGATGTTAAATGACGTTTCAAATGCTCCATTTGATAGAATTTATTGTTACATTTCGGACATTCGTAGTTTCGTTGACCTTGATGATACAACATATGTCGCTGGAAAGTAAGAAAAAAACCCAAAAGTGAATTTTTCGAAACAACAGCAAAAGAATTCGTACTTTCAATTTCGAGAAGCTCTTGCAATTGTACGGACAGAGATTACATTGAAATTTATTTGTCTGACTTGAATGACTGTAAATATGATTTTGAAAATCCTGAAAACAAAATCAAATTCGAAAAGATAAAGAAAAAAAAATGTTTCGTTTTCATACCGAATAATCATGAAAAACCATATCACATTTATTACATTTCCATTCTTTTTTGTATGTTTTCGGTAGATTATTAAGTATATCTAACCCTTCAATATCCCAATGTCTTCTTGCCATATGAATTTTCAAATCTGCATTAGTTGCAGCCATAAATGAACAATACGGACACGGAATCGATCTACAAAAAAACAAAGCTCTTTCTCTGCTTGATTCAATCGATCGATCGATCAATTACTTTTCTAAATGTTTATGCGCCATATGTCGTTTGACATGCGTCGTCGTACAGCCTCGATAATGACAAAGTGGACAAGCAAAATCTTTGCCTTCACTGCCCATATGAACACGTAAATGTCGTTTCATATTTGCAATGCCGAGAAACTTCTTTCCGCAATGATCACAAACGAAATCGAACGGATCTAATTCGGCATGTTTTTTCGCGTGTTTCATCGCCTCGATACGCGATGTAAACGCTTCGCCACACTCGTGAACTTTGCAACAATACGATTGATTGAGTTGTTCACTTTCCTAAAAATGACAAAACAGAAGATTTTCGAATGCAGGAAAAAGTGTTTTCGTACGTCGCCGCCTAACGGATCGGTTTCATTCTCATTTGGATATGTTTGAGATTCGAATAGACTTTCGAGAAATCTCGTGTACATTTCCGGACATTGTTTGAACGAATGTTTCGAAACGATAGCAGATCGATTGAAATCGAAAAATTCTTGTTCATCTTTGAAAACAATCTAAACACGAACGTCATCGATCTTTCGACTACAAAACTGATTTTACTTTTAAAATATGTGCTTGTAAATCACCTCGACGGCATTCTTCGAGAACTAATCGTCCTAAATTTCTTTCGATACCATCGATTAAACGTTTCGCTGAGCTTTTATCTAATTTAACTGAAACAACACGATTGCCACGTTCGTCACACACGAATGTTCGACCTTTTCGATTGAACAAATCGCTGTACTGAAACGATGGTTCGAATTTGACGTCGCTATCGGCTCGTAACGAGCCCATAACTAGATCTGGCAATTGAGCAGCGTGATAACCCGGTCCGTTGCCGTTGTCATCGTCGAAATTCGACATGTCATCTTCATCGAAATCGAGAACGTGATTGATCGATGCTAATTCTTCGTCGTTTAAGTCCATGCCGAGTTCGTCTTCGGAATCGAACGTATTGTTGAACAGATACGAATCGTTGTCGTATTTGGTCGACGAACGAGTCGAATTTCGTTTGACAGTTGTTGATGGAGATTCGTAATCGATCGAATCGATTGACGATTGATGTGGACGTATGCGTACGATCGGTTTCGTTTCGTCGTTGGCTGGTAGATCTTCGAATGTCGATGATGAGGATATTTTAACTTTATTATTGGGTAACATGAGAACATCGACGGAGAGTTCATCGTTGGGATTTGTTGTTGGATCGTTGACAGAACGATAGATGATATCAGCATCGACTTTGTAACGTTTCGACGGAATGAAAGAATCGTTTAATCGTTCAACAAATACGGCACATGGCCGTACGAGATGTTGATGATTTTTCTGCATGATGGAGTTAATTTGTCTTTTCGTTTATCTAGAAAAAAGATTGGATTTTCGGTTTCATTTCTTCTTTTTTTTTATATCCAAGGAAACCGAACGAGGCAGCCACGATGGTCTCCTCTTGGACACAATAGTTGATGTTTATAAAAAATAAATGTGTCTAGCTCCCTCTGTTATGTGTATTGATGAGACAGAATTTTTTTGTTCAGCACCGAGGTTAGTTTTCGGAGCGATTTCATTGGTTGATGACGACGAAAAAATGGAACTATTTTTTTTATTAATTTCAACGAGATTTTCTCTCGATCACGTGATGATAAAAAAGAATTTTTTTGTTCGTTGGAATCTTTTTTTCTTTTGTCAAAATTTCAGCGACATCTAGACGATATTTTCTTGGACTTTTGTCAAGATCGTATCCGCACGCACACAGTTGTTTTTAGATTGATCAAGAATGTCATTCGAAAGTGATGATGAAGGAAATAATAATAACTTTCAAACAAGTTATCAATGTTATTCAACTGCTTTTCTCGTCGATCGAAATCGAGAAACGATCGAAAATAGTGGCAAAATTTTTCTTCCCGAATCAGCACTCGCACGACTAATTCATCAAGTCATTTTCTACTTTCACTATCGAAAATTTCGATAACATTTGTCAATTTTTAGACCGGTGTTATGTTATTTAAAATAACGAATCTCGAAAATCATCGTTCGACACACTGTGGTGTCCTAGAATTTCTTCCAAATAACGAACAAATCTGCTACGTTCCACATTGGATTATGAAGCAATTAGACATCGATGAAGGTAATCAAATACGTATCGAATCCGTTCATTCATTACCATTGGCAACATTCGCATGTTTTCAACCGCAAACCAAACAGTTTCTCGACATAACCAATCCGAAAGCTGTTCTAGAAAGGTTTCTACGAAATTTCAATTGTCTAACCAAAAATGATATGATATCAATCGAATATCTCGAACGAACCTATCAATTATTAGTTGTCGATTTGAAGCCTGCGAATGTTGTTTCGATAATCGATTGTGATTTAGAAGTTGATTTCGCTGTACCCTTGGATGAGATACAAACGAAAGGAGATGAAAATCACGGTTCGACAACAATCATTCCGTTGAAAGAACGGGAAGGCAATCGTGGACAACCGGATTATGATTATAAATGTGGTTTTTTGAGATTTCCACGTTCGATCGAACAGAATACGGAAAAGAATCCATCGAAAACTTTTCAACCGTTTACAGGTGAAGGAAATTCGCTGAGAAAAAAATAGAATTCGGTTTTAGTTTGACCTCAGCTGATGAAATTTATTTATTCCAGAAAGAGCGAGAGAGAAAAAAAACGAACTTAATGCAAATATTTTTTGTGTTTTTTTTTGTTTTAATATGCGCCTAGTGACGCTGGAACACGACCACGAGTAAGATTACACATGACATCGCGAAATTCAGCTTCTGAATGAACACGAATTGTACTCATTGGATAAGAATACGAAGACGAATAATAATAATCCTCACCACAACGACCACGAGAATACGACGAACATGGATTGCAACGTGCGTTCCACGATGGTGTTACGTCAGTTTCTTGACAATATGTCGGATATTCGACATAGGATCGAGAGGTTTGATAACCGCAGTTTACATAAGGAGATGTACTACGATCGTGATAGGATACCGAACGACGAAGTGGCGGAGTGATTGACCGAACGTTCTCGTAACATGGTGAGACTCGATGAGAACCGCAGTTGATTGAAGGTGGCGGTGGAGCAGCACGAGAAGCTTCACGAAGAAGTTCGGCTTTATAACCATCGATTGTTTGTGAATCGATTTCAGAACCGTATTGTCGAAGATAATCCTCAGGATTAGCACAGACTACACCTCTGTTTTCATACTGTCGATGAATATGTGCTTTTGGAGAATCGTAATGAACAACGAGATTACGCTCTTGAGCGCATCTATGAGAAAGAAAAAGTTTCGAAATCGAGAATTCGTGATTGAGAAGAGTTACTGAGCAATTGGCGGTGCACGTTCGACGAGAACACGTCGAGGACCTGGAGATTTATAGGGTAACCAACGTTCGATGATAATATTCGGTGGCTTCGGTGGAGCGCGACCGAAATGTTCGACAATGACACCACGTGGTGCTTGAGGTGGAGGAGGCAAAACTTTTTCGATAACTTGAGCAGGAATTTGAGCTGGAACTGGCGGAGGTCGTTCACGAAGAATCTAAGTAGCGAAAATGAATGACGAGCGTAGTTCTGTAAAAAAAGATATGATTTCGATTTACCACAGGTGGTGGAGTTGGAGGTCGTTCTTGTCGTTCTCGAATCTAACGCATAATCATCGTTTACGAACAAAAAGGTTAAAAATAGAAACCTACTCGAATTGGTGGTAATGGTGGTGGCTGTGGTGGACGAACTTCACCTAGATAAAAGAAAATTCTTCGATATTAAACAGAATTCGTTCGATTATTTTACGAATAATCAATGGTCCTGGCGGTGGCAATGGTGGTGGTTGGAGATATCTCACCGAGATATTTTGTCGATAAACAACTGAGTTATTCGGTAGTTGTCTTCGAATTACCACTGGTGGTAGAGTTTGTCTTTGAACTTGATGGACGATATTTCTTTCCTGTTGTTCGTTGAATGCAAATTGTTGTTGATCATAAACATTTGTCGGAACAAATGATTGTTGATAGGCCGTTGATTGAGCTTTGTGAAAAATAGGTACCGGAGAATTCGAATGAACTATTTCACTATGCCAACCAGGTGGTGCTTCGAGATGCGACGGCAATCGATAAGAAACGATTTTCCGATTGCCTGTTTGCCATCCGTATGTGTTGACTTGAGGTGTATACATTTTTCAAATGAATCTATCGACAACAAATGCACAGTAAATATTTTGTTTTCTTTTAGCAGATTTATCAAGGTCTTTTCTATTCAGTATTTTCGATCGTTTACTTTACAAAACAAACGTACACGATGAATTAATGAATCGATAAGTCGAAAAGACAGGCAAATAAGTTATGATTAAACAAGCAAGGAACGCAAAAGCAAAGGTAGCTAGGATGATCACCGCAAATGAAAGGGGAAAAATGAGTGTGTACAAGGACACTCATGACAAGAATACCAAGGCTATTTTCATTGGTTGTCAATTAGTATTTTTGATAGACTTTTTTTTTTCACGCATATGAAAAAGAAACATTGATAATCAGCTGATAGATGATCGTTTGCAATTTTTCAGATAAATTATGCTAAAACCGAAGGCTTTAAGCGAAGTACTTGCTCAAGTAACAAATGGAGGCATTCAATCGACAGTGTAGGCGTAGTCTTTCATTTCAATTGATTGATTTTTGTTTTCTTTTTCAAAATAGTTTATTAACAAAGGATGGTGCTCTACTAGCGTACTCTGGTTTCGATGCTAAAGATGCAAAAATCATTGCTGCTATGGCGAGTAGTATATTCGCAGCACATCAGCGTGTTCGTCAAACTTCAACATCTACTCTTCCGCAGAATTACGTCGGCTCAGGCGATTTAAATATGATCCTACTCGATGCAGAAGAAGGCAAAATGGCTATATCAGCTGTTGCTACTCAACTTATTTGTATGGTCTCAAAAACTAATGTGCAATTAGGAATGCTAAAAGCTAAAGTATTGAACGTTGAAATTCGATCGAATTCAAAATATTGATTTGATTTTCTAGATGGATGCACTATCATCATATCTACAAGAACCATTACGCCAAGTGTCCCAAAGCAATAACTAATATTAATCAGTTTTCTTGTTCTGTCTCTTTTTTTTTGTTCTGTATTGTTGTTGTTTTTTTTTCTTCTTTTTGTAAATGATACAACTTCCGATGATTCAAACAAACATTTATAAAGAACCATGCCGATGATTTCGCTTGAAACAAAACTCCTCTTTTTTTTCTCTTCTTTTTCTTATTCCGTAATTATTCGCTTTCTCTTCCTCTTTTTTATAGACTTGTTTTTCCTTTTATGTATATATGTAATAAAATCAGCCGTCGAAAGCAAATCAACGACGGATGGCAGACGAATGTCAAATACTAGATGATGATAATGATCCACTAATTGCTGAAGTAAAACGTCGTTGTTTTCGTTTTTACAAATCATGTTCGAATTCTGTGCTTTAGGTTGACATACATCTCACACGTATCTTTGCCGATCAACTTTATCTATTTCAATATCCTTTACGTGCCAATAATCTTCAATACGACAATAATAATTCGAATGCAACATTTGTCAATGCTCGTTTGAAGCCGAAAAATAAACTCGTTCAAGTCGATTATTCGCTCGATGATCAATCGAATTTTCATGCTAAAGAAAATGAAACACGAGCCAGTGAACATCTGTCGATATCCGACCAAACACTTCCAACTTTCAATCGATTAACTCTCTCGTCGACAAATCTTACGCCAGGCGAGAATTACAAACGATATGCCGTCGGTATTCTGACATCGAACGGTCTCCAACTTTCTCCTCTCAATGCCATCTTCCAATTACGACCGAATTTCGATGCAACATCATCGACACTTCTCGCACAAAAACCGATGTCAATCGACGATGACGAACTCGATAACGAAGGAAATTTTTCGAAACAATCGGCTTCCTCGGCAGACGAAACAACAACTGATGATGAAACGACGGATAAACCATCGAATGAACTCGTAACAATGAAATTCTGGCGACCGGAAGGTCGTTTACAACGTGAAAAGAAAATTCGATCTTATAATTACATTGAACGTGCTCGAAATGAAGAACGTTGGATAGATTTCGCCTATTATTCACCTCAAGAACATCCAGCTATCCATCTGAGAACTCAATGGGCGATGAAAGATAATCTCGAGCAAAATCGTTTGCCGATTCGTTGGCGAAAAACGATTTCAATCGAAGATTATTTTCAATTATTATTTTTAAATAAAGAATTCTCTCAAGAAACTGACAAATTATCATCGATTGCATCGAACATCATCAATGAACAGAAACCATTGATTGTTCCGCCGACGAAACCGAAGAAAAAGAAAAAAACCGATGTCGAAAAATCGCCGAAGAAATCAACGAGAAAAAGTTTCGATTTCGATTTGTTCTGATTTCGAATTGTTCGATTTTGTTCTAGGTCGAAGTGCCTCGAGAAAATCCACCGATTCTCCAGCTGAATCAGCAACAACTATTAGTACACCTGTAACCCTACCGAAAACCATCATCAAACAAGATCCTGAAACGATTCAACACGAATTATTATCGTTCATGAAACGACGATTTGGCTATCGACCCTATTTCAAACTCAGTGAAATCAATATCGGTAAAAATCGAACAAATTTCCTCTGTTTTTCCCTCGAATATCGGGCTTTTAGCTATTAAATTGGAGTTGATATCATCGCCACCTGGCCATCCATTAGCATCGGGCGTAACCGAAGCAAGTATCCTTCGAGCAGCAGCCGAAATCGGTGCGATTTATGTAAATAAAAAGGTTTCTCGACAAATTCTTCTTCTTCTCATTATTTTTCAAATAATTTTCCGTGTTCCTAGTGGCCGAAGAATCTCAAACAAGAGCCAGTTTTCATCAATGGTCAAATGGGTGACAAATACGATATTGTAAATCGTTGTTTTCTCTTTGATTTCATCGAACACTGTTTTTTTTTAAGCTTCGTCGATATGTTGCTGATTTGCTCGAGAAATGCGACAGTTTCCAATTCACCGATCTACGTTCACGAATCAAACAAGAAAATCAAACACAACAATATCCAATTCATGAAGTGAAAAAATTCGTTAAAGATCATTGCATAACTCGTTCGTCGCGCAAAGGCGTTCTCTATTGTGTCAAAGGCACGTTAGTTAAGTAATCAAGACAAAAATCATTTGTAAATTATCAAAATGTTAACAAAGAAAACACGTTCTAAGTGTTTTTCTTCTTTTCTTTTTTTTTCTGTAAAAAATATATGTTCTATATACGAGAAAATGCAGCGCCGTTGCAGCAAATCAAGAGCCCAAGTTCGATCCTTTTTTTTTATGCTGTTGCTTTTATTCGCCTGAGTTGATCATCTCGCGCAGATACACAAAAGAACACATAGAAAAAATAATAACAATATATGCACGATAAATTAAATTTGAAACAAACCACCGGCAGCTCACTGAGACCATACTCTCGTGAAAAAAAGAGACTTTTGGCGTTTTTTTTTATTCAATCATTGAAAAAATATTTCGATCATCAATGACGATGATTGTATCCATTATTCGGATTCTGTCGATAGTGATAATTATCATTGCTTTGTTGTTGACGTGAATAATTCGAATAGGCTGGTCGTCGGTAATTGCCACGACGTTGATGGCCGAATGTTTCGGTATTCGTCGAACGATTGTACATAGATCCGTAGTTATCAGATGATTCATCGGTTGTGACATTATCGAAGAATGATTTCTTTTTATCATAAATTGCTTCATGTTCAGCATTGAATTGTTGTTGTTGTTGTTGTTGTTGGTGTGCGTTGAATTCTTCTTCACTAGTGATTTTTGTGAATTTCTGATTGCTTGTTTCGAAATCGAAGTCATCGTCGAAATTATTTCCATTATTTTGAAATGTCTCGCGATTACCACCGAAACGACGCTGGGAATTCATTGGCTGTCCTCGACGTTGTTGAATAGGATTGGGAAAATTTCGTTGAGTATTCGTTGATGACCATGATGAGTTCGATTGAGTCACAGGTGCATTATCGAAGAATTTACTTCGATTGGTTGGTTGTGCTGCTGCTGTTGACCAAGATGTTTGTGGTTCCTGTGAACTCATGACAGCAGAAACAATCGCAGGATCATCGTGAATTGATGATGATTTTGGTTTTGTTGCAACATCAGCAACGGGCTCGTCTTCGACGATTTTCAAATCTTCGATGTCACTGTTTGCGAATTGCATGAGAGGAATAATCGTACCGATTAAGGATTGATTCAAAAAATTGCCAATACGGTTTTCTGTACCATGACATTTGACATTCCCGAGAACGATTGATGATGCTTGAGTATCAATACCTATTTCAAGCAAAAACAAAACATGAACAAAATGAATCATGACTCCTATCTACCGATTATAGTTCCGGTATATCGACATTGAGATTTAGTTATAATTGCAATTTTACTTCCAATAAAACTACTCGACATTGTATGAAATATATATATGTATATAGATATGTACGTAGAAAAGAAAAGAAACGAAATGAAGGAGCGTTTTTTTGCTTGCTTGCTATTCTGTCTGGTTGTTTATTAATTTCTCGTTGGTTCGTTTTAGTAATATTTGTCGATAAACTGACATCTGTTGAAGAGAAAAACTCGATGTAAAATCTCGATTTTTCATTCGTCATGTTTGTAAACTATGGATATCATTACAGTTGTCTCATTGAGAAAGAGAGAGAGAATATAGAAAATCGACTTGCTCAATACAATCATGGATGATACTCGTGAATATACCGATGATTCTGCTCAAGCATTGCCATTGACAGTCATCACCGCATTTCTTATCGTTTTTGCAACTATTGCCATTCTTTGGTGGGCAAAAAACCGTTCGAAATCAATTCGTCGTGGTGAATGTTTACTTCTTTGCGGTGTTTCGAATGCTGGTAAAACATTATTATACTCTCGTTTGACAATGGGTGTTGCTAAACGAACACTTACATCTATGGCTGTGAATCGTGGTTCGATGATTTTAGAGAATCCATCATCGGATCGTCCATCGAAAAAGATTCATATCATCGACATACCCGGTAATCTTCGTATTCGTCAACGAGAATTTAATTCCAATAAACTCTCGGCTAAAGCTATGATATTCGTTATTGATAGTACAGCTATTCGAAATGAAAGTAAAGATGTATCCGATTATCTTTATGATATTTTACGTGAGAAAACCTTTCGACAACAACGATTGCCGTTATTAATCCTTTGCAATAAACAAGATCTTAATGATAATCAACAAACAATCGAAACAATTCGAGATTTATTAGAAAATGAATTGACAATGAAACGAAAGACACGTGCATCGTCAGTAGCCGTTCATCAAGGCAAAGGCGACACATCGGATGATATTGGACGACGTGACAAAGATACATTCGAATTTGCTGATGTTAAAGATATTCAAATTGAATTCGTCGAAGGTTCAGCATTAGGAACCGAGAAGTCATCGTATGCCGATCATTATGATGATGAAAACGATGATATTGACAGTGCCGGTGACGAAACCGATGCTGACAGTGGAGCTAATTTAAATCAAGTTTACGATTGGATTGAAAAGATCTGGATTAAATAACGATTTTTCTTTCTTTATTTCTTTCCGTTTCGTTTGTTTGTTTTATCGTTTAAAGAATAAAAGTCAAGAACAGTTTTCATTCTAGATGACACGATTTGCTAAACATAAAAAAGACAAACCGAAAGCTGTCGGTGATGATGCAACACCTTGGAATGAATTAAAAGAAGGTTTAAATCCTCAAGAGCAACGTCGTGAAGAGAAACGTGCCGAGAAAAAATTGAAACGTCAATTGAAAAAGATTTGTTTTCGTTGTCGACAAGCTGGACATTCGATGAACGAATGTACGAGTGAAATTCCTGTCGAAGAACAAAAACAACGTGAAGTTAAAACGGGAATTTGCTATAAATGTGGTTCGACCGAACATCGATTGAATCAATGCAAAGTCAAAGGCGATTCATTTACTTATGCAACTTGTTTTATTTGCGGTAAACAAGGACATTGGTCACGGTTATGTCCTGAGAATCCCAATGGATTGTATCCGAATGGTGGTTGTTGTAATGAATGTGGATCGAAACAACATTTCAAACGAGATTGTCCGACTCTTTTGAAGAAACAAGGTTCGATTGAGAAAAACGAGTGTTGAGTTTTGAAAACAAGATTTTGATTTTTAGGAATCGATGATCAAGAATTACCTCGACTTACATCGACGACAAATAACATCGATGATAATGTCGATGCAGTTGTTAAAGAAACAAAACCGACTAGTTCAAAAAAACCTTTGAAACGTTTAAAAATTGTGAAATTTTAATAAAACATAATCTCAATCGTTGTTTTTTGTAGATAAAAACTATGAAAATCGCCATTGAAGGTTGTTGTCATGGCGAATTAGATCGAATCTATGAAACGATTCAACAAATCGAAACTAGTCAACAAATCAAAATCGATTTACTTCTTATCTGCGGAGATTTTCAATCGGTTCGCAATGAACACGATCTACAATCAATGGCTGTGCCTCCGAAATATCGATCCATGCAAGACTTCTGGAAATACTATTCCAGCGAGAAAACAGCACCAGTTTTAACTATATTCATCGGTGGAAACCATGAAGCCAGTGATTTTCTTATCGAACTACCGTATGGCGGATGGGTTGCACCGAACATTTACTACATGGGCTATGCAAACGTTGTAAATTACAACGGGTTACGTATCGGTGGTCTATCGGGAATATATAAATATCATGATTATAATTCAGGGCGTTTTGAATTGCCACCATTCGATGAGAAAACTAGTCGATCGATTTATCATATTCGAAGTTTGGACGTGTTTCGGTTGAAACAATTGCAAGCCGGTCAAATTGATATTATGCTTTCGCATGATTGGCCAAGAGGCATTGTTTGGTATGGAAATACTCAACGTTTATTACAACGAAAGCCACATTTTCAACAAGATATCTACTCGAATCAGTTAGGCAGTGAACCATCCGAGGAAATTCTCTTGCAAATTCAACCAAAACATTGGTTTTCTGCACATTTACATGTCAAATTCGCGGCTGTTGTCGAACATACCAATGGACAAACGACACGTTTTCTTGCATTAGATAAATGCTTACCTAATCGTGATTTTCTTCAAGTAAAATATCAACATATTAGTTCATTTTTCATTGAATTCAATGTTTGATTTAGATTATCGACATTGAGCCAATCAATCCATCGCCTTCGCCAACAAATCGTCTCTCACTCGATCCCGAATGGTTATGTATCTTGTCGAAAACTGATCATCTGCTACATGTTCAACGTTCGAATACATATTTACCATTACAAACATCCTTTCAACCGACTGAAGAAGACTATCGAAAAGTTCGTGATGATTTTTCTGATACATTCGAAATTCCGGAGAATTTTGAAATTACCAGTCCGGTCTATCGACAAGATACCTCTACAAATCAAATCGAAATCGAACAATTAAGAAAAAATAATCCTCAAACAGAATTGATCTGTCTCATGCTTGGCATTCGAAATCCGATTGATGTCATTCTCAATCGACACATTCCACCTATACATAATGATTAAATTCTTCTTTTGTATATATATAGAGAGAGGAGGCGAAAACATCACGTTTTTTCCTTTTGATAAACTCAATCAATCATTTGTCGTTTATTTCAGATCGATGATTCAGCATCAATTATTAATAATATTGACAAATCTTTATGTTTTTTTGCCTCTCTTATTTCTTCCGTTCTTTCATTTATAAATTGCATACAATGTGTCCTTGAAAACAAAAACTCTATGAGTTACATTCAAGCAAAAACGTGATTGAATGATGTTTTGTACGCAGAGTTCAATGTCAAGTGACGTCATAATCAATGAAGATGATTTACCGTCACTCGATGAAATTCCTAAACAATCTGTGACATCGGTATTAGCTGATGAACAATGGAACATTCGAAGTCCACAGCAAGCCGCTGAACAAATATTTTACAAACCATTACGTCATCTACGATCGAGAATTAATTATGAACTTCTCGAACGTCAAGTAACCGATGGAGAATTGAATCTTGCTGAGAAATTCGGCCGATTTTCAAGTCGACCAAGTGATTTATTCTTGAAATTATTTCATAATGTTCTATGTACACTTAAACGAGATCCATTATCCGGTCGAGTTTCGCCATCATTGATCGGTACAACTGGCGTTTTACCATTGACAATTATTTCGACTATTCCGGATATAATGCAACATTACTATCATTGTATTGTTCATGCTGAAACTGAAGTTCTATTAGCAACGAATTTCTGGGAGAAAAGTGAAAGTGTAACGATTATTGGTCAAGCTTTGAGAATGCTAAGTAAACGTGCTGAAAACGATAATCGAACCGTAGTTGTTAAACTTATGATCGATCATCCAACGAAAGAAAATCTCGTTCATTATCACAGTATTCTTCCTGTTGAAAAATGGCCAGATTATGACATTCCATTACCACACGAAATTCCTCATCTATCACTTGAAGTTAATAACTACCATCGAATGATTATGGGAACATTTCATGCGAAATTTCTCATTGTCGATCGTCGTCTTGCATTAATCAATAGTAATAATATTCAAGATCGACCAAATCTTGAAATGATGTCACATTTCGAAGGTGATATTGTTAATTCTTTTTATGATACTTTTTTAATATCATGGTGGGTACCATTTCAACCGAATCTCGTCTGTTTGAAAGACGCAAATTCGTCGACAAATAAACAATTTCAATTCGGAATAAATAATTCACGTGTATTGTCAATAAAAGAACCGCTACAACAAGCGATTGCTCGAGCACGTTTAAGACTTCGATCACATTTAGAAAACGATAATTTCAATGTTTATCTTCATGCGCCATTAGCTTTGCAAGAGACAAGCAAAGAAACATCACCGATTGAGAATAGATTTTCAGCAGTTGCTTTACAAGCTTTAGTTCAGCATCGAAAAGATCATTCGCCTGCTGTTCTTGTCAAAGCAACAAGCGGTCTCACAGGTGCAGTCGTTGGCTATGATCTAACGCCTCGTTCTGAATCGCCTTTAACTCGTCATTTAAATAAATCATCGAAATCTGCACAACACACAAAGCCCGATGAAAATCTCACCGACGACGAATTAAATCAATTAGCACACGATTTTTCACCGTTTATTTTTCATCAAGAACATCAACCTGTGCCCATGGCTTTAGTCAATCGTTTGCCTCGTGGAACGCCGGGACACGTCGATACGGCTAATCCACAGGATGCTGCTTGGATGGGAGCATTTCGTTATGCAACAAAATCGATATTTATTCAATCGCCAACGTTGAATGCATCGGCAGCTATCGACGGGATTCTGAGTGCGTGTCGACGAGGTGTTCGAGTTATTCTATGGCTTGATTTAGGTTTCAATGATCTAACCGAAGGTATTGGAACGTTTCAAGGCGGAACAAATGAGCATGTTGTCAAGAAACTGTATCGAAAATTACGAGATGGACATGATGGAGCTGAGAGATATCTCGAAGTCTTTTGGTATACTGGCAAAGGTAAACCGAAATGATGATGATGATAAATGAAAAAATTCGTTGTTCTTCGTGTTTATTCTCTAGATCAAATACGTCCATTGAATTTCTCTCAACGTCGTCGTAATTGTCATATTAAATTCATGTCAATCGACGATCAAGTTGCGATCATGGGCAGTGGCAATATGGATTCTCAATCGTGGTTTCATTCTCAAGTAACAAAAAAAAAACGAAGAATTCAATTTTTTGTATTTGCATCATTCGTTTCAGGAAATTAACGTCATGGTCGATTCACCTGAAATAGTCAAAGAATGGATGGACGCATTACATCAAAATCAATCGACTGGTATCTACGGTCGAGTCGATGTCGATGGAATCTGGCGCGATGATCGGGGCAATTTAAATCCCAACAATGGCAAATAATCAAACCGTTTTCTTTCGTGTTTTTCTACTGTCATTTTTCTTCTTCGTCTTGTCAAATAAACGACAACACACATCGAATGTAATTACGAAATCCTCTGATGTCATCTATCCGAGCGCATGATGCAACGTGTGTCCAACGTATATATTTTTTTCGTTATAGATGTTGAGTGTAGAGAAATAAAAATGTTGTCAACAGATGAACTATTCAACGATCCGAATTATGGATTCGTTCTTTGTTTTCTTGAGAAATTTCGAACGATACTCAATCTACCGAAATATCCAGGTCAATTACTCGAAAAACATCTAATCGATTCTCAGCAACGACAAGTGCCAAGACGTTTAATTGATTTTCATTTTCTTCTTCTCAAACGATTATCTCGAGCGAAAAATGCTCGTCGAGAAAATTTCGAAGCAATTCTCAGTCGAGTAAATTCGATTTTGACTTTTTCATATTAATCTCAATTACTAAAATAGTTCGTAGCTCGATTCGATTCAAATGATAGTCAACGAATAACAACGCATGGTTATCTACAAGCAGATGTTCATCTCAAACTTCGAATATTAAAAAATCTATTGGAAAGTCAATTTGATTTCAATCATCAATTTCAAAAAACATTCCTGAATAAACCGCCAAATGAAATCAATCCATCGCCAATCGGTCGTGATCGTTTCGGAGTGTCGTATTGGTTATTTATTGACGATTCTTATGTCAGATTATTTCGAGAAGATGTTGATTTCAATCGAAGATGGACAATTATCTGTCGAACACGAGACGAACTCGATAGATTTATTAAATTACTACTCAGTGATTCAGTTTTTCAGACGAAATTCCAAGGCAATAGTATTTTCGAACAATCGTTCTGTTCGAAAGTATTCCCATCGAATGAATTCGAACAATGTTATCCTCCGGTATCATTAACGATAATTGATAATGAAGAAAGTATTTCGAAATCAAGTCGATCAAGAAAACGATTACGAACATTATCGACAGATGAGGATGATGTTTGTCTTGCTCAACGTTGTTCGACACGAATTCGAAATTCAACGAAAAAACCACGTCCATCTCGTCGTCGTCGTCGTAAACGAAGTTCATCGTCTGACGAACAAACAGATTACGATACTTCATCGAACGATGACAATGACTATCTTTCCGAAGAAATAATCTTCGACGATGAAGAACCATCGAGTGAACCGATTCAAACAGCTCGAACTGCTCAAACATTAACAATCGTTCCCAATTGTTTCGTTTGTCAAAGTAACAATCATCCTGAAGTGCTCTTACTTTGTGATGATTGTAATGACGCTTATCATATCGAATGTTTACGTCCGAATCTTCTTGCCATTCCTAATTCTCATTGGTTTTGTCCATTGTGTGAACAAAAACAATTGATTACAAATTTAATTTCCAAATATCAACAAAAACAAATCGTTCGACGAAAGAAAATCAAAATTAAACAGTACAGTAGCGATGAAAGTTTAACAGCCATGGAAAGTGAAGATGAAGAATTGACAGTCTCATCAATGCATGATGATGATGATCAGCAAATAACTGAATTTAGCCTTCAATTACCTAAGCAAATCACTCGATTGATTCATCGATGTGATCGAGCCAATGTCAAATGTGAACAACAAGTGAAAAGTTCGTCGATCAAATTCAATAATTCGGATTCGAATGAATCGATTGAGTTGAATGAAAAACTTGGTTCACCATTGGTCTATGTTGATTCCGATGGTCCCGTTCGTCAGATGAAATCCGTTGTAACTAATTCCAAACAAACGTCGAAAATTGTTCGACGATGGAACGATGTTCAACGGCGAAGTCGTTTAAAAGCGAATCTAATGAAAAATTCACTTGCCACCGATGATTTAACCGATGAGAATTCCAATTTTCCAATTGACGATCTTTCGACGATCAATTCGAATCATTTCGAAATCAAAATCGACGAAGAACAATTGAATAAATTCACGAATTCGATTTTACCATCGAAAAATCTCGTGAAAAAACTCGACGCCAATTTCGATCGACTCACTCGCGACATTCAAGGCGCCATTACACATGCCAATGTCTCGTCAACAAAATCAACGTAATCAATTCAAAATTGAATCAATTCTTTGTTTTGATTTTCTTGCGTTCTAGTGATCAACAATCAAATAAACGTAATTCAAAGAAATTCTTCTCTCCATTCGTATGCAAAACAACTGCGCCGATAAACATCTCCGACAATCGTTCGAATATATTCTAAATCGAAGATTGTTCACTTGCAAATAGTATTCCAATGTCATTGTCTTCCGTTGATCTGTCAAATGATCAATCGTTCTAGTTTATTGTTCTGTTTTCCGTTGAATAATAAAAAAAAACGACGCTCTGCTATTGATTTTCATTAATTCTTTTATTTATTTATTTATTTGACAACAATCTGTACAAATCATTTCTCACGAAATACAACAGCCACCTTTCTTTGATCGACTGCCACGTCGATGTGGTGGCGCATTGCTTGTCACACGACGTTCATCTAACGTATCGAACCAATCGTCAACAGCGCCCATCAGAACTTTAACGACATACTAAACAATAAGAATAAATCTAAGAAAAGAAAATTCGAGTTTTTTTGTTTACATCGCCAAAACTAAATGGAAATTGTTTGCCCTGAACTTTTTGAATTTCTTCTCGTTCGGAGCGATAATCATCAGCTACATCGAGATTTGGTATTTTCCTATCCCAATTATTCAAATAACCGATACAATCATGATCATCTGTACATGCAATAATTGTCACTGGAATCCGATTAATCGGATTTCGTTCGTGACGAAGTGCATGTTCCAATGATTTGATGTCGTGTTGTCCATTGTCATTCGTCGGCACACCATCGGTGGCAATTAAAATCAATAATTTTCGTTCTTGAATTTCTAATCGTTTTTCCTGATAAACATGTCGAAGCGTTCGAACGATTGGCGTTGGTCCTGAGAAAAACAAATTTAAAAAAAAACAACTCTTCTTTTTTTATGCACGATCATTTTACCTGATGGTGGCACAGCAAACACTGGAATGAGTTCTTCCGCAGTTTTCACATGTCTCATTGGTTGCCGATTCAAAAAGAAAACGTCTTGAAAAAGAAAAAATTAATTACCCTAATGCTCTCATGGGACTTACCAACTCCATCGGGATCGAAACTAGAATAGAAAACGTACGGAATATTAAAAAAAAAAAAGAAAAACTGAGCATCGCTGACTTACACAGATGCAATATCGACAACGATCGAAACTGTCTGTCGAAGTTCATCCCATCGTGTTGGATTTTTATCGAACGGACCCGTTATATCACCTGAAATAAAACAACATTTTTGATTGACTCGTTTGCCTTTCTTTTGTCAATAAATGACGCGACAAACCTAATGGTGTATTCATGGAACCCGAGTCTAAACAAAAGAATGATTGTTCTTTTTAAATAATTAATCGATATTTACCGTCAACAATAAATACGATCTCATAACCTTCCAAGCCTCTCAATCGTGTTGCAAATTCTCGATTAATTTCATATCGATTGACAAGATACTCGAATTTTCTCATACGATCTTCACTTGTTTGCTGGAATGCATTTGCATTATTATTATTAAAGCCAACTGATTCGGAATAGGCAGGCGGTGCAGGATATTGTTGTGGATACATATCTAATTAACTTTTCTTTTAAAAGTAGAAATAAAAAGGCAACGAAAAGCAAACAAACAAAGAGAGCAACATTATAACGTCATTATTTTTTTTGTGTTCTGTTCTTTCTGCTTTCTACTTCCCTTCGTTGGCGTATCTTTTATGACCAATGATTTACTCATAACGAAAAATAAATCCATAGTGATTGCTTGAATGCAAACGATAAACAAAATCTTATTTCAATATCAAAAAGAATTAAAGTCAGAAAAAAAAATGATTTATTAACAAGTATAAGCAAAGAAAATTTATGCGCATATAATCATTGAACAAAAAGAGGTTGAACAACCATATTAATGGCCGCGCGGAATATTTCTCTATCAATTGATTCAAAATTTGAAAAACAAATCTGATGAGACGTAGTTTTCTTTGTTTTGTTTTTTTTTATCAGAAACATAATCCACGAATCGATTAGCAAATTGTACAACGAAGTTTTTTATGTTTTTGTTGATGAGTTTTTGATGAAAGCGCTCGACCGTAATCATCAGTGTGCACTTTTTTCTCATCTAAATCATCGAACCAACTGTCCACACCGCCCATGAGAATTTTCACAACATACTAAACATAAAATCACATCAAATGTCGAATATTTGTAATCAGAATTTTACATCGCCGAAACTGAATGGAAATTGTTTGCCCTGTCGTGCAAGAATCTCGCGTTTTTCATTTCGATAATCATCAACTACATCAAGATTAGGCAATTTCTTATCCCAGTGATTCAAATATCCGATACAATCATTATCATCTAAACACTCACACACGGATTTTATAAGAAAGAAACAAAAAAAAAAGCCTATCTACCAGTGCAAGCAATGATCGTAACTGGTATTCGATTGACTGGCTTTCGTTCATGTTTGAGAACATATTCGAACGACCGAATATCCCGATGGCCTTGGCTATCAGTCGGCACGCCATCGGTTGCGAGAAGAATGAGCAGTTTTCGTTCTTCGATTTCATGTTTTTTATCGTGAAGAACACGTCGAAGGACGGGAACAATCGGCGTTGGACCTTAAATGCAGACAGAAAAAAATCGAAAGACTTTTTCGTCACAATCTACCAGCCGGTGGAATAGAAAAAACAGGAATTAATTCAGATGAATGTCGAACATGAAATAATGGTTCACGATTGAGAAAATACACATCAACACCGTCAGGATCGAGTATACTAGCAAGATCGACAACAATCGAGACAGTTTGTCTTAATTCATCCCCTGCGAAATAGAAAAAAAAAGAGAAACAAACATCAATTGTTGACATTTCTCATTCGATCCCCGAAGAAAAACATACATCGCGATGGCATTCTATCGAGAGGAACGGACAAGTCACCTAAATCAATCAATTAAAATGACAAATTTCGAAATAAAAACAAAAAAAAAGAAAATGTCTACCAAGTGGAGTATTCATTGAACCCGAATCATCACAAATAAATACAATTTCATATCCTTCGAGAGCACGTAATTTTCTTGCGAATGTATGATTAACTAAACAATGAATGAAAGAAAGACAAAACGAAAATTCCCAGTTGATTAGTCATGTCATTTACTTTCATAGCGAGCAATTAGTTCTTGGAAATCCGCCATACGGTCTCGACTTTTTTGTTCTTGATAGTGTTCCGATGAATACATTTGTTGAATCGTCTTTCTCAATTAATATACTCAAACATTAGAGAGAAAATGTAAGAAAAAAAAACTATATATATATATATACTATATGTCTAAAGATGCTTGTAAAGACCGAGAAGAATAAAATTACAAAGCGCTGGTCGATGAATCTTTATTTGATTTGCATTGAAGCGGAAGATGATGAACGTTAAAGAATGAGAATGTAAAATCTAATTGTCACTCGATCTAGTCAACTGTCATTTTTTTTTCTTCGCCTTCTTGTCCTTCGCTCAGTGAGAGATCGAGAGAAATTTCATCAATATTACAAAGGAAAAAGAAAACATTTTCTTTCCTTTTCTTTCTTTCTTGCTCGTTCAACTTTGATAGATAAGACTTGTTAAATCAACAGCACCGATTTGTTCTTTGCTGACATCGATATATATATATATTCACAGGAGCAGGCTTTTTTTTCTGTCTATTTATTTTCGTTAGTAATACAAGTAGTAGGCTGCTATGAAAAAAAAAGAGAGAAGAGAGCAAACAAGAGAGAGAAAAAAACTGGTCGTTCACTACATGAATAAAGTGCCAGAACAAGTTAAACAGATTTAGTTTTTTTTTTTAATCAAAAAAAAAGGCAGAGAGAGAGAAGACAAAAAAGAGGAAAAAAAATGAAGAAGAAGAAGAAGAAGAAGAAGAAGAGTATGTATGTGTGGCACCTCCCATTGAAATTACACACGATTTCCTGAGACAAAAGAAAGAAAAAGTAAATCCGGAGGTATAAAAAAAAATAAACTCTGATATATGCGCAAAAAAAAATGTTTTCCTTTTCTCTACCTCCCACAAATTTTGAGTATTAATTATCAATTCAATACGCATGTGTCTGTTGACTTGTTTTGACCATCAAGAGAAAGTGTGTATGAAACAAAACCTTTACAATATATAACGTACGCACACAAACATACACAGATATATATTATGTATACGAAGAGCAATTACAACAAAGCTGTACAAGAAAGAAAGAAAAATGAATACCGTAGTTGGTTTTCTTTTGAGCAAAAAACACACACAGAGTAGTGTTGTCCGGCAAGACGAAAAACACGTTGCCTGAGCCGTGTATATACAGCAGAAGAAGAAGAAAAGAAAAACAGGGCAAAAAAAAAAGAAATAATAATAATAATGATGATGAACACTGTCACGCAAAGAAGAAGAAAAAACAAATAAACAAACTAACAAAAAAAAACTAACTAGAGAACAAACGAAAGAGGGAAAACAAACGAATTTAGTTGTCATAGTGCGACAAACCATTGCTGTTTGATGATAAGTCCGAATTTTTACTTAAATGTTTTTCTAATTTCGTGATAATGTGTTTACCATAGGTAAATTTACGTAACGATTGAATATGTGGACGAACTTTTTGTATGAGAATTTTTCGTTGAGCCGGTTCAGCAACATCAATCATCTGAAAAACGACGCATCAGTTTCAATTTTCTACTTGAAAATTTTTTAAGTAGTCATCCTACTTTTTGAACGACATAATTAGCAAATTGATCTTTCATCATGGTTAATAGTGCACAATTAGGTCTAAAAAAAAAACGTTTATTTTTCATCTTTTGTTTTATTATTTAGTGTTACCCATCGCCGAATGAAACGACTTCATCAATTAGCTGTCGTCGTTCGTCTCTTGTTGCAAATGTCACACATTTTTCCACGACATTACTCGCAAATTTATGCTGCGACAAATGCAAAACACGTCCCATGATTGCATTTACAATTCGACTTCGGTCTTCTGGCTTGCCATGTTCTAAAACATGTTGAATCACATAATTTCCATATTGATCTTGAACAAGATTTTCTAATTCATTATGTAAAATATCTAAAATCGGCCGTGTTTGATGTTCTTTACAATTCTCGAGTATTCGTTGAATAACTCGGCAACCGTACGGATGAGCTGAGAGTTGAAACACTTGTTTGGTCACATCACGAATGATAAAATCAATATCGTCGCCCGTACAACATTCGATACATTTCTGAATCACATGATTGCCATTTTGATCCTCGATACATTTGACAATGCTGCCATCTAGTTCATGAGCTATTTGAACTTGACATTCAGCTGGCAGAGTCTCGACAGCTTTCTGTATGACACGACAGCCGTACATTTGCAATGCGAGATTGAGAACATTGCCTCGGATACGTTGAGCAAGATAAACTTTGTGTTCAGGCGAGCCGAATTCGAAGAATTTCTGTATGACATAATTGCCGAAAACATCGGTCATTAGTTGCGAAGCATTTGAGAGGATTTCTTTGAAGACGAGGTCCTTTTCGGCGTTCGTCGCACGTTCGAGTTTTTGCTGAATAAAACGTGAACCATGTTGATCCATGGAGAATTCAGCGAAATGACCGACAACATCACGTAATTGTAAATTCGGCATGCGACTATTACGAAAATCGTCGAGTAATTTACTTCGTGGAACGGCTGATTCACGGCCCGAATTCAAATTCGGATTCGTTCCACGAAGATTACCCGGCGAATTCGCGTTATTACCGCCTCCGAACACGTTCGGCGCGTAGAAATTCGGCAATGGCCCATTCATGCCACCGACACTTCGTCGGCCCGAGTAAACATCGTTTCCATTGGCCATCGGCTGTTGCGTTGAGCCTGTCGGCGGAAAAAATCTCGCATTGAACATTCCATCAAACGTCGCCGCGTTCGATGACGGCGGTGGAGTCATCGAAGTCATTAGATTATTGAAAGCAGGCGATGGCGGAAGACCACCGGGCAATTGTCCGTGATATAACGGCGGTTGTTGTGCTTGTTGTGGTTGAATTGGCTTCGAAAGTCGAGAGAAATCCGGCAATGGTGCATCACGACGTTGTGTCGGCACCGTGTAAACATCGTTGAACGAACTTGAAAGCGAACTAGCGACTGGACTACCGTAGATTCCGCCTTGGTTGTTTGCGTTGACGGGTATTGGGACTTGTTGAGGAAACATGCGAATGGCGGGCGAACCGCTGGGTGGTCGAGGATTCGACATCATTAGATTGGGATCAAGAAATGTCGGCGAAGCAGCTGCGAAGAACGGATAATTGACCGAGGTTTGAGCTGTTCGTGACATGTTCATGTATTGTTGAGCTTGTTGGTTCGGTTGTGAACTACTGAGTAAATCAGCGGCATTCGTCGGTGTTAGCGGTCGATTCGAATTGTTTGAATTCGTATTATTATTCGCTGTTTTCGATTGTGGCGAATGTTGGTCATTCGTTGAGTTCGATTGTTGAGCTAACATCTGTTGTGGTGGTGGCGGTGGTCCTGAGAAAACCAATGTTGTTGGTACAGCTGACCAGTATTGTGGCTGACCGAGTAGCGATGGAAGTGCTGCAGGTGATTGATGAAAATTTTGTAATTGTTGTAAATAACTATCTTGATTGCCGTTGATGATGTATTGGTTCGATGAGGAACCGTAGGGCGATTGCTGATTGGGATTTTGTTGTTGAGCAGCCATGGCATTCGAAAGCCAGGACATCAGTGGTGTTTGAGCAAGATTAGCTAATTGTGGATCTTGTTGATTGGTTCCATTCGCTTGAGGATTGAATGCTGTCATTATCGATTGACTTTCGTATGATTGAGGTTGAATTAATGAATAATCAATCGGTTGAAAAGCTGATGATGCTGAATTAATATCATAAAGTGCCGATGGTGGTTGTTGTTGCTGCTGCTGCTGCTGTTGTTGCTGTTGTTGAAATAATTGATATTGTTGTGCTTGATAAGCTTGTTGTTGTTGTTGAAAGAGTAACATTTGTTGTTGCTGTTGCTGCTGTTGTTGTTGTTGAGAGGTTGTTGCATCTAGACGTTGAAATGGTATGGGAACAGAGGCCGTTGGTATACCGTTCATCATTAAATGAGATGTTGGTATACCATTATCATTTGTCTCATCACCGGATGGAATATTTGTTGTTGATTGAAGATTTTCATTTGTATTACCATTCGGTAAATCTTTAGTTGTATGTCCTGATGGTGGACGTGGTGATTGCTTACGTGTGGATTCATTTTCACCGATTGTCTCATCCGATTTACCATCGTAACCTGTTGGACTATCGAGAGTTTTCTTTGAATTATCACTGTCAGTCTAAATAATTCAACTAAAAAATTAATCGTCTGTTTTCATAGTCGAACTAGAAATGAATTCATGAAAAGGTTTCGATTCGATTACATTTCAACTATTGAATAACTTTTATCTAGGCTGATCGGTAACACCACTATTTCGATTGAGATATAATGGTAACGCCTGACGATAGCCATACATTAGATTCGAACCTTTTCAATCGAACTCATTTAACTATTGACTTACATAAATCTTCATATTTTGCATATGTTGTGTCACATCTTTGATTGTATTATCTTTAACACGTGGTGAATTATCACCTTCTAAGATATTAATACACATATTTATACCAAGATTCGATGGATCAGTTGATTTCGGTGAGAAAACAACACCGTGTGGATCAACATAACCTGATGTTAAGTCTGCTTGACGATTTGGCATGTTAATCGGTGCTGATCGTTCACTTGTTGAATAATCTGTATTACCTTGCATTGGCCACATATGTAAAGAAGTTTTTATATATATATAAATGTATAATAACAAATACACAAAGAGAAAAGAAATGAGCTTAACACAAATTCAATCGATTTGTTGCGTTGGTTATTGTTTCGAGCTTCTTTCTTTCTTTCTTGTAAAGTTCTTTTTACATAGGTACACAGGTAGAATAATAAGATTGATTTTTGAAATGTAATGTTCAAAGAAGAATACACACGAAAATGGGAATAGATAGACAAGGCCTATGTACACTATGAACAGCAGAAGAGAAAAAAAACGGGAAGGCAACGACGGCGACGACGCGCGACGATTTGCCTCGTACAAAATAATACACGAATAAAGAATAATAAACAATGACCAAACAAATAAGAACTTCGTAAACAATCAATAGACAAAAACGAACCACTCTCGATGCGTTCTGATTATGTTCTTTGTGTATGAGACCGCCATAACATTGCTAGTCAACCTTCGAAAGAAAATCCAATGAAAATCTCATCGAAATCATTGAAAAAACGTTTTCTAATCGCATTGATTTTCTTTCGAACGATTGTATTTCACACGAATAGATGTCACTAGTTAACTTAAAGAGAAAAAAACGCACTCATCGATCGTACACTAACAATTTTGTTATCAGCGTTTTATTTTGTGTTATCTTTGATATCGTATTGCACTTGCACGTCAAGTAATCATTCATCACGTTAGATTCTTACGAGGCACTTGATAAAGAGAAATATGTTTTTCTTTACACATTCAAAGATATTTTTTATAACCAAATAGATCGTTTTCAATATCGTTTTTTCGGATAGTTTTTTTCTGATAGAAAATCTCGGCTATTTCGCTCGTTAATGGATCGTATTTCGATTGAGCTACAGCTTGAACTTTGTCATCAACAAGATAATATGCAACAAATTTCAATTCATCATTTTCTAAATCACCATGAATAATAACATCGTCCGGTTGACGAGTATAACCAGCATAACGAATTGTTGTCTTATTATTCTGTGTTGACCAATAGAAAGGAACTGAATAGAAATCCAATGCTTTCCAGTTATTTAAAATTGTATTTGCTAAATATAAAGACAACGAATTTGATTGATTTCCTGACAAGTATTTAATTTGTGCTGTTACCTGCTTGATGTCCTTGTGAACAAGCCATTTGCCAATGTTGACAATTGACATTTGACAAATCAAATATATTCAATGAATATTTGCAAATATCGCCAATAGCAAGAACTTTATCAACCGATGTTTGTAAGCGTTGATTGACTTCAATGAAACCATCGGCTGTCATTTCAATCGGAGTATTTCGATATAAATCCGTGCATAATTCACTTCCGATAGCAACAAGAACAAGATCACTGGCAATCGATTGACCTGTAGACAAATGAACGAATTTCACAGCATCATTTTCACCCTAAATTCATTGAAATCTGTGTATTAAAATCCAAAATAATTCCCTAAAAATAAGACAAACCGTTAGTTCAGTTACATTAACATTCGCATAGAATTTCGCTCCGTTTTTCTCGTGAACACTTTGCAAAGCTCGACCGATTCGTTCACCGAAAATACCTAGACGAAATCCTCAATTCGAGTTGTACTCAAAATTCCATTTACGTTTCATCGGTATATTCGAACGCATTAAAACTGAAACATTCTTCTTCTCCTCTAGACCTGTTGTTAACCAACCACATAATTCCAAAGCAATAAACGAATCTCCAATAATCGCAATATCTTTTATATTCGATGATTTGACTTGATCTAATTCGAAATTCATTCATCAGATAGTTTCTCGATCAGTTCTAACTTACTGACAAGTCGATCGGCATCTTCTAACGATCGTAAATAGAAAATATTTCGAAGATTCGAACCGGACAATGACGACGGTAGTTTTCTTGGTGTTAAACCAGTAGCTAAAACTAAATAATCGTATTGAAGTGAACGAAGTTGATCGCCAATTGTTCGATAGGCGATATTTTGACTTGGACAATAGACATTTGTTACAGTAGTATTTAGTAATAATTCAATTTTCGCTTTTTTAAAATAGGACGTATCACGAAGAAGAAGATTTTCGAGTTTTTTTGTTGGTTGTTTCGATAATTGAACCTGACAAAAAGAGAATTTACTTTGTCTGTCGAAAATAATATAAATTGAGAAATACTCGATCGTACGGCAAGACGCCTTCACGAGAAAACATGACAATTCGACCATGAAAACCATTCTGTCGAAGCATATCTGCACAAGTAAAACCGGCTGAAAGGAGAAAAACACAGCTTTCGAATTATTTTCTCTTGAGAAAATGTCTTCACCAGCTCCTGCTCCGATGATCGCAACAACCGGTTTCGGTTGAATGTCCAACTCGTTCGGAATATTAATTCGTTCGAGTTTTTCCAGTTCACTTTTTTCTGCAACTAAAATAATTTGTTCGCCAACAATTTCAATTTCATATTCTTAATATCGAACGAAAATTCAATCAGATAAATATTCAACAAAAATCTCGAACTAACTTGGCAAATGTCCATGACCAGGATGATCTTCGATATCACCTGTATCAACTCGAAAACAAGCTCCATGCGAAAAACAACGAAGATGGTTACCCGATAAAACTCCTGATCAATTCAGAAAAATTTCTTTTCGTAATAAAATATAAATCAGTTCTTCAAACCTTTGACTAACGGTAGTTTATAATGACAACATTTACTTCCATAAGCATAGAATCGATTATTTTGTTTAATCAGTAGAACAGTTGAATTCACTGACGATGTTCGGATTTCGAATTCTCTCATTTGTCCATTGGATAAATCATTAATTCGGCACAATTCATATCGAATTAGTTCGCTCATCGTTCGAATCCAAATAGTAAATATTTAATCTGAAAACTTTTATCATGCATCAGTATATATGTTGTTCTGTTGTGCTCTTTCCTTCGTCATCCTTGCAAAGCAAAAATAAGAGAATATTTTTCTATAAGATGACATTTGGTAAAAGAATATCGGACTAAGTAAAAAAGAACACGTTTTTCTTTTCTTTTCTTTTTTTCATTAAGTAATCATTACACAGCATGAAAAACTCCTTGAAGTAGGAGAAAAGAAAGCATGATCTGATTTTAAACACAGTCAAAATGTTATTCTCGCATATTGACACATACACACAAGCATTCGTGTTATAAACACAAAATGAAAAGAGGAAATTTTTGTATACAAATAAATTTCTCTTATGAATGTGTTAAGTGGCATATCGTAAACGAAAAACAGCTGCTTCTCTATCTCAATTGGCTTGTCATTTTGTTTCACATGAATGTATACATTTGCCTGCGGTGTGCGTTCTCTTCTTTTTCTCATTCGTATCTAATCGTGTCGCGCACGCAGGATATCAATGAACGTCTGTTCAAATAAAAAAAACAACAAAATAAAACAAAACACGACAAACTATCGTATGACTGATCAATGACCTCGGTCATATCTCTTCCTTTTTTTCCTCTCATATTTTTTTTTCCAAGATCTAGTTCGTCGATTCATATCGGACGATATATTTTACTAAAATTCTTGTCGTTTCTTCTCCTTTCTTCTCTATTATCCGTCTGACGAAAACGAAAATAGACATATCATTTCGACAAACGCTCACACACAGACACATACAGAATAATCCGTCTTGAACTAAACAATAAAATAAAAATGGATGTCAATTGTTGTCCACGAAATGATTTTTCATTTCCAATGAAGAATAATACCAAAGAATATCTTTCATCATGGCCAACATCGACAACATCGAGCAATCTTCTTCCATCAACGGACAATCTCTTCGAACAAGAACAAAAACCATTCCAAGATTTCATACTTCGAAATACGTCCAATCTTATGTCAGTTGAACAATCGTGTGTTCTACCATTTCAACAACTTGTTTTAAATGATAACAATCCTCGAACAACGACAGCTAATCGTCCATTTTCATTTCAAAATGAAGCTTTACCATTCGGTTCAAGTCATCAAACGACAATTAACGATGAAAATGCTCGACCACCTTGGTTAGTTTCGATAAGTTCGACAGCTCAAACGTCGATTCATCCAATTCAAGACGAAACAACGGAGAACATTCGTCATTGGATCGGTGATTTCTCAACTGAATCATCGACTGAAGGCAATGCCTTTCAACAAATTCCTTTACTCTCACAAAAAGTTTTCATCGGCGGTGTGCCACGTTTCGCAACTGAAACGGATATTCACGCTAATTTCGATCGTTTCGGCGTGTTCGAAATTCAATGGCCGAAACTTCACGGCGCACACAAAGAACAACATCGTGAAAATGGATTCTTTCACATTGTCTTTCACAATGCCAAGTCCGTTTGTGCTCTGTTAGATAATTGCTCACGACAGACAAATAATAACGCATGTGCCGATTATTTTATTCATTTTGAAACGGCAACTGGCTCGAGAAAAACTGTCGAAGTCATTCCATGGAATATCGGCGATAATAATTACGCTTTGCGGTAAATTCTGATGAATAAATAAAAACAAACGAGTCACGTATTCGATCTATTTTCAGACCACCGCAACAACTCGACTCGAAGAAGACGATCTTCGTCGGCAATCTTCATGGAACAATGACAGCCAAATATTTATGGCGTTTAATGGAAGATCTATTCAGCGGTGTTGTCTATGCCGGCGTCGATATTGATAAATACAAATATCCGATTGGCAGTGGACGTGTAACATTCGATAATAGTTCGAGTTTTCTTCATGCTGTTTCAACAGCTTTCGGTAAAATTGAATAATTGTTTTGAATTCTAATTGTTTCTTTCGTTTTTAAGTTGATGTTCGAACACCACGATTTCTCAAACGTTTACAAATCGAACCTCATTTGCAATATCGATTTTGTTCATTGTGTAAAATAGCTGCCGGAGATTTATTCTGTCGAAATTTTGCTTGTTTCGATTATTTTTGTCAACGTTGCTGGCAAAAAATTCACATCGGAAGCATGTCATCTCATAAAGCTGTGACACGTCATTCGAAATCGTCGCAGCCTGTCTTTCATCCACCCGTTCAAGGCCAAACAATCGGATCAGTTCTTGGCGCAGCAAATGGATTTTAAAAAAAACATATACATATATACATTTACATATATCTGTTCAAAACAAATATATTCGTCTTTTCTCTTTTTCTAGTCGTCATCGTACATGTAGAAGAATGGCTGTGTGTATGGGTTGTACTACAAAATCTTTTATTTTCATTTTTACTTTTGTCTTATTAGGATAGTCTTATGTTCTAAACAAAACATTGAATGTGTGAAGTTAGGATGATTATTTTTCTTTTTTTTTATTAGATAATTTTTCGTCAATGTGTATTAGCCTGTGTCTCTTAGTTCAAATTTTTTCTTTTCTTTTCTCGGTTTAGTTCATGATTACAGAACCTGTTAAATGAACAATCAATCTTTTCTGTTTAAAACAAAAAAAAACACACAAATACGTTCTTTTTTTTTCTCTTTGATATTTTCTGTCTATACTCGAAAATGATAATCTTTTCTTATTATTGTTATTGTCTTGATTAGATTTTCTCTTTTTTCTATTTCCACTCTGATGTCTATTTACAAATAATTGAAAATAATAAAAACTTAAAATGATGATCGATCATTGATAAGTTAGCAGATATTTCGCATACGATTGAGAATCTAAATAAGTCACAATGATATCTTTTCCATCAGGTGGTACGACCATAGTCGAATTTCCGAGTGTTGTTCGTCCAACTAGAACGCTTGCTATGAACATAAATCGTTCGTTTCGAGCATTTGGAGTTGCGTATCGATGACTGTACGATGCATCTCGAGAGAAATACGCTCCTTTGCCATACGAAACACCTTGAAAACACATCGATTGATTGAATTCGAGGAAATTGAGTTTCTCTTACCGTGAGCACCGGCAAAACTTCGATTGAAATACGAGTGAATAATTCCGTCGATGGATTTTTCTGAACAACCGTGAAATAAATATTCTTCAGTATTTTTTCCCAATCGTTTTCTTAGAAATTCTCTGTCTATATGATATTGAAAATACCATCGTTGATTTTGAATTCGTTCAAGTTTTAGTATTTGTTTGCATTGTCCATTAATTGTTTTATTAAATAATTGAATAGCCGATTGATATTCTTGACTCATTGGATCTACTTTTATCCCCATTTGATCGTTGCGTACCGGTGACCAGTTATTAGGCACTTGTAGATTCAACTTCGTCTTTATAAATATCACTAAGAAATTCACTAGACTGTAGAACAACAATTTTTGCAATTAATATCATTGGTCGTTTATTCTCTAATTCGTGTTTTAATGCATTTATCATTGATTTTGCTTTTAATCTAGCTGAAAGTATAGATTTCGTGCAAATAATCGCCGGAAATGCTATAGGTTTATAACTATTTGAAATAGCTGTTTTAATAGATGTTCCGATGAGAGAAGCAATCGAATTGTTGTATATTGTTTCATTAACAGTAAATTTCCAATCAATAAATAATATTGCTTTGCATGGTAATAATGTATTTTCATCGGTTTTAATCAATAGTTCTGAATTTCCTTTGCCTTCGTCATATTGATTTCTCATATTTTCACTAACTTTTGTTAAAATAACTTCGACAAGTTTCTTCCACGGAGTTGGACAAACATATAGATGTGCCTATAAAATTCATAA
>ERZ778019.739-NODE-739-length-56024-cov-13.346960_pt1 | contig 56024 bp, 45 predicted proteins | sample MGYA00375749_ERZ778019 | MGnify/ENA primary metagenome ERZ778019 (study PRJEB29350, sample SAMN05389821) | bioreactor metagenome | isolation source: Ammonium sulfate bioreactor | place: South Africa: University of Cape Town | collected 2014-03-17 ... | reverse complement strand
TCAAATTGATATTCTTTCTGTATGGTTCTTATATGAATATAAGACTTTTAACTAATACATAGGAAAAAAATGTATTTGAGGGTCATCTCGAGCGGCGGTTCTTGTATTTGATCTATTCCGTAGTAATCATCACTTCTACTCTAAAATTCAAGATTTTTTTGGATCCTTACGTGCAATTTTTTCTCTCTATCTCTCTAATGTGAACATATAAAGGACGCTTTTACATTTTAAAACCATTTCACAGAATTCATTGATCAATTTACTCGGTAACACATTGTTTTCATCAATGTACAACTTAATTTACTATTGTAACTAACGATCTAATCTTTTAACACTGACAATGAATAGTAATTTCTGAAATCGATAATAATAATTTTAACTCTTAGTTTTAAAGATATTGATATAAAATTTAATGTAGGCATTGTGACTATAAACTGTGGGAATTATAATGCTTACTCATGAAGTCAATAAATAAAACTCATGGTAAGAGAGCTCTACCGAGTTAAGATAAGGATCCTGTTTGCTATCTTGCCGTTTTCTTAATGGAAAAAACCTACCAACTTAGAGAGTTTAGAGAATGAATCACTTTTCGATTTGAGTGTTTTCTTTATAATATAATTCAAACAAATTTTCAACCAGCTAAAATGTCTTTCTAAAACTCCATTTATGAAAACAAAAATCTACTTTATATAGAAATGTCTGAATATAAAGAAAAGAAAAATTGTACGATTAACCAGTTTCATTCATTGTTTTTATCAAAGCAAGACGAATCAATGAATACAACACATCATTTTGTTCATTCGAAATAAAATCCATTGAATTGATACAACCATTTTGAATAGTTTGATCATATGTTTTTTGAAATTCAATTAACATAATATCTCTCAAAAGCCATCGAACATTTGACCATCGATAATCAGTTAAATCTATCCAACTTGTAACACCCGTACTCGCTTGTGAATCACCACCTAAAATTAATTCAAATCCAGATACTTCCAATCGAATGATCTCATCAAATGATTGATTATTCATTTGATTCGTTCGATAAGTCTTCTCAGTAAAACTCATATCAAAATCTAAAGGTGCTAAAACGAATGATGATGTCAATGTCGGTAATTTAATCACGAAATTATTCGGATGTGCATTACAATGTACACCTAATTCATCCGTATAAGTACCCCAACTTATGCGATGATAATGCATAAGACCAAGAATTGATCCGCATTCGAAACCAATTCTTTTATAAAGTAAACATAAGAGATTTGATAAAGAATCATCTTGTCGAAGAAGATAATTATTTAAATTTTCAATTTGATTTTCCCACATGGTTTTCCAACGATCTTCAATTACATCTGAGGGTATTTTCGTAGAAAAATGAGAAGATAAATCAAGCCAATTGGTTTGTTTATAATCAATAGGTTCAAGTTGATTTGTTAATGAAGCAAACCAAGTTGACAATGGTACCAATTGTTCATTATTCTCTTCGGATTTTGTTAATCGTTCCGCTGAAAACAATGAAATCAAATTCGATTGATTAACTGGATGTAATTGTGTATCACAAATAATCAATTCAAATAATTGTTCAATTCCAAACAAAAGATGATCAGATAAACGTTTATTACCTAACGTCTCCATTAGAATACAACAACGTATTATATTTGACCATTGATCTAAATGTTTATCTTCAATAACAGGTACATCCGATTGAATTTGATCATCTATTTGTCTTTTATATTCAAACCAACCGATCGATGTATTAGCACAATCGATTTCATATTGAGACAATAATTGAGAAATGTAATGTGTCATAAATAATTCTCGATAGGTCGTATGAGAAAAAGCACAACCACGAATAGTTAATTTTTTATTCGAATTTGAAATTGATTTTATTGTAAAACCATCGGTATTATCACCACATCCTTTCAATCGATACCATTTCGATGATTTCGATTTAATTAAAGCAGATCGAACACCTGAGACAATGCCTTTCAAACGACTAGGAACTGTTGTTTTAATTAATGGATAACAGAATTCTTCGGGTAGAATCTGTTCTCTATCTCTCAATGGTTGTAATTCAATCAAATCAGCTGGCAAATCTGGAATAATAATTTGTTCTTTATCATATTCAAATGATAGCAATGAATTTCTATTAATAAATTGTTTTTCATCAATCGAATTGATCTTAGTCTGATAAACTGATCCTGAATGTTGTGCTAAATTGACTTCAATTGCACCATAAAATAATAATTCTTCACTCGTTATTTTATCCATGACAAATAAAAACAGATTTCTATACTTTTTTTCGTTCTTTCAAGTAGATGGATGGATAAATAAATATTATTCAACCTTCGAACGAAGTGTCTATGTGCGTTCGTATATGAATCATTCGTTTTATCATTGAAAAAAAAAGCCTGAAGATATTATCTTAGAATTCAGTTGTCATTTGTTAACTTGTATATTCAAAGAAAAGAAAAGAGAAGAGAAGAAAAAAAAAGGGAATTTCTAGCAACAAAATAGAAAATACACACATACGAAGACAAATACAAACAAAAAAAAATGAAATGAGAATACTGAAATAGTGACTTATTCTAACTTGTGGAGTGAAAGAAAAAGAAGTTCTTTCTTTGTTTGATAAACTAGAATAATGGAACAAAAAAAAAACAGGAAAAAGAAAAAAGAAAAAACAAAACGAATCAAACTGTTACGATTAATTAGTTATCATATCACAAATCAAGTTAAAGTGTATTTTGTCTTAATGAGAAAGTTTCAACAAGAAAAGAAAAGATCTTATCTGATCCCGTTATTTTCAATGTCCCCCTTTATATAAAACAAAAAAGATGCTTGTCTTTTCTTGTACCTCGCTTGACTAGATCTGACCCAATATTCTACACGCTATATGTAAATATTTGTTGTCGAAATTAAATAATTGGTACAGTTTGTGGGACACGTTTAAACGAGGCTGTACGACGTTTGTGATAGATAACATAAGCAACCATAGCAATAACTAATGAAAGAAAGAGACAAGCAGCAGCTATAGCAAATGGAATCCAAGATATAACAAGATATTTATTTGATGGATAGTCTTTTGCATCAGGATGAAGACGTTTCATAGCAGGTGCTGAAAAATCATTTTCATTATAGTCTGGCTGATTTACGTTCGATGATGGTGGTCGATTGTCTTCTTCATTAATATTATCATCATTATCATAAAATACATCTTTTGTTGTTGTTGTTGTTGTTATTTGTTCGTCAGGAAGATTTCCATGAGGATAGAATGGTGAATCACCCTCATTATCGAAATCAACACCTGCTGGTGTCGGTTGAATAGGTCTTTGAATTGGTTGTGTTGGTTGTTCGTCTTGATCTTCTTTTTGTTTTCGAGTAAAATATTCCGATACAATTGGACATGATGAAAATAAACAACGATCATTATTTGTCGATTGACATTTATTCAATTGTGAACCATCACCAACCATATTATTTAAAAATACTAAGACACAATCACATTCAGGATTTTCATCAGGTACATAAGCAGTCAAGCCAAGCATTCGTCGACGATTGATATAATCAGCGAGTGCACAACTTGTTTTACCTTGTAAAGTCGAAAATTGAACGTAACGTACGTCTAATTGTTTGAGAGATTTAAGAGAATTTAAATTATCAATATCAAGAATCTTTAAATATGATCCAAGGATGAGTGTATGAATTTGTTTAACATGATTGAAAGCTCCTTCAGTAATACGTTCGGCATCGATTGATAATGATCTTAAATTGACGAGATTTTCTAGACCATTGAGAATTTTCGGTGTAATTAAAACATCTGGCTGAATAATATTTAAGCCAGTTAATTGCGTATAATCTCGAAATGAATACGCATCTAATGTTCGCATTTTATGTGCTTCAATTGTATAGGATTTAACTGGAAATGGTGGAAATTCATCACTGTTAACCGTGTCAATCATTCGTGTAATCTTCAGCGATTGTATGTGACCTTGAAAGTTCTTTAATAAACTTGGTTCATGTGTGACAATTGCACCTTCGATGTTTAAATGTGCAATGTCAGCATTATTAAATATCGATTCGAATGATGATGTTAACGAATCAGCATAGATTGAAAGTTCATTTAATTTAAGATTATCGAAAACATTCGAATCGAATACAATTGATTTAGCACGAACAGGATGTAATTCAATCGTTATACGTTTACTTGCCGATGATATACCTTGAAACAACGATGAAAATGACGCTGTTTTAGCATGTAAAGATCGGAAATTTTGAAAACGAAATGTTATTGTTAATGGACTTCGTGTTTGTTGAAGAAGAAGATCATTTAATAATTGAAATGTATGTGCGTCAAGTACAATGTCATCATCAGATTCAAATTTTAAATCAATCGAATGAAACTTTCGATGTAATGACGTTGAACTATACTTTAATGGTGTATATTTCGACATTGTACAACGTATATCATGCGATTCGTAACATGTACATGACATACCAACGAATACATCGCATGATTGAGTTAATGATAGTAAAAGAAAAATGAATATTAAAAAAAATAGATTCATCTGAAACAAAGAATTCAATAACCTTGGAATAAGTAATTTCTCGGTGATTACAATCGTAGTAGTAAGACTACATCAATCATGTTCATTATGCTAATCGATAGACAGTAAATGACTGCTGTTCATCGAACAATCGCCATTGAAACAAATAATTCTTTCTCTTCTGTACAGTTGTTGTGTCATCATCGAGAGTGTTGATGGGCAACATAAAAATGGATTTATTTTCTTTCTGTTTTTTTTTTCTCTCTCTCTCTCCCTCCTCTTGTTCTCTGTCTCTCTCTTTTTCGATTCTTTTGTTTCGTTTTTTTTTATTTTATTTTATAACAAAGCATCTCAATTTCATCCGATTGTTTTACAGTTCTCTATATAGGCTACCAATTTTCAAAAATCAAATGATTATGATGTGTCCTGAATATATCGAGATACATATCTAAACGTCTAATCGAGTGAATGCCATGTGAGCTTCGTTTTTTCTTCTACTCTTTATCTACCAGAATAGGTCAAGGTCAAGGTGAGTAGAACTTAATTTGAAGACTGTTCATATGTTGTTTGAGATTCTCGATTATGTTATTTATCTATCAAGGCTAGAAAAACTGATTATCTCCGTCGGTCGTTCGGTTGTTGACTATTGTTTTCAAATAATTATAAACTAATAAGACAAATATCAACTAACAAGAAAGAAAGAATCAAGTCGATTTAGTTGATTAAACGAGACCGATACATAGGAAGTGAGAGCAGAAAAGAAAACGAGCGGGAATAAAAATGAAAGTTGTTAAAATATAAATATAATCATGTTCAATCATCTGTATGTGTCATTTTACGCGTTTTTTTTCTCTGTTACTCAAAGGGTTTCCGTTGCCTATATCGTACGACAATTGTGATGATGCAACATTCAATTGTATACATCTGTTCGGAACTCAATTGTGGTTACTTTATTTTGATACGTAATTCGAAGAAGAAAAGAGAGAGAAAGAGGAAAAAAAACGAAAGAATGTTTGTTGTTGAAATTTATCTCTACTATATAATTAGAACGGAACAAAGAGGATAGGATCGGAAATAAGATCGAATTGAAGATTTTCGGCAAGATCAAACGGAAATTATCAATTATTTTGTCTTTCGAACGTGCTTGTCGTCTTCTTTCTATTAACAATTTATGACGAAGATGATATAGGGGAACGATAAAAAAAAAAAGAAAGAAGAACAAGAAAAGAGATCTGACTATGAGAAACATGTTCTTGAATAAATGACAAAAGTTGAAGGAAATTTTTTCTCTTTCCTTAATCGGACAGATGTTTATGTCAAGGCAGAAGCAACAGTTTCTCGTCAATACGAAGTGTGTTTAACCTTCAACAATCACTCGACTTACCTGCATATTGCTAAATGATGACTTGTTTCTGTCTATTTAACACAGCATGATATCAATAGCGATGATAATAATAATAATAATAATACTGATGAATAACCGTCGTATGACTAACAAAAGGTTGGTAAATAATCAAGATGCGTGCATATCTTTTTCTTTCTTCTATTCAACCTACGCATGTCCTATTAATAATCTTGGCGGCTATCTCAATGACTTTGCCAATGAGTCCTTTTTGTCAAAGTAATAGGACCACGAAGGAACAGACAACAAACTCTTACATATTTAGCATGGCTACAAGCAATAATTGTATATAACTATATATGAAGGAGGAAAAAAAAGAAAAGAAAAAAAGAACGCAAAAAGAAGAAAAAGAAGAAAAAGAAGAAGAGAAAAGAAAAGCGAGTAATGAAGGACGACAACGGACGAGAATTTCCTCGCTCCCTATGCGTCAATGTGCATGGATGTCTGAACTAGCAGCAAGTTTTTGTAGCAAACACCACATCGTGTGTTCGCGTGTGGTTGATGACCTTCGCGTCTTATTCCGTTTGGAGGAATCGAGGACAAGAAAAGAAAGAGCTCAGTCATCATACATAAAGACGATGAAATGGAGACGCCGCGACGGCTGTTGCAAGGAAGGAATGAGAATGAGTGAATGGTAAGTCCGACTATGTCGTTCAAGGTTCTCTGTTCATGCACATGCGTCTGCCAGGAAGCCAATGATTCAAGGTTATTGAATAATTTTTTCTCCTACACCGTTACTGACGTTGCTATTATCATTATTCATCACACCTGTATCAATGTGTGTTATTGATAAGCCGAAACTCAAGACACCAAAACGATTCATCGTCAATCAATCAATCATTCTAATAGTATAAGCAACAACAACAAAAAAAGAAAAGAGAAAGAAAAATGAAAGGCATAAATCTATTCACAAGCACATACATGTGTTCTTGACGAAAAGAAAAATTTGTTCATTCGAAGTAAATCAATTTGTATATATAATGAATGAATTCATTGACGAAATATGACAGATTCTTCTCTTTTTTAACATATGCATGCGAGATGTTTGAGTAATCAAAACGATTGAAGAGGATAAGTAAAATGGTTTATGTATACTTAAAGTATAAGACAAAAAAAATAAAAGAAAATAGCCAGAAATTGTATACACATATGCATTTTCAACGAATCTATCTTTTTTCGACATCAATTAATCGTGGAGGGTGAAAAAACAAGGTAAGCCTACTTACGTTGGATGAAAAAGTATATGTCGGTATTTGTGTACATTGCAAAGTATAGATAAATATTATAAAATGTGGTTTTTAGAATGCAGAAAGAGAGTGAGTGAGTGAGAGAGAGAGAGAGAAAAAGCAAATCATTCTTGTCGTATTTTTATATCAAGGAATATTAATAGATTTCATGTTCGTTTTTACAAATCACGAAAGACAATCGAGTACTCTATAAATAATAAATAAATTTCCATATTCTATTCTCGATCTAATGATAAATTAAAAACAACAAAAGAAAAAAATATAACTACACCTATTCATTCAACTTCTATTCTTCAGTGACTAGGAGAATACTCAAGTGTATAAAGACAAAAAAAACGCATACTGAAACTCTTGTAAATGCGTATATTGAACAACGATCTCACACGAGTATGATGTAAACAAGATGATGAAAGAGAAAAAAAAGTGAAAAGAGCTCAAATCGTTTTATTTTTATTGCACTATCGATAGATTTTTACTAAGAGCAATAATACTTCATATTTCGACTTCTATTGACATGTGAACGGAAATGAGTCAACATTGAACGATACTTCAATAATCATCGTTCACTTAACAAATTTGCTATTACTCGATTGCTTCACTGTTAGTAGGACTAGCTGTGCCTTTTTCCGTCTTCCTATGTTTGTATGTGTTAGAAAATAATCTATCGAAGACGTAATCAAACTGATTAACTTTTCTGTTTTGCCTCATACTGATTTCTCTGCTTTGAAAAAAAAGAAGAAGAAGAAGAAAAGATAATCACATACATACATACACACATATATATCAATGTGCTGATAGATAGTCAATGATGAACAAACGAGAAACATGTCTTGAAGATTCGACTAATGCATTGTATTTTGGGATATTTAACTGTCGATGAATGCTATCATCAAAATACGATTAGATTGTTCGAATCGTCGAAGCACGTAGCAAACATCAAACGATAGCTTAATAATATTTAGTAATCCAAAGCAGAGAAAAAAAAACAAGAGAATATTAATTAGTTAATCTTACATAATTAGTCCAGTTTGGTAATAAATCGAGCTGACATTGACACACACATACACACCCATATATATATTTATGAAGAAGAATATTGACCATTGAATTGATGTAAACAAATGTTCATGTCGTTGTTTTTTCTACTGAAAGTATTTCGACCTTCTTGGCTCAGTTCAATAGTGGCTAAATAAACAAAACATCATGTTCATTCGTAGCTATATACGTATATTTATCTAACTAAAAGAAATATGACTTCTTTATTCATGCTTCATTTAATTATGTTCAGCTTCGAATCTTCCTATGATATTTGTCCGAATAAAAGAGAGAAAAAGAAAACGATCGCTGAACAATCCGCCTCCTAATTGTTATTTTGATTAAGTAGGACGATAGATGAACGCGTATCGTTTTCGGATATAGTTATCATTCTAAATATACATCTAAAGATGCGTGTAGGAGGGTTAGATCATCGATCTTAGATAGTGAGGATTGATGACAGATATGTTTGCATCATGAATTTATTTTGAGAATGCAAGAAAAAAAACCCAACTAATGCTCGAAGCAAATATTATTTGGATTAGTATTTTTTTTTCGCTGTTTATGTTTTGATATCGAGTATCCAGATTTTCATTCGATTGAAAATCGAAACTCAAAATACGAATTATTTTCGAGGTCGACGATGACTAGACAGTCTATGATTAGAGTTGTGTTTGGATACAATCGAAAAGATTGATGAATTAGTTGAACTTATGAATAAGACGACAACAACAACAAAAAAAGAATGACAAGTACATTATGTTTTCGATTGAATTTTGACAGGATATTATAATTGTTATACGACACTTTCGATATTCGATATCATCAATGAATCCTTTACAAAACGAAACAACATATTTGTTATTAGGAAAACAAAGGCTTCATTCCAATGTCAATGAAGTATTATTGTTATTATTATTATTTCTTATCGAGATAACATTCATCGATAGAAATTTTTGGAATTTTCTCTTCACCCGACAGTCATTAACACTAAATGACAGTCGACTCGTTTTGCTATCAACTAACAGATCAATTGTTATGTTTATGTTTTCTCGATGTATGACGTCGAGCATCTGAATAAATATATCTGATGGAGAGATTTATCGACGTTTTTTTTTGTCTTACGCACATAATACATTTAGTCAAATCTAAACTTGTGTACTGCTAACTTCATTCAACGGTTATGACGTAAATTCAAGCACTTATTTTCATTTTTGACATTATCTATGGTCTTTTTTTTATCAATTGTGTAGTTTGTGTCTTTTGTATTATCGCATTGCGAACAGGTAAATCATAGTAACACTATTAACGTTAAGTATAGCTATCATCAACATCATTTTTCTTTTCTGATGCATAAATAACGATAACGACAACTAGTTTCTGATGATGTGCCTCATAAAAAACGAAGGACAAAGCCTTGTTTCTATTCTATAGACATTTCTTTCTTTCAACGATAATTTACTCGTCAAGATCATCAGACACACTACGATCGTTATCAATTCCGAACAAGTCAACGTAATGTGATCAATTGATTTCTTTTTCTATTCCGATTAGGTAAGACGATAAATTGATACTTCGAAAGTAATCGATCTTGTTCGATATATATCTAGATATGCTTGCAGAAAAAGAACATTATTCTATTGATTGGTCGATTGATTTACTCGATTCACTTTGGTTTCATATTGGAAGTCATTTGACTCTCAATGATATTCATCGTTTAAGTCGAACATGTTCGCATTTATATAAGATTTTTACCAGCAACGATTTTTGGTCGTTTTTAATTCGTCAACAATTCGGTCAACAGATTTGGTATCGATTAATAAAAAATTCGCCTCTATCAACTGAACATAGTACGAAATTTATCTATTTCGAATTAATCAAACGTAAACGAATATCGTTTTCTGATTTGAATCTACTTACATTGGATACAAATCGAAATTATGTCACTACGGCTGATCCATCAAGTTTAAATGGTTATGTACTTCATTTAAAAGATTCGATCGAACTTTGTTATTCATTTCGAATTGAAACAATTTTTCAAAATATTCTTCCCGGGAAATACGATGTTATCTATCGAATGAAATTGGATCTTCCCTATATGTTCGGCATAACTGAATTCTTTGCTGTTGTCGAACAAAATCAATCTAGTCAAATCGCATATTTACGCTGGACGCAAGATGATTTTCTTTCGATGTATCAATGGTTTCATTGTGAATTTACAAATACAAATCTTTGGTTCTATCAAACAATTGGTATTGTCGAAGTTGCTGGCAATCAACCGTGTAATATTCGCGTTTCTATGATTAATCAAGATATTTTACATGCGAAACAAGGAGTGTATCTAGATTATGTTGAATTAAAACTTCGAATTGAATGAGTCAATGAGAGAGGAAATTTTTTGTGATAGTTTTAATTCAGTGATCCAATGTTTTGCTGTCTGCATTGTTTTTTTTTCTTTTATTTTTGAATATATTGAAAGTTAAACAAAATAACTGAATGCTATTGTTTTATTCGAGCACAAAGAAAACAACAACACGATTCGAGAATGAAGAAATCATGTTTTGTTCTTTCTCTTAGAACACATGAAATAATAATAATAATAATAATAATAAACAAAGCAATAGAACAACATAAACTTCTCGATTTACTTCTCTCGTTTTTTTTTTCTATATGTACAATAGATAGAATGAAAACAAACACATCATATTGTTCAAAACATTTGCTGCTGCTGTTGTTGAGGATGTTGTTGTTGCTGTTGCGGCTGTTGATATTGTGGAAAATAAGCAAATAGATTTGGTGGCATCATCATTTGAGGTATCGGAGGTAAAACCGATGGAATTGTACCTAGAGCTGGCGGTGGTTGACTAAAACCACTTGTTACCATACCACTTGATGCTGCTTGAGGAATAACACTAGCTGCAGCTGCTGCTGCTGCGGCTGCTGCTGCCGCTGCCGCCGCTGTTGATGGTGGAATACTAAAGCCCGATGTTGGCATTGGTGGCGGCGGTTGACTAAATCCTGATGAAACCATAGGCGTTGCCGTTGATATCGGCGTGCTACTAATCGACATTGCATTGGCTGCTGTCGATGAACTCGATCGAGTGTTTGTTGACGAACGTGCTTGTGTTGTTGATGTTGATGATGCCGATGGCGGTACCATCGTAGTGTCATTGAAGTGTATTTTAAACCAATTTAATGTATCATTTAATGTTGAGAACATTTTCGAACGAAAACGTATGCCATTGGGTGTCACAGTGAAATATTCGTGAATCGGCTTTCGACCTGGCATGTAGGACAAGAGAAATTTCGCTGGATACTCTCGTGATATCGTCATATAATAACGAATTCGTGTTGGATTACGTCGTTTATCATCCATGAGAAGATTGTTTAAGATTCGTTGTGCATCAGCTGATAATGGTGGGAGGCCTGTTGTTGATGTTGTTATCGATGTTGCTGCAGCAGTTTGTGCTGGTGTTGCCGAACCGGACGGTGTTGCTGATGGTAATGGTTGTGCTAGATTTCGATAGTATTTATGTGAGATTATATCCGACACTGTATTCGCCATTGGTTTGATGTATCTCGCGAGAATTTCATCTAGATCTTCGAATTCTTCGGTTTCTTGCGTTCGTTGATCGATAATCAGCAGTTTTTTGCCGAGAGAAAATTGATTTGATTTCATTTTTTCTAAAACATCGATATTATGCAGAACGCCATCGACTAATTTCCATGTTATTGTTAAATGATCCGATGCTTTCGAACTTGGCCGAACAATAGCATCGCCAAGATCTTTACTCGCAAGTAATTGTTCACATTCGGTATAATTTATATTCATAAACGATGGATGTGCAATAACACGTTTGACATAATTACGTTCTTTAGCTGCTTGTTTAAGTTCTTTTTCTTTTTCATATTCATTGAGATCATCGGTTTCAAGTGTTTGATCATAATACGTGTCTTTCTTCGGTCGCCATCGTTCTTTATCATCACGTAAATCACTTGATTTCGATGTTAAATCAACACTAAATCGATCGACATTGATTCGAATAATTCGAGCATAGATTGTCTGCTGTAATTTCACTCGTTCCAATGGATTTGTCACTCGACTATCGGATAGATCGGCAAGTTTAATAAAACCTGTGCAACCATTATCCAATCGAACTCGAACACCGATCGGTGCGCCTTTACATTTGCCTAAATCGATATGATTCCACGCTTCTTTCGGATTATTAAATCGTTCGGTTAAACAAAGTCGGCATGTTAAAATGCCCGTTGTTTTATCTTCTTCAGGTATCGAATCTCGTTGAATTTCTTCGCTGGTTGGTGGTTTTCGAACGAAATCAAAAACTTGACATTGAACTAATTTACCTCGATAGAATGTCTCCGGTGTTTCTTTCGTCACAAAATGAAATAGATCGACAAGACTCGGCGGTTGATAACGTTCTCGTGTATCTTTATATCGATGTGTTAATTCAGCACGAATATCATATAAAGTAATCGATTGATCGCCGTACATCGTATTTTTCAATTCAACAGCAAATGCATCTAAATCTAAATCTTTCAATCGTTCGGAATTGAGAAAGATATCTTCGAGTGCAGCACTCGGCTCCATTTCCGATGATTCTTCGATGTCCAACGCATCGACAGCCATCTTTCTCGCCCAATCGTAGGCTTCCGGATGAATACGTGTACTATCTAAGATTTCAATGTAGGATTCGCTATTTTTCATCGCTTCCGTATTGATCTTAATGAAACCAGCACAATTTGTAAACACACATTTGCCCATATTGTAATGTACAACGAGATGTGTTCGATTTTCTAATTGTAGATTACGTTGTTTGAAATATTTGATCATATGTGTTGCTTTTCGTGGTCCAAGACCGCACACAAATTGAAGAACATTGGCCGTATGCGGATAGGCAATGCATCGATTGAGATCGACGGCAACTTCGTTCGTACAGGTGATGAAAATTTTCTCGATTGCCAAAAGAAATTGTTCACGATCGATGAGATCTTGTAATGGATGATATTTAATCAAGAGAATTTCTTTATCATAATTGAACAATTGAGCAAATTCGAGTAGAGGATCTTGTAAACGTCGACCTTGTGAAATAGCTTGACGAAGACTCGGTGGATAATCACGAAAATCACCTTCGCCTTTACGTGATTGTGCGTAGATCTTCGAAAATTCGGGATCAACGAGAAGAACTTTAATTGGTTCGGAGAGATTTTGAAATTCTTCTTCTTCATGTTGAATTTGATTTAACATGTCTTCTAAACGTGTTCGAAGATAGAACGCATCTCGACTTTCAACACCTATGCAAACAACATTGGGCACACGTTGAATAATAAATGTTCGAAGTGTTTCGAAATCTTTGTCTTTTTTTATTCGATTATCTGCTGAATAATTGTCTCTTAACATTAAATTTGGTAGACGTAAGAAATCCATGACTTGTCCTTCGGCACTCAATATAACAGCAAACGAAACATCATCTTGATCTTGAGCATAGACAATCGAAAGGACTCGAACACCGGTGTCCGATGTACTTGTTATATTTTCGTCATTCGACAGACGATAAGGTGCAATCTTAATCCAATCGTACAATTTCGTTGTACATTGTTTAATCACATATTGTCGAGCTTCATCGAGAAGAATTTCTTCGATTTCACGTTGAAATTTCGGAAATGAGAACTTCGTTAACATTAAATCGATGCATGTATGTCGAATTTTGTTCCATTCGAGAACATTATCCGAGTATTCATCGCGTGTATACGATCGTTTCATGTCATCGACGTAGGTCGAGTGATTCGTTTTCGAATCGATCGTATATTCCATTGTCATCAAACCGTCTTTGACCGCTTGATACAAATGCAGAAATTGATCGTTGACAAACGTGGTGATCGGTTTTTCGTGCAGATATTTGATTGGATAACACGGATGATCTTCGCCGATCGATTGAATGCCGAGACGAGTCGGTTTGGCATTGATCATGCAACGAGAATGATAATCTCGACGAACGACATAACGAACCATTGGATCGAGAGATAATTGTTTGGCATGCATGAATACAGCTGCTTGAAGGACGGTTTGAGTATCAGAAAATTGTTTGCAGATGAATTCTTCGCAGGTGGCTAACGGACCAATGGGATATTGATCGATTTCGTTTTTTTGATAGTTTTCATATAAATTTTCTCCGAATTTTTCCGGTTTCAAACCGAATTTTTTCACAAGACCTTCGAGATGTGCTTGTTTACACGCACTGTAATAATCCGTCTTCGATGTTGCTTTCGATTTGATATTTAATTGTTGACGTAATTTATCGAGAAGAATTTCTTCGTCAAGTTCATCTTCATCATCAATCATTGGCATAGGTTGTTCGTCATTATCATCTTGCTCAGCATTGTCATTTGATTTCATCTTTCGTTTATCCCGTTCTTCTCGATATTCAACTAGTTTTTCTCTCACACGCATGTCAGGAATATCATCATGATAATACAAATGAAATTGTTCACGTAAATCAGCGATTTCATCTAATGTTTGAGTACGCAGCAATCGTTCCCTATCAATATCACAATCAGTCAACAATCGTCTTGTTAAAGCCTCTTCATTGGTTTCACTCAATTGTTCGTATTGATAATTACGGTATTTATCCATGCGTTCGAATAACGAAAGAAGTTTGTCTTTTTCGGATTTAAATGTCATCCATTTCTCATCCCATTGCCAAATCTTCCAAAGATCGTTGATTTTCAGATCAGGTTCGATGTGTTCTTTACGATAGAAAGCAATGAGAGGCACCTCACAAGCGTCATTTCGCATGTAGTTAAGAGCATTCTTGATTTTTTTCTTCGCTTCCGGTCGTTTCACGTTTTCATCTTCGACAGATTGATGAGAAATCGTTCGTTTGGCAAATGCGTTGTTGTAGATCCATTCGGCTTCTTCTTCGAGTTCTTCTTCTTTAGCTTCGGTCACCGGTATTCGTCGCAATTGAAATCGTTCAGGTTTATCAATTCGACGAATGTTAACATCGGTGTCTGTTAAATAACCACGTTGTAATTCTTCAGGTTCGAATAATTCTTCGACTTTTTGTTTTGCTTGTTGACCTTTCTTACGGCGTTTTCGTACGTTTTCAATTAGATTTCCGTCTTCATCATATTCCGGTTCGATGTCTTCTTCGTCTTCTTCTAAATCGTCTTCGGCATCGATTTCATCGTCGTCATCGATGTCTTCATCGGGTGCATCGTTGAATTCATTCATATCGATATCATCGAAATTGAAATCATTGCCAAATATAGCTCGAGCTTCGTCCATATTTCTACGAAAAAAGACTTTCATTTCAACAAAATTATCTCTTTTTTCCATACGGAGCATTCTGAGTTTTTCGATGTGCTGGTCGAGATATTGGCCGATCTTCATCGTCGACGATAAAATCATCTAAAGAGAACGATTTTTAAGCTTCAAGAGAAAGAATTCGTTGATTTTCTACCGTAATCTTCCTCTTCAGCGTCTTGCATTCGGCCGTCGTCATCGTCGTGATGTGTCACACTTTGGTCGTCTTGATCATCGCGTCGACCGTGTCTCGACGAGAGATGTTCGTTTTGTGATGCCACATTCTCCTCTTCATCGGTGTCTTCACTTTCGATTTGAACACGTTTTGGCTGAATGAAATCGAGAATAGAGAACAATCGTAAAAACTAAACATTCGCTCACTTTGCCACTTTTATTTGCGTTATCCGTGATTAATTCTAGATCTTCATCATCGATTTCGTCGTCTTCATCCGATTCGCCTGAATCCGATTGTTCATTAGCATTATCATCTTCTTCATCGTCCGGTCCAGCGATGAAACCAGCTAATTCTTGAGCAGCTTTTTCTTCGTCTTCGTCTTCTTCTTCGTCGTCATCATCGTCATCCATCACTTTAAAAAAACACGCAAAAACCTATCGAAACAATTCGCTTGGAATCTCTACTCGGTCGGTTTGCTTTCAGTTTTTTCAATGCTGCTCGTTGTTTTTGTTCGGTATCACTTTCTTCAGCCGAATCGACTTCTGCTTCAGCATCGACAAAATCATTTCGTGGTCGTTTTTTTGGCATACTTGCTTTCTTCGTCTTTATATACAAAAATCTACAAGCAAAACAAACGATTTTCAAACGCTCAGCATCGACTTACTTCAAGTTTGGGAAATAAAAAATGAAAGCTAGATTTTCTAAATGACGATTATTTATTTTTTCTTCTTCTCTTCTCTTTCGATGAATGGATTCGTTCTGATTGGTTGATGAATAGAGGTCACTCGCATACGATTCAGTTCTCATCAATTTATTTCAAAAAAACAAGAAAATATTCTATTTTACAGAAGAAAAAGAGACACTAGTTAATCATTCGCACGTTTTCGTTTCGTAATTGTTGTTGTTATAATCGGTCGTTTTCGATGATCGATAAAATCGACAGACAAATTAATTTGATCGTCATTATCGGAAGAGTCCATGCGTCTGATTTCATCACGTTGACTGCCAAATCGTTGTAAAATACGTAGTAAACGATTGAAATCATATTGTTTGTACAGATTTTCATTGATCTCTCGCATTTGTTTGAGCATTTTCTCTTTCGATCGTCTTCGAAACAAAAGAATCAAATCAAAATTTAACACGTATATTCATCTCAAATCTTACGGCATTAATTCGACTAATTGTTGAATTGTCTCTTCGGAGATCAGATTCGAATAGTTCGATGTATGAAAGATATTTCGTAGTTCAGTTTTTAACTCATTTAAACATTGTTCATTGATATGTTCGAAAGATTTCTGTTTCGAAATATCGACACGAATGATAAGTTCAATTTGTATTTGATTTCGATTCGATGATCGTTGTTGAGAATTCGATGTTGTTGTTAATTGAACAGCATTGACACCGGGACGAAGATACGCAATCGTCGAAGTTTGTTCGAGAAATTCTTGTTTTAAATAACCCTCGATGATCAATCGAGATATTAGCCGTTCGATATCTGAATAAAAAACAAAAAAGAGTTTGTACGAATGAAAATAACTGAATGATCTACCGAGTCGAGTTAAGTGATGACACGAGTTAAATGCTTGTAAACGATGATGTCCAGCGTCACGAATGGTTTTGTTATCAGTACCGTGAAGAATATCGATTAGATAGGGTAAAGTGAGATTGATTTGATTGATATCGGAGACAAGTTTGAGAATTTCAATTGACATTCGAGTGCAATCGATGGATGAAGTTTCGAAATTTTGTCGGCAATTATCACATTCAGTCGAAAGAATTCGTTTGCATTCCGATGAAGGAAAAATTTCACCGAAATATTCTAAAAGTCTAAACCGAAACGAATCAATATTTTAGTACAAAAAAACGAACTGTGTTCGACGACAAATGACATTGTTTAGACAATAATCATAGACACGATTGATATTATTGATTCGAATCTGTTTGCTTTGAAAAGGTGATCTGGATTCATCATCATCTCAAAAGAAAAAACTTTAACAAATCGAAATGAATTTATATTCTTTACTTAAAATAAGTCGTTTCATTTTTAAATAATCATCATAACAGAAAAACAAATGACAATTCGCTATTTGACCATCACGACCGGCTCGGCCTGATTCTTGATAATAACCCTAAGAAATGTTCAAAACAAAAAACGATCACATCAAGATAATCCGAAAATATTTCTAAAGACTTCAATCGATTGTGGGATCGAAAAATGTATGACAAATCGGACATTGTTCTTATCAATTCCCATTCCAAATGCTACTGTTGCACAAATAACCTCAAAAACATCGGTTTTTGCCAAAATCTAAATCAAAATTTTCTTTTTCTACTTGACATTCGTCATTAATCCATCGCATGTGTATCGTTTGTCGTAATGAATCATTGAGACCAGCGTGATATGAAAGTGCATGGATATTATTTGCTAGTAAATATTGAGCTACAATTGAAATGAGTTACGTACGTCTATTCCGAATGGAGAATGTTTTCTTTTTCTGTTACCAGTTCGATCGCATTCAGCTCGAGAAAAACAATAGATGATGCCTGATTGTTGTTCATAATTGGTTTTAATTAGATTTGTTATTTGATTTAACGTTGAATCCGTATTTTCTTTGAGAAGACATTCATAGATAAGATTCGAACGATTGAATGATTGAGTAAATAATTTATAATTCGTGTTTATATGCAATTGTTCGAGAATATCTTGTTGAACACGTGTTGTTGCTGTTGCTGTTAGTAGAGTTATGTTAACATTCGGATAGTTTAAACGTAATTGACCTGAATATAGAAAGCAGATAAATGAGTTGATTGAAATATTGAATTTTACCGAGTTGAGAATAGTCACGACGAAAATCATGACCTACGAAAGAAATCGAATTCAAAAAGATTGCCGAATACAACTTTTACCCCATTCAGAAACACAATGACATTCATCGATAATAAATCGTGCTAAAAGTTTACGATTGTACAAATCTCGAAAGATATTATTTAATTGATCCTATGAAAATTTTTACAAAGAAAATCAATTAAATTTAATAGTTCTTTTACACTCATCATAATCTTTTCCGGTGTAATGAAAACGATCTTATACGTCGGCGTATCTTTATATAAATTTCGATAGATTTCATCCGATTCTTCGGTCGATATGTTGCCTGTTAGTGCAACCGAAGGAATATTCAAAAGATTCAATCGTTGTTTTTGATCGAATATAAGTGAACGTAATGGCGCAATGACGAATGTTACACCCGTATCGATAATAGCCGGCAATTGATAGCATAGAGATTTACCACCGCCTATGAGATGTTTTGAAGAAGTTTTGTTTTTTTTTATGTAGGAAGAAATTGAACCTGTTGGCATGAGAATGAAACAATCGTGATGTTGAAGAGCGGCTTGAATAGCTTCGAATTGATTTTGTCGAAACTAGAATGGAAACTGTCGATGAAAATGAAAATGTACGAGGCAAATTTCAACTTCAGAAAGTTGGAAAACTTGATGGAAAACTGTACGAATTCGCTGTTCGAGAAAATTGTCCGTCTCTTCTTTGATTTGTGCGTCGGACTTAGGAGAATTCGATTTACATTGAAAACAACCGAACTGATTCGTATTGAGAACGAAACATTGATAGCAAATCAAATGTCCACATGCTAATTCGCCAATCGGTCTATGGCAAGTCATTTGATAGTTATGCTTGCAAAGTGGACATGACAACGAAGCTGCTATCGGATTAAAGATTTTCGTTGTCGTTGTTACGGTTGTTGTTACCGTTGAAAGAACTGAATCTGTTGATTGACTATTCATGTTTTTATATGTCGTTCTCGTTCGGTTGAATCGATAGAACTAACGACTAGACATTTAAGTCGAACCGTTATATATATATATATGCATATGTACGTATGTGTTCTTTTGCTCTGTTATTCTCGAATTAAGTTTGTTCAATAAAAAAAGAGTTTTTTTTTCTTTTTTGCTAGCTGAGCAATTTTGGCCGGACCAAGAAAAATAATAATGATAATAAATATAGCAGAAGAACAAGAAGAAGAAGAAAAATCAATACAAACACTCAAGCGATAACAAAAAATGATGAGAAAAAGAAGAAGAAGAAGAAACACACACAAATATGTATGAAAAAAAGAAAGTGCTTATTGCAAAGAAACGAAATAAAAAGAAGAAAACTAATTAAAATCTTCGGTATATATATATATATTCGGTGATCGGAATGTTTTGCTTTTATGAAACAAAAACTGACGATTAGTTATAAATTGTTTTTTGCCTGTATGTAATTTTGCTTGTTTTGTTCAATATGAGATCATTGGTATATACATAGACATATGTAGAATGAAGTGTTCACTGTCAACTACACATTTGATTTTGAAAAAGAAAGAAAAGTATTGCCACGAAACAGAAAAATAAATTACAAAGAAAAACAAAGACAGAGGAAAAATTCGCTTATCGACGTGCGACTGGCGTTGGCACGTTGTTATTCTGCGTTAAAAATGGAAAATTTCTTGACGTTGGTCGAGCTCGTTGGCTGCTCATTGTTGTTGAATTAGCTACGACGTTTGAAGAGCCGTCTCGGCGCTCATTTTGCGCATTCGCGGGTTTTGTTGTCTCATCTGTTTGTTGTACTACAAAAAACAAAATCAATTCGATCAAATTCTGTTCTGTTTTTATTCAAAAAAAAAGTCGATTAATATCTCTTTGTCCCGTCTATGCGAGCATGAGTTTAGTTAGTCAGTTTATGCCTTTTCTCCTTCCCACCTTTAGATCCATGAGCGTATACCGCCGAACTGAAAACGTGATTTTTTTGTGTTTTTTTTTGTCAAATAAAACTCAAAATGATCGAATTTGAATAGTTAGTTACCTAAAGTTTTCGTTGCTAATGGCGTAAATGATTTGGCGAGAAATTCTTCGTAGGTTGTTTCTTTTTTGTGTGTTCGAATGATTGAATTGATTATACGATAACGTTCTTCGTAACTGAAAAAGCGAAAAAATCGAACGAATTGACAGAATTTTAGGTTTCGATTATTTACAATTCACAATGATTGTTGAGCGTTGTTCGACGTGCTCGACTCGCATTTATTGCGGTTGCACGTACTAATTCAGGAAGAATCAGTTTATCAACAATCGCACCGTCAAATAACGGGCCGAAATTGGTTGTCTAAACAAAACAAAAAAGCCGAATTTTCCATCATTTTTCTTCGTTGAATTGCTCGTACTTGACTGGTTTTATCGATTTTAATTCGATACAATCCATTGGGCAACGGATGTATAACAATAAGAACGTCGCCAAACGCGCTTGCAATTATCGATCGATCGTATTCATGATAGTGTTCGGTCCAAATGATTTGAACTTCATCATTACCAATATGTCGAGTCTTTTTTCTTAAACGATCGTCGTCACTCGAACCATCAATCATCGTTGCCACATGAAACATGATTTCAACGAGCGCATTCGCGTAATAAATCGAATATGTATGCGGTTGAGGATGAAGACCGCCGCGAAAACCCGAATGTTTTGATAGTTCAACTTGCCAACCGAGTTGAGTCAGAAATTCTTCGTAATTCGAACTTCCATGAGTGTTACTGAATATGCTACTTTTATCTTCTTGCCCATGGCCGATATAAATCACCGCTAGAACAAAGAAAAATAAATAGACTATCGAACGGATTGGTTCTTCAATTTTACCGATTTTATGTGTTTCACGACAGTTGAGTTTATCGAGATTTTTAAGTTCACGTAAAAGTTGTTCACTATTAGTTTTCGATGTGTTTAGTAGATCGATATTCTGACGATTTTCGAACATTGTCAAACCGAGTTGAGTTAAATGGGATCGACAAAGAGCAAATCGATCGAAACGAGCCGATGGATTGCCATTGTCAATTGATCGTTCGTATTTTTCCGATGTCGAACAATCTAAATACGATCACGAATTATGACGAAGAAGAAAAAAGAAAAGAAACTATTTCACCATAAGTTTTCTCTGCTTGCTCTTGTTCGTCAATCATTTGCATGATTGCTTTTTCATCGTGCGTTGAAATCAACGTCGGTGTTGGTGAAACATCTGTCAATGTTCGATCGCTATAGAAAGCTAGTTCAGGATTATGAGAAGTTATATATTGAAGAAGCTACACGAGAGAGAGAGAGAGAGAAAGAAAAATACACGTATTTTGATGCCAAAGAAATAAAATCAATACTTTATCTAAAATATCGACATATGCTGGTTGATTTTGAAATGTTGGCGGTTGATCAGAACTGAAAGTTTCTAACACAGTTATTCCTCGAGTTGTTGGTTCAATTGCATAGGTCGATTCACTAGGTATTATTAATTCTACAAACAAACAAATAAAGGAATTGCTTTTTTTTTGTTTTGTCAATAAACAAACCAATTGAATTATTAAATGTTCGTGTAATTGTTTTCGAATTCGCATTGATATTAAATGCGTAATTATCCCAACAATATCGTCCACATAGATCACGTATAATCGTTCGAGAGAATGTTGCTCGAGTTTGAAATTGTTGATTATCAGTCGGTTGTTCCTGATGTTTTTCATTGGGTATTTCAATAAAAGATATAAGAAAATCATCATGAATAACAAACAATTGTATATTCGATGAATGAATAATTAATTCATCGGATGAATTCGAACTCTCATCGTTCGTTGTTGTTCCATTTGGTTTCGATAGATTCATCCAATCATGTCCTTCATGAACATTCGTTGTTATCAATGATGATTCATTTTCCGTTAAAGGAAAATGCGAATGTTCATTTAAAAGAAAAAGTATCGCAAATTTACATGATAATTTTATCGATTGACTCAAAGATAATTCGTTATCCTGTATTTTTTGTTCATCATTCAATGAATTCGTCGCACGATAAACATCAATGAGAATGGCAAATGTTCGTTGAATGATCGTTGTCGTTGTTTCAACATTGGTTTCATCACGACAGACAAGATCTTGTTGAAGATAGTTGCGTGGCACATGTAAAATCCATTCCAATAGTGCGAATATCAATGATTTAATGATACGAACATTATTACGCATAAGAGCACCGATATCACGCGGAATATTGGCACGTAATGATGTTATTAAACCATCGATGATTAATGTGTAGAGTTGACCGGATTGATTATCACGATGATTGAGAAATAGAGGAGCATAGGAGGCGAGAAAACGAAGCATATCACCTGCAAATATCGTCGAATCAGCACGCTACAAAGAGAAGAAATTAGAAAATTGATATTTTCAACAAATAAAATGTTGAATTTAAATCTGATTTTTTTTTAAAATCACCATGTTTAGCAGCGAAAATAAAAAGCACACATACATGGGCTTTATTCTCAACAGCATGTGGCTGTTTCGATTGACCCTTGAAAAACATATGACGAGAGTTTGATTTTTTCTTTCACTCGTGTTCAACTGAAGACAGAAGAGTTTCCTTTTCCTACTACTACTACTAACCTGTAAACATTCAACAATAAAGACAATAAATGGTCGAATTGGTGATTCAATTCGTTGATGTTTCAATTCTTCACAAAGAAATATCGCGAGACCACAAAGAGCAATTTCTCTAGAAAAACAAAATCGATCATTTTTCTTTTGCACTTCATTCGAAATCTCGTACCGTGATTCTAGCATAGCATCGTTTTGTGATGCTTTGATTAAATCTCTCATAATCATACGTTTTAATGCTGTACGTTCCATTGTTGTTGGCAGAAATTCTGTGTCTTTATTCGATAGGACATCTAATTGTTCAAAATGATTGGGAAAACAAACGAGACCACTGAGAATAGTTAATGCTTCGACTTTAGGAATCTGATAAAAAAAAGCAAATAAAAAAAAAACTTCAAAAGTGAATTCAATTACATTTTTTCCATCGAGAAGACAAGGTTTTTGACCGATTTCGCAACAGGCCGAGGTGAATAACGGCAAAAGTAAAGTCGACGATGGCCAACATCGATGAAAGAAGTCGACTTTACACGAACTTATAATCACATAGATGATATCCTAAACAATCAATCAATTGATTGTTTATTTCTTTTCTCTTGAACTCAAATCTTTCAAACCTCATCCCCTGATAATAAACCTTGATAGATTGCTAATAAAAACATATCAAGAAAGTCAGCCGGTGGTGTACTATCATGATTGAAAACTCCCATTGAACATAGTAATTTGTAAGCTGATAGTTTGCCTTCACGATGAGTTGCTGGGAGAGTTTGAATTGCCTGAAGAGAAATTTGCATTCAAATAGTTTGTTCAAAGAACACAAACCTCGAATAACCACGGAGCGAAGATGAGCAACGGTGGACCATCGAAATACAAATCTCCATGTTGAGTATCTTTCGATTGAACATGAATCTTTAGGAAAACCAAAAAAAAATCAAGAAATGAACACAATCGATTAGCGAAATTACTCGACAGAGCATTTTCCAGATCTCAAAAAGTGTTTTCATTATTCGATTATGTTGTTCAGGCGAACGAATTTGATTGATATTCCCTAATGAGCCTAACATTCGAAACCATGCGGTATAAGCTGTCTCAGGAGCAAGCCGATATGATTCATAGATTTGTTCTTGCGTGTAAATCGCCGTGTCAGTACTATCGATGGTTGTCGAATCTTGAGGAACTGAAATTTCGAGAGTTAAGTTACAAAAAAAAAAGAGAGATTGATGGAGAGTTTTACATGAATGAAGACTGTCAACAGTTGATTGACTGAAAGGATTATGTTCGCGAGTTAATGGCGGAGAAATGTGTTGATGATGATCGGACGTTGATGCTGATTCGGAGATGGTTGTTGAACGCGAATCAGCCGTGTGTGTACTTGAATCTAATTCGAAAAATGAATGGAAAAAAAACGAGTGAAAATCGTTTTCGTACTTTTAAAATTCGACGTCAATCCATCTGCGAGAATGCTATTCGAGTCCAGTACACTCGTTGAAGTCGTACTATAATCATCGCTAGTCGGCGAATCAAGTCCATGATTCGGCGATGATATATCGCTCATATTCGAATTCGCTAGAAGACCGACAGAAAAAAAAACATGAAAATCATCAGAAAACCAACTCGTTTCTTATTATTACGTGTCTGATGAGTCGTTGTGTTAATAGTTAACGGTTGATGATGATTTTGTTGTGTTGATGTTAATGCTTCTATGGCATTTAATATCGATGAATTCTGATCGAGTGACACATGTTCGACAGTGGCTTGCTGTTCGCCTGTTTGATTACTCGGTATACTCGCCAATAAATGCGGCTAAAACGAAAGGAAATTGATATGAGTTTATTTAAATCTCTCGTTTTCATACTCGATTAAGGATCGATGTTGATGGTATCGATGAATGCGTTAGACTATCGTCGCTGCTTGTTCGTCGTCGTGGAACGCGTGCACGTTCGATAATCGACGCTCGAGTGAGTTGATTTTGTTGTTGTTGTTGTTGTTGCTGCTGAGGTGTTGCTTGTTCAGTTGAATCGGTATCATCGTCTGAACTCAATGTTCGGACACGTTGAGAAGTCGATGTCGTTTGCTCGAGAGAACCGGGTGGAACCGATTGGGCGGTTCGACGAGCTGCACCACGACGAACATTCGAGGCGGGCAATTGTTCGGTTTCGACTTTGTAAACCAAACGACCGAGATCTTTAGTCAATGCTCGCATCGATAACTATCGACGAGAGAAAATCGAAATCGAATTCATACGTAACTTTTGCTATCGGTACTTACATCCCATTGATCGATGACTTCTGGCCACATAGCCTTCGAAGATAACGTATCACTGAGACTATTCCAAAGTTCAACGCTGACATATAACGAAGCTGATTGAAAGAGATAAAGTAATGTCTGAAAAATATCGAATGTTGCCAAGAATATTCTCGAATATGCTTATTTACTTTTATCGTATTTTCGATGTAGAGATGAGTCGTATTGACTGGTGATCGATCTTGTAATGACAATCGAACAATTTTCAACATAACTCTCAAAACCAAATCCCTACAAAACAACGATTTCTCCCTCTCATCATTCAAAGGAAACACTTTACCATGTCGTTCGGTCTGGCGTATGTCTCTGTGGTAATTTCTTATAAAACGTGACCAGACCCGCTAACGATCGTTCTCTTATGGATAGATCAGATTGTCCTGTTTGACTACTTGCTGTTGCCGGTTGTTGTTGTTCGTCATTCATCGAACTTGGTCGTACGAGAAATATGTAAAACGATTGAGTGATGAAGATTTGCAACCAACGATTGAGACCAATGCGAAGATGATTATCATCATCGGCGAGATCATTCGATGTCGAACGTTGTTCAGGTTCGAGCATAAACACTGGTCGTAAATGTTTTTCCTTGAAGCAAAACAATGAATTTATTAGACGAAATAGAACTCAAATCGATCGTACTTTAATCCAATTATTCACCGTACGTAGAATTAGCGATGCTGGCAAACCGTTTTCACCGGACATAAGATAACTCTAGACAAGAATTCGAATTAAAAAAGCTTTTGTTTTTCAAGAACGATCTACTTGTCGAAAGATTTCATGAATAAAATTAATATTTTCTTGCGTTGATAGAAGAACATTTTGACCGATTTCTAACGCATGACTATCCAAAGGTCCGAGCACGCTCGTCAATTGTTGATACGATACGAATTGTTTTGTTGTTGTTGAACTCGTTAGAATCAAATACAGTTCATTCGATGGTGAAAGATAATCGGTTATGCTCGCTGTTGTATTGATCGAGGCCGTCGATTGAGATAGAGTGGCTTGCGAAGGTGGAATGCTTGGTGGAAGACGAGTTCTACGAAAGAAAGAGAGATTGTTTTGTCAAGATTTTTAATTGACTCACAATGTTCGATCGCGAGTTTGTCCTTCGCCGAGATATTGCAACAGCCAAACGACGAAAGCCGTTCGACAGAGACAAGCTTGTCGTCGACGTGGTCGATCACTTTCTGTTTTAAGAGTTTCTGGAATGGCAACTGAAATCGATCGATCGAATAAATTAAACAAACAAAAAATAAAAGCGTGAAAAGATTTTTGCTTTTACTTGGCTGAGAAAAATCGAAGATATTCTGTTCTTGAAAACTCAAAAATAACGTCGGCAGATAGTATCGTTTGAACATATCGAATAGAAATCGAAAGCATTCTTCTTGTTTTTCAATTCGTGTCGACTCCCAACAGACGCGTTTGACCGTATCCGAGATCGTATACAACATGAAAAACAACCAACGATCAACCGGCGGTTCACTATCCGAAGTATTCTTCGGCCAAATCGGAATTATATCCGCCCACCGAAATGTATCTACGAGAGAATCAATCGAAAATTCAACGTCAAAATCAATCGTTCTCTACCAGGTGGCGTTCGAAACACTTCATTGATCGCTGCCGATGGTTGATCATCATTCGAATTCGTCTCTCCATTTGCACGCGTGCCGACTAACGTTTGATTCCAATTTCGAATTAAATTTTTGAACAATGTATGCTCTTCTTCGACGGCATTCGTGCCCAAAATTTGATACCACAAGAGAAAAAGTCGAATGCCTCGTGCAACGCCCTACTCACACAACATACGTCCGAAGAATAAAGAAAACTCGACAATCAGAATAACAAATCCTACTTGTGGACTATTGCAGACAACGAAATATTTCTTGATAACACTACATATACAATGTGCTTGCCATCTTTGATGTACAAGCGTTGGTAATAACGTGAGAATACGCTAGAGACAACGAAAGAAAGAAATCTCAAAGTTATGTTTCTTCTCGAGGGAAATTTGCTTACCTCTAAGAGATTAGTGACGTATTCGAGTTCGATTTGATTTTGCTTTGAAACTAATCGAATAGCGAAAAAAAAAAGAAAGAATCAATCAATATTCGTTTTCGTTTTGTGTTCACATACGTGCTCGAGTGATATTACTCTCGACTTGACTGAAATTTTCGAAGAAAAGATAGAATATATGTTGATATGAACCTTTGAAAAAAGCTTGTAAATCATCGAGAGATAGTTGATCTAAACAACAACAACAACACGATTGAGTCGAAATTCATGTTTATCTATCAATGCAATGCTACCGATTAATTGTTTTAAATGACGTTGACGATCAGATAGATTTTTCGTGACATCAATGATTTTTTCTTTTGTTCGTTGGATTGTATCATCGGCCTTGCTCGGCTTCGTTCGGCCGAACAATTGTGACATTCAAATTTGATTGAAAACAAAATTGTTCACGAAATGAAAAAGATTAATTACATTGAATAAATAGAGAAGAGAAAACGACAAACTAGAAGAGTATTATCTAAATAGAACATGATAAACTAAACATCTTTTCTTTTTCGTTCTTTAAATAATCAGAAAGAGGAAAGGAGAGCAAGCAAAAAAATGATGATGATGATGATGATTTGAAATATTTTTCTATTGGTTAGAAAGTCATTCGAATGAAACATGCTAATCAAACAAAGATGTCGTTGATTCAACGATGAAAAGATTTGTAAAAAAAATTTTTATTTTCAAAAAAACAAATCTTCGAATTTTTGAATTGAAATTAAAAATTCCACGAAGAAAATCTTGGCGTTTTCTATTTTTCGATGCTCGAATTTCAATTCGATTGGCGTAGAAATAAATCTTTGTTGACCTATATTCGGAGGACATTTAAACAAAGATGGCGATTGACTATTCTCCGACTACACATGCCCTCTTTTGTCTCATAAGAAAAAAAAAAATTTCTTCGCTCTCTCAAACAAATATTCTTTTTGCACGATTATGGTTTCATCCGAGACGGCGTGCACATTTATCGGTGGTAGTTTAATTGCTCTCATCATCGCCGGTTACTTCGGTCAACAATTTCTCCCTGAACCTAAACCGAAAATCATCGGTTTAGATTTAGGTACGACGTATTCATGTGTTGGCTTCTATCATGCCATTAGTGGACTCGTTGAAATCATTCCGGCGCAACGCAATCGTTCATGTATGCCATCGATTGTTTCCTATTTATCTAATGGAACGATTTTGCTAGGATATGATGCATTTGATCATTTAGAAATCAATCCGAAATATACGATTTACGATGCCAAACGATTCATTGGCAAGACATTTACTCGTGAAGCCGTGGAAAAACTGCAAAAAGATTATTCATTTGAATTGTTTCGAACCGAACAAGGTTACGTCGAATTTATTATCTCAGAAAATCGAACCAGTGTTACACCGGAACAAATCGGTTCGTTGATATTAAATCATTTGAAATCAAACGTCGAACAATATCTTCAAATTCCTAAAATCAAACTCTGCGTTCTCAGTGTGCCCGCTGAATTCAATGACGAACAACGTCAAGCAACGAATCGATCGGCGTTACTGATCAATCTGAAACCTGAACGTATCATTTCCGAGCCAACAGCCGCTGCTCTCGCGTACGGCATTCATAAACGTGATAATGTTCGTTATGTCCTCGTGATTGACATCGGCGGTGGAACGACTGATGTAAGTCTATTGTCTGTCCAAGGCGGAATGTTTTCCACGCAAGCCATGGCGGGAAATAACCGTCTTGGCGGACAGGATTTCAATCAGAATTTGTTCGATTATGTTTTGAATTTAATTGACAATCCAAATGACAAAACCGATGTTAACTTTCTTCAACATCTTCGTGTTGAAGTCGAGAAATGTAAAATCGATCTGTCAACGACGAGTGAATGTTTAATTCAGTCGAAATATCGAATAACTCGAGAGAAATTCGAAGAAATTAATGAGAGTTTATTTCGAAAAATCCTCGAGCCACTCGATCGAATATTCGCGTATATAAATCAAGGTCTCGCCGATGACGAAGGCGATCAACTGCAGCCGACTGACATCGACGAGATCGTACTCGTCGGCGGGTCGACACGAATGTTAAAAATCCGTCAAATCATCGAAGAATATTTTCACAAAAAGCCAAACATTGAAATCGATCCTGACGTTGCCGTCACGCACGGCGTCTCGATCCAAGCCGGTATCTTAGGCGGCCTCTGGCCTCTAACTGTCAGTGCAACCGAAGTTCGAACAGCAGTCGAAAAAATTCACATCGAGAATTAATTTATTTATTTATTTTAGCTTCAATTTCGTTTTCTTCTTGTTATATCAATCTGATCTGTTTTTGTTTTTTTTTTGTTCATTCCAGATTCTAGTTGGTTGATTTAATCGTTAATTGTTTTCATATCGACCGCGAATAGCTCATGCTGATCGCGAGTCATTCATCATCATGAATAAGAAATCTACAGCCAAACAACGACCGTCAACACGTTCTAACGCACAACAGAAAAACTCCATCGACAAATATACATTTCAGTCCGACGACGAGACCGAACAAAGCAAAAGCAAAGGCAGCAGCAGTCCAGCGAAACGAGCTCGTGGTCGACCACCGAAAACTGCGAAAACCGATCAATCGCCTCAACGTCCGTCGATTTCCTCGTCGAATATCGAAAGCGACAGCGAAATCGAAGAGAATACCAACAACAAACGCAAACGTTCAGGTAAATCTTCGACCGAAAAACCAGTGACACGTCGAGAGTCACGTCTCATATCTCAAACGAATACGCCTCTAGGAGAGAAAAATTCAACGCCGAAAAAACGCGGAAGAAAAAGCAAAATGTTGAATTCAATCGATAACGATCTCAGTGAAGACAAATCGAAACCAACAAGTGAAACGGAAAACATCGTTCCGCCGGCCGGCTCAGCTAAACGTCGATATATCAAAAAGAAAAGTCTGTCAACGGAGCACGACGATGTCGACGAAAAAGATCTCATGCAGTTCGGTTCGCCACAACATCAAACGCAATCTCAAACGCCGAATCAATCTCAACCATTGCCAACAACGCAATTGGACGACGAGGATTTCAGTGGCGATGATTCGATTGAATTCGTTTGGAAAGGTTCGAGTAAAATGTCGATCGAAATTCTCAAACGTCGAATCCCAAAAGACGAGCCCAAAGATCACTCGTCGTCGACTCAATCCGCCGATCCAACAGCCCAACGAAAACGAGCGATTATTCCACGTTTAACCAACTTTGACGCTCTATCAGGTCAACCGACCGATCAACCCTCGAAAACTTCCGAACAAAATCCTCAGAAGAAATCGAGCTCTGTCATCACATTGAACAACGTTTTTCAAAACGATTTTGTTCCTTCATATAACGATACAGGTGCCAAAATGACCACGACCACGACGACCACGAATGCAAACACAGAAGACAAACCACGACCAAGAATCTACGCTGTTAAAAGTACGACGATGAAAGCTCGTCAACAACAATCACAACCGGAAATCAAACGTCCTAAATGGATGAGCGATCAGCAAGGCAAATCGGATGAGGAGGAAGATGAAGATAATATGCCGCCAGCTGGCGAAGAACCAGATGATTTCGATTATGTGCCCAAAGGTCAATACACGCCGAAACGTGCGACCTATCGAGGACGTGGAACGTATCCAGCTCGACGTGGTACAGGTCTACGAGGACGACCGCCTGGAGTTCGACGACAATATCATGATGACGACGATGACGATGATTACGATCAATATGAAGACATGAATTCACGATATGGCCCGAGAAAACAATCGATTTATCGACCATCACGTAAAGAAATCGAAAATTTTTCAAACAAATAAAAACGAAATGCTTTTTTTTCTTCAAGGTCCAATGTATGATAATCATGGCGGTGACAACGACGATGAATACGACAAAACTCGTCGAATTAGTTTAACACAAGCCTATCGTCGAAATACAACTGTACGTCCACCCGTATCATCCATGACCGGCCAACGTCGTATAGCAATCAACAATGGCAATCATCCTATTTACAAAGTAAGACACCCTCACCCTCTCAAGAAAACCAAACTAATAAATCATAATAATCTCGACTCACTAAGATATAAATATGCCTAAATATATATATATGTGTGTGTGTTTTTTCTCAGCCATTCAAATCATCGAGTTATCGGCCGACACCGGCGACATTGGGTTTATCGACATCTAATCGTCGTACGAGTAGTACTAGTCGAAGTCCTGTTAGTACAATTTCCAAGCCTCATCATCAATCATCATCGACTATGTCCAAACATTATTCGGTGAGATTAGTTTTCATTGCTCTCCTAACACGCCATCGCTACCGCACACACACATACATATATACTCACGATTTGCTCGATTTCATTCATCGAACTAATTCATTATGTTTGTTTTTTTCTTAGGATGAAGATTATTATCAACAACAACAACAGCAGCAGCAACAAACACGTCCAACAACGACGAATTCAAGTGGAAATACATTCGTTACGAAACTAAGCGATTCACAATTGAATGATGTTTCGAATCAATCACAAATCTTCTTCGTTAATGTTCCACAACAAGAACAAAAGAACCAACAACAAGTTCTTCCTGTTACACTTGTTCAACAAGGTACGTTCAAAAACTCAGATTCAACTCGATTTTCATTTCATTTTTCGCAGTTAAAATGCCTGCAGACGCGCCGAAACAGAAGAAAATCCTTCCTAAACCATCAGCAAACAATTCAACTCAAGATCATTCAACAACAACGAATGCTAAACCATTCGCTTGGTCGCGACCACCAGGTCGTATTCAAACAGCAACCACCGATCAAAATCTCAACACGGATTTAGACACCATGGAAGCTGCACATGTTCTTGCCACAGCTGCCGATGTAACCATGGCGAATGACGCAGCCCGTCGTCGAGCTCAACAACACGATGACGATCACATGACAATGATGGTCGATGAAACGCCATCGAACATTGCCGGAGAAGAAACCATACAATGTGATGAGAATACGGCGAAGAATCTTCTTCAACAACAAATCGGTACGATAACAGCGAATATTATCGACGAAAATGGCGTCGAACATACGGTTTTATTATCAACTGAAGATGCACAACAATTACTTGGAACACAAGGTGCTATTATAGTCGATAGTGGTAATAGAAAAACCAAAGATTTTACAATTGTACATCATCTTTGTTCGTTTATTTGTTTGTTTTAGATGGTCAACCGATATCGATTCAACAAGCTCAACCGCAAACCTTCGTCTCTCCATTTGCACTCGATCAAGCGCAAATACAAGCTCTTCTTGTCCAAGCCGGTCTCGATCCGAACACGCCACTAACTATCGAACAAGTCGATCCCAATCAACAACAACAAGTGGCTACTTTATGTACATCTCCGGGTGGAACACAATATACGGTTCTTACACAAGGACCTACACAACAACAATTCATTCTACAGACAGCAAACGAACCAGCGCCGGTCGTACAAGCGCCTCCGCAAGTCGTTCAACCACAAGCAATAGCCCCGAAAGAGGATCTATCGTCGTCACCACCGACCAAACGTCGAGCTTTTGCGGTCAAATCAACAACTCGAGCTGAACCATTCGATGATGTCAATGCAAACGATCGACCGAGACGTAAAATCTTTGCAACTAAATCGACGGTTACACAGATGAGTACGTCATAAACAATGTCTTGATTCAACACGAATATTCTTCTCTAGATGATGAAATAACCGATGACCAAGAAGGTTTTATCGGTACACGGGCATATCATCGAAGTACAACTCGAAAATAAATGAACTTTGTCTCTCTCTCTCTCTCTCTTTTTCTCTTCATTTTCTTTTTTTGAAAAGCCAAACAAACTTAGAATTTCTCTTATGTATAAATTGTCTTGTCATTATTAAACATTCACTTTCTCTTCTTTTAGTTGTAACTTCCTTTGTTCTCTTGTTTATTATGATGTTTTTTTTTTCGTTCAACGAAAAAAAAGGAAAAAACCAACAAACACAAGAAATTATCTCTTTCTTTCTCTCTTTTCTTTGCACTTGTCTCTAAACTCACTTGTCTATTTTCTCACCTATATACTTTATGTATCTATTTGTTTTCTTCTCTTCATATTAGTTAGCATCATATTCGTGCAAGAGTGTATTTGTGTGTGTGTGTGTGTGTGTACAGCGCTACTTTGTACAAAGGAAAAACATTGTATGAAGAAACATTTCTGCTTATATAAAACAACAAAAATATATTCTGTATTTACATGTTTGTTTCTTTTGTTAACATCAATTGATTTTCATTGATATATCAAACTAATTAATCGCGAGAAAACAATTCAGTTTGTTTGTTTGTTTGTTGAGACGATGAGAAAAATACATAAAGCATGACACATAGATATTCATACTTATTTCAGATCTATTCTAATGGCTGTCTTTCGAACATTACTGACATTCTCTGCCGGGGTTTATGCTGGGATCTATGCTAGTCAAAATTATGAAGTACCCAAAGTTGGCTCACCGAAAGAACTCTTTCAACAATTGTCAGACTATCTATCAAAATACAAAAAAACCGGCGAATAGACTTTTCAACAATTTAGTTTATTTTTTTTTATTGTGATTGAACCATTCTCCTTCTCTCTTTTTTTTTCTCGAACAAAACAATGAAATATATACGTATAAATTCCAGATTAAAAAAAACAGATGTTGACAAGATCTATCTTTCGAAATCTTTCTTCGCTAACACCACGATTTCGGCATTTGTCATCGTTAGTCTCGGATTCTGAACAGACACTTTCAGTAAATGAATACGAAGATATTGCCGAAGAAACATTAGAATCATTAACAGAAACCTTCGAAATTCTTCTTGAGAAACATAAATTACCATCGGATGTCACGTTTTCTAACGGAGTTTTAACCGTCGAACTTGATAAACATGGTACCTATGTCATCAATAAACAAACGCCCAACAAACAAATATGGTTGTCATCACCATTTACCGGACCTAAACGTTATGATTTTCTTAATCAAACATGGATTTATAAACACGATGGAATCTCATTGCATCATCTGTTAAATCAAGAACTATCCAAAGTTTTTCCCAAAGACTCGACTATTCATTTTGAAAAATGCTCGTATGGTCAACCATCGAATGATGATGATAATAATAAAGAAAAGAAATAAATATCATTTTCTATTTCTTCTTTCTCGTTTTTTTTTTGTTTTATATATATTTATTTGTATTCAGTAATAGATTATTATCTATTGTTGATTATAATTCTTTTGTTTTGCCTTGTTTTTTTTTTATCTTTTCAATTATGAATATAGTTTCGATATGCGAGTATAATATGAAAATATCAATTCTCGGAAACAGATTGTATTCTATTTAGTATCTTGTTGTTGTTGTTGTTGTTCTTCGTCTCTTTCCTTCTTCTCTATCTATTTATCATATTTCTACGCTTTCAATTTGTTGTCTTTTGTCTGGCCTACGAATGCGAACAGACCCGAGAACACGAGACTTTCTTACTATTGAGAAGATCTCGCTTTTCACATACATAGACAAGAAGAAAATGTCATAATGTATGTGTGCGTATGTATGGTTCATTCTCTAGCCACCATAACCAGTCCGAAGTTTCCCTGAAGAGAAAATGAATACGAACGCCAAAAAAAAGGAGAAAGAGGGAGAGTTGCCGAGTCGTTAATAGGTTTTCTTTTTTTTTCTTCTTCTTCTTCTTCATTTTCTTGCCGAATAAGTCACGTTCGTAGCATTGGAAAGAAAAACCTATATGATAGTAGGAAAATACCAGTCGTCGTTCTATCTTTGCTTTTGATATAGTATGTATAACACACAAATAGATATCTACATATAGAGAAACGACGTAGGTCAAATGATCAAGGAATTGAATTATGTATATTAACGAGAGAGCGAGACGAGGTTAGCTTATTATCAATTAGTATTATTATAGATATATATATATATATTCGAGACGTGATTTATTTATCTCCTTGAATCAGGTAATAAAGCAGAAAGAAAACAGTCAAGAGAATAGAAAGTTATTAACTAGATTTTCTTCTTCGATTACTATTTGTATATACAGTATAAATAAATAAATGTGAATATTTGATTTGATTTTAAGAGATTTTTCGTCGTGATAATGCTAAGAGTAAAGAAAAGAAAAAGAAACAATAATATTACTTCATTGGGCACGGTAGTAAAGACAATTAGCTCTTCGATATTGGCTCGAACATAGAAAAGGAAATTCTACTCGAACAAATATATATATACGTATATTATATATCTATATTTATAGAAACAGAATACATGTATACAGACAGATAGTTGATTTTACCATCCTCCTGTTTTAGCTCATGGATATTACGACAGATAGAGATTTCTGGAAAATGCGAATCACAAGTCTGTCATCACTCTTGTCGACAGTTGGTTGCTCTCTCGTTTGTCTAGCAAGACACGATAGATAGCCTTTCAATGAATGGATGGATCGATAGCTGAATTGTTTGTGTGGGTGAGAACGTGTTATTCTCGTTGGCCTATCCATATGAAAGATTTTTCGTCTCGAGCTGAGAAAAATACCTCAAAATGTCCTCATGATTCTATAAACGATGTTGGCTGACTGCTCGTATGAGTGAGATTGACAATGGCACACACGGGACACAGTATGACAGGATAGCAAATTGCGGATTGATAGAGAGCGCACCGTCTAAACAATAGACATACAAATAGAAACGAAGAACGATTGTGGTTGTCAGTGTTGTAACAAAAAAAAAGAAATAAAATGTTGTAAAAAAAAAAGGGAAAAGAAATCATACAAGCTGTCGTTTTTTTTTGCCTTTGTCGTGGAATGGCAGAGTGTGCAAGTTAACATTTTATATCGTCAGAAAATTGAACATAGCTTCTTATTACGCGAACGAAAAAGGTCAAGTATACAATTTATCATAGACTAGAAAAACGACAATCTAGTAAAATAGAATTGTTCGTCTCCTTCGTCTTCGTTTTTTTTTTAATATTTTTCTTCTTCTTCTTCTTCTTGTTCTTCTTCTTTTTTCTTTATGTAATGGACGATTAAATTGTTAAGAGATAGAGTAATAATGTAGTATGCGCTCTGATGTTTATTCTTCTAAATTAGTTTTTTTTCTCCTCTTGTCTTATTTTCTATATCCTTCTTTGAGAGCAAAAAGGAAAATCTTGCACGATACACATCTATCCTAGTTTATATTATGTGTGTACCAAAACACATATTGTCTTATGAAAATTACTTTTCAATGACTTTTAATGTTCGATTAAACGCATATATTAGCCATGAAAGATGGATGGAAACGAATGCTGCAGGCGTTGTATTTCTATGGTCCTTTCTCTCTTTTCCTATTTTTTTTTCATACAAGGCTGTCGTTTTACACGATAGATGTATTGGTTGGTGTGAATCGGAAATAGGACTTGTCGTGTTCTAAACTGCCTATTCGTTTGTCCCTTTGCGCGTAGATAGTTCTATTCTTTTCATAAAGCATATATTTTTATGTAGTAAACAATTTAATCAATCTATTGTATTTGAATAAAGCAGATAAGATATGGGAAACGAGATGAAGAATCATTGACAGTTATATGAGATTGTTCAGGAAAGAAAACTAATTCCAGTTTGCGTGTGTGTTTTAGATGACATTTTGTTGAATTAAGTTTGAAATTATTCGAACAATTAAGAAAGATTTTTTTGTCTCTCTCCCTCGGAATATTAAAATATTTATTGGTCAAAAGAAAAGAGAAATCATTATAGCGACAAGTGATGCCTATGTCTTTTCTTGATGCTATGTCTCGATTTCAGCTTGCAAACCATCGCATTTTCTCTTGAGTAGAATTATCGTTCTCGTCGTCGTTGTCGTTTTTCTTTCTCAGTCTTTCCCATTTTAAAGCAAGACGGATGATGAGAGTGAACGAGACGCGCGCGCTCGCCCGTTCGTAGCGAACATAATGGAGAAAGAAATAGGGAAAAAAGAGGGAGAGAGAGAGAGAGAGAGAAAATACAGAAAAGGAGAACGTAACGTTGACGAGAGCGAACGAGAAATATGCTAAGGAGTTTGAAGGCCCGAGTGAGACGGCAATGTTGGTCGTAGTGGTGATGAATGTGATCTAAATCTCGAGAGAATGCTCAGTGATCACGCTGAGCACTCTAGTCTATCCATACAGATGCAATATCCCTCAATTTCTTCTTCTTCTTTTTCCTTCGTGTTGTTAGTATTATTTTTCGTATTTAAATTCATCATTGATCGTTAGTTTTAAACATAATCATCTATGTTTCTAGTTTTTAGATGTCCAGCATTTACATGATCTTTAATAAAAAAAATAATAATAATTATTATTATTATTTGATCAACTGATGATGAAATTTGTCTGTTCAAGTCCACTTTGAAATAGCAAAAGAGAAGATAAAAAAAGAAGAAGATGAAGACGAAGAAAAGAAAGGAGGAGATAGGATGAGGAAAGGGAAATAGGCCTGGTGCCTGTAATAGAATAATCACAAAGAAAGAGAGCATCAGGACGAACGAGTTTTTTATGTCGGAAAGAGAACACCGCGGTAGCCTTTTTGTTTCTTCCTTTTTTTCTCTCTTTTTCCGTACAATGACGCGAAATGTTCGTTCATCGTCATGTTCCTTCTTGTAATAGCCAGTCAGCAGAACAGTATATTTGCTGATAGGGAACAATGTTAGCATAGACAGAAGAAAAAGAAAAGAAAAGGAAAGAAAAAAAAACCGCCGAGAAAGAGAAGGAAAAAAAGAAGAAAACCCAGTCGCCGTGGCAGCTAGGACCACTACACGGCTAGAATAGGAAAGAATGAGAGACAGAGCAAGAGCGTAAAAGAAATAATAATAATAATAGAGAAGATAGAAGTAGAAGCAACAACAGCGGTAATGTTGGCTACAAGAGAAAGAGAGAACGCGTTTCTACAATTTGACTCTCGTCGTGTGCAATGAGAACGACTGTGTATATGTGTGTGTGTAATAATTGAAGTTTGACTTGATGATGATCAAATATACACACAGACACACGCACACACTTAGTGCCCAGCAACAAAAAAAGATGAGATATAGAGATCTAACGATCAATATTACTCGTTGACTTTCTTTTTTTTTATTAGTTGTTTTTCTTTTCGTTAAATTTCTAGATAAAACAAAACCAAAGTATTCGATTGAAAACAATAGAATATTTCCCCAAACATATTGAACGCTTCGATGATATCGATAGTCGCAGATGGATGTTCAACAGCAAGGTCAACAATTGCAAATCCTCATTACGAAATATAAAAACGGTAATGACTAAAATGATGTAATGATAGATAGTTATTTAAAACGACAAAAATCTAATAATAAAAAAATAAGTCTTTTGAATCACCATGTGGTGAATATTCACATCCTGCAAGCGCAAAGATCACCGGATACGTCTAATAACAAAATCCTATAGCTTTCATCATCACAGAATCGATCCTAGTCAATAATTTTTTCTTCTCCTATATACTTAGATAAACGCATTATTTCTCCTATAGTTCTTCTTTCGTATATCGTCTATATTTTGTTTGTTTTTTCAAACAATAAAAGAAATTCTTAGTTTTTATTTACTTATTATTATGATTAACAAACAATTTTAGTTCTCACTGTAGCATGTTAATTAAATATAGACTTAGTGGGTGACATCTATAAATAAAAGGGAAAAACTTCATCTAATATTGACGTGAAAGAGAAAATTCAAATATGACATACATCAAACTTTGAAATCTACACGTTTCTCTCTTTGTAGACTAACAATGCACAAGTCGGCACTGTGCCATGTCTGTGCTTCTCGTCACTGATGATGTTGACGATGATATATCAATCGATTGCAAAGACAATTTCTATAAGCAATTAAAGGATCTTGATTACGATTATTCCTTGATAACAACATCATCATCTCCGTCGATTCTCGTTCAATCTAATCAACATTATCGACAACATCGTCGGCGTCGTCGTCGTTGTTGTCGATCGCAGCAATGGTTGCTGCAACATTTGCTCACCTACATGTACACACTATTGATCCTAACCAATCATCTTCATTGGTCAGTCATCATTTTCTCAGTATCATCAATGAAAATCATGTCAACACATGCTACGACAACCATAAGCAAACGTCCATTGCTAACACCGTCCATCAAATCGACAACAACAGCAAATCATCTCAACGAACAACAATGTTTAACACTAACCAATTCGTTAATCGATCGAATTTGCTCGAAAACATGTCGAATAGGACAAGTACCGTTCGTGTCAGCAACCGACAGTTACAATCCGTTCGTTGGCGAACAATTTTTTCTCCCGTTTTGTTCCAATCTTCTCAATCAAACGATAATTCACGAGCAATTCTTCAATCAAACAAACGAACGCCAATGTCGACGCATTCTCAATCGAATACTCGAAAGCGATGGCAACGCTCGAAAAGCAACCGAACTATTTGCGACTTATATGCAAGCAATCGATTCGGCATCCGAACAGAATCGATATTCGATCATCACTGCCGATTGTCAAGTAAAACGGATCGAACTCGAACGATTTGAATTGACTTTTGTTTTCAGAGTGCTTATCGAATATGGACTTGTTCGATTCAAATTCCATTTTACTATCGAAATCAACTCATACCGCCTTGTCAATCGATCTGTGATGAAGTTGAACGTGTTTGTCCGACATTTCGACCGAGTGATCGTGAACCATTGTTCGCCGGACAACCCCTATTCTTCTGTAACGGTAATGAAAACGCACATTCGAAAGTCTGATTTTTTTTGTCTTTCTCATTAAATCAAAAACTAAACGAATACTCGACAACGAGATTTCCGTTATTAAATATAAATACAATAATATTTCCTTTCTTTTTTTTTATTTGTCGTTTCAGGTGGAATTGTTGAAAATAATGATTATGGAGAACGACCTCATTGTTTCGATTCATGCCATGTATCTCAAGGTTCACTTCAACGTCCTTCACAACCAACGAATCAATCGTCATCATCATCATCATCGTCGTCGAATTCAATATCAAAATTTATCGAAGATCTTGTGACTACACCGAAATGTTTCGAAATTCAACCGTTATCTCTATCTAACGAAACAGTGTTCGAAAATCGGACAAATCGATCTCGTTCGTCTTCAGCCACGCATCGAATAGCCTCATCCTTCTTGTCGTTTATTCTAACATTTATTTTTCTCGAAAAAATTCTAACGACAAATTCGAGTTCGTAATTAGGTAATAATTTATCCTCCGTTTGTTCCGAGCTGGATCTTGATTAAAAACGAATAATCGATCGTATGCTCTTTAAATTTCATTCTCTATCTCTTTTTCTCTCTCTCTCAGTGTGTGTCTTTGTTTGTTTGATTTCTGTGTACTATGATTATTATTATTACTATTATTTTTTGTTTGTTTGTTTCTTTCTTTTTTTGTACTTCTGAAATGCTATGCCATCATTGAATGACCTGCCACTCAACACCGTTGTTGCTGATAGATCTCGAAGAAGGACAAAAAAAAACGAAACGAAAAAAAAAAGAACAGAACGAAACGAAAAGAATTAGTTATTAATTAATTGACAGTTATAAATTTATGCGATTAACTGAAAGATATATTGTTAGATGAGAAGGGCAAAGATCGAGACGGATTTGACGGCATCTATCGAAACACATAGTCGAGGAGAAGGATCTGGAAGTATTTTCGGATAGGTTGATGTAATTATGCAATCAAGAGTACTGCTCAATAAAGTAATAAAACGTCATACACATATAAATGACTCACGAGGACAAGGTGTAATAAATACTTCGTTTAAAACAGAAATTTCTTTAGATTACAAATATATTTTTTGACTGTTGAAATTATGGCGGAATTAGTTCATATCGAACGATCGCCTGAAACAGTTGGTGTACTCAACGATGCAAAACCGGGTGATATGATTGAATTCAAACGAGGACTCTACAGTCATTGGGCTATTTATTCTGGTGATGGTTATGTTATTCATCGTTGGGGAGATCACGATGGTATCGGCAAATCAGTTGGTTTTTGGGGAAATCTTTTGACATTCTCTGGAACACAATTTGATAAAGCTACGATTCTTCAATCGAAAGTAGCCGATGTTTTGCGATTAGGTGGTGATGTTAAAGTAAATAATTACTTGGACGAAAAATATAAGTACGTCACCTAGAAAATATTCATATTGACTTGTAAATTTTTTTCATTGGATAGACCATTGGCAGTTAAAGACATTCTTGATAAAGCTCGTCGTGCTCTCAATCAAGAAGGTTATAATCTAGTGTATAGTAATTGCGAACATTTTGCAACTGAATGCCGATATGGACAAGCAACAAGTCGACAGGTTAATTGAATTCAATCGATTTTGTTTACAAGTTAATGAAAATATTTTGATTTAGGTTCAAGTGGCCGTTGGTGCATCGGCCGTAACTGGAATTTTAGTTACAGCTGCCGCAGCTACTGGCGCGCTATTAGTTCGTAGTATGTCAAGCAAAGATGATCTTGACAAGAGTATGAAAAAAGTCGTAACAAAAAATTAACATTGAACAAAATAACTGTCCAGATCTTTTAAACTTCCAATCAATATTTTTTTTTTGTTTATTTATTTTCTCTTGTTTCATTTTCATTAGAATATGAAATAAATATAAATATATACATGGACATATTTATCTATTCTAGATAATTGTTGTGTTTGTTCTTTTTTTAATAATTTATTTTTGCTAAAAAATGGCATTTCATGATGAAGTTGAGATTGAAGGTAAACGTGAATAGTTGTCGAGATGAATCTTCGAGTGAACTATTTAGATTTCGAGTATGACGAAGAATCGGAAACCTATTATTGGCCGTGTCCTTGCGGTGATCGATTTCAAATAACAAAAGTAGCCGAATAACTTCGAACATTTTTCGTCATATTTACTTTTCTTTTAGGAAGAACTCGAAAGTGGAGAAGATACGGCGCGATGTCCTAGTTGTTCATTGCTAATTCGTGTGATATATGATAAAGTATTTTCAATTCAAGAGAATCTTTCGATTGATCAATTGTATCTTTTGTTTTTCAGGAAGCATTCATGGAGAAAACTTCGAATCTGACTGAAAAAACATCACCAGCTACCGAGAAACTGACGTAATTTTTGTTATTTGTTTAAATTACCCCGTGAAGAAATCAAATGTTTTCTTTTTTGTTCTACGAATAAAAACAAAAAAAAAACAACAGTAACAAAATGTCTGATTATTTTTCTAGAAATAAAAAAAGAATGGGCTTGGTATTTGAATAATGGAAAAAAGTAATTTGAATGTGGATTTCCTTGTTATTTGGTTAGATAGAGATATTGAAAAAACAAAAGATAGCCGAGAATCCAAAAGACGTATACGTCATGCCGTACGAAATCAATTGAAAACATTCGATGATCCCGACGAATGTGTCAATTACATGCTTGAACATTGCACAAAACGTATATTTTTTATTGTATCAGGCTCATTTGGTTATTATCTGGTAAATCTAATTTACCATCTACCACAGATACATAGAATCTATGTTTATTGTGCCAATCGTCAACGAGCTGAAAGTTGGGCCAAAACTGAATGGAAAATTTCAGGCATTTTTACGAAAAGTAAAACGTTAATCGAAAAACTTTGTGATGATATGCAATCCTGTGATGATAATAGTAGTTTACCGATGAGTATATTTCATTTAGCTGAACGTGAAAAATCCTTGAGGAATTTAACCGAAGACAGTATTACATTTACATGGTATCAATTACTGTTAGTTGTTCTACAACGTTTAGCATGTTTACATAATTCGAAAACTGATATGATTCAAGAATGTCGTGCCGCCTATCAAAATGATCCAACTGAACAAGAGAAAATCGATAAATTCGAGAAAGATTATCGTCCAGCAAGAGCAATTTGGTGGTATACAAGTGATTGTTTTATATATCGATTATTGAATCAAGCATTACGTACACAAGATATCGATATAATATTTCATTTTCGATTTTTTATTCATGATTTAAACAATCAAATAAAACAACTCTATCGACTTTATTTACAAAAACATCAGCCAATTGAAAACCATCAATTACAAGTCTATCGAGGTCAAAAATTGAGTTTGGATGAATTGAATTCAATTCGAGCGAATATCAATGGAATTATATCGATGAATACATTTCTTAGTGCAACATTAAATCGAGATTTAGCTCTTATTTATAGTGAAACAAATCAACCATTTTCGCCAACGTCGAATGTACAACCTGTACTTTTTACGATTACTATCTGTGATATGAGCGAAAAAACAGCACCATTTGCATTGATAAAAACATTTTCTTGTTATACGGAAGAAGATGAAGTACTGTTTACATTGAGTGCCATATTTCAAGTTCGATCTGTTGAATTGAAAGATGATCTGTGGCATGTTCATTTACAATTAAGTAAAGAACAAAATCAATTATGTCAACATTTATCAAAAGATATTTTGAAAAAAATCGGCTCCTCTGTATGTCCATTGACATTAGGCTGGTTTCTATTTCGAATGAACGAATTTTCTAAAGCTGAACATTATGCTGAAGCTCTACTAAAACAACTTTCAAATAGTGATAGAGAAAAAGGAAATACATACAATCTATTAGGTCTCATCTGTTATGATACCGGTCGTATCGAATTAGCTATTGAGTATTATGGCAAAGCTTTGGAAAATTATGCGCGAACAAGTCAACCAGATAATCCACACGTAACTGCATGTCATTATAATCTTGGCTTAGCATATTTGAAATTTGGTAATGTTGAACGTGCACATGAACATGAAATTCAAGCTAAACAAACATTAATAAATTCATCACAAAAACAAAATCCATCATTAGAAACAATGACTGAAAGTTTACAAGCTAAAATTGAAAGCGAAGAAGGAAACTATGCTAAAGCTATTGAACTTCTTGAAAATGTTTTACAAAAGAAACGAAAGAATCTATCACCTGTCAATTCATCGATTGCAACGACATTAAAAGAATTGGGTATCGTACATATGAAAATGAATAACAATAAACAAGCATTAAAATATCTGGAAGAAGCTTTTAGGTTAAATAAAAAATTGCTGGCATCTAATCATTTAGATTTTGCTGACTTACATCGAAATATTGGTATTGTACATTTCAATTGTGCTGATTATCCACGTGCATTAGAGAATTTTCAACAAGCAGTAGATATTATTATAGATGTTACCAGAGAAAATGTCGATGCTGTTGATGAATTAATGAACTTAATCGATAAAACTAAACAAAAAATGAATGAACAACAGGGAAAAAATTGAAATTTCCTCGTTTGTAAATATTAAGTGACATATTTTCTCTACTCTGGAATTTGTACGTTGTAGTTGTTTAATATAAATATCGCAAACAATCATACAAAAAAGAACGCATCTTTTTCAATACACTATTTTGAATATACTAATTTCGAGAAAGGTTAAAAAATATATTGCTTTCCTATTTGTTATTGACTGATTGGACAGGTTTTTCTCGCTTCAACGATCATTTGGTAAATGAGTGTGGCTAAAATTACCTGTCATACCAAACTAATAGCGATAGTGTACAGATAGATACAAAATTTTTTTGTCTGTTCTGAAAATAAAAAGCATTCAACGACTATCTTATATACAAACACGATCGTCAAAGGACAGTAAACGTGAATATATGCACGATCAAGGTTAACACGTTTACACTTACCAATCCTTCAGCTTTAAGATGATTGAATATAGACCGTATGTAGGAATAAGCACTTGGTCACCTTGGCACTCGAAAGGACTAGTGATTGCTGCTTTTACTGCTATAGGTTTACTCGTCGTAGGTTTATCGCTAGGTCTAGGTTTGGGGATCGGATTACATGATGATGATGGTCAAAATTTAACAGATCCTCAAGCCATTATAAATGCAAATACACTAGCAACTTCGCCAGAAACAATTACTGAAACTGATACAAGTGTAGTTACAATCATAGATGAAACTTCAACAGCAACAGAAGAAGATACAACCATTGGAGCTACAACCATAGGTGAAACTTCAACAGCAACAGAAGAAGATACAACCATTGGAGCTACAACCATAGGTGAAACTTCAACAACAACAGAAGATACAACCATTGCAGCTACAACCGTATACGAAACAACAACAGATACAACTGGTGAGGTTGCAGTAACAACAGACGCAATTAGTGAAATTGCAACAATGCCAGATGAAACGTCGATAGGAATGACTATTGAAACTGCAACAGCAACAAATGAAAATGTAATCACTGAACTTACAACGATAGATGAAACGTCGATAGAAACGATTATTGAAACTATAACAGCAACAGAAGAAGGTGCAATCATAGATGAAACTTCAATACAAATGACTATTGAAACTGTAGCAGCAACAAATGAAGATGTAGTCACTGAAATTACAACGATAGATGAAACTACGATAGCCACAATTACAGAAACTCTTACGGCGGCAGAAGAAGAAGAAACTACAGAAGAAACTGTGACAGCCGTGTCCACGGACAGTTTCACTCCATTTATCGAATAAACTCAAAATTATGATCATTATTTAAAACATTTGTATAATATTGCAATTATTTCATCGTTTTTGTACAATTATTTTAACTTTCATTTTTTTGTAGAAGCGATTGTTGCGGAAATAACCTTGGTATATTTACCATTTTATTTATTAGAATCTGATTATTTGACTGGTAAATTTTCATGACAAATATTCGAGTAAGTTTTAGACTAGTTCTAAGAATAGTGTTAGTTATCAATAAAATATCGAGTGACATTCTATTGTAATTTTCCTTGTTCGTCATTGTATGATTATGAAAATAAAAGATAAAACAATATTAAGTGATCTGTTAATAAAAGTCAATATGACTGATCGATGAATGAACAATGATAATAAATATTATGCAACAATTGCTACTAATGGGAATACGATGTGTTCATCTTTTTTTCTCTCTCTAATAATACTTTGTTTAACCTTATTGATTAGTTATATTGCAAGGAAAAAGAAGAATGAAATTACTTGTTTAATATTCAGAATGCTTGCTCACAATGACATAGCTAATTGTTTCGAGATTATAAAAGTCCGTCGAATATATTATGTAAATCAATAGATATTCATCGAAATCGGAACTTAACGTCTCAATGATAATCTCTCCATCCTTGAACTAAATTCTCATTTTCCGACGAAAACACTAATATAAAGATAAACGATCTAAAATATTGTTTTTTTTACATACAATAAATTCTTTGTCAAACAAAAACAGAACTAAGGAAAAGATATTTTTTGATTAGTTTGTTTGTTTTTTATGTATATTTTCTATTCGCTTTTTTTTTCTTCTTGCGTCAAGTAATTGTCAGTGTATCTTGGGAATTTAAGCATGGCATGTTTAAAAGATGCTCAAAGACTATCAGACAAGACGAAGAAAACGAACTGTTCTTTGGGCATATATTTATCTTTTTTTATGACGTTTATAGTCAATTTGACGTGGAATGCGTTTTTCTTTGTCTTTCCCTTAATGATACTTGAATAGGATGCGAAACAAAGAAAAAAACGATGGCGATTATTTCGAATTTATTGACAAAAAACTGATTTGTTCTATCATTCATCTATCTATCTACATTATCAACATTGATTGTTCAATAGAAACAGAAAAAAAATAGATCGAATTAGATCTTGTTCAAGGCAAATCATTGAACGATTTGGAAATTATTAACACGTCAAATAATCAGAATAATTATTATTGATGTTTTTGATCATCTATTGAACAAATGATATGGAAAGAATTTTCTTTCGATGTCTTTTTTTTTCTTCTCTTTGTTCTTGTTTAGTAAATAATGCATTATGATTTGAACTTGAAAAGAAGAATAAGAACAAGATAACAACAACAATAACATTATCTATTAGAAAAATAAAACGAAGACAAATTCTATTGATGACGATTGTATAGCGGTAGTAACCACAAGCATTTTCTAATTAATTGTAGAAGGCCAACTTGTTAGCTCTGACAGGCAGAGAAATAAGAAAAGAAAAGAAAACCCATCATATATGTCTATCTATGTATTTTTTCCCTATGTTCTTTCTTCTTCTCCTCCTCCTCCTATCTCTCACTCAGAAGTCTCTTATTTAGATATAATGATTCATGAAAATACACGGGGAAAAAAACGAAGACGAAGACGAAGAAGGAGGAGAAGATGATGATGGTAGAAAGACGAACGATGAAGAGAAGGCAATGTGGCATTCTTTCGCATCGTTAAACAAACGTGATGATAATTCGCACAATGGACCATTGCTATAGTCGGAATAACATCAATAATAATCGAAGACATAACGACAATATTTTGTCGGGACACTAAATAGAAATAAGTAAATTAACTTAGATCAATACCATAAATCAGGTAAATGGCAGGGAAATAAATTAGTTGAGTTAGTGATTAATTAAGATTTGTATTTCTCTATTTCGTCCTCTCCGTTTGTTGCTCTATTTATTTTCATTGTTCGATAACTAGTGATGCATAACGTTAATAGTTATGATTGAATTCATTGAGAAAAATATTGACACTTGCAGTTTCCGAGATAGAGTTTTGTTCTATGTGGAAATAGTCACATATACAAAAGAGAAAGAAGAAGAAAAAAAAATAGACGGAGAGAAAGAACTTCCTCTTGTGACTTCGTCTCTACCTGCTACCCGTTGTTCTTCTTCTTCTTCGTCTTCGTTTTTTTTCTGTTGTATATATGCGTTTCTTTGGCCTTTTTTTTTCACTATTATTCATTTAGTTTATTCTAACAGCATCGTTCAGCTATGTATTTGGTTACGTTTGTCACTCATCAATAGTCGTCGTCAATTTCTCTTAATATATATATGCGTGCGTGTATGTTGAACGTAGGCCATTCATAATGGAACTGTAAAGATGATCGATGTGTTGAATAGTGCTTATTCTATTGAGCATCGATAATCTAAACAACACAACACAACGGTATTCTCTCGTTTCCGTACTTATTCATCCGCCTTTTTCTTCTTACCAGTTCATCGACATCAAAACAAAACATATAACTAGTCAACGGATATTTCTTATTTCAAATTGAAACACATTCCATCACTAAATATAATGATCGGTTCTTATTTTAATTTCATTTGTCTATTATTCATTTTCATCCCAATTATTAAATCATCATCGTTACTTTACTATAAAACAGCTTGTGAATTACTTAAACTTCCACGTGATTGTCATTGCCAACGTACTCGTGGCGTACCGATCACTTCATTAAATGAAACACGTTTACGATGTCGTCAATTAACAAAACTAACCACCGATTATCGATGGTCAATTGTTCCCTATGATCGTCTAGCTTTCGAAACTCCCAATGATAATCTCACTCTACATCGTTTTGCTTTTTCTGACATACGTGCTCGTACGATACGTTTCGACGTTGAAAATCTTCTTCTAACTGATCATGCATTCGATAATGCTTATATCGGACAATTAGCTATATCTCATACGGATACACCTGGTCGAATTAATTTCGAAACCAATGGACAAGTATTCTATGGCTCAACAATCACGAATATCTACATTAAATCAATGAATTTTCAAAAGCCAATATCAGAAATGATATTTGCTAATGCTAAAATCTATACATTACTTATACAAGCATCAAAATTCTATGGTTATACAAATAAAAAAGCTGTCTTATATCCAATTAATGAAACACATTCGAAAATTGAAACACAGCATGATAATTTTCTTGAATACGATTTAATGGTAACAACAAGTCCATCGATATTAACCAATACTCAAACATCACCATTGAAAATCCGTCGACGAAAACGTCCGAAAATATTTCGACAAATTCTTGAAACAAGCGATGAAAATCTACCATCATTACCCGATCGAACCGTAACTATCAATATAACATCAATTAATCTGCCAGCATTTGTTACAATTTATACGATTTTATCCAGTATAGATACGACCAATTTAACTGAATTCTATTTTCCAAATAATATCGAATATAGTCAAACAGATGAAATTGAATTGAGCTATAATTTTATACTTGCAATTGATGCATATGCATTTCGACATTTAGAATCGTTCGAAGGTCGATTAATTTTAACACATAATCATATTCAATTTCTTTCGCCATTAGCATTTGCTTATTTATATTCAATACATAATTTATCATTAGCTTATAATTCAATTGTTAATTTAACATCGAAACATTTCGAAAGTTTATATCAATTAACTGAACTTGATTTAAGTTCAAATAAAATCGAACGTTTACCTCCCGATATTTTCGTTTCATTAACAAATCTTCAACGTCTACGTTTGAATAATAATCCACTAACATCGATTGATCCATTAGTATTTACAAATTTAATACATTTAAATGAAATTCAATTTGCAAATATGAATCTATCGAATTTAATCCATCCTGAAACGTCGCAATGGATTTGGAATTTAGCTAATTTACATGTTAATTATTTACTCAATACAAAGTAAGACAAGTTTTTTTTTCTGTTGATATTGATTGTCTTTGTCAGATGTATTATATCTCAAGGACATGTTTCTATTTTTGTTAAGTGACTCGAATATTACTATTCGATCGTTTCGATTTGAAAGATAACAAAAAGAAGTCTAATTACAGAATTGAAATAAACAAAAAAAAGAGAGATTTTCTTTTAACAGGATATGACTCGAGTCGAGTACGACTGAGTGAATAAAAGCAAAAAACAAACGACGATCATTCGTTTACGCATGATTTTACGCGTAGGAGACAATCGTACTTTTGTTGTGTTCTTCTAGTAGAATAACTTAAATAAAATAATATTATTCATCAAGAATGATTTTCTTATTTAATCTATATTAATTCTTTTGGTTCGAGGCCAAAGCAAGAAAGACAAAGAAAAATATATAGCTAATCATCATTAGACATAGTTTTTGTTCGGTAAATTTTTGATTGATTAGTCTTGGGACAAAAAACATAGTCGAAGAACAAATCCCGATTGTAATCAAAAGAGAAACTTGAAGACAAATTTCTGATTGTTGTTTGTTTTTTATTAGTTTTGATCTAAGTGACGTAGCTTTTTGTCTACTGGCACGTTTTAATCAAACATTTTATCATCTACCACGACAACATTCATGTCCATGTAATGTTCATTATTTATATCATAAATTTGAACCAAATAGTTCATTAGTACCAATGACTTATTATACGAATTATTTACGTTTAACACCGATTTGTCTTCTAAATGAAACCATAATTAATTCTGAACAAGAAACAAATGAAAATTTCAATCGAACAAATTTCATTTTACAAGGTTTAGAAGATAAATGTGATTATAAATTAATTTTTCTTAATTGTGATGCGATGACAACAACAACAACAACAACCACGACGACGACGACGACTGAACAAACAACAACGACTATGGAAATCACTACAGAATCCACAACGGAAATACCAACAACAACAACACCACGGTAGAACTTGATGACATTCTGCTTTTTCTCTTCTTCATAAATAGACTCTCTTTTCATGTTCAGATATTTCAAATACACGAAACCACCAAAGAAATCAACGAATAATATGAAAAAATTATTCACTGTTCTTGGTACATTAGCTGGTATTACACTACTCGCAGTTCTTCTTGTTATTCTTTGGTATCGACTGAAAGCGACATATAAACGACGAAAAAAACAAAAGAAAATACTCGAACAACAACGACATTTTAGTTCGTCTCGAGCACAACCATCAACTAGTCATTCGATAACCGTGCCACGGTATGCATCATCGGATATGATTAGTAGTTTACCGGGTTCATCGCAAGCTATTACAACTAAAAGTCAATCTCAAGTTTTAATCGAACCGAATCCACTTGTGTCAACCGTTTATAAAAATGACGATGCACTAACTTCTAATCCAACTGAAATTCTCTTTGATCGTGACGATGAGAATAATCGACAAGGATCAATCAAAGAAGAACAAGCAACTGATATCCAGGCGACTACTCAATTCTAACATTCTCTTTTTTCGTTTTTCTTTGTTTGAGTGAATTCAAGTATGCGTGTGTGTGTGTGTGTGTACGCTTTTCTTTTTAAATTGATAAAAATTATTTCTTGCATAATTAATTGACGGGGGGCGAAGCAATAATTCGAATTCTAACCTCAAAAATGTCTGACTTATGGCTTCTGTTATTTTTTTTGTCTGCTTTTCTAAAAACGAAAATATTATGTACTCGAACAAATTTGCACATAGAAACTGTGTTTTTTTTCTTCTTTCTACAAAAATAACTAAATCGATTAACAAATATTACAAATCAAGTGCGAGATTTTTTGCAATTTGATAGACTGCAAAAAAATAAAGAAAAAGAAAAAATGTCGACCACTGTGCATTAATTCATTTTATTCCAACAGCAATAACAATCTTGAAAAAACTCCATTGTTCTTCAATAAAACATTTTTAAAACAGAAGTGTTCGGTTGTTGTTGTTGTTTTCTTTCTTTCTTTCTTTCTACTTAAGAGAAATTTCAATAGTTTAATCCAACATGCGAGTTCAATTTTCGAAAAAAAAAAGAAGAATGAAGTTAATCTCATTCTATTCGAGTCGATAAGTAAGTGAATCTATCTTCATGTATTGATCTCTATTTGTTATCATCTTATTAGAAAACAACTAGTAACATCATTCTCTTGTTAATCCTAGACAAATGAGAACGAAACGAAAAACTTGTCTGAAGGAGAGAGATGCTGTACATTCTCCGTTGAGAACAAACCGTTCTTCTTCTCAAGTGTCTTTTAAAAATAATTACACAGAAAGAGAGAGAGAGAGAAAAAAAGAACAACGAAAGAAGAGAAGAACGATATTCGAATAGCGTCATCTTCGTTTCAACGTGCTTCGAACTCATAGATTTGCATATCTATTGTTGATATGTCTAGACGGTGAGTAGAGTGTTAAATGACAAAATATTAAAAATAAAAATTCATAAAAATATTTCTTAATCGTTAACACCTATGTGTTATCTTTGTTTCATCTATTCGAGAATTTCTCGGTTAATTGACAGTATTCTTCTATTTAACTAGATTTTTAAAACGAATATGTATTCAGTTCTATTTGTTCGAATCAAATTACACCATTTGACATACACGATATAGAACAACAACAACCACAACCATCACCATACATATCTATGCATATTTGCTTGAATGCAATTGCAATTTGTCTATGATATTTAGTTCTCTCGCATTTTTTTTGCATAAGATACATATCTCTATATTTAAAAGGACAACAATCAATATTTTCTTTTCATTTGTAGATCAATTCGGTTTCTTTCTTCTTTTTTTCTTATTATTATTGAGTATTGATAATGGCATCTTGTTCAGATTTCAATCGGTCTAATGTTCGATCAAGTACGAAGGTACGAATAATTTTTCTTCTATGAAATAAAAAAAACCTTGAAAAAGAAAATTATAAAACGAGACACAAACAGTCATTCAATTTGTTTTCGTATATTTGATATGAAATACTAATTAATTTGAATATAGTAATTGATTTTTAACATGATCACGTTCTGTTATGAATCATTCTACTGACATAAATCATCGAACTAATCAATATGGTATGTATCATCATTCCATCTGATTCTTTCTCTCATTTCTACATCAACTGTATGCATTGCCAAGGTTGAATGTTCATGCGTACATCCCTATACGTACGATAGAATAAGAAGGAAAAAAAGAATCGTTGACGATCCATCTATCATCGTTTTTTTTTGCATCTTGCCTTCATTTCTTTTACGTGCATACATAGATATTGAGCCATGAGAAGAGAGTGACAGAGCAGGGTGGAGCAATGGCAAAAAACTAACATAAATGAATGAATGAATGAATGTGTGTGTGCGTGTTATAAAAGATAACCTTCCATTGCTCTCCATTTCTTTTTTTTTGTACGTATGCTCTCGATCAATGTTCTTCATGTATGCAGTACGCACAAGTACCCAAATACATACTCGACGTAGTATATCATACAACTGCACACATTAACTAAATAACGCACATACACACGCTTATATGTATGCATTCTCTCTCGTTTTTTTTTATTTCTAGGCTGCACATTTGCCACCATCATCGCCATCGATTCCGTTTTCAACAAGTAAAAAACTTGTTGAACCATTTAATCGACTCAAAAATCGTGCTAATCTATTTCGACGAAAGAATTATTCGTCGCAAACTAATCTAAGTTCGCAGTTGACAAATGATAATCGATTATCTTCGGGTACAGATCAAACAGTTCCGTCACATCGATTAACAACAAATAATTTCAATCGATCGAATGTTATTCAACTCAAACGTTCGAATTCAATGATATGTCCTCAACGACGTTTACAAACATTTCTCAATCAAAATAATAATCATACTGAGATTTATCGAAATCAACGTAATTCGATTTGTTTGGAATTAGCTGGTTGTTCAACTGACGAAAGTTCGACGGACGACTGTCAATTAAACAAATCATCTACTAATTGTTATTCGACAAAGACAATTTGTTCTCCCATGGCTGAAATCGATGAAAATGAACTTAATTCATCAAATCAACAACAATCATCGACGATCATCGAAGAAGTTAATATAAATTCTCCGAATGAAATCGATAAAGGTAAAACAAAACAAAAACGCGAACTTTTTCGCCTTTCGATCTACCATTTAGTACAAATTGCTAATCAATTTATTGTGTTTTCTTTCTTTTGTTCAGTATCATCATCATTACTCAACAATCATAGTAATAACAACAGTGAACAGGCGTCTGTCATTCTTCCATCATCTAAGTCAACTATGGATGTTATTCTAAATGAAAAAGAAAATGAAGAAAAACAATCGGAATCGATATCATCTTCGCCGTTGTCGATGAAGAAGCCAAGTTCTATTCTATCTTCATCTCATTCATCATCATCATCATCAACTGCAATATCATCGACAGTTATATTACGAGATCATGCTGAAACGATTCGTACACGTCGACAATGTCATTCAAGTATATCTTTTCTTCAGCAACAACAACAACAACAGCAGCAGCAGCAATCGTTGTCGTCATCAGCCGACGAACCTTTCTATGATTGCAAACAGCAAGTTTCACCGAAGAAAACGAATTTAAATTTCGATATGTCAGTTGAAAAAGTGTCAATATGTACAATGACAGGAAAATCATTGATGAATCTCGATGAATGTTCATCATCATCGGAAGAGAAAGCTGTTCAAACAACATTAAACGAGAATTTAAATGCTAATTTATGCGTTAAACGAGCTATTTCATCGACAAGTTTAACATCATCATCATCAGCTTCGATTCAAACTGATACATTCGAAAAAAAATCGAAAGTACCTATTTCAACAATCGATGAAACAACAACAACCACAACCGATCATCTCAATTCATCTCATAAATGGCCACATATTCACGAGAGATTGCTCGGTGAACAAGCTTGTATTTACTGGGTTAATTATTTGGGTTCAACGGCAATTAAAATGCTAAATGAGGGTACAACCGCTCTTCCTGCACAAGCGATAACTCGATTGAAACAATCGACACAATATGCACGTGTATTGCCAATAATTGGCTTGAGTATTTCATCGCGTGGCGTTGAATTTTTAAAACATGCTAAAGAACGAGTTGTCATTTGTTTTCATGACATTAAATCCATTCATTGTGCATGTCAAGATCAAGATCTAAGATATTTTGCCTATGTTACACGCGAACAACGTTTAACTAACGGTATGTCACAGGGTCAACATTCTTCAACCATTGATAATAAACAACATGCACCATCATCACCATCATTATCAGTCAATGGCAGTGAATATCATCATTATTGTCACGTATTTGTCGTCAAAAGTGAATCGATGTCTACTGAAGTAAGACAATTTGAAAAAAAAAGAAGTGAAATGATGATTGATTTGTGTTCTGTTGCAGATTATGTTAACATTTGGGCAAGTATTTGATATTGCCTATCGACTTCATCGTCGTACGAAAACCAATGGTAAAAAAAGCAAAGATACACATTCACCATTATCATCAGTTACTAATGGTGAACGTCATCCTCAATTAGAAGTCATACGTCTTTCGACTAAGTCTGATATCGCACAAACAAATAATCTAATGATGTCGTCATCAACAACACATTCACCAGCTACTTCATCATCGTCATCATCGATGGATGATCGAAAAATCTTTGTTTGATTGATCTCTGCTCTCTCTCTCTCTTTTTAAACTTGTAAATGTGTGTTTGTGCGTGCGTGATATGCTCGTTTTGTTTTTCTACATACTATCTTTATTATTTTCTGCCAATGAGAAAAAACAGACAGACTATAAATTAAATAAATAATCTTTGCAAGAGAATCTTCAAAAGAAATATCAAATAGATTTTTGTGCATCATATACACTGATACATAGAGATATATTTATT
>ERZ778019.695-NODE-695-length-58328-cov-13.389408_pt1 | contig 58328 bp, 71 predicted proteins | sample MGYA00375749_ERZ778019 | MGnify/ENA primary metagenome ERZ778019 (study PRJEB29350, sample SAMN05389821) | bioreactor metagenome | isolation source: Ammonium sulfate bioreactor | place: South Africa: University of Cape Town | collected 2014-03-17 ... | reverse complement strand
TGTGTGTGTGTTGTTCTCTCTGTTTCATCTTTCTTTTTAATTGTTAATTGTGTCAGTAATATTTAGCATAATGAGAAAACGGAATAAAAAAAAGTCATGCATTATATTTATTTGATTGTGTAATTCGAATATTTTCATTTCGTTGAAAAGTTAAAACTTTCTCGTATTGACCTTCTGTTGTTTAATGATTAAATTGGCATTAGTCAAATGAAATTGATACATTTAATCAAGCAAAACTTTGTTTAGTTTCGCGAATGTAAACAGAAGAAGAAAAAAAAAGAGAATAGTTGCCCTAATGGTCATTCAATCGTACGCCGTCGAGATGAGAAGATCATGTCCACTTAACGAAACAAGAGTGAACGATAATCGATAGTAAATTTTCCTTTTTCTTTCTCTAAATGACCACTAATGCAAAACGGAAGTGAATTTTGAAGAGTATAAGTGGCGGTTATGAACAAAAGAGAAAAAAAGAATCAATTTACACGTGCCCAGAGACAAGATTTGACACTAGTAATTTGTCTAAATGAGAAAATGATACTTCGTCATTCGAAATCAATCGAAAGTTCGATTCATTTTTTTTTGGTCATCTGAAAAATATTCACAGACTACAGAAAATAATTCGACAGATGCAATTATTCTCAAAAGAATAAAAAAAACGAAATATAGATTAGTATAAATACGAATATTCGACTTATTTTCAACGAGAAACGAATTTTATCGAATATGAGTAATCAAATTTGTGCATTGATTTTTTTCTGTTTTGTCGTCTTTGTTTATGGAACTCAATGGCCAATTCCGTATGAGCGTGTAACAAGTCGTCCACAAAATATTGACTATTGTCAAGCAGGTCTCGTACCATTCTGTCCGACGGGTAAACCTCAAGATGCAATGATCTATGCAACTGATGATACTGATGTAATCGAAATTTTCGCTTTAAAAAAACCGGTTTGGTCATTTAAATACGGAGATTTAATGGCGAAATTCGTGAGAGAATTGTCGAAGTTAATTTTCATTTCATTTTTCGATTCAAATAGAAAATTATGCATGACGCATTGGGCTTTCGTAGTCAAAAAACCGGCCTAAATTGGACAATGGAATGGTAAAACATGACCTTGAAAACGAATGACTCCTATCTCTTTCTTACAAGGTATGAACTCGATCAATTATTTAATTGCACATTCCCTCACGTTCTTGCCAACGATTCATTCATTTGGTGTGATCAAGGTTATCGATATTTTCATGAACATCAATCGATCGTTGATGATATTTGTTCGATTAATTCTAGGTGCACTTTGCGTCTACGATGGTATTGTTGATGCATTATGGGTTAATACATCTGATTTAAGTATGCTAAAAAAAGTCGCCGAAATCAGCGGTTCGTATTTTTGATTCTAATCTCTAAATCAAAGAATCGACATATTCATTGAAAATAGGTAAAGGTTATAATGAATGGGCTGCTTGGGCTATTAGTGATAATAACACAGGTGTTTACTACGAAACATGGACTGTTTATTCGGATCAAAGTAAGTCGTCATTGATAAGATCAACGAGATTTATGACTGAACGAGAATTTAGCTCAAACTGCAACAATGTATTTCGATTCGTACGATTGCGCCAGTTTTGTTATTCGTGCTTTGAATAAATTCGACGCTTTAAATGCGACAATTTTGCCTGATGTTCATTTGAATTATACGCGTGTTAATCTTTATTCTGCTGAACCTGAATTACTCGGCACATACGAACAGATCATGCAGAATAAAACTCTTCATCGTGATTTCGTTGAATTTTATCAAGAATTTCAAAATAAAAAACGAGGTGCTACTGATTGGTTCGTTGAATTATTAGACTTATATGAAACATTTTTTCTTTTCGATCGATTTTATCTCTATTTCAATAATGTTTATTGGTATTTGAAATTGCATTCGCCCAAACTTCATGTGACATTTAATGAAGAACCGATTACTGCGATTTTGAAACGAAGATCCATCGATTAGGAACTTTAATAAAACCCTCGATAATTTTGTCGAGGCGAAGTACTTGAAAAGATTTCGAAAATAAAGAAAAACACACGAATAAATAAAATATTTCATCAAAATAACAATCGCTTGTTCGTTATGCTTCAGTTATCTTGTCAGTATTGATATATTTGTATTTTTCTCTTTTTTTGGCCTTGTACAGCAAGAAAAAAAACGTTATGACGCACATGCGCATTCGTATAACTATAAAACATAAAAAACGAAACATTAAGCGTACGTTAATTTGTTTTGTGTTGTTTTTTTCTGTCCTTATAAGAATTAAAAACTATGCTCGGTAAAGGATTTCGTTCGAAGAATTCTGATGATGATACATCGCCCGCAACATCACGTGCGACAACACCAGAACAAACACAAGCTGATGAACGTTCGACTATTTCGAATACAATTGTCCCAAGTACGAGTGCTAATACAGTGGATAGCAAAGTAACAGATGCGACTTTGAATAATCAACAAAAACCATTATCGAATAAAAGTAATAACGACAGCAGGTAAATAAAAAATCGAAGAAATGATTTGTAAACATGTTTTTTGTTTTGCCTCGTCAGTTCGACAATACCAACAGCGACCAGTGCATCGCAATTAATTCCTGGTTCGATAATGATCAATGATCAAGGTGAAATCGATGATAAATCATCGAAACATAGCACTCGTTCGAATACGAGAGCTTCGAATAATTCTTTTCAAGCCGGTGGTCAATTTGTTTCAGATAATAACGGAGGTCCAGGCGGATTTCTTGCTCCAACACATATTCAACGTCGAATTGTTACATCGCCTGGTGTATCATCGACGGCAGACAATCGACAATCTTATCAACGATCAAGTTCACAATTGGACAGTCGAAGTGCATCACGACCAGAATTCAATCGACAACAAACATTTCCTGAAACGACTAATCATGATATTCAACCATGGGTGAATCCATATTGGCCAAAAACCGATCAAAATTCATCGAATCAAGCTACTACAAATGCCAATGGTCCTCAGAAATCACCATCAAAAAATGGAACATGGAAGAATCCTTACTGGCCAGAGAAGAATACAACAGATCAACAACAAGGTAGCACATGGAAAAACCCGTATTGGCCAGAGAAGAATGCAACAAATCAAAAGACAGATAGTAGCAGTTTGAGAAAATCATCGTCGGGTGGACATAGTATAGTGAAAGTTCCATCATTTTATAGACGAGTTTATCCTTCCGAATCAGCATCAACATTAGCATCATCACCTACTCCATCCAGTCAGAAGAAATCGAAGAAAAAACATTCTCATAGTGTGATAAGCCAAAACATTACTGATACTGATGAACTGCCTTTTACTGTTGACAAACAAAGTGTAGCACATTATCGTTCGTCATCAAAGATCTCCGTTAATATTAATAGATCAACAAAACAACCTCCTACACCAACACCTTCGCAGAAAAGTAAATCTGGTGCCGCTGCTACCGTTCCTTCTCCTACTCCTTCTTCTTCTTCATCTAATTTTACTCTCAAGAAAAAGCCACCAAGAAAATCATCCAAACCAACCAATAATGCACTACCACCATTGTTGTCAACAAGTGCTTATTCATCTTTGGATACATCATCTGCACCTATTCTGACTGAAGGTGATATTAACAGTATTCACGATGCGCTCAAACTATTAGAAACTAATTCAAAAAACATACCAGTTGTCGAAACACGTGACAACAACAACACACCAACAAATACCAATTATCAAAATAAAACTATATCCAATTTAGTAACACCCCTTCCTGGTAAACAAGACCAATCATCAAACAGAAAATTTACACCGGAACCACGAGCTTCAGCTGGATTTGACTCAATATGCCCTGGTAATCAACAGCCTCCACCGCCTGCGCAAGCTTCAACCGGACTAGGATCATTATTCTCCGGTAATCAAAATCAACAGCCAGCACAAGCTCCATCTGGACTAGGATCATTATTCTCCGGTAATCAAAACCAACAGCCAGCACAAGCTCCATCCGGACTAGGATCTTTATTCTCCGGTAATCAAAATCAACAACCTCCACCGCCTACACAATCATCATCTGGATTTGGATCGCTCTTCTCCGGTAATCAAAACCAACAACCTCCACCGCCTACACAATCATCATCTGGATTTGGATCGCTCTTCTCCGGTAATCAAAACCAACAACCTCCAGCACCTACACAATCACCATCTGGATTTGGATCGCTCTTCTCCGGTAATCAAAATCAACAACAACCTCAAACATTATTATCATTTAACTCAGGTTCAACCACTCAATTCAGTGGTAATTCAGGAGGCCAAGAACAAGTGCCACCATTTTCAACATCTGGACAGGTTTTATATTTTGATGCCAAATCGTTTCCATCAAATAATGATTCGAAACCAGCAGCATCATCACTACCAGTCGTATTTTCTGCACCAAGTTATCCTTTCAATATGAACGATAATTTAACTACAAAAGGACCTATTGTTCTTATTTAGAATTCGTATTTTTCTTTATCAATAGACTAAAAAACCAATTCAAAATATTGCCAAAATAATTACAAATAAATTTTTATTATTATATAATGCCGCTCGAAAATATAGCTACAGAAAATATAAAGAAACTATCGCGTTGTAGAACGAGTCGAAGATCCAACAAATAATCTCGTTGTTAATCTTTGTTTAGCTACTTTCAATAATTTATATTTTCTATCGCAAACTATGAATATCAGCATAAAAATGAATTGCAAACCAGCTAGAGCATAGAAATAAACATAGAATAATTCAGATTCCTCCTTAGCTTTACACTAAAACGGAAACAAATAATTCTAACGCGCAAACAAAACACGAGTGAGGACTTACTTCGTCGTTCTCGAGTGTGAGATTTTCTTTAATAGCTAAAAATATTCCAACATAAAGTACACCAATAAATGCCGAAATGCCAGCTGAAAAAAATCGTAAACTCATTATAAACGAACGAGCCGATGGCGGTGCAGCTGAATAAGCAAATTCTAAACTAGCCACCGAGGTAAACACTTCAGACAGTCCAATACAAATATATTGTGGAAATTGATAGAAAATTGACAAATGTGAAGCCGTATAATTTGTTCCACCTAGAAATCTCAACGTGTCAAACAGTTTGTTCAGTTTAGCGAAAACAAAAATCACACACCAATCCTTTGAACATGCAGAGATTCGCAATCCTCCTGTCGAACCAATTCGACAGTGCCTGCAAATGTCATTGCAATTGCCGCACAGATCATTCCGAGAATGACACGAGTTCGAATCGAAAATGTTCGACCACTTGCTTGCCAACGTTTGTAAACGAATTTATTTAATAAAAAAATCGTTACTAAAACAAAATAGAATCGATTTCTTTTTATTTTTCTTGTCTTTCAATTTAACACTTACAAATAATAATCAATTGATCGCCAAGCGAGAGCCAAATGATTGGCATTCTATGCTCAGGATTCGTTTTGATAGTCTCTACTCTCATATGTAACCCTTGAATAAGAAAGCTTGTTTCAATCTAAATCGAATTTCAAAGAGAAAAATAATCATTGTCTTGTCTTTTCAGATCGAATTACTTGGATATAAACAAGCCAATAAGGAATTAAAAGAAGAAAAACAGCGAGAATCCGTTGAAGTGATTTGATGTCATCAACGATTCGATCGATATACTTGCCTTGATTCGATATTTTTGCATAATCAAGAAACGATTTCGATTGATAATCATTTGTTAATGATAATAAATCACGATTTCGATTCTCACGATGTTCTCTCCACATTGAAAATGCATTTCGAATAACGGGAAAGAAATTACTCATCAACGAGTCTTCAGTTGAATTTTGAACATAAAATTTCCAACCACATGCAAACAAAATAAAAGCTAAGACTAGAAAACCAGCTGGAATTGCATAACCAAGAAAATAGCTAATATTTTGCTGAACATATGCAAGAATTGCAAAAGCCATGAGTCCACCGATATTAACAGCGGCATAGTACTTATCAAAATATTGTTGAGTATCAGTTCGATCTCGAATTTGTTCAACGCCGAAGATTGCTATGTTAACTTGAACAGCACTCGCTCCGAATCCACTTGAAAACAAAAGAGAAATAGTCTTCGAATGTTTAGTTTTTAGCTTACGTCACAACGAATGTGGACAGAATTTGAGGAATGCATGGTTCAGAAAAGAATGGCTTCGCTCCTCTTGAAGAATTCGTACAGTTACATAACTCTTTTCGTAATTCAAAATGATCAGGTGTGGAAAATAAAACAAGAAATACATAACCAATAATATACAAAATAAAACCTAAGCAATCGATCATTAATTTAATAAAAACAAGAAGAAAAAAGAACCATCATCTACCGAGAATGATCGTTCGTGCTCGACCGAATTTACCATCACTTAACCAAGCGAAAAACAAAGCTGATATATAACTCGTACCTTTACCAAAGACAGAAGAAAATAAAAGTATTTTCAATAAATAATCTTTCATAATCACTACCGAGAAAAATCAATGTTACAATTATACTATGTACCGATGACCAATGAACTCTTTCGGATGTTAAAAACAGAACAAGATTACCAGCTAACGAATAGAATGCTAAACGTTCAAAGCCAGCACTTATCAAAATCAACCAAACGGATAGTTTGTGTTGTAAATCCGTTCGACCATCGGACGAATCTCGACTCAGAGATTGAGTCAAAACTAATGGCGACGTTTCATCAATACTTGTATCAGTCATTTGGCTAAGTAAAACAGATTAGATTAATAGCACACGTTTACTTTTTATTCTTTAAGAATAAATACGTATATAGAGAGAGAAAGAGTCAAAAAAACAACAACAACAAGTGGCTATGAAAAAGTCATCATCATGGAGATAAAAAAAAGGCGTTTATTTCGAAGTAACGTTAGATAAAGTTCTTCTTTATTCTATTTACACAAACACAGCGAAAGAAATAGATATTAGGCTATGGATGAATGGGAATTGTTTACACTTGGGATGAAATGACGTGACTTCAAATGACGATTAGTTATTTTTAATAATTTGAATTGTCGATCACAACCAAGAAAAACTAGGATCGATACTAATTGCAGACCAGCCAAAACAAAAAAGTAGATGTAATATCGATCATCATTTCGATATGCTAGTGGATTGTGTCCATCATCCTAAATGAAATCATTCGATAGTCGTTTTGTTTTTCGTTGTACAATCGAAAAACTTACGTCGAAAGAAAGTAAAGCGACAAGACCTGTGCCGAAAAATGATGAAAGACCGGCAGAACAAAAACGTAGACTCATTATTAAACTTTGAGCAGATCGAGGAGCAGCTAAATAAGCGAATTCTAAACTTGCAACGGAAGTAAACACTTCCGACAGGCCAATTCCAACATATTGTGGAAATTGATAAAAAACACTCATATCTGCAGCTGTATAATTTTTACCGCCTAAATAACGAAAAGAAAATTCTGCATTTGAACTTGAAAATTCTTGTTTCTAACCGATTGTTTGGGTAAAATTATGATGTTCACAAGTATTCTGTCGAATAATTTCGACTGTTCCAGCTGCACACATCGCTAATGTTGCTGCGAACATGCCAATCACAATTCGATTGTTGACAGAAAAATCTCGACCACTCTGTCGCAAACGTTTGTAGACGAATGCATTGAGAATAAAAATAGTTACTAAAAGACAAAACATTCAATTCATTTTACTGTTTTGTTTTGTTTTTTCTCTCTCGTTTTACCAATGATAATGATCTGATTTCCTAGTGAAAGCCAAACAACAGGCATGTCTCGAAACGTTGTCGGCAGTCTCATATGTGCACCTTGAACAATAAACGTTGTTTCAACCTAAAACACACTTTCTACTTTTCGATTTTTTCTCTTGATCTCAATCAATTACTTGAAAATAAAGCAACCAATACGGTATCAATAAAAGAAATACAACCATAATCCGTCGAAGTGATTTTATATCGTTAACAATTCGATCACTAAATCGACCGCGATATCTTACACGTGCATAATCAAGAAACGACCATTTCGATCGATTAACAATAAACGATAGATACGCATCACTATCACCTTCAGTTTCAATGACTGCATCGTCTCGATACAAGAAATTCTCTTGAATATTCTCGTTCTGATTTCGATGAAACTGTTTCCATGTTTGAAATGCATTGATAATAACCGGAAAAATATGTTCAATAACTGAATCTGTTGATTTAACTTCAATATAATATTTATATCCAATTAGAAAAAGTAGAAATGCTGAGAAAAGTAGAACTCCAGGAATAAGATAGCCAATAAAATAATTGTAAGCAAGTTGAATATAAGCAATGCCACCGAAAGCAATTAAGCCACCTGTATTTATTGCAGCATAATACACGTCGAAATATCGAGTTTTCCGTGTTTGTTCGCGAACTTGTTCGGCACCGAACACGGCAAGATTAGTTTGAATTGCTCCGACACCAATTGCTCTACGTACAAAAAAATTTTAAATCGATTATCAATTAAAAATAAAAAAATTGATTACATTAGGATAAGTGCAGGAAGAACAGCAGAGATACAAGGTTCAGTAAAAAAATGCAATCCTGTTGTATTACTATGGCTTGGACATAGTTTTTCATGTGCTGTCGGATTAGCGAGTAAAATAATGAACAAAAAACCGATATTATAGATGATAAAACCTAGATGAAGTTGTTTGTTTTTTTGTTGCTCTAAGAAAGGAAAACATGTCAATGATAAATACCGGTAATGATTGTTTTCGCACGACCAAAGCGACCATCGCTAAACCAAGAAAAGATTACAGCTGATAGATAACTTGTTCCAAGAAAAATCAATGGTGCAATAATCGTATGTGGAAATACCCATCCGATTATATTTGAATCGAGAAAAAAAGTTAGATTTCCTGCTAATGAATAGAATGCTAATCGTTCGAAACCGACACTGATCAGAATTAAAACAACAGCAATTCGTTTTTCAATTGAACTTCGAGTGTCAAGAGTCCGAGAAAGACTTCGATCAGATCGATGGATAATGGGAGCAATCTCTTCATCTGTTACTTCAGTCATCTTAAACGAAAATCCATGAGTCAATTTACTTTGTAAATTTTTATTACATACCTGTCGAATTTAATTTTATCGCGTTTGAGATGAAACAAATGAGAACAGAATAGACACAAACTTGTCACTAGGATTTGCATAAGTATTTTTCTTTCGAATATCTACAACATTTGATAAAGATAAGAGATTTTAAAAAGAAAAGAACAAAAAAAAGAAGCACAGAGACACCCCTTTTTTCCTTAGATATTTTAATTCTATTATTACTCATTTATGTTCTGCATGATTGATTTATTTTTCTTGCTTACATGTATATAAACGTACTCTATTTGTATTGTTAACGATTAAGAATGACTTTATATCGTCATCAAAAACGGTTATACTCAAAGACACTACGTCGTGATGGTGTGTTTCATTTGCCAACAGTGATTGCTCAAAATGATCCATTCTTACGACGTTTATATTCGTTTGTTTCGAATGTGCTCGATGATCATCCGTATCCTTCGACGAAAGAAGAATATGATCGTCGTATCTATGAAATTCAACGAAATGTTGCAAATCTCAATCTTCCACCTCGACAATATCGATTTCTTCAACGTCTAATGGACGAAACTGGTGTCAATCTCGTAAATAGATTTCTTTCAATTGAAGATTTATTAAAATTCTACGTTCGTTTTTCCTAAGGTTGATCTCTGGCAAGGTTCTCATATCATTACTCTCGACAACGGTTATCTCTACAATCTTTGGATGAATTCATCCGAAGCTAAACCACGTTTCTCTTCTCATTATAAACAAGTTCCTTTACAACAATACGGAATAGATTTTCTCGATCATCAGTTACTATTCGGTAAGACAGCACTCGATGGTTCGACTTGGTTTCAAATGGAAGCACATGGCTTTCAAATGAGAGATGTCTATCAAGATCCAGATCTCGCTGTTTATCATGGACAAGATTTTCTTAAGTATCGAGTACATAAAATGAACGTTGGCCCATTTGGATTTTCACCTCATACGGAAACATCGGATCCAATTATACGTCCCTATCGACCGAAACAAACTCGAAACGATAAATTAGTTCGACGTCGTTTTAAATACAAACCTTTTTAGATTTATAAATAAGTTCTACTACGGAAAAAAAATCATTCATTTTTCATTGATATATGATTAATCGAAAGTTAAATTGCAATTGGTTCTTCGGATAAATCAATACTAACAGAAGATGTCAGCATTAACCTAAGATTTACTTTAAGTTTTTTTTTGTTTATCAGGCAAAGAAAAGATTCATATAATTTACGAAAACATACATGTCATGTGCCGAAAATACAGGTGCGTAATCATGACATCATATTATCTATCTCGGTTGATATCTTTCGTAATTTACCTTATATTAATTAAAATCAATAATTATTCGTATTGCGCATCATCATTTTTGACGTCAAATTTGCCCTCAAAAGACACTATATATATATATGTATTCCACAGATTTTCAATTCAAACCTATTTTTGCTCCAGATTCTTCCCAATTTTCTTAATTTTATATGGGTAAATACAAACTCAAATAGTTTTTCATTCATACGATATGACCTTTCTCATGTAGGCTTTATCATCAATCGTATCGAACGCGAACTTGGTGTTGATCTTAATGGTGACGGTTACATCGGTGGTGAAGGTATATATTCTAATTTCAAACAAACATTTTAAATCTTCTTGTTTGTTTTTTGTCTATAGGTTTTCTCAGTAAATTAGAGCGATTCACTCGATTTGATTTCAATGGTGACAATATCATCGGTCGCCCACCCGATGTTTACTACGGTTATAGTTATCCATACGGTCGATACACAGGATTCACACCTGCACCTGCTTATGGTTCATATGGTCCCGTCTATCGTTCATTGGTTCCACATCGATTCGCCATGTTCTGAGACACGTTTACTTTTCTTTTCTAATATTTTCAATAAAAATAAATTCACACAAACGAAAGAAATTATTTATTGGAAAAATTCATTAAATGAAGAAAAAAAAATGTAAAAAATGCTCGAGTTCTTCATTTCATTTTAACTTCTGTAAGTATACTCTTATGCACGTTTGTTCACTGTCATATTCATAGCTGTACTGCACGACGGACAGACCAATAAAGCATTTCGATTATCACCAGGTGTAATTACATTCGGCAGAATACCACCAGTCGTATGACCGCAAGCTCCTGCCGGTGCAATAGGAAATGGTTGTTTCTCTCCTTGTGGATAAACAATCGCTCTTCGTCGTGCTCGAAAAACTCGAACAACTGTAATTATGAAAAGCACAACATAAATCAAACATAGAATAAACATAAGACAACCAGCAGCTAATTGTGCTTTGATAAGTGACGTTTTAATATTACTAAAATTCGAGTCCGAATAAAGTAAACCTCGAGATGATCCCGACATACCACAGATATTTGTTGAAAAAAAGCACAATGTCGGATACATTGTATAAATAGCATCGAAACCAATAACACAAGCAGCAAAGAATAACGCAATAAACTGCATAATAAATGTATACATCGCACATAAACGATTTCGGCAGCATCCTGAAAAGATCAGTCTATGAATCTTAGCATAACAAAGCAAAACAAATTCTACCTGTTATCGCTTGAGAAATCGATGCAAATAAAAAGAAAACACCAGCCCATATGCCTACATAAACTGTGCCAACAATTGCATCGATCAGTATACTGCCTATTTCCAATCCAATGATAGCGATTGTTATCAAAATTTGAACAGCTGAAAATATACCAGCAACGATCGTCGGATACTTCTGTTTCCATTGCTCGTCTGGTGTTAGTGGATTTTTGTATTCACCCAGCATTCTTTTTGAAAAAATATGTTGTATTCGTCTTTTTTTTGTCGGCAGAAATGAATTGTATTACTTTCTTTGTTAGATTTAACAGTATTCTCAAGGCTTCATTTTGTTTATGAATTGAAATTTAATTAGTTTTTTGTATGATGACCCGCCTACAAATAAAGAGAAAAAAGAAGAAATCCGATGCAAATTAACAATTGCAAATGCAGCGAACGTCATAGACAATTCTTTGATTATTTTTTTTCGAGAGAGAATGTAGAATTACTAATCATGATCGTTTTCCAGCGCCCTCTCTCTCAATCTTTCAAATACACGTTTTGCGATTCGATGAGCTTCATCTGTCTACTTTTGCGATTGCTATGTTCACATTTTCAATTAGTAGTTGAAATTGTCACTTATTTATCTATTGAAAAAAAAACAACAAATAAATGCCCTATCTAGCCGATAGACAATTTGGCTTTCTTTCTCATCGAAAATTTCTTTATAAATTAAAAAATTCATCGTCCATCACACGATCTCTTCGACTTGATTACACATTAGATGTTCATCAAGGTTGTGTCAATACAATCTGGTGGAATGATCAAGGAACAACGATTCTCTCGGGTTCTGATGATCAAAATCTTGTTGTAACAGATGCATTCACTCAAGACGTCCTATCGAAAGTTCACAGCGGTCATCGAGAAAATATTTTTTCAGCAAAATTTCTTCCAGAAACCAACGATCGTCGTGTTGTTTCCTGTTCAGGCGATGGCGTTGTTTTTCATACAAATTTCGATCGACCACCGACTTCACATTCGACTGACGGATGTTTCTTATGCCACGGCTCGGCTACTGCATACGAAGTTCGAATTATTCCGCAAACACCTAATTTGTTTTTATCATGTGCAGGTAAAAAAAACAGAACTGATCGATGTTCATTCAAATATTTGAGATTTTCAGATGATTGTACTATTCGTTTGTACGACTTACGAACGAAAAGCCATTGCCTGAAACAACATTGTAAAGATGATATATTGATAAAAAGTTGTTGGCCAATAACATCAATGGATATTAATCCCATGAATTCAAATGAAATTGTTTGTGCTTGCGGTGATAGTGTAAGTTGAAAGAGGTTTTTTCGAGTTAAATTCATTTGAATTTTTATAGTCAATTCGTTTGTATGACCATCGAAAACTATCGACACAAGTTTCTTCGTCGATCGAAGGACTTGTTTCATATTTTTGTTTATCAGATCGTAAAAAATCACGTCGATCTCGAATAACATCCGTTGTTTTCAATCGTCATGGTACAGAAATCTTAGCATCCTACTCATCCGAATCGATCTATTTGCTCGATCCAAAACGAATCTATTCACAAGAACAAATGAATGATATTCTCATTGAACATCGAAAGAACAAAGAAAACAAACGAAAAACTTATGAGAATAAATCGACCGTGGATCGTGAAAGTCAAATATCACAAATCAAACGATCACGGCTAAAAACGAATGAAGAACAAACCGAAAACGATACATCGCAAAATCCACAGAATTTTTGGATGCAACGTATGAGTGATATTCTAACGCAGTTAGTCACACGTACGACTGCCGAAACGGAAGAAGTACCGACGACAAGACCAACCGAAGATTCAAATTCATCGGATTCGAATACAAACCAATCACAAGTGTGTTTTTTCGTAAATAGTTTTCTTCGAAACAGAATTTCATCTTTCGTTTTCAGCCGGATGATATATTTGATTTAATATTTCGAAATAGTCAAAATGTTCGTGCTAATATCGAAGAATATGCCAATGACAATGATGATGATGAAAGCACTGATGATGAGGATGAATCCACAGATGGAACAGCTAGTGGTTCAAATCATCGGTTTGTTCCAACGAAATGGGAACGTTTACGACAACGTCGTGAAAGCGAACGTTCGCATGAAGAAAGCCAATTAAAGGACATTCCAAGTTTAGGCTTACTGAATTCCTATGATGGCCATAGAAATACGCGTACAATGATAAAAGAAAATAATTTCTGGTCCGATAGTTACGTTATGTCGGGTTCAGATTGCGGGTACGCAGAAATTGTTTTTGTTTTCTCTCAATTTTCGATTTGTTTTTCTTTGTGTAATACGTAGAAGTCTTTTTATTTGGGATAAATTCACTGGTGATATCGTTCGAATAATTCCTGCCGATGATCATATCGTCAATTGTGTTCAACCTCATCCAAATAATTATCCAATTCTCGCAATAAGTGGAATTGATTCGTCTGTTTCGAATAAACTTTCTTCTCAACTCGAATCCATTTCTTTCCTTTTTTTTAGTAATATCAAAATCTTTTCGCCAATATCAGAACAACCTATTGATGATAGTGAACGTATCAATCGAACACTCAAACGGAACTATGCTATGCCGGAAGACGATTCAAATACAATAACAATGTCAGCTGGTTTTCTAGTTCGAATGTTAACATCAATGAATCATCTACAGCAATCGAACAACATGTTCGGCTTCGATGATAGCGATGATGAATAAGCTCATATTGTGATATCAGTTTGTTTTCTGTATATACGTAATTTTATTATTTAATCAAGAAAAGTACGATAAGTACGATGATTTGAAGAATAAATCCGACTGCCATCGATCGGCATCCAACGGAGGAAACTGATCGTGAATTTCCTATTGTAACTTTTTCAATAACGAACAAAGATTCAAGAGAATTATAATAATCTCTCAAATGATCATATCGCTCGCAGAGACCACAAAATTTTGGGCATTCGTACGGAACATTTGCATATATCGAGCATAAAGATTTATCTTGACCATAATCACAATGATTTGTTAATGTCGAACAATCGAGATCGTCACATTGCTTTCCATAAGCAAAAGATTGACATTGACATTTGCAAGATGTCAGATTTAACATTCCATTGTAAAGACAAATTAAACCATTACAATCTTTATGATTAAATCAAAATAGAAGAGACAAATTTTATTAGTGAAATATCATAATTACTAACCATGCAATCGTTTATTCTTCGAATCTTTTGAATCTGCAGGTGTATACGGTTTATTATCACCTAATTGTCTAGTTTTTTTTAAACTTCGAACAGTAACAAAAAAAAGATCAAAAACTATGGAACAAATGCATACCCAGTAACATAATCTAATTATCAAAAATCAAGAAATCTCTATTGTCGTTCATAGTAGAAATCACTTACTGCACACATAATATGGCCAATTATGATTGGGATCAGTTTTTCTACTTTTCGGACAAATAGCTAAACCACATCCGACTAGAGTTGCTGTATCTTTGACCATCTACAAAAGTTTTTCATTGATAAACAATATCGATTGACTACGAATGTTCTACTTGAGTGTAATGACCAACAACTCCTTTTTGAACTTTTTTTCCATAGACAAAATCGTGTTTTTCATCAGCCCATCCTCGTATTGCCAATGTCCAATTTTTATAACCCATGGCTAAATAATCAAAACAATCGAACACATTCCTTTATCTCTCAATAAAAAATACCAAGATTTTGACCAGTCGACAACGGAATACGTGGTGCTTGCCGTTGACTTGATGTATCATGTTCATACTCACAATGATCAGCTAGAAGAATATCCGATTTTTTTGGTTTCTTCGTTTACAATTCTCACCATAGTGTTGAGCGATTTCTGCTAGATACGGATCCCAATACTACCGAATCTTTGAAACTGATTCACAATTGTACGAAGAAAAATATCAATCTCACCATTTTTTGCATATTTATTGCATTGACACTCTCTCGTTCTTGATTGTGCATATCTTCGATAAGTTGAATGACGTCAGGCGTCGGCGGTAAACTCTCAAGAGACAATTTCTCAGCACAAAACGAATGTTGTTCATCGAGCATTCGATAAATCGATGGACATTCATCATCATTCTCAGATTTCGTTCGAAGAACGTTCACAAGTAGTATCAGTTCGATTAAAAACATCTCGTGAGAAACAAAACGTTAATGAAGTTTAATTAGTGTTTGGTTTTCTTTTATTGTTTCTTTTTTTTGAATAATCTTATGTTGTTTTACACAAGAAAAAGAAGAAAACAAAAACATTCGGATGTTCTTTCGAATATGGTAAATATGATGATGGTGATAATACCAATAGCGTGTGTAGATTGATTAGTTCTTGTAAGCACGGCTAGCACGTCGGCCACGAGCTTTTTCGAATTTACGGCCTTTTGAACGAACTTTTGGTCGTGTTGTACTATGACGAGTACCAGGAGCTCGACCTAAACAAATCAAATGTTTGCTAATTGAAAAAATTCGTTGATAAACATACCGAAGTATCGATTGGCTTTACGAGCTTTTCGTGGACCTTGTAATAAAACGGTGCTTTTACCTTTTGGTGAACGAAGAGCTAATTGATCAAATGTAAGAATTTCTCCGCCAGCAGCAAGAATTCGTGCTCGTGCTTGATCAGTAAAATGTAAAGCACAGACGGTTAATTTCGGTACTTCATAGAGTCGTGCATCATCAGTAACTGAACCAACGACAACGGCTGTTTTGTTTTGTCGACCGGTTTTTTTCATATGTCGAACGAGACGTGACAATGAAAGTGGTGGTCGATTTGTTCGTGACATGAACAAACGTTTAAGAACGATTTCATTAAATTTCGTACCGGTACGACGTGCCAAAAATCGGTAGAGTTTGACAAGTAAGAGAAGATATAAATTTTTCGAACGTGGTGCTCGTCGAACAGCTTTACGATCGAAACGATGATCAAGATCAACACCCATGATGACAGCCGATTGTTCGAGAAAAAAGAAATCTTCAATAAACGAAAGCAAAAATCTATTTATCAAATATGATTGTATGTTGCTGATTTTTCTTTTCTATTGAAAGCAAAATTAAAAAAGAAATCTTTCTCAATATAAATTAGCTAGGAGGAACTATTGACGGTATTGAATTGAATTTGACTCTGACGGATTTTTTCCATCGATTGATACAAACGTTTCATTTGAGTATTGATTGTAGTTGAAATATATTGAGGACGAAGAAGTGATTTAGCTAGAATTTGTTTATCCTATTAACAAAAAAAAAAGAAAATTCGAGAGTTTTGAACTCAAGAAAATGATTTACTGTATCAAAAAATTCGAAATATACGCTGCCGTATTTGTACATTTTACTATTGACTAATAATGAACTGTTATTATTCGTATCGCTACCGTCTTGAAATTGTTCGAGAATTCGATCGGCTAGATTGCAATAGAATGTTAAATAACGAACGAGAGTATCTTCTGATTTCGATGATTGATCACGGTTTGACGTATAAAAATTCATTACAAACTTTAATTCCACACCCTTGAAAACCAATGAAAATGAAAATCGAATTCGAAAGAATTTTAACGATCATTTACGGTTAATTGAAGTAGATTTTCCAGATTCGATTTATTTGTCGATAAATTTACAAGTATTTTGCCTATGGATAACGCTTCATCTTCACATTCGAATGCTGTTTCAATCAATGAACTTAATTCATCAATTTGACTCATGTATTCTTCATGTAAATATTCCAATACTGACATATTTATCAGTAGATTCAGTCCATAGCGACGTACTAACGAATTCACCGGATTAATTCGACAAAGATTTATCACCAAAACAACAAGTCCCTACGAAACCAAACCGAAAATCTCAACAAATCAATCAATGGACTGATCGATCCTACTGCGAATTGAATAATAGCAAAATCATTTAAAGCTAGATTATGTAAGGCTAAGAGAATCTTGCATTGTGTAGTATCATTATCGAGTTTAATTAATAATTCTCGTAGACGATGTATACAAGCTGCATTGGCTAGATTAATTTGACCTGAGAAAAAGAAAGATTTCGATGAAGTTGAAATCGAAAGATTCGCAACGAACTTTCTTTGAAAGTCGACGCATTTGCAATGCTTGATAAGACTTGATGTAGTTGTTCTTCATCGTGATAACATTCGTAGAGAAATCGAGTGAGAATCGATGCTTGATCAGGAGTTAACGGAACGCCACCGTCGGGAATTTTAATTTCATCTTCAAAGAAAAACAAAATCGAATGAAAGCATTTCGTCTTTTGAAAACCTACTCAAATTGATCGACTCCGATTCATCATTATCAATTTCCAACGATAGATTTCTGTCAAAATTCGGTATCGTTGCCGGTATGACAGAAGAATATTCTAAAATAAAATGATTTTCAAACGAAACTTTCGGTTTTTTTTTCGAGTTTTTTACTCGTGTGTCTGTAATAAAGATAGAAGCTTACACCAGCAGCAACGCCGATGCCTACGGCTGCACCAATATAAATTTTTTGTCGATTGACCATTCTATCAACAACCGACACCAATATTGAAAAGTGATCATTGTGCGGCCAAAAGAATTGAAAAAGCAAAAACAAATAATAAACATTTTTTTCCTTTTGTCCACAAAATACCGATCTAAAATCGATGAGAAAACTTTCATTTCGTTTTATATTTGCCTCTTGCGTCGGTTTTGTATATAGATGTCATTTATCAACAAGAAATTCATTGTCGACAAGCGATTTTTCGACTTCAAATTCAATGATCAATTGAAGATTATCGATATTTAAATCATCTTGAGTATTTCAATCGAATCTACCGAAAAAAAGTAAAGATGTCGCTTCAATTCGCTTTTTTTTTCTCGGTGGTAATCTAAAGCCAATCAGTTCTAATGTGACGTATAACTATAACTATTAGTTAGTATAATCGACAAAAATGAAGTCGAATATTAAGAGTTGAGACAGATTATGCTGTCAATTGATTTGATAATTCATATTCAATTAATACCAGTCTCATCTTATCTTATGAATCTATTGAAAGATTCGATATTTTCATCTTCAAATAGACGAAAATCGAAGAAAACACATGAAGATTATGATTTTCATCTAGCTAATACGACGATCAATGATCCACTTTTATATACATTCGATAACAACGACATCGAATTAGGTGTTCTTGAATCGGACGATGATGAACAATCAAAAGATAAACCAATTCGAACACGACATTTACGATCGGAAATGGTATCATCTGTACATGGTACAGGTTCAGTTGTGATTGTTGAAAAACCCATTCTGCCCAATGAAAGTTTACAAGCATTCGCTATTCGATTTCGAGTACCTGTAAGTTCCAAATCAAAACTAAACGAAACTCGAATAAAATCTTTTCATTGAAAAATTAGATTTCTCAATTGAAACGAATCAATAATCTTCAAAATGATCAAGAATTCTATGCTCTATCTCATTGTCGTGTGCCTGTCCAACGATTCGGTGTCCATCACGATATCATTCCAACTACAAATACACTCGTTGATCTTAGTGAACATTCGACATTATCATCTCTGCCTGTGACACATCTTTCTCAACAGAATCATCATGCATTTTTACAAGCTATGGATGAGGATCTAGCTGTAGCACGAACGAAAGTCGAACAATTAATTGAAACACCATCGTTCACTGGCGAACGACTCCTACCTGTTGTGAAACCATCGACAGATGTGAAATGTGATGGAGCTGATTGTGGCTTTCGATGTTGGCATATTGTTTTAATTCTCGTATTGATCGTTCTCATACCATTATTATGCGTCTATTTTTATATCAAATCTCAGCCGAAATAATAAATCTGAACGATAATCTTGTTTTTTTTCTCTGTTCGTTTGTTATTATGTCACACAATTCAATCAGTTAAAATAAAAGAAAATTCAATTTTGGTTTTCTATAATACGTTCGTGTAACTTTGAACGAAGAGTTGAATGTAGGTTACTCGAACAATAGTGCGATAGTATCTAATGAGTTCAACAGTACTCTTTAATTAGTATGATTTTGATTTTTTCACGTTTCGTTCTACGTATAACACGCACATCGAGATAATTTCAATAGCATTTTTTTTGCAAAAAGCACATCTCGATAAGAAGAAGAAAAAAGCGAAGTCATTCGGTTATTTATTAAAGAATCTTCCGATGACGTTACCGGCCTGATAGATACTTATTATATATTATTTGCATCAATCATTCTATTGACAGAATAACTATGAACTAATTAAAACCTTTCATGTTTCAATTATATTCGACTGAACAGAAGTGGAAACGTCTGCTTTTGAATGTATATGTCATAATGACAAGTACAGATTAATGATATATAGATGTTCTACTGAATAAAGTCATTTTCAACAGACGGAAAAGTAGGAGGCAAATTACGATCTTTACAAAACATCGTAATTCGTATCATGTGGATATTGAAATTATTTATTTTGTTGAAAAAGAACGATGAAAATGTTTTAGAACATTGTAGGTGGACGACCGATGATATCGTCACCATTAAGATCAAGGCCGAGTTGACGTTCGATACCGTTGACAAGCAAGTCTAAATAAGCAAGAACACAACTCACGTTATGCCTCGAGAAAAATAACACAAACTTACTCATATAAGGTTAAAAGACTGTAAGATGAGAATGAGTTTAGATTCGAAAATCTCTAGAGCATATATCCTAGTTTTTTAGAGTGTTTGACGTCAATCATACGTATGAGTGATGATTGATTTAGATTAATGATGTCAGAATACATGGTATAATTACGAAAGATATACATCAATCGAATTTGATCAATATGTTAGTTTTATTTTCAATTCAAAATTCTTTGAACAACATGAAAGATTTCTTTTTCTTGACAGGACTCAAGGCGATACTGGTGATGCTTGTGTTTTGTCAATACGGCATCTGAAAAGAAAAACAAAAGAGGTTTCATAAAGATTAATTTTCAAGATAAAAAATCGTTTTTAATTTACCGAAAAAGTGCTCCACTCAATATCAAACAAACCAATGGATTCGAACAACTATTTAGATTAAATAATAAACTGAATATGGTCATTAGCCAATCTAGAAAAACGAAACAAATAGACTTCATTTGAATGAATAGATTCATTTTCGAACTCATTGTTTTAGCAGGAATAAATTTGCCATGTAAAACCATAATTATCGAACCGATATAAAACGGTGTCGAACAGAGAATATATGTTAAAACAACAATAAATGTTAATTTAATTGTTTTTAAACGTGCACGCGAAAGAAAATGATTGGAAATACGATGCGATTGTCTCGCCGATTGTGCTTCAATACTATTCGTACTTTGATTTTTCGCTAGATCTAAATGGGATCGACGAAGACGATAGACCATCGGATAGAACATATCTCGTATATGATGATTCGATGATGTTTTATTAATCAATGCTACTGATGTCATGCTCGGACATGCATTCATCATTGGATAATGAAAATGAACGTGATTTTTATCACGTTCGATAATCGTCGTTTGAACATGATGAAAACGCGTTTCAGTGAGTTTTTTCATGTTAATTGTTTTCAAATTATCTGATGAATAATAATAAACCCAATAGTTTCGATTAATAATCGTATAAACTGACGTATAACAATAGATGAGTATACAAACAGGTAAAAGAAATTGAAAGAATATTGTCCAAGCAATGTAGATTAATTCCCAAAGACGATTTGGACCGAGAAATTTCGCCAAACAAGTCTTTTTCTCATAAGCCGGATGAATATCAAGACGAAAGATAAATAATTGAGGCGATGCTAAAATTAAACTCACACACCAAACACCCAACATATACATGAGACCCGATTGAATCGTCCATGCGTACGTTGATAACGGACGTAGAATAGCAAGATATCGATCATAGGCCATGACAACTAAACTACAAAGTAAATTAGTTCAATTTATTTTTCTGTTTCCTTTGAATTAGAAGAACAAAAAGAGTATCCTACGTATAAACTGAAATATATGTGACAGTTAACATCATGAAAGCAACAAATCGACAGAGTAAATCACCACCAATAAATGTGATCGTCGATTTCCAAATAAACATCGGTAGAATACTGAAAAATGCGACTAATAAATCAGCAATTGTTAGATTTAAAATAAAAAATGCCATGCGTGTCATACGTTGATGACGTTTGTTGATCATAATGATGAGAACGAATATGTTTCCAATCAATGCACAGATAAATATACTTGCGAGTACGGTTTGTTCGACTAATTTTAATTTATAATCGAACAATTGAGGTATATTCATCGAAGTTGAATTCGTTTGATTCATTTTGTGTTAATAATTGATCTAGAGAAATAAATGTGCAAACTCGTAGTTTTTTTTCTTTTTCTTCTTCTTCTTCGTTTTAACGATGATCTAGTTCGAAGATGACTCTCAACGGAAAGAAAGAAGAAACTCTAATAAAATAGATTATCAGAAAAAAAAAGAGAGAAAAGAAATTTACGTTCTTCTCTTCTTTACAAACAAGATGACACGTACCATACAAAATTTGAAAGAAGAAAAAACAACATGATCTTTGATTCATAAGAATGCTACATGTAAAATAAATTAAAACAAAAACAAACGAATGAAACCCAGAAGGTCAATATCATCTCATGAAAACAACATGTTTGTTTTGTCTCGAATTGTTGACAAGGGATAATACTCCATCGATGAGTGCATGTTGAGAGACTCATTTATCTCGATTGTTTTCTCGGCGAAACAACAAGAGAAACTATCAAAAATTGTAGAATATAGAATAGTACTCTTCACAAAACAAACCTTTCTTTGTTTGCTGCTTGTTAGATTTCTATTTATGAATTTGATTTCGACATACGTACGTCATGATTCTATTCATATAAACAACTAGGTAATTCACTAATAGCATCATGTCTCCAATATCCAATTAACAATAGGTACAATTGAAATGCATCTTTACTAAGAAGGGTTACGTATGTAAAAAAAAATTTACACTCATTATCGTCAATTAATATAGACAAACGGAAATAAGTATAAATGTAATAGAAGATGAACAAGCTCATGCGTGATAATAAATCGATTTTTATTCATGCGTACATATCGTCTTAGGGTACACTTTAAATCCAATGGAAATACGTCAATGTCAAGAAGGACATTGTACAGCGAGAGAAAAAATAGAATAATTTCGTCACGCTGAATATCCTTTAATTCTGTATGCGTGTTTTCTAAAGTAAATCAAGGCTTACGAAAGAATTCATCTGTAAATAATCGTTTTCACTCATTGCCTAGTTTCATTTGTTGCGTTTTTGTATATTTAATGTTTGATTAACATCAATCAAGTCCTTGTAACCTGACTTGCACTGATTAATATAGTTAGTTATTAAGTGCAGCTAGATAATATTTATTTATAGAAAAGAAGAAGAAATATGTAGGCGATGGGAATGAGTTTATTTGAACCGAAAAGAAGAGAAAAACAAGAAGATTATTTTATGGCTTTCTTGTCTAACATTTCCCATAGGTGCGGTGTATTAAGAATTTGTTGTCGTTGTCGATTTAATTTCATATCCATATCTGCAAAGATTTCATCGGCTGAACGAAGATCAAAAAACGATCCACCAGGCATTGATAAAGCTTGATCATGTGATATACCTCCGCCACTAACCGTTATGATTTGTGTCGGTTGTTGTTGTTGTTGAACAACTCCATTACCATCGGTCTGCTGCGGTGCAATCGCACCGATTGCTTGCATTGCATTACCATAGCCAAAGAAATCATCTTTTTGTGCATGATTCCATGATGATGGTAGATTAGCAATCGATTGATTTGCGTAGGGAACAGTCGCCATTTGTTTATGTTTATGATTATACGCGAGTGATTGTACAGAAAAAAAGCCAATGGCTTTTTATATGATCAGGATGAATCAAATCATGCGTAACTCGAATATTCGAGAGTATTCTTTGATGTTTATTTATTGTGATATTTTACTTAAAAATAGAAGAAGATCATAAGACATGTAAAGTTCAACTTTAGTTTAAAATTTCAGTTAATGCATAATAATAATCCGCATTATATCTATTTTGAGATAATATCATTTTCGCTGAAGAAAAACGATCATAAGTCTTTCTCATTTCACGCTACTCATTGACATACGTCAAAGCCGTTCCGGCAGACGCTTAGATGCACTACGACTGCGTCTGCTTTTTGTTATTATTACAAAAATAATCTTGAGCAGATGATATTTTAAATTTTAATTAACAAAAAACGTAGTATATAGTTTCCTCTGAGTGATTTATTTAATAAAAAATACAAAAAAAAAACATTCAATTACAATATTAATCCCATTCATCGGGATGTTGCATATTGATTTGTCGTCGTTTGAATTCATTTTTAAAATCATTTCCTAGATAATCAAGATCTTTTTCATCACGAATAACACCCTAAGAAGAAGAAGAAAAACATTGGCTTGTTTCTCATTCGACTAGTTATTTTTACTTTTGGTAAATATCCGAGTAGACGATGAGCATGTTCACGAAGTAATCGAATGCGTTCTTCTTCGATGATTTCTTTTCGAATTTGTTCGACACGTTCAGCGTCAACACGTTCGTCAATTTCACGTTGCTATGATAAAAAGAAACAATTCAAATAATATCGAAAAGATTTCCTTCGACGAACTTTATCGACAAGCATCTGTTGACGACGTTCGTCAATCAACAGGTCAACTGCTCGTTTGTGTTCGAGTTGTTTCATACGACGTTTTTGAGCGTTCATTTGCTCGATACGATCATCGTCAGCAAATTTCATCATTAACTAAATAATAAAAAAACGAGTTCATCGAAATTCCAAGCAAAAATTCATTCGAACTTGTTGCCGAAATCGTTCTTCTTCTTGTTTAATTTCGATGTTTCTCAAACGTTTGAATTGAATTTGTTCTTCTCGTTCACGTTGCAAATTCAACCGTTGTTTTATTCTCAATTCCATTTCTTCACGTTCATGTTTTCGTATCGTTTGTTCTTGTTCTTCGAGGTACAATTCTTGTCGAACTAATTCCTCTTCTTCTCGATCTTCTCGATCTCGTTTGATCTGTTCAGCTAAAGTTTGCTGAACTCGATCCAACGCTTCTTCTCGTGCACGTTTCTCGACATGAACAAGTTCCTGTCGTTGTTGTTGAACTCGTGCGTATTCTTTGATACGACGATTTTCTTCTTCCATACGTTCACGTTCCATTGCCTTCCATTCTTCGCGTTTACGTTGAAATTCGGCAATAAATTCTCGTGTTGCTCGTTGCCGTTCGAATTTACGTTCCATTTCTCTAGAAAAATCGGATTGGCAAATGTTTTTGCGTTCGAAAAAAAGTCTACCGTTGATCTTCTTCGTAAATCTTTCGAACAAGTTCATCGATCATTAATTTCTCTCGAAGAAATTCTTCGTAGGCCCTCTGTTTTTCCATTTCTCGTTGTTCGAGTTGTTGTTGTTCGAGATCTTGTTTATATCGAATCATATCTTGTTGACGTGTGATTTCACGTTGACGACGTTCTTCGTCAGCTTGCTCGGTTTCAACACGCATACGTCGAGCAATTTCAGCGTCTTCGAGATACGAATCGAATTTGATCGCTTCTTTTTCAGCTACTTGTGCGTCGCGTTCTTTTTGAATATAAACAGCGCGCAATCGAGATTCTAATTCACGTAATTCGAAGTTCGTTTCTCTGAGAACAAAAACAAAAAAAGATTTTCCGTGAAAGTCAAAATGATAAAATTCTCAAACCGAATCCGTTGACGCATTTTTGTGTCACGTAACTTCTCGTGTTGAGCACGTTCTAATTCAGCAGCTAATCGTTCTTCCTGTCGTCGAGCTTCAGCTGCGAGTTTCTTCTCTGTTTGAGCTCGAACAGTCGCTTCTTCCATAGTTCGATCTCGTTCGACTCGTGCTTGTTCACGTAATTGTCGTTTGACAGCTGATTTAGCCTCGAATTCTTGCATTTCATTTTCGATTCGAGCTTGTCGTAATTGTCTTTCGCGTAGACTACGATCAGCTTCACGTTCACGATGAACATTCTGCTTCTCAGTCCAACTATTCGACTGTTTTTGCAATTGACGTGTCAAAGCCTAATCAAAACTCATACATTTCAGTTACTATTTTCGATTGATTGATTGACCTACCATTCTATCTATCGAACACCTCGACTGACTGTCGCACAAAGAGGTTATTTCTCCATTCAAGATTTATTCTCTATAGTAAATCGCCTTCACTTGTTCAAAAATACAGATGTCCTTAGTTGTTAGTCTGAATTAAATTTTGCCTAGTTTTATAGAGATTTTGTTTTGTTAACCAAACAACAACAAAAAAAAACAAGAAAGGAAAACATTCGTTCATTTAGCTGCTGTTGCTTTTTTCGCTTGAACCATTCGTGCTAATTCTTTGTATCGTTCTAAGCATTCTTTCTTCGTTCTCGACGGTAGACATTCAGCAATTTGATCCCATCGTGACGGACCTAACGATGCTGGATAAGTTCGCAGCGCTTGCTCGAATATACGTTGTTCATCGACTGACCACGGCACTGTCGGTTCCATATCGCGTTCACTCAATTGTAATTGACTGAGTTTGGCTTGATTTTCTAAGATCGCCGATTGTTTATGCGAATTCAAAGCGATATGATCAAGTGACGCTGTTGTTTCGTCGACTTCTTTCTTTCCACTTGCCACGTCTTTCGCTTTTTGCATAATATCTTGTACGGATCGGTTTGGATTGCCACCACATCGTTTCAGATACTCTTGAACGACAACCCAACGATTTTGAACGCCAGCGGGATAGATTCGGAGAGCTTTGACGAGAAGATCGATTTCATCGGTTGTCCATTTGATTTTCGATGACGAATTCGACGAAGATCCGCTGTTCGATGAGGCCGATGATTGTTGTGATAGTTCGATACGAGATTGTTGTAATTGTTCGTCCATTTTCTTCACTTCATCGAGAATAATCGAACGTTGTTGTTCGGTACTTTCGTCTTTTAATTTTTCATTTAAATTCTTCAAATCATCGACTGGAAGATATTCGATTAATGTTTCGATTTGTTCGATTTGTTTTAAATTTGTCGACGTTGATTCATTGAAATAATTCTTTTCTTTGCATAAATCTCTCAATTGTTTTTTCTCTTTTCTGAGATTTATCGAAAACAAACAAAACTCAATTTTAATTCCCCGAAAATCAAATGAATTTACTTGATAAATTTCTTCTGAGCTTCTTTTTCTTTTTTCACTTCGTCTTGTTTTCGTTTGAGTTCATCTTCAACTCGTTGTTTTTCATCAGCAATTCGTTTCGCTTCTTCAGCTTCTTTCTGTTTCTGCTCCTGTTTCTTTCGTTCGATTTCCTGTTTTCGTCGAAGTTTCTCTTCGTCTTTTCGTTGTTGTTCTTCTTTCTTCTGTCGTTTTATTCGCGGATCGAGTGCATAGGCCCGATCGACAAGACTTCGTAAACGTGTCATTTCGACTTTCTTTCGTTTTTGTCGTTCAGCTCGATTCAATTTCTCGATATGTCGACGTTCGTAACTGTCCTGACCTTGAGATTTATCTTCTTCATCTATCATCAAACGAAATTATATTTTCATTCGAATTGAAATCAAAAAAAGAATTTCTCACCTAAATACGAATATTCTCTCCACGATTCGAAATCGTACCAAAACCGGTAGAATTTATTGACATGTTCGAACGACGCTTCGTCGTTGCCCAACGGCGGAACGGGATGATGAACCGACCAACGAGCATTTCGTTCGAACACCGGTGCGAATGTTTCGTAGTAGCCGTCAGCTGTCGTTGGATTCGGTACGGAATCATCGAATTTCGGATCGATACTGTCGTACGATCGACGCGAGGTGGGATTCGAGAGTAATTCGAACGCGTGTGTGATCAAAGAGAAACGTTCACTTTCGATACGTTTCGATTTATCGGGATGATAGCGTAGGATCATTTGTTTGTGCGCATTACGAACCTGTTTTTGTGTAGCTTTATAACGGAGTTTGCCAAGACCGAGAACTTTGTAATGATCTTGATTTTTCCATTCGGTTAAATCGAGTTTTCGTAGGAAAGCTTCGTGTTTTGTCCAATCGATATCCAATTGATCGTTTTCTTTTTCATCATCGTTTTCATTCTCTTCAGCTTCGCTATCACTGATCTCAGTTCCATTATTAATCAAATGTGATCGAAAATAATGTACACCGGCTCGTTCATATTGTTGATTATCCTTAAAATTGACGTAGAATCAACATTTGATTTGTTAGCAATATTCTTACCGATGATAATTCAGCTTTCGAATATTTATTTTCGATGTAACACTAAAACAATCGGATTAGAAAAGCAAAGAAAATAGTACGAAGTGTTTAACCTGTCGAGCAGCACCAAGTACAATGACTTCATCGCCACTGATCGATGAAAGCATGTCAGCATTCGGTAGTTTATCTTGGATAGCATCACGAAGTTTAGGAATTTTTGTTCCACCTCCACAGAGAACAATCTGAACAACAATAATCAAATCATTTATTTCGAAAGAAAAAAACAAATTTACTAATTTAATATCATCGGTTTGTAATTGTGTTTTCTTGAGAATTGCATCGATTGGTTCTAAACATTTGCTGATTAGATTACTTGCTGCGCCTTCGAAACGTAATCTAAAACATAATTCATTCGAAAGAGTCTGTCCTTTGTCATCGATTGTTGCTCGTACCTGCTGACATTACAATCGAGATCGATGCCATCGAATAATGCATCGATTGAGCATTGAGTAGTTGCAGTTGTCGAAAGAATATGTTTAGCTTGTTCGGCACAAGCTCGAAGTTTCAATAAAGATCTTTGTGCAGTCTTTGGATTTGATTTCGTTTTCCTACGAATCATAGATTGACTTCATCGAACATAGAAAAAATCCAATTACTTTTGAAATTCTTCAGCAATGAGATCAGTTAGAATATCTGTGAACAGTTCTCCACTAAGATCGAATCCATTGACTGAACCAATGGTTTGAAAACATCCATTAACCATTCGAATTATCGAACATTCATATGTCGAACCACCGAGACGATAAACAAGAACATTACTTAAAAAGAAAACCTCGTTTTTTTTTCAAAACAAATATTTATTCAACAATTTCGCATACGTTTCTGTGTGACTATGATCTTTATCTAATTCATAAGCTAGACAAGCAGACGATGCGTCAGTTATAATCGAATGAAGTTCAATTCCGCTTTTTTTCATGCAAGTTCTATTTGTTAAACGAAAAGAAACAAACAACAACATGATAAATTTGAGTTTTCTTTTTTTGAAAATTTTCTCTCTACCGCATTAGATCGAGATTAGCCGATTGAATCATTTGGTAAGACGTGGCAAGTACAGCTTGAACTTCACGTGTACCAGTAACCGATAAAACAAGTTCTAAATCGAAGATATATTCATTTTCGAGTGCAAAAACTCAGCCTTAAAACTTACGTCGAATATAATTTAAAAATTGAATTAAAACATTTTCAAGAGGAACTTCACGAGTCTTTCCGTCGATTGTCAAACAAAATTCAATTTGATTTTCATTTTCTTTAATCTATTTCAACAAAAAAAATCATCGAATTCCATCAAAATTCACGATCAACCTACAGTCACCGGTGTTCGTTGTTTGTAAAACGTCAATAAACTCTCGGATTTATCAAGAAAATGCGGTGCCCATACAACCGTATTCGTTTGATTCCGTATCAAATTTTGTTTCGATGGCAAGCCGATCGACTAGAAAAACAAACAACAAATAAACTTCAATTCTTCTATTTCGAATTCCTACAAAATCATTTCCGTCATTGAACGTAATACATGTCGGTGTAACACGATCGCCTAATTCATTCACAATTGTTTCGCTTCTTCCGTCCTAAATACCGAAAATAGTTTGTCTCTTGTCTTTCAATTAATTTTCGAGATTTTTGCATTTTTACTTTGAAGTAAGCAACAACAATGTTGCTCGCACCGAATCGTATGCCAACAAGAGAGAAATTGGATGTCATACTGTGTACTGAAGAGAATAGATTGTGTAAGTAACAGAAAAGAAGTCAAGACAAACCGAAGATATTTAATGGAAGGATCTTTCGAAGCAATCGAAACGGAGGAACAGATGGCGCTTAGTTTCGTCTGAATACAAGTGTCTTTGAATTGTCTCAAATTAAATATTTCATTTTCGAGACGAATATTATCCATCAATGAGAACTCAAACGATTGAATATCTTCGATCAGTTCAATTCAATAATAGGACTGACTTTTGTTTTTGAACAGTCAAGCGACCCCTTTCGAATTCAAAATATTAGTTCTGTTTAAAAGCAAATCATATATTTATTATTATTATTACAGTGTTTAAAATGTTGTAAAATAAAACAAGAAAACTATGCGAGCAAACTGCAGCTGTTCGATGAAATGAATCATATAGAAGTTCAGTACCGGGACACGAAAAAGAGAGAGGGAGAGGGATGGAGAGAAAGAAAAGAAAGAACGTCAATAAGGGGTTTAGTTAACCAATTGATCGATCGGTAAAAGAAATAAAAACGACAAGGAAAAGAATAGCTAAATGATTATCACTGAATTGTTATTGTTGTTTTTTCTCCTTCTATGAACTAATGAATTGTTTTTCGTCGTCAAAGTAAGTCTCCTCGATTGATTCGAGTCCCAAAGTATTTTTATCTGCAAGTCAAAACAAGTATTCGAGATATGATTCAGTTATTAAATTCGATTTCTCTTGTGTAATTCAGCCGAAGAATCATAACTATGACCTAATCACATATCGTATTCTGGGAATTTCAACGAATGTGCTATTATCAATAATATCTTGAGGCGATTATCTCACTTTTAAAACATACAGATATGAGTCAATACTCTGACTTTTCTCTCTCAAAAAAATCAAAGCGAAATTTATAAAAGAGAAAAGAAACCATTTCAATGCTCGTGTACATCTGTGCCCGCCAAACACGTTTTAGCTATGTTAATGTTGTCGTCGTTTGTTTGATAAGAAATATATATTCATCGGGCGTTTTTTGTTTGTTTAGTCTCTCTAATAAATCTGACTTTGTTATGAAAGAAAGAAAAAAAGTATTTTTTTTTCTCCTCACTAATCGTGACTTGAGTATAGATAAACACATCACCATTGACACCAGTGGTTTCCTTTGGTTTTGTTACTATCATGGTCATTAAAGTAGGAAAAAATCCCTTTAGACATTGAGGAAAAACTTTAATTACATCGTCGGATGTAAACGCTGAGAGAGAAAACGAGGAAAAAACGTTTTTTTCGCTTTAAGTGAATCTTCCGGAAGTCAATTAGTAAAGAGAGAGAGAGAGAGGGTGCACCTTGAAATGCAGCGTATCGATCGATAGAAAATATGACAGATTCACTAACTCGACGTTGATGTAATTTAAATAATAAAATCATAAAAGCATTTGATTTGTTTTCTCTTTTCATTAGATTAAATGTCGAATCTTCTTAAGAATTAGTTATAAGTAATCGAAAAGAGAACAAAACGACTTCTTTGTTTGACCTACGAATACGCGTTGAAATAGCTTGCCGTATTTTCTCTTCGCTGATCATCCTCAAGGCTAAAATTGATCTTCTGCATCGTGTGTCTCGGAAGGTTATTTTCTTTCTTTTCTCTACGTTTTTAGTATCTGTCTAACACCAAATAGAAAAAGAAGAAAATCAGACGATGATGACAACAAGTAACTTTTTAGTGTTGTTCGATCCTTTTTTTCTCTTGTTAAGTTAACATATGATAAAAACAGAACAAGAGAGTAATGATCCGTCCTGTATTTTCTGTCATTCTTCCATTCCCACTCGTCCGCTTTACCATCTTTCAAGAGTAGTAACTCCGTCTTGTTGCGTTTGCTTTTTCTTTCTTTCTTTCTTTCTTCGTTTTTTTTATTATATCTTCCGATGTTCATCATGTATTCAAATGTTATTAAGATCCAACGCTAATATAACGACATTTAAAGCAGCAAGCGATTGCTTGGGAATAGCATCAAAGAAAAAAAAAACGAAGAGGAAGAGAACGCAGTCTGTTGTAAGATTAAAGAAAAACGACGAACCGAATACTATCACTACTCCATTCAACTATTTACGAGATGAAATACAATAGGATTTTACATAAGATAAAAATCAAAAATACAATGTAATTGATATTTATTTGTTAGTTTTTTTCTCTCTTTTAGATTACAATAATATTTATATGGTTGATAACGATCAGCAAATGTCAAATTCTTCAGATCAATTGTCGCATTGTGTGCCACTTAATAAAGAACAACAACCACAACTCGACGAAAGAAGAACAACTAGTATGAATCAAGATGATCAGTCATCAATATCACGACATGGTTTGTCAAAACGAATAAATTCTCAAATTTTTCTCTCGTAGAACTCAATTAGAAAGGCAAATTACGATGAGATTTATGAAATAGTCGGTTGCATGTAGTTGTCTCATAAAAAATGATAAAGATTCATTTATTGACAATAAAATGTCTTCTTTTCTCTTTCTTTTTTATTCATTTATCTCTTGTCTAGATTCACTGTCATCAGCCGAGAAAAGTGGACGATTCGTGGTTGTTAAGCCAACGGATGTGCCGGATATAAATGAAGATGGTTTGAGAGAGAGAGAGGACGTAAATTGCATTTCCGTAATCTTGTTCTTTTAAGATTTCAATAATTCAGATCCAAAAATTGAAATGGAAAAAATACCATTGCAAACGAAATCGGAAACGACTGTTAAATTCAATGAGAGTATATTTGAAGTATAATTTTGGAATGATTGTTTTTGTTATTCAATGAAAATGACTTTACTTCCTATCTTAGGAAGAAGAACATCGACCGAGAACAGTACTTGATCAATTGTATAATTATAAAGGTGGAATTGTTCCGGATGCTCCTGAAGCAGAGAAACCAGTGACTGTTGCTGAAGTTTGTGATTTCAAGCTGCTTTCTTTTTTAATTAGAACATGAATGGATGATTTCTTTAGAAATCAGCAAATCTTGGCACGATCTTCGGTGTTTATTTGCCTTGTGTTCAAAATATCTTTGGTAAATTAAAAATAAACTTTTTGTTTGTTTGTCGAATTCTTAATTTTTCGCTTTGACTCAAGGTGTTATTGTATTTATTCGTCTATTTTGGTTAATTGGCATAGCTGGTGTTTTTCAAACGCTTTTAATCGTACTTATTTGTAGTTCATGTGTAAGACAAAAACATGAATGAAAACGAAAAAGAAAACTTGTCTGTTTTTGTTTGTCAAAGACTCTTCTAACTGCTATTTCGATGGCAGCTATTGCAACAAACGGAATTGTGCCGGCCGGCGGAGCCTATTTCATGATTTCACGTTCATTAGGTCCGGAATTCGGTGGAGCAGTAGGAATTCTATTCTATCTGGGTAACACTTTCGCTGCGTCCATGTACATTGTCGGAGCTGTCGAAATCATAGTCGTATGTAAACTCATGAATTTCATTCAAAATGTTATTTGCTTTTTCTCTCTCTTTCTTCTCACTCTCAAAGAAATATATGTGTCCAGATACATGTCGATTATTCGGTGACGATGTCGAGATTCCTTATGTAGCTTTTAATCATTATCGTATCTATGGTACTCTACTATTGATTCTTATTGGCTCGTGTGTTTTTATCGGAATAAAATTCGTTTCGAAAATTGCACCACTTTCACTCTTAGCTGTTCTCATTTCAATCTTGGCTATCTATGCCGGTGTTATTAAGAGTTCATTCAGCCCGCCTGATCTATCGTATGTAAACAATTTCTTTTTATTCGTCAAAGATTTTACGCACACTAGATATGAATAGAGAGAGAGAGAAAAAAACATAATGAACCTTAAATAATACTAACTGAAAGCAATTGTCTTTTTCTTGTTCATTTAGTCTCTGTTTAGTTGGATCGAATCCTCCACATTTAATTAAATCAAATGTCATTAATAATAATATTGCTTATTGTCGACCTGAAAAATATTGTCAAGAAACAAATCGAACGGCTCTTTGCCCGTTGTATGCAAGTGTTTGTAATAGAACAAATAATGATTTATGTGACAAAGATCAGATAAAAAATGTTCGAATTGAATCCGGTGTGCCGGGCTTAAAAAATTGGCAATTAGGATGTAATAATAATAATGATAAATCAAAAAAAAAATGAAATTGAGTTGAATTTATTTAGACAATCTCTGGTCCCATTATCGACGTGAAGGTGAAATCGAACGTGACATCAAAGGCGATTCATCTTACGAAGTTGTCGCTCAAGAAATAACGACATTTCTTATTTTGGTTGGCATTTATTTCCCATCGGTAACAGGCATCATGGCTGGTTCGAATCGTAGTGGTGATCTACGTGATCCAAGTCGAAGTATACCACGTGGAACAATCGCAGCAATCATAACAACAACAATCATTTGTAATTCGAAATCTTTCGAAATTAAAAATTTTTTGTCTTCGTATTAAGATCTATCGAATGTCATCTTTTTTGCTGCTTGTATTCACGGTTCTCTGCTACGAGATAAATTCGGTGATAGTATCAATAAACAGCTTGTCGTGGCTGTACTCGCATGGCCAACGAAATGGGTGATTATGATCGGAGCATTTTGCTCGACAGTTGGAGCCGGTTTGCAGACATTAACCGGCGCACCACGATTGATTCAAGCCGTTGCACGTGATGATTTAATACCCATGCTTCGCCCATTAGCAAAATCGTTTCGTGGTGAACCTGTCCGTGCGCTGATCGTCACATTGCTCATCTGTGAATGCGGAATATTGATTGCAGATATTGATAAATTAACAGCACTTTTATCAATGTAAAAAAACTTGAGCTTAGATTTGCATATCGAAACGAAATACGTCGATTTGATTTTTGTTCGATTAGGTTCTTTTTATTATGCTATGGATTCGTCAATCTAGCTTGTGCTTTGCAAACGATTTTACGAGCGCCAAGTTGGCGACCACGATTTCGATTTTATCATTGGTAAAATCAATTTTGATTCAACGAAACAAAACAAAAATCTCAATCAATTTCAGGATTTTATCATTCATTGGCGTTCTTCTTTGTATTTCCATCATGTTCATCGCTTCGTGGTATTTCGCATTGGTTGCCATGCTTGTCGCCATTGTTATCTACAAATTTATCGAATACAAAGGGTACGGAAAAACGAAATAAGTCGAAAAACATATTCATTTGCTTGCGAATTTAGCGCGGAAAAGGAGTGGGGCGATGGTATTCGTGGTCTTTCAATGTCAGCAGCTCGTTACGCTCTATTTCGTGTTGATGAATCGCCTCCTCATACGAAAAATTGGCGACCACAATTATTAGCATTTGTCAATGCGAGTAAAAACGAAGAAGATGATAAATATGTTCTACGTCATCCGAAATTACTGAATTTTCTCTATCAATTAAAAGCTGGTATGATGACAATCGACGAAATCATATTGAAAACGATGTTCTTTGTAGGAAGAGGATTTGTTGTTGCTGCGAGTATTCTCGAAGGAGATTATTTCGATAAATATCCACATATTGAACCCGTTCGAACGGTATGTGTTTCCGATGGCATAAAATATTCGACTTATCGTTTCGTTTTTAGTTATTGAAAAATTCATTAACTCAAGCAAAAGTTCAAGGTTTTGCTGAAGTTTTAGCTACTAAAGATGCCGAAGATGGAATAAGTGCTTTGTGAGTTTGAGTTTAAATCTCAATTTGACTTTTGATTGTTGAATACATTTAGAATTCAAACCGAAGGCCTCGGTGGTCTGAGACCGAATACCATCATTATCTGCTGGCCGATTCAATGGAGAAAAGATTACGATAGTTACACTGCAGACGCATTTATTCGTTCGTTGAATAATCTTCGTTTTTCATTCTCTCACAAAATTGTTTTCAGGAACCATAGCCATTGCCGAAGCACGTCAATGTGCTGTCATTGTACCGAAGAATATCGATAATTTTCCTGATAGTAAACAAATTCAAGAGGGTACAATCGATATTTGGTGGATTATTCACGATGGTGGTCTTCTATTTCTCATTGCATTTCTGTTAAAACGAAATAAAGTTTGGTCACGTTGTCGTATACGGTTGTTTACTGTTGCTCAATTAGAAGATAATTCGGTTGAAATGAAAAAAGATTTAGAACAATACATGTATCAATTACGAATCGAAGCCGAAGTGAATGTTGTCGAAATGGTTTGTTATTGAACATTTCAGAACGGAAGAAATCTTAATGATTTTCGTTTAGGAAGATCAAGAGATCTCAGCTTATGCTTATGAACGAACATTGAAACTAGCCGAACGTGTTAAACTTTTAAAAGATCTCAAATTAGCCGACAAAGAATTGCAACTTCAAGTGAGTCATTGCAAAAAAACGACCGTTTTTGAAAGACACATGCATTTTTATATAAACATAGGCAAAAGGTTTTGAACGTCGAGCTAGCAAGGTGAAAATCTAGTTGAAATGTGTGTGTGTTGTTTTTTTTTCTTAACTAATTCCTATGCATGTCGATTAATACCTAATTGTTTCAATTTTATCTTTCAACATTCATTTCTCATTTGTTGATCTATTTTTCAGCCACAGATATTCATGGATTCGCTGTTAACTAATCAACAACAAAGTCGATTAAGTACAACCGACCTCTCGAATAGTCAATGTCAATATACATTTACTCCGAATCAATTCGAACATTTAAAGAAAACAATAGGTGAATCTTCAATGCGTAAAATGCATTCAGCAGTTCGTTTAAATCAACAAATTCGCGCGCGTTCAAGCGACGCCAAACTTATACTCGTCAATTTGCCTTCACCTCCATCGAAACAAACAAGTCTAGCTGCCTATTCCTACATGGAATATGTCGACGCATTAACCGAAGGTCTCGATCGTTTATTACTCATGCGTGGTAGCGGTCGAGAAGTGATAACAATATTCTCTTGAAGCACTTGTGTAGATTTTAATTTCTTTTTTTGTCAAAATAATCTTTTGGTTAATTAGTCTACGTCAATATTCTCTTTTTTTTTCTAAATTAGTCGTCGGAATGTCCTTAGAATTTCTTCTTTTTTTCTGTTGAATAAATTTTTAAAACTATTTATATTTATTGTTGTACGATAGGCATCTGTTGTAAAGCAATATGTTTTCGTATTAAATCAGTTTCGAGCCAAATTAAATTCTTTAATTCACCTATTGGATAATCGTCCATTTCCATTTCGAACGTAAATGGATGTGAGGCAATAGGTTCATCATTGGGATCGTGATGTTGTTGTAAATACGGATGTGCAAGTGCATCATTGACATTAATACGTTGATTTGGATCGAATGTTAGCAAACGATCGAGTAGATCGAGTGCATTCTTATCAATTTGTGGATAAAGACGAGCGAATGGTTGTTTAACACGAGCTTTTAAACTTGTTATATAATTTCGAGCTTTTTCATTTGCTATCGATGCTAAATCTTGTTCGTTCGGTGAACCGACAACATTGAGAATTAAATTTAATTGATCAATGTAATGTTTACCAGGAAAGATTGGTTTGCCATCGATCATTTCCGCGAAAATACAGCCCACTGACCAAAGATCAATCGGCTGATTGTATCCGCGTGCATTCAACATGATTTCAGGCGCACGATACCATCGTGTTGCCACCTAAAAAACATTTAATTAGAAAGTTTTCGAACGAGAAATCATCGATTTCGAACTGACATATTCAGTGAGCACACCATTGTGATCAAATGATGGATCGGCGACTCGTGCCAGGCCGAAATCACATATTTTCAAATCACAATTTGTATTTAAGAGCAGATTCGATGGTTTTAAATCTCGATGAAGAACATTTGCTGAATGAATGTATTTCAATCCACGTAAAATTTGATAAAGTAAATAGCAAACATGTTCTGAGCCTTGGAAAAAGAGGGTAAAAGAAACAATTCCAAATGCAAAGAAGAATTTTGTTTGTTTTCATTTACTTAATTTTTGATATTTAAGTAATTTATACAAATCACATTCCATTAATTGTTGCACAAGATAAACATCTTTCATCTGTTCGAATACATTCGAATGGATAATATCTTGAAGATTGATAATATTTTCATGTTTAAATCGTGCGAGAATTTTGATTTCACGCAATGTTCGTTGACAGAAACATTGATGTTCAAATGGAGATATCTTTTTAATTGCAATTCGTTGCGATGTTTGATTATCAAATGCCGACACGACCATTCCATAGGCACCTTCGCCAATATATTTCAAATCTGTATAACGCGAGCCAACTTCGAAGATTTGATCTTTGACAATTTCGTGTGTCGGCACGGTTTGCTGTTCGTTATTCGAGGTAGTTGCAGTCATCAGTAATTTGATGAAATAGGAAAATATCTAACAACGGACGAAAGGATTTCTTTTTTTTTACCTCGTAATTACCTCCGTGTTTCAGCACGCGACTAAATATATTTATGTGCGCGTGTCATAGTAGAGCGAGTCTATTAGATGAGAACAACATCTACGAGAATTACACTCGAGGAAAAAAACAAGAGAGAAGAAAGAAAAAGAGTCAGAGAAATTGTTCGTTCGCCGAGTAAGAACATTTGCAGCCGGTCTATATTTTTTTTCTTTCTTCTTTTGCGTGTCGGAATATTTTCTCTTCTTAGGCAGTCGGGCCTATTTATTTTTTTTCTTCTCCATTCATTTAGCTCGATTGAATTGTCGTTTCGAAAACAAAAAAGGAATTCTAAACATCTCATAAAGAAAAATATCCATTTGATCTTATTCAAAATACTTTCGGAGAAACTAGACTGTCATTCATTCTGAATATAGGAGAGAGAAAAAACAACGACGTAAACCAGGAGACATGACTTACATAGAAATCGTCAATGATGAGAGAAAGGAAATGATCATTCTCAAGTAATATATGCAATTCAAGGGAATCCTCGTATTCTATTTTGACGTTTACAAATGAACGTTTGTTTTTCTTGGACTCTCTTGAGAAAATATAATCGTTGTTTGACATGCAATGAATTTAAAAAAGAACATTTCTAGACATTTGTCCTTTTATTCGAATAAACAATATACAAAATTAAGTTTAGTCTATTTTTTTGAACTTCCAAAACCAGAGAAACCCATCATTGCAGCCATGTCGTCAGCTGCTGGATCGTCGTTTGCAAATGTCGATTCATATTCTGCGACTTTTCGTTTTTTGCTTTCTTTTTTCTTATCACGTCGTTGAGCTTTCAATTTTTCTTCCTAAAAAACACAAAGTCAAATTTAAAAATTCTCTTGACATCGATCGCGTTTACTTCTTCTTTTAATTCTTTTATTCGTTCTTCGAAATTGTAATCTTTTTCCACAACAGTTTGCTTGTTTTTATTCATTTCAATACGTTTTCGTACTTGATCAACATTCGAACGTTCGACACGCATCGACATGCCCATATTCCGTTGATCTAAACATCAGAAAAGAACTTTTGCTTTTGTATGAAAACAAAACAAGTTGAATTCTACGTTTTTTTCCGTTGATATGATCGAAATAGTTCGTTGAATCTTTGACAATACAATCGCAAACATTGCAATAGAATCTAAACAGTCAATAACGAAATGAAGTCACCGGAAAATCGAGGCTTCTTACCCGCCGGCATCGGATGACGCTGTTGATTTTGTAATAATAACCGATTTGCCTAATCGAGATTCGACATCGACCTGAACGCAAAAACGAGCTATCGTAGAAAAAAAAACAGAAAATCAATTAAACTTCGGCGTACTTTATAAGCTCGAGCTTGCAGAAGTGTTCGTGCGATTTTCTTTTCATTATTTCGTCGTTCACGTTCTTCTTCATCGCATTGTTCATCATCACTATCTTCCCGTTTCTTTTTTACCGTTCGAAGATTTTCAATTCGATCACTTGCTTTCTTCTCGTATTCACGAACGTCCCATCGACGTCGATGATCATCCAAACGCTACAAAATTCGACAAACATTCAGCTTCAATTTCAAGAAATCTTCTCGTTTACTTACAATACCCGGCGCTGACATATCTTACTCAAGAAATAAATAAATGAAACGACCTAAGCACTCGCTGTTTTTCTATTGGTTTCGAAACCACCATTATCATCTCCATCAAGCGTTCAGTTGTGTTTCGAGTGACATCTACATGTGTTTAGATCAGAGGGATCTACCTATGCCAAAGCTCGATATAGGATAAAAGACTAGCCAATATTCTTATTCAGTCAAAATCGATTGATTGAGTCGAAGGATGTTCGATTTTTTTCTGGTGATTTGGCTTTTTGAAATCAACGATTGTTAATTGACGTCGTTTGTTTACCGAGAAAAAAACAAATCGATGTTTTTTCACTAAACTCCATTCCACCCACGAAATTTTTTCAAATCCTCGTCGTCATTTGTCTTTTTCTTTTCCTTTCACATCGAGATAAAACTGAATTTTTTTATCATCTGTTCAACATTGTCTCTCTTGCATAATCAATTTTCATTTAAGTCAACAAAAGTTTTATCTTTTTTTTTGTTGACATAAAGATTTCGATTGTTGTATTTAATCTCCGAATTGACCGATACACACGTATTCATTTTGATTTAGAGATGGAGATTGATCCAGCCGTACAGCAGCGTCTAACCAATGCGAATCAAACACATCTACTGGCCTATTGGAAAGATTTAAATGAAGAACAACGAAAAACTCTTTTACACGACATTGGAGAAGTCGATTTCAATCGAGTCAATCAAGCCTATGAAACAATAAAAAGCGAACTATTTCCCGAAGCTCACACCAATCAGCCGGAAACAAATGGCGAAATCATCGACGATATCATGGAACCGATACCTGATCATATGGCTGGATCAATCGATGAATCGACCGACGAACAAATCGAAACCTATCGACAATTAGGTTTGAAAGCGATTTCTCAAGGATCAGTTTGTGTTTTACTGCTTGCTGGCGGACAAGGCACTCGGTTAGGTAAGAACGAGAAAACCTGCCCCTTGAACTTATCGCGTTTTTTTTGTCTTCGTTCGTCTAGGTGTCGATTATCCAAAAGGCATGTTCGATGTCGGTTTACCATCGAACAAATCTCTCTATCAAATTCAAGCCGAACGTATTCGTCGTCTCGAACAACTCGCTAACGAACAATATCATACTGATAAGTCGAATATTCCCTGGTTCATCATGACAAGTGAACATACTCAAGAACACACCGAAAAATACTTCCGTTCGAGGAATTACTTCGGTTTAAAACGAGAGAATCTTATTCTTTTCGAACAACACACATTGCCAGCGTTGGATTTTCAAGGCAAAATCTTACTTGAAGAACAGTACAAACTCACCAAGGCTGCCGATGGCAACGGAGGTCTCTATCGAGCATTGAAATCTCGTGGAATCTTGAATGAAATGTCTAAACGTCGGATTAAATACATTCATGTCTACGGTGTTGACAATATTCTCGTTCGATTAGGCGATCCGGTGTTCATCGGATTTTGTCTCGACAAACAAGCCGATTGTGCGGCCAAAGTCGTGAAGAAAACCGTGCCAACCGAAGCTGTCGGCGTGATATGTAAAGTTGGTAATCGTTTTCAAGTTGTCGAGTATTCGGAAATATCCGAGCAGACAGCTCGACGAACGAAACCGAACAATCCCGATGAATTAGTATTCAATGCGGGCAATATTTGCAATCATTTTTTTACGTTCGATTTTCTTCATGATGTTTGCCAGTACGAATGAAAAACGAAAAGTTTGACATGGAAAATCAATATTTTGAATCTTTAGAAAACACGAAACTCAACTTCGATATCACATTGCTAAGAAGAAAATTCCGGCACTTGATGACAGTGGTCGACATGTTAGTAAACCAAGTCAAATCAATGGAATTAAATTAGAAAAATTCGTGTTCGACGTTTTTCCGTTTTCGAAGTAGACGAATCGATTTGATTTTTCGCAAATTTTGCTTTTCTTTAATCAGAACATTTGCTGTTTGGGAAGTTCGTCGTGAAGATGAATTCTCTCCGTTAAAGAACGGCTCAGGTGATAAAGATACAGCGGCAACATGCCGACGTGATCTCATGTTCCAACATGCTCGTTGGCTAAAACAAGCTGGTGCTAAACTACCAACTGATATTAACAAACACATGTACGTTCGTTTTTCATTTCAATGAAAACTAATCTCAATTCGATCTTCTAGTGAAACTAAAGGCAAAACATGTGAAATATCTCCGTTAGTTTCCTATGCTGGCGAAGTAAGAAATCTCACGAAACATCTTCATAATCACCGGTATTTTGTCCTTTAGAATCTTGAATTTACAAAAGATCAAATATTAGATACGCCAATTTATCTCGAAAACAATACTGATAAGCTAGAAGTAACTTATATTTGCAAAATGTGAACGAAATATTCGAGTTATTTGTTCTTAGTTATCAACGAAGTTATCCGTTACGAATGGCATGACGCCGTTAAATCTTCAGAAAAACGGAATTGAGCAATAAAAAAAAACAAATTGATTTCAATTTATTTCTAATTAATCATTATGATATTTTGATTGTTTTTGTTCTTCTCGCATTTTATTCACATATTTCTATTTAACACGATAAATTCGTCGTTTGTTCTGCTCAATTAATTCGTAGATGTGGTTTTGTTTTTCTTCTTCTTCTTCTTTGGGCTTTTTTTATTGTGATATATTTATATATTATACAGAAAGCAAACAAATCATGTTTTGTTTTGTTTTTGTGACGGGATTTTGTTGATGAGAATAAATATTATGCAACACACGAACATTTGATTCGAGAATGAAAATAAATGCGAAGAACTTTTGACTGCAAGAGCATCAGGAGAGAGATTCTCGGGTCCGTAGATCGATTTCAGAATTTCGTAGCGATCGCAGAGACCGCACAGTTGAGGACATTCGAGAGGAACATCGACTGCAAGACATGAAAGCGAGGATGAATACGGACACGGCGGAAGATTAGAACAATTAACTAGAAAAAGAAACATTTTGTTTTGGAAATTAGGAATTTTCAAGAGAAGAAATACGTTTTTCGCAATAAGAACCCGTTGCGTAGGACGAACATTGACATTCACATGTGGTCAAATTCAATGTGCCATTGTACAAACAAACTCGTCCTTGACAATCTGAAAAAGGAAAAGTATTTATTTTTGTCCCCAGAGAACATTTGATCGAACCGTGTAGTTGTCGATCTTCGAAACCTAATTCATATGCTGAATGATAATTACTCGTCAACATTCTAATCGTAAAACAGAAATTTCGATAATAAAAAAAACATATTTATTCGTACCCGGTGATATAATTACATATGAAAAATTTCCATGGAGTGTCAGATGGTCCAAATGGCGGACAGATTGTCGACGCACAGCCGACTAAAGCTGACGAATGCCAAATCATCTATCAAAGAAAAGCAGTGCTTTTAAAATATATCCGAATTATTTTTCTTTTTACTTGTGTATAACGATTGAAAATATTTGGAGATGAAAATGTATGATAATAATGTTCTTTCTCAGCTATCCAATGATCTAAAACTTCGGTCCAATTTTCGAAGCCCATTGCGAGACTTTGACCTGTTGCTAACGGAATTCCTTTCGAAGAAAAACAAACAAATAATAAAATAAAAACACGAGCAAATCAATTCTCTACTCGGAACAATTCGTTGTCGCATTTTATCATGTTCGAAGATGCATGTTCTCGCATGTCGAAGAGCAATTTGTGCTAATTCTTCATTCCAATACTAATCTCAATTGAAAATCAATCGAAATTCGAAGAAAACAAAATCAATTCTACCATTTTTTCCACATTAGTACCACGAGTCAATTGTCGTTGGTGATTGTGCACTTCGAGAATATATTCTTGTTCCGACAAGCTCATTGTCTCGTCAATAACCTGAGGAAATGCCGTAGAACAAAACGAATGATTCGGATCGACAATAAGATATTCAATTGAACATAAATCTGCATTAGATTTTCAATTCAAATAATTTCAAAACAAAACATCACATTTTCTCTTACCCGAATAATTCAACAAGTGAAATAATACTAACAGAAGAAACAACATATTCGATGGATAATCAATCGAATAATGACACTTTACAATTCAATGTTCTCCTGTTCTAGGTCTTATCACGGGCACGTATCGATAAATAGTGCAATTATGTTCGATTCTATGGATGTCATACGCGAATATTATCGAACTCAAGAGAGAGATTTTTAGTTAAAAACGGTTTATTGTAACAAGAGCTCGGATAAGACAAAATAAAAAAAAAAGAAAATGTGTTGACTAGAAAGTCTGTTTATAAATCTTTGACCGATTTTCGTTGCTGACTCGGCTTGATTTCTAAAAACGAGATAAAAAAAGCAATCGAATGCTGTGTCAATTCGAATTATCTTACTGAGCGTTGTGGAAAGTAATGACTGATCTGAAGTTTTGTGCGGTTGTCCAAGACGAGTTCGAAATACCGTCACGCCATTGCAAAGAGTACGCGGATGAATGTCATAATTAGTTCGTCCTTTAGCTGAAACAACAGTTACAAGCACAATAAGACAAAAACTGTCGAACAACATCGAGACAAAATCGAACGGAAATGTACCTGCGGTTAATTTCGATAGAAATTGTTTATAAGTATGCATTCCTGTTTTTTTTTTGTTCAAGAGAGAAAGATTAATTTTCTCGAATTACGGTTTGAGACAGAAGGAGAGAGAAAAAAAAAAGAATGGAATTTTTTTTCGTACCTCGGCATGGATCGTGCCGAACGAGGTATTCGTCCAATGATGTCCAACCTCCACCGACACGAACCATAGCTGTCGAACGAAGTATTCGAACAAGACGAACGCCATGCGATTTGCCAAACTAAACATCGAATTATTTCAGTTTTTATGAATCTTTTTCTCCTACTCGGTAACGTCCTTCGGCGATCTGTTCAACATCGTACTTATTCGAACATTGACAAAGTGATGTCTGTCGATGAACTTCAGATGAAATCGTATCGCTATCTTCAATCACCGGTTCAATTAACTGAAAATATTCGATTAAAATAATTTTCTCACAATAATCAATCAATTTCATTTACACTTTTCTTTTTGTCCAAATCTTTTCGACGTTGTGCACTTCGCAATCGAACCTTTTGCCAACGTTTTTGCATTGTGCCGAATGAAACTATTTCCTGTTTAGGCAAACGTCGAATTTGTTCGTTTAAATCCGTCCAAAATTCATCATAAATCTCCAATTGTTTTTCGAATGTTTCATGTTCAGTCGTTTGTTCAAATAATCGAGAATATCTCGAGATTGATTTTAATCCATTCAAATAACGTTCACATTCAGCTAGATATTCGTGAAATTTCCTAACAGATCGATGGAGATTTTCGATTCCTTGAGAGAGAACATAAAGATCATTTTGTTTAGTCAGTATTCGATGTTGAATATCGAAAAACAAAGCTAAATAAAACGAAAATTCTTTTTAATAATCGTTTTTGTTTTCGTTTACGTTTTAATTCTTCAGGTAAATCTCGTTCGATTTGTTCTAATCGTTCGATAATCAACTGACAATTACCGTAGGTCTTACATTCGACAATTTGTTGATCAATTAAATCAAGTTCATGAGTTGTTTGTTCGATGAAATTCTCTCTTGATTTCATACTTTCGAATTGTTTTTCAAGAGAAATTATTTTCATGTTTGTCTGATCGAATAAATCTTTCCAACGTTGTTCGATTTCTCGATTACTGAGATCATTCTGTTTGAATTGCTCGAGATCGTATGAAATCAATTCAATTTCATTCAATAAACAACGATATTTCGAAAGCATTTCATCAATTGTCAACTGAGAATCAAAAGTCAATTGAGAGAACTTCGATGAACAGATGTCTAATGATTCAATGATACGATTTTGTTGACGATCTGGATGATAGATCAATGTTTTTCTAGAGAAAAAAAAAGAAATTAATTCGAAAAAACCAATGAATTTTACTGTTCTTCAATTTTCTCGATATGACTTTCTCTTGTTCGCTGAATCTCATCGATTTCATTCCATTTATCTTCGATTTTCTTTCGATAGAATTCAATTCGTTGGACCTCTTGTTGATTATCTCCGATTAACCCAATTAATTTATTTGTCAGTTCGTTAGTAAATTGTTCGAATAACGGTTTGTTGTTCGTAATCAAATCTTGGTCATCGATTTGTTCGAGCAATTGACGAAGAATTTCATATTGAGACCAGAATTGAGCTGCATGTATATGTGTGAGAAGAAGATTCTCTTGACGTAGATCATTTGTTTGTTTCATAATTGTCCAATGTTCATTGAATTGACGAAGTCTTTGATCATCAAATGTTTGTTGAAGTTGTTCGAGAAGAAATTTTTGTTGATCAAGTTGATTTTCTACGACTTTATTATCGATTAATTGTTCGTTTAGTTTATCTAATTGACAAGAAATTGGATCTGTTATCGACGAGATTAATAATTGAGCGAGATTATTCATGGAAATTTCGAATTCATCAATCGGCAATCGATTGAGTTTTTCTAAGATCAACTCGATCGAACGATCATTTGGATTTATTCGAGTCAAATATTCGCCTTTTCGATTGCAAATGCACAGTTTTTCTTTGAGATTATCTTGATTTTTCCCGATATCTTCAACCAATCGATAGAATTCTTCGAGATCATTTAAATGTAATTGAAGATAATCGATTGTATCGAATAGATATGCGGTATATTCCGACCACGATTTACTGATGGAATTAATTTCATTTTCAATAAGATCCGTATCGAGATGTTCTCGACAATGATTGATCAAGATTAACCCACTGGATTTGTATTCAGCAATTGTCGAAGAATGAGATTTAAGTTGTTCAGCGAGATTCTATTTGAACACAAAACAAAAATGTTTATTTTTGAAATTATTTGAGAATATTTTACTTGAAATTTATCGAGGAGAATCTCGGCGGAATGCTTGTCTAATGGAAGAAGAAGATTTTCATTTCGATTGACTGAATTCTTTGCTAATAAAAGTAATTTTTCAGCTAAAGATTTCATTTGTTGATATTGTCTGATGAGATAATATCGTTCAATTAAATCTTTTGTTTGCTTTTCGCAAAACGAATGTTTATCATTCGATAGACCGAGATTTTCAATCGATCGTAGAAATTCTACTAAGTCTCTAGTTGCATTTATTAATGGATCGATCGACGGTGGATCTTCGTGGTCGATCGATTGACACCAAAGTTCGATTTGTGTTCGAATGGTTTCGTATCGAATGAAAATCGATCTTCTTCGTTCGATAAGAATTTGTAAATCATCGATGAATATTTGATATTGTTTTCGATATTCATCAATTTGTTGATCATATTCGAAGATCTCGGTTGAATCTTCGATTAAATCGTTTTCAATTAATTGACTTCGAACTTGATTGTATTTCGAATGATCGATTGGTTCGAATGAACTCAAATTCCAATCGATTTCTTTACTGTAGAATCTTATCAATTTTGCGTATGTGTTGATTAAATTTGCATGTTCATGAAGAAAATCATTGAATGAAATTGTCAGTGAATTGATTCGATCGGTTTGTTGAGTTAGACAATGGAAATATTCGTCGAGAGATTTGAGATATTGTTTGTCGTGATCATCGAAAAGAATTGTCGATTTCAATCGATCGTATTTAGTTCGAAAATCGGAATACAATTGTCGATAATCGAGAATTTGTTGATCGAATTTCGATTGATTCAACGAGAATTTCTTATGTAAAACATCATGTTGACGAATCCATTGAGAAAATTCATTGATACGTTGTCTTAACGATCGTTTTTCATGTTCAATTTGTTGAAAATATTTTAGATGATGCATTAGGCACTGTTCTTCATTATCACAAGCTTCGGTTTGTAAACAAAGCTGAAAAAAAGAACGGAGGTAAATATATGTTGAGGAAAAACAACGGAGTTTTTTCTTTTTCTCATTCTGTTTTTGACGAAGGACGAGTTTTGAGTTTGCTCACATGTTTTCCTGCTAACGATAGGAGAAACGACGACGGTGATGACTCATCACCGGTTATGAACGTTGAACATTCGATTAAATCTTTAATTAAAACAATAAATTCACGTTTGACAACATTTTCAAAATCAAATCCATAGATTAAATCCTAAAAAAACAATTTCCTTGTGTTTCTCTCGGCGTTTCAACTACTTTTTCATCGATCGATTTCAATCGTTCCGCATTTTGCCATATCTCAACAATCAAATCATCATCCTAAACAAAATTTTCAATTGTCAATCATGAATTCATTTCGTTTTTTCGAGATTTTTGTTAGTATTCGACATGCATGCAGCAAAACAAATCCCGTTTTTTTCCTGCAAACAAAAGAACAAAAAATCTTGCATTTTCACATATAGATTTATATTCAATTTCTCTATCTTCTTGTCTCTAATTATTTTGTTTTTCAAGACAGAAAAAAAAACAACAACAACAACAACAACACAGTGTACAATCGTAATAAAAGAGTGCAGCGGTTACTAAAAGAAAAGAAGAAAAAACAAAGCGAAACGCAAGGCTGTCTAGGTGGGGAGCGAGTTCAATTTTGATCCTAATACTAGCACAAAACAACAAAATAAATGTTTACACATAAGGAGAGAAAAAAAAAGAGAGTTTGTTTTAGTTTTTTTTTATACACATAGAATAGTAGATCAATGTAATAATAATAGTAATAGTAGTAATAATAGTAATAATAGTAATCATAACAAAAAAAGAAAGAAAAAAAAACAACAATATGAAGAGATTCCTAAAGAGAGATATATGTCGAAGTTTTGCCTTTGATTTTAGCATACGAAAATAGAAGAAGACGAGGATAGTTGGTTTGGATTTTTAAATAAATTATAATGTTAGAAGTTTAGATCCAAAGAGAAGAAGGACGGACGATGGATACCACCGAACTCATCTAGATATGGGAAAATAGAGAAATGAATTTTCGTTTCGAGATGAATCAATGATACTCACATGAGAAGAATTTTCATACGAAGAAACAACATGCAAAAGAGATAAGTTCATTGATTTACCTCTTCTAGAAAAGAAGATCAAAATTTTCGTTCGATTTCGAAATAAAAATTAAACTTTACGATTTTGTTGAGAATTCGAAGCTGTTCGTTCAGTAGTAATCGTAGTCGTTGTTGTTGTTGAGTAGGATGCATTTCCTCCTGTCGAACGTTTGATTCCTTCTTGTTTAAATGGATCGTCATGAGGTAAAATATTCGTCCATGTTTTTCTTGATGGACTCGAGCCTGTTCGTCGTCTTAGACTTCGTTTGAAATCACTTGTCCCTTCGATACTCACAGGACTCATGGCTCGTGTTCGAGACTTAATTCGACGCCAGCCTGAACCACTGCCATGTGAATCCTCATCGGCCGAGTCAGGCGCACTATTATAATCGAAATGTAACGAACTTTTGGCTAGTGAATGTCGTCGATGTCTTCTCGATGTGATCTTAGCTGCGACTGTATCGTAATTGGCTTTGATTGGCACGAGTGGTGCGCCAACAATGGCCACGATACCATGTCGAATGGCCTCTCGAATCGAGTATTGTGTGTGCGAATGTGTGTCGTAGATTAAGCCTGATTCTTGATCGACGAGTCCTCGTTCGATGGCATCTTGAATTGTGTATTCGCGACTAGTTTTCGGGTCGAATAGTTTCATTCGATTGTTGTCGAGCAGATTTTTTCGTACGGCTTTTTCGAAGCCAACTGATTCGTTTGTCGACGGGAGAAAAACTTCGCCGGCATTGACATCGAACTGTGAGAATAGTTTTCGATGATTGAATAATATTTCTAATGTTGTTGGAGATTTCGTTGAATTATAATCGATGATCAATCCGTCGATATCAAGCGCGTCTTTCAACGTCATAAAACGTCCGCCTGCTGGATGTTCAATGATCGTACTTTGCCCATCGATTAAACCTCGTTGAATCGCAGCTTTGAGATTCAATTGTTCGCCACTATGCGGATGTTTATAGAGGCCCGTTCGGAGATTCAATAGGCCACATCGAATAGCATCTTCAACATTCATTCGATGCAATTTCGATTCGACTAATCGCGCTCGATAGAGATTGATTTTCGGTGGATTTAGTTTGCCTCCGTCACGACGATTAATCAAACCAAGTGCAAATGCATCGTAGAGTGTGATCGGTCCTTGTTCACTATCAGCAAAAGCAATGCCATTCACATGAATATGTCCACGTTCAATGGCCTCCATTAACGTCATATAATGCTCAGTAGCCGGATCACGGAATGTGCCCGTTTCAGCAACATAAAAGCCCAAACGAATGGCGTTTTGCATCGACAAACCCAACGGTTTTCGTTCGACATGTTCGATGATCTCGGCTTCGATTAAATTCTTGTTGATAGCCTCTTGAATCGTCATCGTTTCGCCAGCGGAAAAATCCGTGTACGTTTTCGCTTCGGTATCAATCGTTTGGTTTTTCACTGCATCAGCACCTGATTCCATTCGACCGAGAACATTATTTTTCACGCCATGAATTCGATACAATGTGATTCGTCGTTCTGTAATCGTATCTGTAATTAGTTCTAAATCGTATTCTTCGAAACGTTTTTGACTGAGCAATTCAACTTCGAGTAATTTCCGTTCGATAGCCTTATCAAGTGGAATTTTCACATCATGTTTTCGATCATAGTAAATACCTTGAGCATAATTCAGTATGCCAATAGCTTGTGCTTCTAATCCGCCGATTTTCTCTTGAGATTCACTGTCAACACAAACGCTTTTAACAAGAAATTTTCGTACGATTTCTTGAACGGACGATGTCAACATTTCAGTATCCTCTTTGGTTTCAATTATAGTTGCATAAACTAAACCTTCATTGATCGCTTCAGCTAATTCATATTGAACATTAGTCACTAAATCTCGATAACTACCAAGATCTTTATCGAGTATACCGAGATCAATCGCTTCGGATACTTTGATTTCTTTTTGTGTCAACGGATGAATAATCGATGTAATAACATAAGTTGCTGTTTTTGTTGCAATAGTTAGCTCATCTTCATCGTTGGAGGCGACTGACGCTGAACGTGCACTATTCTCTGACGATGTATCATCATCATTGCAACGTATTAAACCAATTTGTATGGCATCAAATATCGTCATAACATCGTTGGTATCGAATTTACGATATTCATTTAATTGCAAATCGATAATTCCTTGTTTTAACGCATCACGCGGCAAGATTTTCTTCATACTTCGAGTATCATAAACCCATTTAATCGTATAGGTTTGTCCATTGATCGTCACGGTAATTGAATCCGTCGTTGAATTATATTCCGTAGCACCAATAAATTTCAAATAGATAGCTTCGTGTAGAGATACTTGAGAATTATTGAATGGATTTATATATCGGCCGTGAATGGCATCGAGAATCTGTTTACGTACGGCTTGTCGAGGAAAGATTCGACGTTTGGTCGATGGATCTAATACCCAATGGATCATATAATCGATGCCATCGACACGAATTGGTAACGATGCGGTATCAGGTTCGATGCCCATGTAACCTAATTCGACAGCTTTTTCGAAAGAATACGTTTGCCGATCGAGTTTTTCATCGTAGAACAAACGTTGTTTTGTATCAACGAGATTCCGTTGAAAGGCAACTTGCAATGGCAAACGATCGCCTGTCGCTGTATTCAAAACCCAAACAACTCGATATGGTTCGTCTTTGATCATGAGAATGCAATGCCATTGTTCCCATTCTTCTTCAGTCCACGATTGTTGTTCATCGACTTGATATTCGTTTGTTGTTGGTTGAGGTTGTTTGACGTGACTATCCGTAAGATCGATATATTCTCTTGTTGTTGTTGTTGTCGTGGTTGTTGCGGTTGTTCGACCTGTCGATGGATAATCGTCGATGATAAGTTCACCATCTCGAATTCGTTGACTTTCACGTTGACGATCATCGATATGAATCGGTCGTGGTGGCACAATCGGTGCTTGTGGACGTGTTGTTGGAACAACACGAACTTCGTGTTCACGACGAGTATCATGAATCACTAGATGATCTTTGGGTGGCGGTGGAATATATCGATCAGGCTCGATGACAATCTCTCGATGTGACGTATGTCGATCTTCTTTAATGTCGAATTTCGCTCGATGTCTGTTCGAATTACTATCATCGATAACGACTTCTTCGATGAATTGTTGTCGTTGTCGATCGGTTGATTTCGGTCGATTATTGGCGTTGTTTCGATGTATGAAAACATCTCGATCGACGATATTTGTCGTGTGATGTTCGATGATTTCTTCTTCACGTGTGTTGAATTGTTTTCGATGTCGAGGCAAACGTTGAATCGACTCGATTTCGATCACGTCTTTTTCTCGTTGTAATATTTCGGACTCGTTGATTTCGTAGGGTCGTCGTGTTTGATCTTGATTTTCGATTCGAATCGAGAGTTTCGAACGAGATTCATTCGTATTTCCATGTGGTTCTTGACTGATGATCGTTCGACGTTTGTCAATCGACGTGTGTTCACTTTGATTGAAGACAATCTGCGATGAAACCGCTTGTACTTGAATAAAACCACGTTTAACAGCTTCGCCAATATTGATTTCATCGTTCGTTATCGGATGTATATAGACACCTTTTTTATGATCGAATAATTTCTGTTGAATACCTTCTTGTAGATTGTAAATTTTATCCGAACGTATGTCATTTATACCCGTGATTAAATAGAAAACTTGTTCACGTTGATCACCATAAAATGTCGATGGTGGTGCGTCCCGAAAACGTCCAATAATGAGACCTTGTTCGTACGCTTCGAGTATCGTTAATTTTTGCTGTCGAACTGAATGATAATACGATGAGATACTTGGATTTAAAAGGCCAGCTTTTATAGCTTCAGTTACACCTAAACGACGATTGGTTACAGGATCGACAACTTGTTCGATGATGATCGTTTTAACAAATCGTCGAGGATTTAAATCAATCAGCTCCGTAAATATTAAACCTCGTTCAATTGCAACACTTATCGGCAGATTTTCACCTGTCAAACTATTTACATAAAAGCCTCGTGCATGATCAATAATTCCTTCATCGATAGCGACTCGTATCGGAATTTCTTGGTGTGTTCGAGGATGAATAGCACTTTTCAATGTGTATGTTTTCGTTTCTTTGACTGTTCCACGTTTAACTGTCGAACTTTCTTGATGAGTACTCGTTGTTGTTGTTGTTGTTGATGCGCCAGCGGCTGATGTGCTCGTTGTTGATTCAACAGGTAATGGTTGTGCACGAATATGTCCTCGAGCAATCGCTTCTGAAATCGAAAAAATCTCGTTTGTTTTTCGATTAATATATTGTCCATTTTGTTTATCCAATATTCCTGAACGAATCGCTTCTTGAACGGTTAATTCTTTATTATTCACATAATCTTTAACACCCAATAAATGATACGAACGTGTTTCGCGTATCAATGAAGTCGAAATAACATATTTGTCATTCGGATGTGTTTGATTCGTCGATGATGATGATGGTTGTTGTTGTTCAACGAGCACGAAACCTTTACTCATTGCATCATCGATCGAATATGTTTCTTGTGTTAAATTATTAATATATATCCCATGATAGGGATCAAGAATTTTCGTTCGTATGCCAACATTCGGATCAATGAATGTATTCGCACGATGATCAAAGACACTTGAAATAATAAGTGATTCAGTTTTTGAAATGACATTATACGATTGACCATCACCAACTTTAAGTATGCCCATTTTTAAAGCTTCACTAAGATTATATTGTCTCGATGTTCGTCGATCGATTATATGATGATTTTGTGAATTGATTAGACCACGATTATAACTATCACGTAGATTATAATAACTGAAAAAAAGAAAAGCATTGAATAGGTGAATAAATATAAAAGGACAACACAAAAAAAACAATCATAATCATAAATGTAATGATTTATTTTTTTTCTTCTCTTCTTCTTTTTCGTTCGTCGATTCATACAGTCAAAAGAAAAACATTTTCTTGCGGCTTCGGCTCTTTTTTTTACTGTTAATGTGTCAAACTCAATTTTATATGTATATACATTATAAAGATTCTATTAGAAACTTAAGATAAAGAACAGACTTCTTTCTTTTTTGTGTCTGATATATGTATAATTTATATCGATACACATACATGTATCAGTTTCTTATTCGTATGCTAACTACGAATGAACGTGATTTCGTCGAATACAAAAAAAACACACGAAGCTCTTCTTGAATTTCATATAAGAATAAGAATAAGTGCCTATATTACATCGTTGATTGCTTTTCACGGTAGACTTCGAAGTAAACAAAACAAATATTTTCGAATATCCCGAATAGAAAAAGTTCTCGATATTTTGTTATTGTTTTTTTTTGTTTCATCTTGTGTTTTAACATACCGTTGTTCGACCGTATCGACGACGTAGGCGCTACGCGCGTCAAGAATATTTCTATCGATCGCCTCTTTTAATGTAATGGCCGCTGTTGCACTAGTTGTGGTTATTGTAGAGTCTACACCAACGGGAGAACGAGGATGATTATTCACCGACAACGGCGACGTAGAGAGAAGATTTTTGTTGTTGGTTGTAGTTGTATGTGCCGACGAAGAGAAATGGTTGTGAGAATGGCGATGTTGGTCGGGCGTCGATATAGAGGAAGAAAAAAGAGGAGAAGAATAAGACGAAGAAGAAGAAGAAGAAAGAAAGAATGAAGAAGGAGAGGAAGAAAAGAGACCCGTTGACAAATCGAGATATTTGCTATTGACCGCATCAATAAACGAGAGATTTTTTCGTTGTATCATATCATTTGATTTCGAATTTGTAATTAATGTTGATGATGGATATTGTTGAGTCGATTTAATAATAAATCGAGTGGGTTCATGTGTGCGATTATTGACTGTCGATGGAATAACATATGTTGTTTCAAGTGAAACCGAAGTATCTTGAGATGCTAATGGATGATCAGCAGCGACCTTTCCATTTGACAAGTCAATAAAATCTAAGAGAAATAGAACATATTGTATGACATCATCAGAAATCTTTCATTTTATCAGAGAGAGAGAGCGGTCAGAGAGAGAGAGAGGAGGAGAACTAGATGTTTATTCTTCACTTCAAAATTTGCTTTGTAGACATATACGTCTCATTTTTTTTTCAAAACGAGCTTGATGACGTAAAAAGGAATATATATATACGTATATACATATATGATGAATGTACTAAATCAGCAGCGTCCACAACAACGGTCGAACGGACAACATAGGAAGCTGTGAGAGAACAAAAAAGAGCATGCGCATATATACTTTTTTTACTGCTTTTAACCCTCACCCACTTATTCATTCCATGTAGACACATTCATCATAGATTGATACGTCCGTTACCAAATTATTGAACTAACACTTAGTTTCAGCAACAAATATGTAACTAGAGATTAGAACTGTTTTGTTTGTTTATAACTAACACAGATGACAGTCAAACAATCGGGTACATCGTACTTTCCTTCTTCCTAAAACAATTATCGATAATAATAGAACTTCTAATTGCCATATTCAATATGTACTGAAACTATCTCGATACAAAGTCTATGCGGTAAATAGAGAAGAAATTCCTTGAAAATGTCATTGATAGAAAAATAGAGATAGTAAACCAGACTAAGTAGACGCGATGTGTTATTGTTTGCAGTCGAAAATCATCATCAGCTGTTGCATCAATCTTTTACAAACAAATATTCATGTCCGACAAGACAACGAAAGATATAAATTTACATTTATTTATCTTTTTCTTGCTTTTGCTTAACTTGATACCAAAAGATAAATCAACATCTCCAACCACACATGGATTAAATCAATGATAGAACGAAAGTTCATCCAATCGAAACTGCCAATGAACAAGGACAGATTTAATTTCGTCTAACCCTCTTTCGTTCTATCCGTATTTAATACAATCTGACCTTCTTCAAGTTCAGTTGATCATAAAAGAAAGATGCAAATGTATTCATCGAGATTGACCTTGTTCAAAAGGAGAGTATCTTCTTATCTTTTCTACACATATATGATAATTATTCTTCTTCTTCTTCGCACGTGTATGCGATTGATCTCCGAAGATAAATGTAGTATATATACATGGTTCATTACCTTTAGTTATATCATAATCTCGTTGACCTGTTGAAGATGAAACGATTTGTTCATTGGATTTATCTAAAATGAGATTGTATCTTGATGCGATTGAACTTCGATAGAGATGAACTATTGATGATGCTGAGTCGATCGGAAGATGAATTGTCTAGACAAAAAACGAACGAACGGCAACATGTCGAAGTGTTTTGCACTTTGAAAATCGCGTTTTACTTGATTTGAATTTTTGAGAAATAAACGAAGATATTCTTGCATATTGGAGAGAAGAGTTGCATAACGTCTGATCGAATCAAATCAATCGAATGAATAGATTCAAACAAAAAGAGAATCCTACTGATCGAATAGTTCGACTTGATCACGAACGATTGTCGGTGTTTGTTGTTGTTGAGTTTTGGCATAGGAATTTATGAAACTGTGAAATTTTGTTAGATTATTATCATGCACCTATGTGAGAGTTAATAATGATTTGTTAGTGTGCAGTGACTTTTTTTTTCGTTTGAAAAACATGCAGCGAAAGGAAATCGAACCTTAATTTCTTCGATGAGTTTGACGGCAACATCGTTCATATATTCGATCGGTTGAGATCGATTGAGAAGTTCGATAAAAAGATCCTTTTACAGAAAAAAAAACGAGAATAATCAAATGTTTTTTTCTTTTTCGAAAGATTTTTACAGTGACGACTTTAGTATTTCGTCGAAGTCGTTCGATGTCAATCGAAAGTGGTTCGAGACTTCGAACTCTCCGTTCGAAACGATTGAAAATCGTTTGTTCTTGTTCGAATAGATTTCGAAACACTCGATACGAATCACAAATTTGTCCAAGTGTTCGTTGTCTCAACGAGATTTCCTTTCGTATGAATTGCCATCGATTTGCTAATTGTTCACTTGTATGAACTAATCGTTGATTATCGAATTGTCGACTGAGTTCGAGAAGTTCACTAATCGACTTCTCGAGAATAGGAATACGATTGAATAAATAATCAATATCGGTTAATTGACGATGAATATGATTTTCATCGTCGAGTAAATTCGTTTGCGAACAAAGACGAGTTTCGAATTCAATTAATTCACTTGTTAGATTATTCAGAAGATGTATAGCTCGTTCAGCAAGATTCAATCTAAAAGAATTCTTTGTTTTTGCATTTGAATTGTAAAACAAAAAATTCTACTTGTCGGAATAAACATTTGAAGTTGTGAATAGTCGTTGAACATGATCAGATGTTTGATTAACTAATGAACGTAATTCTTGATGATTGTATTCACTTCGAATCTCTTGAATTCGACTCGCTTGAGTAAGGAGATTGCATTCAAACTCCTGAAAAAAAAAAGAAGAAGAATAAGAAGGCAAATTTGTATAATTTTATCATTCCTCATCCTCTCGAATCGCTCGCGAAGCAAGACTATTGGGTGCATACAATGATTTAACGGAAGTCTTAGGGAGATTATCATTCGAATCGCTTCGAACTATCGATCGTGTTTCGATATAGGTTATATTCGATTGATTCGGATCTAACATTGAAGAAGAATGATATTGGTTTTTGTCTTTTCGATGATGTCGATGATGATGTGGCCGATCAAAACAAATGCGCACGTTGATGCCATGTTCATTGGATGTTATTTGAGGTAAATGTCGATCAACTGATGAATATCGTACGGGTAGGATTCGATAGTTTGCACTTGCGTTCGAACATGCTGATGAACAACTACTCGCTGATGATGCACGTTGAAGACATGTTCGATAATGAGACCGATCATAATCATTTGTGTGATTTGCTCTTGTTTGTCGACATGTTGCCGTTGATGAACGATCGACATATGAGGATGAAAAAGATCGTTGCATATTCACGTTTGATCGTCTAATGAACACAAGGTTTTGATCATGCCAATTGCTTGTGTATACGTCGTTGGTTATGTTGACTGTTAATGACGAATACGATGTCTTTTGTGTTGTAGTATGGATAACATCATGTCTGTCGAACTGTTATTTTGTTACTTAGAATTCTTCGTGTCTTTCTTTCTTTTTTTTTTTGCTGTGCTTCTGCTATATCTGTACCGAAGAAGAAAAGGACAGAGTTTTGTATCTGTGGATAATGGAAAATAGTTGTTTGCCTAGACGGAAATAAACAACAAGGTTGATTGATACTGATGACCGATTTAGACCCTATCGAATAATGTTTCAACATTTAACAATTGATTAGTCAAGTACGTTGCGGTTTTATCTTAAAGGCTTAATTGTCTGTCGAAAGCAAAAAAAAGAAACGATTGTCTCCTATTTAAACCCATCTGGTTTCTGATTGAATGCATGCAGCATTTTCTAACCTTATGTTGATGAGAAACAACGATGAATTCGTCCATGGTTAGTGGCAAATTATTTTTAAAATAGTGAATAAATGTTTCTTCAAGTTGAATTAATGTTCGAGAAATCATCTCAAGAGTTTGACTTGACTATAAACGAGAGAGAGA
>ERZ778019.686-NODE-686-length-58624-cov-13.114754_pt1 | contig 58624 bp, 75 predicted proteins | sample MGYA00375749_ERZ778019 | MGnify/ENA primary metagenome ERZ778019 (study PRJEB29350, sample SAMN05389821) | bioreactor metagenome | isolation source: Ammonium sulfate bioreactor | place: South Africa: University of Cape Town | collected 2014-03-17 ... | reverse complement strand
CGTTTTCCGGTAAGTCTGTGTGTGAGCACATCGTTAACGGATCTCGAAGAAGACCAATTAATGGTTCGATCGATTGAGAAATAACTACTGGAGATTTTGATGAACCATTACATTCAAGTCGATAGTACATTTTTGATAAAAGTTTATCGGCATTATCGACGTTGGAAGATGGTTGATATAATAGTTTTTGTAATTCAATAATATATTTTAATGCTTGTATGCTTTTATCTGTTTCATCTTTTTGCATTAAAGTTGGACAAACTTTACTTTGTAAAGTAGCTATATTGTCATACCAAGATAGTTCCCATTCACTTGGCGAATAATGATCATATTTCCATTGACATACTTCGTTAGATTGATTGACTAGAAAATTAGGATTAGTAAAATGTCAATGAACGTTTATAAATACTTTGTGCTAAGATCGTTTGCTGAAGTATTGAACTTGCAGATGCAATTAGTTTACCATAGGATATATTTGACAATGTAAAATAGCCTAAACCAATAATAATTATAATCGACAAAAGAAGATCTAAAATCATATCAATTACATATAATCAGATGCAAAGAATCATATAGAAATACTTGCATTGATAACGTTTGCAGAAAGATGTGTTCATTTTAGAATATAGTGAAATAAATTATGTTTCTTTAAGAACACAACAATTGGATTTATATCTAGGAAGAGAAAAAAAACTGAAAATCATATGTCTATTCTCATTGATTTAATAATTTGTGTTAGAATAATCTAAACTGAACAGTTTTCTTTCGTTTGAAGTTTATTAAAAGTAACATCATTTGAAACTGATAACATTAAAGATACAGAACATTTATTTGAAATACGTACAATCGATGGGGTTGTGAAGGTGATATTATATAATAAACATTAACAATGCAGAACGTTTATTTGAAATACGTATAATCGATGGGGTTGTAAAGGTGATAGTATATAATGATTAACGTTAAAGATACAGAACGTTTATTTGAAATACGTACAATCGATGGGGTTGTAAAGGTGATATTATATAACTATTTAATAGTTAACATCATAATTGTAATATAACGTATCTTCTTTGCTTTGTTTGATATTGATAGTATCATCCTAATAAATAGATGATAAAAGAAAAGAATAGGAAATGTAGATGTTTCGATATGAACTAGCGCCATCTATATCGAAGCTAAAATATTACTTTTGAAAATAATTTAGTGAAACCAATTGCTTGTAATTTTTTTTTCATTTATAAATTGACGAAAATTTCATCAAAAATTCTTAATTAATTCCTTACAAAATACTTCAAACGACAAGTATTTGGTTGGCCGTCAGGATTTTGTTCTTGTTTATTCGTCAGTCCAAAATTTACAAATAAACAGTATTATTGTGTCTCTCTTATTTTCTAAGATAATTTTTTGCTCGTAAAACATATTTCAACATATTCGATAATTTTAGATCTTGTTCTCTAGATAGTTTAACACTCGTTTCCTTTCGAACAAGAAACTAACATCATGGTCCGTTATTCACGTTAGTTTTGAAATCGAATTTAGCAATAAAAAACAAAATAGTCGATCATTCGAATGTATTTTCTAGGCGCTGTTGATAATCCAGCTAAATCATGCAAAGCACGTGGTGCTTATTTACGTGTTCATTTTAAAAATACACGTGAAACCGCCAATGCTCTTAAACGTATGTCTGTTCGACGTGCTAATCGTTACTTAAAAAATGTTATCAATCAGAAAGAAATCGTTCCATTCAAACGATACAACGGTGGTGTCGGTCGAAAAGCACAAGCTAAAGTCTTCAAAGTTAGTCAAGGACGTTGGCCAAAGAAATCAGCTGAAATTCTTTTGCAATTACTCAAAAATGCCGAAGCTAATGCCGATGTTAAAGGTCTCGATGTTGATCATCTTGTTATCGATCACATTCAAGTTAATCGTGCACCTAAAATTCGTCGACGAACATACCGTGCTCATGGTCGTATCAATCCATATCAATCATCGCCATGCCATGTCGAATTAATTCTTAGTGAAAAAGAAAATATTCTCACACGAACAGGCGGTGCCGTCGAAGATGAACCAGCAGCTAAAAAGAAAGAATCAAAAAAGAAACTTAAACGACAAAAATTATTGAATCGAGAATAGAACAATAGGATCTTTGAAGAAAAACTTCAATTACAATAACAAGAAGAAGAATGTCATCATCCATTGTTGTTCTTCATTGGCCGTTTGTTTTTTTTTGTTTAGTTGTTTTTTATTGTTTTAGGAAACATTTTGTCATTTATGTTTCTTTATCAATAAAAATCTGAAAAAAAAACATCATTTAACAATGGAGGAAAATATATTTTTATCAAAAACAAAACTTAATACTAATTTGTAGATATTTTTCTTGCATGTCGGTTGTTACTCGAGTTAAAAATGGTTTGTTCAGACAAACAAAACCACGAAATCAACATTCCCTTGAAAATCTTAAGTGAGCTTTTTTGTTGTTGTTGATTTCGAAAAGAAACGATTAAGTTAATTTTGTCTTTTGACTTCATTAGATATTTGTATGGCGTTATACAACGAAATCCAACTATATCCGATGCAAATCGAGATGAACTAGTTGAATCACTTCGATCGATATCAGAAATTTTAATTTGGGGCGATCAAAATGATAGTTCTGTTTTCGAGTAGAATTTTTGAAAATTCAAATTCGTTTTCGATATTTTTTGTTTTAGTTTCTTTCTTGAGAAAAATATGTTAACATTTTTTTTGAATTATATGGGTCAAAAATATGGTCGATATATATGCGTACAAATTCTTCAAACATTAAATATTCTATTTGAAAATATTCGAAATGAAACATCGCTTTGTATGTTATTTTGTATTTCGAACGAAAAACGAATCAATTTCAAATTTAGATTATCTTTTATCAAATAATCATGTGAATAACATAATTGTACATAAATTTGATTTCAATGATGAAGAAATCACAGCATATTACATATCATTTTTGAAAACACTTTCATTTAAATTAAATTCTCATTCGATTAATTTCTTTTACAATGAAGTAAATTCACAAAAGATTTGAATTCTATTTTGCAAAATGCTCAATATGTTTAGAGAAATCAAGATTTTCCGTTATATGTTGAAGCAATAAAATTTTTCGATCATTCCGAAGCAATGGTTCGTATTGCTGTACGAACATCAACGTTAAATATATACAAAGGTAAATATTCGAGAGTCTTGACTTTTTATGCGTTTGTTTAAAAATTTAGTTACGGATCCGGGCATGCATCGTTTTATCTTGGATCGTACGGCAACGGAATTTTTCTCGAATCTTGTTTGGTTCATACGCAGTCATGTTTTAGAATACGATAAATTAATTCAAAATAATCGAGAGTAATCGAGATAAAACTTCAATTTACACAAACAACAAATCGAAATATTTCGTTTATTTTATAGTATTAATAATCGCGGTCGATTATCATCTGGTTTGGAAGAATATCTTGATGATATACATTATCTCGAAGATATTTTTCTTACGAAAGTTGAACAATTGAATTATGTTTTACGAGAACAATTAATGAATCGATTGTTAATACCGATTTATGTTTTTTCATTATTAAAAAGAGAAAAACGGGTAAAGAAAATGTTTGCTGAAAAGAAATTTATTCATTTTCGAAATCAATCTCATAGGAAAATCAACCTGTACTCGATCAATCATCAGCATTTTTTCTACTTGCTGAAGTACGAAGAATAGAAAAGAGAATATGAATCAATGATTATTTCTTTTCGTAATAGATCTTTCTTGTGATTGACTATCAACCAGTTATCGAAGAATTAATCGATATGATTCTATCTGCAGATGTTGGAACTGTTGATACCATTCAACATCGTTACGATCAAGAAGTAAAATAACGAATAATTCATTTCGAATACAAAATCAATTCGAAATTTTCTATTAGAAGGCTTATAGTCTCCCACCGCCTTCGCTAGAAGCCTGTTTAGTTAAACCAAATACTGCTCAACTAAAAACAAACATTGGTAAATCGAAATAAAAATTAATCAATTCAGAAAAAAAAACAAATGTCTTCTTCATCAATAGATCTTACACTCAATGCTCTCGATATTTCAAATGATAAACAGTCTCTCAGCCATGAAAATAGTCCTGTACCTTCCCGTTCAGTTTCGTCATCACCTCGTCCATCGACACCACAAATTCAAGAACAATCAACAGTCGATTTCAATCTTAAACTACCGCCTCTATACATATCGAATTGGAATGAAGACGAAAAACAACGACGAAAATCGAATCCAATTCGATTTGATAATACTCATTTATCTCAACGGTTCATACTGAAGATGAAAGAAGAAGAACACAATAAGTTCTTTGAATTTTAGGCCTCTTTTTCAATCGATTATTGAAGCACTGACTTGTACCGATAATGATCAGCAATGTTTCTATGCATTAAGTATTCTTCTGACATTAACAACAAATTCAGGTAGATCGGCATACGTAAAAATAAATTTAAAATCATTGTTTCTTTTGATTTATTTAGCTGTCGACAGTCTTATTCTTGAATCTGCTTGTCTAACAGTGAAATCTTCTGTATGTTAATCGATGAATTTTTTTTCTCGTTTTTTTTTGAATTGATTTTTGTTTTTATCTTTCAGGATAAAAGTTTTTACAATACGATTCTAGTCGATCAATTATGTTCGATTCTTCTTGCATCAACAACGCCAGGTAAACTCAAAGTTCTACTTCGAACAACAAATCAATCGTTTTGTTTCAGATTCAAATATTCGTCTAATCACGTTGAATTTAACAATCAATCTACTAAAAAAACTTGTCTTTAATGAAGAAGAAAAAAAATCCTACATCTCTGATTATCATCTTGCTCGTCTCGAACAAGCATGTGAACAATCAGCACAAGATTTACGACGATACTATCGTGTAAAATATCATCTTTTCTGTTCCTATCGTCGTATATTTGTAATTATTTTTTCATTTAGCAACCAGAACTCTTTCTCGATCTATTCGAAGATGAATATCGTCAGATGCAATCGACTTCAATCCGTTTAGATTATCTACTCAAAGATGCTTGTATGTTATGCACACCGACACGTAATCCATCGATTGGTATTGAATTTCTCAAACGTTTGCCAGCCGATGAAATCGAAAAAACTCGACGAGCAATACGAGTCTTTTTCTATCTTCGATCATTATCTCATGAATTACGCTTGCAAATCGATAGTGATCTACCATTGACACAACCAGATACGCTTGTCAAAGAAAATGATAAACTTGATTTAAGTAATAGTGATCTCATTGCATGTACTGTTCATATGAAAGAAACGTAAGAATGACAAAAAAAAATGATTCGGAAAGAAAAATTCTGTTTTGTTTGTCTCTTATTTGCAGAAGAGATCGTCGATTTCTTGTTGTTGGACCAATGCAATTCATACTTGTCGAACCCGATATGAAAATTGCCGCATGTGGAATAGTCAAATTCTGCGATTTTATGCAGGTTTGTTGTTGTTATTTGAAAAATAATTTCGACTCCTTCTCGTTTTTATCAAGGATGTCGAAGTGACAAATGTCAAAGATGATACACGATCATTACAAATAACTTTTCAAAAACACGGCAGTAAAACCTACGGCAAAAGCAATCAATCAGTGTTAAATGCTAAATTTTCATTCGACGATCATATACGTTGTATGTCGGCGAAACAAAATCTAACTAAAGGCCGTCAAAAGTAAATTCTTGTACAGAAAAACATCACATTGATTTATTTATTGATTTATTTTCAGAGTTCGTCAAATGAAATTAGCAAAAATAGCAGCAATTCTAGACATTCCATTGAATAATACAACGAATATTGGCAATCAAGTAAATTTTCTTCCAACAACACCAACAACGTATTCTCAACATCAATTTGGTAAGCTTTGAAATTGTATTCGTGTTCGAAATTGACCGATGGGTTCATCGTGAATTTTCGTCGATGACAGACGTTTTATTTTAGCATAACGCAATTGATTAGGTTCGATAGGAATTTTCGTTGGAGTTAAGTAGAATGATGAATGAGCACGACGACGACGATATTGACAAAGACATTTGTGATTTTGACAAGTTAGTTTCACGTTAAATAATGTCCGATGATCATGAATATTTCGATCAAAACGTAGAAATGGTCGTGAAGATGATGATGATCGAGAATGAGTTGGTAATTGTTGAAGTGAATAAATTAAATAGATTAATATGATTAATGCACATGCAAGAAGAATTAACCATGTAATAAGAACATATTTTTCCGATTGTTGAATAATTTTCGGGAGGAAAATTTTACTGAATTTTAATATCAATCGAAAAAATGGTGACAAATTTTGTGAGATTTTATTCGATAGTTTCAATGGAATTATCGAATGAATTAATTCTGACATTGTTGAATTGAAATTAAAACAAAGAAAATAGATTTGTGTTCGATTGTATAGATTGACTAATTGTTCAAATGAAATGATTCGTTGTTGTTCGATATGCCAAATCGATTGAATTGTTTGATTCGTTGAAATCGGTTTTTTCCATTCGGAAATTGTTGTTGTTAGAAGACAAGTGAGATTTTCATGAGAATTCATAGTTAAAATAAGATTGGTTTTACTTCGAAGAAAACATTGCCGTGCAATAAGACTCGCATTTTGATTTTGATTCATACATTGTGGTACAGGTCGACTGAGTACTAACATTAAAACATTTGTACACGTACAATTCCACGGATTATGATTAAGATTGAGTAGGCCAATCGGTCGAATTGGAAGAACATCGGATAGAATTTGTTTGAATTGATTGTTATTTAAATATAATTCTTTTAAATAGAGAAGATTTTCGAATGTTTTCTTGTGTAAATAGGATAATTGATTGTAACTTAAATCGAACTTTTCTAATGATGGTAAATAAATTGAAATATTTTTATTTAATTTTCGAATAAGATTATGTGAAATATTGAATGTTTTCAGACGATATAAAATTGGTAGAGAATTTTTTTGTTGAAATACTTGTGTTGATAGAGACGTTAGATTAGCGTAAGTGATTGACAAATATTCAAGATAATTCCATAATGTATATTGATCGAAAAAGAATGTTTTCATTGAACAATTACGAATTGAATATGTTTGTAGAATTGAATAGTAACGTTGTTCATACGATCTATCAAATAGATTAACGGATAGATTACAATGAATTGAAAGAGTTTCAGTAAACATTTGATTCGTTGGTAGATGATTATAACATTGATTTAATGAACAATTGTAAGCTAATGAGAATTTCAAAGAAAAATTCAATGAAATGAAACTAATAATTAAAATTTTTCGCATGACACTCGACAATTGTTGTATCATCGAAACAAGTTAAATGTACAATATGGAGTATGCGAGTGTTTTTTTCCTATCGTCTTTACATTTATATCGTTTCACATCATCAACGCTCGATTGATTAATCTGTTTCATATGTTCATTTATGTTGAGCATACATCTTATATTTGACAATCATTAGAGAAGTGTGACGAACCAGATGATATTTTAATAGAATAGGAACAATTAAAATTGACAACTCATACGTATGGTAAGCATCATTAGTAACAAAAAGAAAAAGAGACAGAAAGAAAGAAAGAAAGAAAAGAGTTTATATATTTGGTTATTTTGAACAATCAAATGAATTATATCTGTCATTTATCATGATTTATCTTTTAGGATTTTCTACGCCAACATTATCAAATCATCCGGGTAAGTTAACTAATTCTCAATGAAAACAAAATCGATCATTGTTAGTTCGGTCCTATGCAGACTTGAGCACGTTTTCAAATGACGAAACACGTACACATCAATAGATTGTATTGATTATATGACGAGAAAAAAAAAACAAACATACACATTTTCTTTTTTTTCTATTGAAATATGATTGTAAACAAAAAAACGATTTCATATGCTGCTGAATATAATTGATTTGTATTTTTATTTTGTCTATCTACGGTATTTGTTTCTATTCAAGGTCGAGCAGCTCTAATCTCCGGTCCAAAACGTCAACCTACTCCAGCCACTAATCGTTTATTATCAGCAAGTTCAGCAACAACAACTGCATCATCACCATCATTTACTAATGTCGAACAAACTCGACGATTTCCATTATCACGTACACAATCCGAACAAACGGAAACAAATGAAACTAATACAACATCAAATTCTGAACAAACTCGTGAAGGTAAAAATTCAATCGAATCAACCAAACAAATGTTGATCTTTTAAACAGAATCTACGACGAATGCAGAGTCCATAGCACCGAAAAGTCTACGTGAATGGCATGAAAAACCTGTTGATCTCAGTGAACAACCACCGCTCAACGATAAAGTCAATGTTCAAATACTTTCTCCAAATAGCGAACGAGTAGATTAGTTCGAATCGATTTCGTTCAATTCATTATTCGTTCTATTGTTTTCAGACAAATGCACGTTTCTTTGTCGACAATGATCTCGCCACACTTGTCACGTCCGATGAAACATCAAACGAATGTATCTCAACTACTATCGAACACAAGCCATCACCTTCAGATGAAACTAACTAACATTCTCTCTCTTTTTTTTATTGTCAAACGTCTTTCAGCGAACTTTCTTTAGTTTATCGGTGTTCGGATTCTTATTTTACCAGAAAAAAACAAACAAAGCAAGACAAATATATTTTCTTCTCTCTCTCTCGCTCTTAGTGTTTTATGATTTTGTTGTTCTTTATTTATTTATTTTTTTGTTCAATCCCGTGTTTCGAGAATGTGCGTGAAACAAAAAAGCAAAACTCTATGATTCGTAGTCTGGTCATTATATGCATATAATATTATACATATGATTTTATTTTATTTCTATTTTGTTCTTCGGTTATTTCAATAATATAAATCCTAGAAGAAAACAAACATATTTATTTCTAATTCAAATCTGACACCGCATGAATTCGATCTAGTAAAAATCTAAACATATTCTCATCGAGTTTATAATGTTCAATAGCTGATGTTAGAATTTCATTCACATCTCCATATTGTTGATTTGTCATTGTTGAATGAATTGCTCTCGAAGACTTGTCATTTTCATGTTCATCTTCACTTGATGTTACCGATAGGCCACTTTCATCATTTTCATCGACATCTGTATCACTATCAGTTTTCACATGTAAATATTGTGCACAAATATTTCGAATCGTTTTTTCATTTTCATAATCACATGAATAATAAAGATCGAGATAGATCGAACGATTATTTAAATGTTTAGCTAATTGTAATGCTTGTGAAAAGAATTTCTCTCGTAATAAATAATAGAAATATTTCGTTGCCAGTTGATTAATAAACGAACGATTACGAAGTATACTCGCATCGGATATCGGACGCAATGGTGAATAGAATGTTCGAAGAATTTGTTCGATATAGAAATGATTTTGTGTTGTTAAATTCGCGAATAATTCTCGATGAATTAATGAAATAGCTGAACGACAATCTTGATCTTGTCGTGTCCAATCTAATGACCATAGAAGATCGATAAAATGTGAATAATTTCGTGAATTTAAATAGAATTTAAATAATGAATGAAGATTTGAAAATGGAAAATGTAGATCAAGTAAACCAATAGGACCACCTGCAGAAAATTGAAGTAATAACGTTTGATTTGAATAGGGTCGATTGGTTATAACTAGTTGATTTATTGATTGAATCGATTTGTCAAGATTAAGTGTTTGCAAAAAATTCAATTTTTCATTCGATGATAAAATTGGCCAGATAGAATTCAAAGCAATATCATAGAAAATCAATCCACCTTGTTCATCAGCTAGAGCAAACAGAAGATTATCAATAATCCACCAAAGACCTGTTAAATTTCGTGTTAAAATCGATGTTTTCATTCGTTGAACATGATTGACTTCATCGATCGATATCAATGTCGAATCCATGAGACAAATAATTGTATAATTTGTCGAACGAAGAACATAGAGAATGGGTGATGATAACGATGGGATATGAACGAGACGAAGTGGAACTGAACGAAAATTTTCATAGTAATAAATACTCAATTCATAATTACGTTCGATATTGTTCTAAAAACGAAAGTTATAAAAGAGAATTTGTGCAAAAAAAACAAGTCATTATACTTTATCCGAATGTTCAACCATTTCGACAGTTGTCAAACCTGATGAAGTTGTCGAACAGAAATATGGATTCAATGTTTCGGTTTGTAATGAGTAGATTTTTCCTTTTTCATTTTGATTTTCAATTGGAAAAATAATTGCTAAACAATTAAAACGAGATTTCTTCTCTTCATTATCAATTAGATGTACATTGGCACCTAGGCCTTCGTTTAACATTGTCCACCAAACAGTCAATGTTCCATGATCATGATTAACATGAATCCATCGTCGAATAGGTATCGTATTCGAATACGGTGGCAATTCTTCGCTAGTTAATCGAGTAACTTCATTTGATAGATTAAATTTCGAATCAAACGACCGTATCGGTGTTTGAAAACGGAAAATATCGATTTTCGATAGTGTTTCATAGATAACATAGAAACCATAGGAATTCAAATAGAAATCAGCTATTGAAGATGTAATATGAAATTTTTTTGCGAGTGTTGTTCTATCGATGGTGATATTTTTCAAAGTTCGATTTTGTTTATCAATAAAAAGAAATGCATAAAAACCATTTGAAAATATTAAGAAAATGACATCGAAACGTAACCAAATCGTTCGAATAAGTTTGAAATTTGTTAATAATTCATCGAATTCAATTAATTTATCGCGTAGATTTTGAAAGATTTTATTCGATAAATGAAACGGCAATGATCGAGATGTGAAATAATCATTGTATTCATCATAATATGTCGCTTTTTTCTGTGTTGTATCATTTGTTGATGATGCTGAATGAAGAAATGAAAGTAATGGTTGTTTATTTGGTGGTGGTTTTTGTTGATAACTATGAACGCCAATATCACGTTCGTGAAGACCAGGATATTTCAAAGTCCATAATTGAAGAGAACATAATAGTGAACAGTCAGTAGACATGTTTAGATAAAAATGATTGAAAAAATGAATTAGCAGCTCAATTCGCCATTGATCATGAATATGACTTGGAAATTGCTAAGGTGAAATAGATCGAATAAATAGAATTCAATAAAAAAATCATTTTTTTATTAAAACGAAAATTCAATAAAAAAAATGAATTTTGTTTTCTCGAATTCAGAATTATTAATAATAAATAAATCAAAATTAGTGACATCTATGATTATTGTTTTTTTTTTACGAATGTAAATTGTTTTGAATTAATTATACGAAAGAAGCAAAACAAAATGAAATCTTTTTTTTTTCATGATAAATAAAAAATCATTTCGATTGTGTTTGGTTCATTTCGATCTTCTTCTTTATTCGAATAATATTCTTAAAAAACAAAACAAAATAAACAAACAATTTGTTTTTCTTGTTCCTTTTATCTAAGACAGAGAGCGAACGAACAAGTTGCAGAATGAATCTTTCACTTGACACAATCCTAACGAACGCACGTGAACTCGTTTCACGTTTACGTCGCGATGATTCGACTGCTGATACAGCTGTTAATCAAGCACAATATGTTCAAGAACGTATACTTAGCATGAAACAAGTAATTTTCATCATCGATGAATTTCTTTTTTTGGCAAATCGAATCATTTTTTCTTTCTAAAGTACAGTGATGATCTTGCAGAATTAAATGATCTAAGTTCACGTCGTCCAAAAACTGCTATACTTTATAATATTCAAAAAGAAAATCGTTTGATACAGTAAAATAGATGTGGTTTTTGTTGTTGTTGTTATTTTTTATTCCATTCGGTAGACAATTACAAAAAGAAAATGAAGAATTGAAACAATTAGTAACCGAGCACCGAAGTGTTCTCGAGAAAATTATGTATAAATATCGACGAGATATGCAACGACTCATACTCATGGAAAAAAACGAGACAAAAGCAGTTCATTTATTTAATAATTCACTTGCACAAGTAAAAAATTTTTATTCATCAAGCACAAAATTTGACGTCATTTAAAAAATTCAAAGGATATTCAAGAGAAATCATCGAAGATTCATGAAATGGCAACAGTTATGAGTCGTGCGATTGATATCGACGATACGAATAGTGCTTCACAAGAAGAACGTATCAATGCATTACTTCTAGAAAATCGTGGTTTGAAAGAAATTCTTGCTGTACATGAAACTATGCATCGAACAAAACCGACAGAAGTAAATAGAAATTTCCTTTTCAGGAAATAGATTTTCTCTCGATAAATGAAGTCAATAACTAATCGGATTTAGTTGGTTGTCAAAAATGAAAGAATTCAACAAATCATGCGTTGAATTCAGTAGTCCAAATAATGATCTTTCGAAGTCGTTCAGCTTTGTTTCTTTTTTTCAAATGACACAGTGACATCAACATGAATAATTAAAATGTTGTAATATGTCTAAGAGTTAAAAAATATGTTTCTCATGTGATATATAATTAGTCATATCGATCGGAGCGTTTAAATAAGATTTCATTATGAAATATGAGTGCAAAAAAAACAACGAGAGAGAGAGAGAATTGAGATTGTTGTTAATAAGAAAAGAAAAAAAAGTAATAAGAAGCACATAAATGAGTTTTCTAGAAAAGAAAAAAGAATGAATTTATGATTATTATCTATTGTTCATGAATAGAAGATGTAAACGTGCTTAAAGAGTCAAGCTTTTCTTTTTTTAGAAAAAGAAAAAAACAAGTTTTTATCGATGTTAAAAAAAGTTTATTTCTTCTTTCATTTCAGTCTTCAACTAGTCAAACAGCAGCTGCTATTATCAATTCATCATCGATTGAACCACCTTCATCTTCTTCTTCTTCCGAAAATCATTCTTCCTGATTGAAAATCTTTGGCATTCCACTTCTTTCTTCGTTTGTATATTATCTGTTGTGTTCATTTTTCGATCTAGTCGTATTAACGAAACCAAATAAAATCTATCATTCACTTTTGTCCTGTTTTTATCAATGACAAAACAATGCAAAAAATAGTTCAATGTGGCTTTTTTTTTCTTCTTTAGATTAAGAGAAATAAGACAAACTAAAACAGCAAAAAACAATGAGTTAATCCAATTTCGAATCTCTCGTTCTCAAAACAAAGATGATTACAACCAAATCATCCGATTTGCAAAATCAACAATTAGAACAGGTGAATAACAACCGTGCGTGTGTGTGTGTGTTTTTTTTCTATTCGATGAGAACTTGTTTTCTATTGAGTGCAATTATATGCTTTTTTTATTCTCGATGCGTGTTTAAAGCTTTCGTTCGGTCTTCTAATCTCATTTCATATATCTTTTCTTTTCCTTTCGCCCACACATATTTGTTTTCCACAATATATCTATTTTCTCTTTCTGTTCTCTCTTTCTTTCCTTCTTTCTTGCATTCCCAATAGCGATAAGTTCATAAATGAAAACTCCAAGCCTGTAGCTAAACTATTCATCACAACGCAAAACAAAGAGGAAAAACGAAGTCATGCTTTTCTAATGATAATGACATTCATTTCACACGAGCAAGTAGGTGTTGGCGCACAGTTATGTTGTACTAAATAGAATCCAACACAAAAAGAGATCTTAATGGATAATGACAATAAGTGTTGTTGACGCACGCGTGCAATTCTATACTTGTTGCATTAGAAACACGAAGAAGAAGAAGAAGAAGAAGAGGGAATCAATGTGTAGGCAGAGAGTTTTGTTATTGTTGTTCCAGAAAGATGATATGAGCTTGACGCAAGATAGAGAGAAAAAACTATATTTCAACTAGTTTTGACAGCTGTCAATTGAAAACATGTTCATTACGATAATATAAAACTGAAGAGAATTATTAAAAATAAGCAAAAAATCTTTTTATTTGATTAGGCGAATTTGAATTCGGCTTTATTTTGGACGAAAAATCTACTGATTCTTTTCGTCGGTAGTATTGTTCTAACAACTGTTGTTACATTTCTTGCCGTGGTAAACAATCTACATTTGTTGTTGTTGTTGTTCGTTGAGTTAATTGAATTTCTTTAAGATCTATTGGTGTTCAAAACAACAAAAAATCTCGAAAAATCAATCTCAATTATCTGAATTAACATCATTTTCGCCAAATTCAATTCAGATTCAAACAACTCGACCAAAAGAAATTAAATTATTTCCCATTTTACCTAAACTTGTTCAGCCAATTTCGCCTAATTATGACAAATCCTTGACAACACAATATTTCTCATCGAACACGACTGATACGTGTTCAACAGCCGAATCATCGTCATCATCGGCAACGTTTGCCGGTGTGGCAACAAAAAAATTTCGAAAAAAAAATTTACTCGAAAGGTAATTATTCACAACTACGAGTGAAAAATAAAGAAAAACGAAACAATGCGGAGGTGTACCCATCGATCTCATGAGAAATGTTTTCCAGATGTTTTCGGAGCAACTTTTAAAGTACACAAAGGGCAAAATACGGGGGGAATTAAATCTATTTATATTATGTCCACCTCCACGAATAATTCCGTTTGTGAAAATAGTTTAAGTCTTCTTTTGTTTATTGAACAAGAGAAAGAGAACAAGAAAAATCGGGCAACGAATAGCCCTATGTCAATATAACTTCAAGTAGTAAAGAGAAAGAGAATACGTAGGTGTTAATTTTTTTTATATTTTGTTTAACGAAGATTAAAAATCTACTATTATCTCGCTAAAAGTATTTACATAATTTCAAGCTCAGTATATATAGAGAGCGAGAGAGTGAAGAAGAGATAGAAAAAAAAAATTTTCTTTTTTTGTTATACGCAATTCATGCTGAAATTACTGTGATATATTTAAAATAGAAACATCTAAACCCACGATCTTACGACGCAAAAGGACTTTTTTTTTCTTTTCTCTTCCCCCTTTGACTATTGATGTAATCATAAGGAGGAAAAAAAACGAGAAATAGTATTACAAAAAAAATGCGCAGGAGGAGCGAGGCGAGAGCAAAGGAGAAAAAAAAGAGAACACGAACCATGTCACTGTCTTCTCCGTTTTCTTGCTTTCTGCTTTTGTTGTTTTTCTTTCATTTACTTTTAATGACGAGCTATGTTTAGATTATCATTTTTCATATCGAACAAATGACTAGTTCGAATTGTTTAAATATCTATATGACATAGAAACTATTGATTATTATTATTGTTTGTCTTGTTATTCAGATGAGTTTATCGAGATAACAAATCATGCGTATATATAAACGATAGATTCAAAGAATCAAGCGAGTGTGTGTGCATGAGAGAGAGAGAGAGAGAGAGCGAGAGAATAAACGAAAAACTTGGTTCACTGTTGCTGTTATATTCTACATGGAGATCGAATCGCCCACGATCTGTTGTTCATATTGGAGTAAGCCAACGACGTTATTGTTTAAACGAAGGTGAGTCAAAGCGAATAGAACATGTTGACATATTGATTTCCGTTTGCACAAGCAAGAAAAATCAATTTTAATTTTTATGAATATACATGACGTCAATATTCTTTTTTCTCGGATGTTTAGAAGAGGATCAAATAACTCACTGACAATATCAATTGCGCCTAAACATCGACCGATTCATAGTCCACCTGTTGACTGGTAGGCGAAAACTTAATATTATTATTAGTTTTTGTTTTTGATTTATTCATGTTTACTTATTAGTCCGGCAGATGAATATTTATTATCAGCCACACGGAAATTAACTATCGAAGAATTGCATCAACATGCTCAAGATGCTCGTTTACTCTATCATGAATTTTGGGTTCGTATTTTAATTTTCTATGAAATAGGAAAGAAAAACACATTTTACTCTCTTCAGACAATTCCGACAAATCATCTCGAAAAACTTCGTATTTGTGGTGCTGGTACAAAGAATCGTTATGGAACAATCATAGCCAGTAAATCATCACTCATAATTCTTTGCGTCAATATCTCTATTAATTATATTATCTAGACGAACATTCTCGTGTAAAACTTCCTGAATTACCCGGTGACTCACTTTCCTCCTACATCAATGCTAATTATGTTCATGGTTATGCCAATGATTCACAAGCGTTCATTGCAACACAGGGTCCTTTAGAAAATACAATTATTGATTTCTATCGAATGATTTGGCAAGAACATGTACCCGTTGTTGTTATGATTACACGTTTATATGAGAAAAATAAAGTATGTCAGAGAAAAATAAAAGAAAAAAAACTAAATATTATTGTTTTAGTCGAAATGTGAACGGTATATTCCTGATACACAAGCGAGCCAATACGGACCATTTCATGTTCAAGTCAAATCAGTTTCATATCAAACTGATTATGAAATACGTCGATTAGTAATTGAGGTATGACAAAATTCGAAATCAATAATTTATTGATTGATTATCTTTTTGTTCAGTATGAAAATGAACAACGCGAACTCGAACATTATTGGTATACAGGTAGGAAATGAAGAAGAAAAAAATGTTTATATATGAATAAAATTTTTTTTTGTTTAGCTTGGCCTGATCAATCATGTCCAGATAATTGTCATCCATTGATTGAATTAGTTGAAAATGTTGAAAAAAGTCGAATCGAACTGACACATCAAAATCAATTTTCTGGCCCAGTTGTTGTTCATTGCAGGTACAAAAAAAAGAAAGGCGAACATTTAATTTCTATTTCACGAAGCAGAAAACAAATCGTGTCCTCAGAAAAGTATTTTCATTTCCGTTTTGTCTTCCCTGTTTTAGCGCTGGTATCGGACGTACGGGTTGTTATATTGCATTGAGTAATGGAATCAAACAACTTCATGCCGAACGTACGGTTGATATTGTTCGAATACTTTGTGATTTACGTCGAGATCGTGGCGGAATGATTCAGACCAATGATCAATATCAATTTGTTTATCAAGCATTGAGCGAATATGCAAGAACGTTACCATTCTCAGCTTGATTTTGTTTTGTTTTTCCTTCGTTTGTTTTTTTTTTGATTGTATACATACATATTTATTTATTTACTTACAGATATTAATTCGTTTTATTTTCATTTTTTTGTTTCTTGGTGGTGTGCGAGAAAAGACAGACCTATTCTTCTACATACATATATCTGTTCTTTTTAATTGTGTGCGTGTGTTTGGTCTTTAATATGAGTTTTTAATTCTATTCATTTATTTTTCAACCAAAGAGTGTTTGAGAAAAAGCCGAAGTGTATATTGAACGTTAAGACTATAATTAATCCGGTAATGATCCTTTATTTTTCTATGAGAATTGGTAGTTCGGACGACTTCGAATGAAGCCGTTTTTCTTCTTCTTTTTTGTTAGGGAATCTATGTTGTTTTGTTTTTGACCCATTTGACATTCCATTGTACAGTCAAGAGAGAAAAAAAGAACGTTTTATTTTGTTTTGTTTTCTTGAACATAAAATGATTAAAAAAGCAAAATGGTATATATATATATATATAAAGATCTGAATATACGATTCTGTCGTTATTTATTTTCTTTCTTTTCATCCTTAGATAATGTCAACGGTAGCACTACAAACGAGTAAACGCTCGTTAGGAAAATTACGTTCGGTTGTTTTACATGTTGATTGTGCATATGCATCGAGCGATGCATCAACACGAGCAACAACGCCGACAACGAAGTCCAATCCATCGGTGTCCTATGTTGGTGATAATTTACCAATAAATTTGGGTTTAAATGAAGTGAAATCACTTCGATTAACTGATATGAGACGTGGTGGAGGCGGTCGATCGAGTTTTAGTGGCATTGTTGCAACAGTTTTTGGTGCTCAAGGATTTGTTGGAAGTGTAACTGTCAATCGACTTGGTAGGAAATGTTCATTCGCTTGTTTTTGTTTCTCATCGGATGATTATCTGCGTTTGTTTAGCCAAAGAAGGTTCGCAAATTATCGTCCCTTATCGAGGTGATTCGTATCATTTACGAGAACTTCGTTTACTTGGCGATCTTGGTCAAGTTCTTTTTACTGTAAGCGAGTGAATGAGCTTTTATTGTTTATATTGAGAAAAACAAATCTGTGTATTCTTCTAGCCTTTTCATGGTAAAGATGAAGCATCGATTCGACGTGCTTTACAATACTCGAATGTCGTTATTAATTTAATTGGTCGTCAAAGTGAAACTCGGTAGAGAGAGAAAAAAACAAACTGTTTTTTGATTATTTTTATTTTTGTATATAATAGTAACTTTTCTTATGATGATGTCCATGTAAAAATTCCTCGAAGTATCGCCCGATTAGCGCGTGAAGCAGGCGTTCAACGTTTAATTCACGTTTCAGCGCTAAATGCTAGTCCTAATCCACCTACAATCATCTTTCCGAAACCATCTCGATTCCTTCAATCAAAAGTAAATCAACAAACAAACAAAAATCAATTGTTCATTCGTTTCGATTTTAGTACGAAGGTGAATTAGCCGTTCGAGAAGAATTTCCGGATGCAACCATCCTGCGTCCGTCTGCTATCTACGGAAATCAATATGCTGATGGTTTTATTGGCTATCATTTTTCTCGATGTAAGACAACAAAAATAAATAAAATATTTTTTATTATCATCGAATCAATGTTGCCTAGGGGTTCGACCATTATCATTCTTTCGAGTACCACTCTATGCGTCTGGAGAGAGAACAGTCAAAGCACCGATCTATGTAAAAGAAATTTTGTTGAATATGAAATTTGTTTTGTTGGAATGGAAAATATATTCTAGGTAACTGATGTTTCAAATGCAATCTATGCAGCTATTCGTGAACCAATGAGTGTTGGACAAACTTATGAAATCTACGGGTAAAGAAAAACTTTGAATTATCATTTTTTTTTAATTAAAAACAATATTTCAGTCCGGAACGTTATCAATTACGTGAATTGATCGAGTATTGTCTTCGTTATATGCGTCGAAAGAGTATTATAACACCATTAACACCCGATGTTTTGTAAGTGACTTCATTTTCAATATTGATTACACATTTGATAATCGTGATTTTTAGTGTAAAATCAATTGGAAACTATTTCTTTCATAAAAGTCTCTATAATCCTGATCGTATGCAATGTGTAAGTCACATGAAAATATATATAATTCATGTAAAAGCAATTGAACGTGTTCGTTTAGGCTTATGTCTCGGATACATTTACACCAGGTTTACCGACAATTCGTGATCTAGGTATCGAACCAGTGAAATTCTCCGATGCAATTGGAAATATCATGGCATCAATGAGAAAAAGTGGTCGTTATGTTGAAAATCCCGAAGATTTTCTTATACCTGATCCACCTAAGCCACTTACACAAGAATTTGAACTATCATACAATGTTTCCTCTACATAGACCTGTTTTTTTTATGTTTGAAAGATATATCCAACTCGTAGTTTATTGACACTTTTTTCTTTGCTCCTTTTTTTCTTGGTTCCTTTTAAATAAAAAAAAAGAGAGAAAAAAAACCTTTCGATTGAACTATCGACATCTGTGAAACAACTAAATCGAGGATGTAGCATGGAAACTTAAATAGGGAGAAAAAAAACTTACATATATACTAATTGATTGTTAGTAAGCATACATTTGAATCGAGAAGAATGAGTCGAGCGTTTGCAAGCGAACGTATTGTTGAAGAAGATGAAGTAGTTGTACCTGAATCCGAAGAATCAGTTGTTGATAGCAAGAAAGTTTTTATTAATAATGTTAATTCCTATCATGGCAACCATATCGCAAGAGTAGGTTTATTAATTCAAATTCAATCATAAATACTGTCTTTTTCGTGTTGAGTTATTTGCTACGGCAATGTCAAATTCAACAGCACCGATAGTAAATGAACCAACAACTGCAACTGAAGAAGATACAACTACAACAGGAAAAAAACATATTCGATTTGATGATCAAAGTTCGCCGAATAAAAATTGGAAAGTTTATGGAACGATTCAAAATTCACAAAATTATGATCAACCAATATTTATCGAAAATATCTTTGATGTATAGTTTTCATTTACATGAATAGAGTATATTTTTTCGTTATATATATAGTCACAAGATCGAGAAGAATTGTACGACCAACTTGTTCGAATGAACGTTATTATTTATGATATAACTCAAGATCCTAATCAAGTTAAATTCTTTCTTTCTTTTTTGTTTCTTAATGATATCATTTTGTAGATCAACGAAGCCGTATGGGTTTGTCAACGACTAGAATCGAGTATAAAACAACTAGAACATCGAATAATATTTATTCTTGTATCAACGGTTATGACTTGGGCGAAAACACAACCGAGCGAAGTGAGAAGAAGTTCCTAGCGAATTCGATTTGATTGTTCGAAATTATGTGTCCATAGGAAAATGTTCCATTTATTGATGACGACTATCGACGTCGTCGTGCTCATTTGAAATACAAAGATCATCATACTGCTGAGAAAATCATAATGAAACTCGGTTTAACAGTTCGTGATTTCATTGAAAATAAAATGAAATCATCAAATTCAATCGATTTGATTTTAGAATAAATCTAAACTCTTTACTTATGTTGTTGTCACTGGTTTAACCTACGGATTTGAAGAGAATGTTTTTCATTATTTATTTAAAGCAGCTTGGCATAATATCTCTGAACTTCCTGTCTATGGTGACGGCAGAAATTTCCTTCCGACAATTCACCTATTCGACCTTGCTACGTAAAAATGAAGCATATGACAACCAGCAATTTCAATTTTTCTTTTTTTTTTCTCCAGTATTCTACAGAATCTCGCTGAGCATGAATATAAAATTCGATATCTTGTTGCTACGGATACGAGTAAAGACACATTAGTACGTATCACGCGACGTATTAGTCAAATACTCGGATCTGGACGAATAACTTTTATCGATCAAGAAAATGCCATGCTTAATAATGATATAACAGTAATTAATTTCCGTTCATTATTCTTTCAAATCGATAAAATGAATTTTTTTGCTTAATTAGCAAAACGATTTCGAAATGTTATTTGTTAATTTACAATTTTTACCAATGTTTATCAAAGAAAATATGAAAATAAAATGGCATTGTGAGAATGGTTTAGTCGATAATCTACCGGATGTTGTCGAAGAATTTCGAATCGAACGAAATCTAATTGTAAATTCTAGTCTATTTTTGGACATAATAATATCAAATCTCTCGTTTTTTTTGTCTGTTAGCCAATTAAAATTTGCATATTCGGTCCACCAGCATCTGGTAAAACGACTATTGCTCGGCAATTAGCTGATGAATATAAACTTCATCATCTTCAAATTAAAGATGTTATTGAAGAGACGAAACACGATCTCGTAGGAGAAACAATTTATTTATTTGATATTCGAATCGAATTTTAGGAACAATTGATTAAATCCAATAACGATCATGAATATACAAACGATGATTTCAAAGAGAATGAGCCTGAGGAAATATCCAGCGAACGAATCGAAGAAGCAAGAATTCTTTTAGAGAAATTAGATGATCATCGACGAGATTCGAAACATGGTTTGACGTTGCTGTTATTCAATGACTAACTTCGAAGAATTTTCTTCTTCTAGTACGATACGATGATGAAACATTGACACATGTCTTTAAGCTAAAATTAATGTCTTCACCATGCCAAAATCAAGGTTATATACTCGATGGTTATCCGAAAACATTCGATCAAGCACAAAATTTATTCGGAAGTAAGAAAAGAACGAGACATTCTTTGCTTTTGGTAACTAAATTTACTTAAAAAAAACAACTTTTTCTAGGTACTATCGACGACGGTAAAGAATAACGATGGAATAAGTCGGTCATATCTTTCGTTTATGCTTGTATTCTAATTATAGGAGAAGAAAATGCCGAAGAAAAAAGAATTGTAATTAATGAGTTGATTTTTCCCGGTTAGAAAACCTCACATTTTAATTCCGTTTTCACAAAACCGTTTATTTCTTTAGACTATGTCTTCATCTTAGAAGCTGAGAATTCATTTCTTCGTCAACGTATTCTCTATCTTCCTGAAAAGGTCGCTATTCGTACACATAATACCGAATTTGAATTTAAACGTCGTTTGAAATTTTACAATGATCTCGGCGATGATTTTCATCCGGCGAAATATTTCGAAGATCTCGATCGGTTTTGTGAAACATTCAGTACAAGACTAATTCATTTTTCTTCTGTTATTCTCATGAGATTTTGATTTTTAATTTGAATAGAAACTGATGATGATCAAAGTCTAAATCATCGATCGATTGTCGAAAAAATCATGGGACATATTAAAAAACCGCATAATTATGGTTTATCTGATGAAGATGAAGAATATTTCAAACAGAAACAATTAATGGACATCGAAAAACGCGAACGCGAAGAACGTGAAGAACGTGAACGAGAAGAATTCGAATGGGCCAATGAACGTAAACAAAAACAACAAGATTGGCTGCAAAAACTCGAAGAAATTCATGAGGAACAAAATCTTACGCTCAATACACAAACACTACCATTGAGAAACTATCTTATGAAACACGTCATGCCAACATTAACGAAAGCTTTGATTGGTATGAAAAACCAAACGAGCAGAATGATATATTCGTGTATCTTTTTTTTATAGAATGTTGTCAAATTCAACCGGAAGATCCAGTTGATTTTGTTGTCAGTTATAATATTTCTTATAACGCAATAGAAATTGTTTCTCTTTTCTTTTCGTTTTAGGCCGAATATCTCTTTAAAAATAATCCACAAATGTAGAGAACAATTTGAATTTTTCTTTCTTTTTTCTTTTTTGAATAAATCAAAATCCTATCTTATTTGAAAATGAGACAATATGTATGTCGAACGGAAGTGTCGTTGAAGTGTTCTATTTTTCTTGTTCGGTCTTTTGTATATAAACTTAAATGCTTTGCCTATTGAATCCTAACATGAAAAGATTTCCATTGAGCACGGTTAAACCCATGATAGAAAGGAAGCACTTGTCATCTTTGGTTGATTTTCGCTTTTCTTTTCTCCATCTTCTTCTTTTCTCTTTCTCTGGTTCTATCTTTTTTACGTGTTTTTTCCCTCGTTCTCTCTATCTTTTGCTCTGTTTTTTTCCTTTCTTCAAGATCGAGTGATCATTTATCCGATTTGGATTCTCAGAGAATCATCATACGCTCCGTTTAGCATTGTCATTCGTGTAGTCTATTGTTGTCTTTCAACACGCTTGTCAGGTTATTTACAAGAAATTTGAGACAATAATTAGTTCGTTTTATGCAAATGATGAAACGTTTACAACGATTTAGTAAGTAAATTAAATCGACAATTTAATATTTAGTGTTTTTGTTTTAAATTAACTATAAAGTCAGATTGTTAAAAGTAGAAAATACTCGATTTCTGATCTTATTTCCTGTTATTCTCTAGTCAGAGTAAACGTGCGTGTCGTTGAATCTCAAAATGATTTTCTCTCTCGCTCTCTTTCCCTTTATTCCTACGCTCGAGAATATAATGAAAGAGACAAAGATTCTTTCTTTTTTTTATTCTGTTGTCGTCGTCAACTCCGCCTTTCCTCTCTCTCTCTTATTTTCTTTTTTTCTTCCCCTCTATTGATTCGGTATCTTATTTACTCTTATATCGAGTGTCATGAGAGAATAAATCAAACAATGAGAAAAATTCATCGTCTTTAACTCAAGAAGTAATTTATCTGACTGCTATATCTCATAAACATACATCAATAGAGAATAGCAAAACAGGTTCTTTACATTATAAATAAAAGCGAAGAGAAGAAGAAAAACGTTAGTTCGTCGTTCTTTTACTTTCTCTTTTCCGGAAATTTTCCGAGAGAAAGAAAAACTTCATATACATACAAATCAAAATGTCACAACAACTACGACTCATTCAATTAGAACAGACTAAAGAAAAAGCAACTTTGTAATTGTATTAATTTATTTCATTGTTATACAACTTCTTCAGAAGTCGTTCGATGGATCCATTTGAGCGTAAGTGATCATATTGAACTTTTGAACTTTTTTTTTCAAAAAAAAACAGAAAACGACACACAGATTTCGAATACAAGCTGAAATATTTATTTGATAAATGACAATATTTTTCGTCTGTGTTTTCTTCTCTCATATAATTGCAAGGAAATAACAAGATTGCTTGTTTATCTACGAAAAAGATTTCTTTATTGACCAAAAAAAAATCACAAAAAGAAATGAATGTTATCTTAATATAATAGAAACGGATGATGATCTAATATTCTTCTCGCCTGTGACAATTCGAAAGGTACCAAAAAGTCTCGAAGAAATCGTACGACTTACGAAATTTACTAAATCCGAAATACGTCTGCTTTACAAAGGTTTTAAACAGGTACGAACGAGTTTTTGAAACGGGAACGAGAACAATCTTTCTTTGTTTTTCAATATTTAGGAATGTCCAAGTGGAGCTGTAACTGAACGAGAATTTCAAACGATCTATTCGCATTTTTTTCCTCATGGCAATTGTCAAAGTTACACCAGCTTTCTATTTCGATTATTAGATCGTCGAAAACGAACATATTTTACATTCGAAGTGAAAAAGAAAAACTTAGAATAAAAAACATATTTTATCTTAGTTTTCTATTCAAACAGGATTATGTTCAAACATTGTCGATACTGGTCCGAGGAACGACCAAAGAAAAACTCGAATGGATTTTTCATTTCTATGATATACGTGATGATGGAAAAATTACTAAACAAGTAATATACTATTCGATGATGAATGATTTTAGCTTTGTTCCGCTTCGATCCTATTGATTGAGTCTTTTGTTTTCCTAGACATTTATCACACTTCTTCGTTCGATATATGAACTCCTTGGACCCAATTATTGCATTCATTGTCCAATTACCGATGATACAATTGAAAAACATTCCAATTATTTATTCAACGTAGAGTGCATTTTTTTTATTTGTGTTCGAGAATAGACTTTTTCCTTTTCTTTTCAGAAACTTGATGCTCATCATGTTGGAAGTATTAATCTCGATGATTTCGAAAATTATTGTTTACATGTATGACAATAATTTTCTTTTTTTTTTGTTTGTCTCAATAATTCAATTGATTGTTCTGCATTTAGAATAAAGAATTATTAAATTCAATTGAATTACTCTCGTCCACAGCTATTTAATTCCGCGAAATAATTAATTGTTTATTTTTGTCAAGTACAAATAATAATAATAATAATAATAAAACATATTCCAATTATACTCATCCGACTTTGTGTTTTGTCTTTTCAATGTAACATGCAATCGAGTCATGTCATCTTGATTTTTTCTGTATTTTGTTTATTTTCGATATACAATATAAGAACACAAAAAAAAAGAAGAGAGGAGAAAAGTGTCTGGAGATAATATCAAAAAACAAGCATCTTTGATGTTTGATTTTCCGTCTAATACCTCAATGTTGATTTATTTTTTGCGATAAATCTTTAAAAAAACAACAGAAAATATTAAACATATAAAATGAAAGAGAAAATCTTACTGATCAAGTGTTTCCCAGAATGTTCGAATACGAGCACAGTCAAGATGACGTTTATTTTGATCTAATTCTATTAATTGAACTGACCATTTAGCAATGTTAGGATCGGTTTTCAATTGTGACCATTTTAAATGATAAGCTTTAATTCGTTGAAATATCTCCACAGGATTATCACCCCATGGCCAATTTTTAAATTGCCAAGCAGGACCTTGTGCAAAGACTGCCACAACTCGTTCTTCCCTAAAATTAGCAACGATTTTGTCGATGAATTTATTCAATCATTTTCTTTACCAATCTTGTTTTGTTAATCGAAGAGGATCGTCCGTAACTCGATAGGGTACAGTTAGATTTCCTTTCTTACGTTGAATTAATATATCACCATCGCGTTTCGTTCCACTTGCTTTGCCTTCATCAGTCGAAATAAATCTAAATCAATCGGTTCGATTTGTTCGAATTCGAAATCATCATCATCATTATCGTTTACTTTAAATCTTCAAGTAATTCTTTACAATTGTATCTCGTAATCAACGATGTCAACGCCGGAGGTATGATGATAATCGGCGTTCGTGATGGCCGTTTCGATGAATCTGTATTTGGACTATGAAGTTTATCATTTGTTGGCACATTCGTTTTCGATGTGAGATGACTAGGAGTTTGCTGAAATGACAAATTTTTTTTTCGTTTCAATGCTTTTTCTTTTTGTTCTTTTTGTTACAAGAAATTTATTTGGTGCAGCTCCTTCGGTGACATTTTTCAATGTTAAACCATGATAGGATGCATGTGTATCGATTTTGAATTCGGAATCATCGCGAGGCACGAATTTTTCTTGATGATAACGTGAATAACCTTCGACAGCTGGCCGAGTCGTTGTTGTCTATGTAGAAATAGAAATTCAACGTTTACTTTCGAACAAAAAAAAAGGAAAAACCTACATCGCGAACAGGCGATCGTTGAGCTGCAAGAGCTTCTTGTTTTTGTTCGCTTTCTTCTTTGGCTTTGATCGAATTTAATATCGATAAGATATTTTTCGCAAAATTCTACAACGAAATTTTGTTAACAAACGACAAATTCAAATCATATTCGCTGATACTTTATTCGAACTCTGCAAAACTGTTGTTCGTGTTCGCCAAGTACGTTCACGTTTCATAATTTCGAATGTATCGGCTGTGATTGGCACCGGTTCAGTACTTGGCTCGGGTGTATCTTCATTTTCTTTGAAATCAACGATTTTATCACGAGCTGTTGCACGAAATTTCGCACGTAGTTTAAGAATAGCTTCGGCTGATAATTCTCCTGAAAGTGGCCGAATTTGATCGGTGGTTATTTCTTTAGTTTTCTCGTCGAATTTCTTCTCTCGACGGTCTTTGAGTTTTTGCATGTCATCATCTTCGACACGAGCTATTTTAGCAACATCTAATCGAGGATCTTCAGCTGGTCGTTTGTTAACTAAACGAGAAGACGGACAATGAAAGTCAATATGAGTTGAGAGTGAGAATACTCACCTTGCAATGGACGTTGCATGGCGATTTCCAATGGAGCATTTCGATCGATTCGATCGTTCGTGCTCGTTTGGCCCTGGAGATAGGCGAGAAGATCCTTACGATCCGGACGACTAATAGCGAGAATACCCTTTTCCTAAATCAAATTTAAAGAAAATGAAATACAAATCGATTCGAAATTTTTGTTACAGCTGCTTTTTTGACGTAATTTGCATGTTGTAAATCAACATTTTTCAATAAGAAAACAATACTTTCAAGTGTGTAATAATCCTTCGATGCATTATCTTTTCCCGTACTGAAATATTCAAATTTGCTGTTTTTATTTTCATTTGAAATGTCGAAGTTTTACCCGTAGATGAGATAATTTGTTTTAATATCTTTTGGATAAGCAAGATCATTGAAAACGAATCGATCATTTTCGATCGTACATTCTTTATTTTCAATTGTAAATTGTCGAAGAAGACTCAATGCATCGGCCATGATGATCAGATTAATTTACAAAAAGAAAACAGTTTTCAATTTCTCTTTTGTCAATATACGAATATGTGTAAGAATAAAATTTGCACAGCAAAACTTTTGGATTCTTTTTTCGTATTGGTTTGCCTAAATGGTCCAATAATAGGCGACGAGAGCGCCACATTCATCGTTAAAATTGAACCATTGAGCATCTGTTTTGATGCGTTATGATAGTTGGAGAAAGATTCCAATGGATTGAATGAAAACAAAATTGACAAATGATTTTCTCAAATGATTTTCATTGATAAGAAAAATTCGCAAAAAATTTTTCTCGATTTTCTTATTCGATGTGAACATTATTGAACAGCATAAATGATGTTCGAAAACGAGAGAAAAAACACGAGCATTTTCTGTAGAGGACCAAGAGTCGGACAAATGTTGCTCTTCCAAGGTTAATAACATTCAACGAAGCGACGGCGACAGCAGCCGCTTGTCTGTTTGTTCAAGGCGATTGCGAAAGAGAAAAAAAAACGAGAAAGAAGAGAAGAAAGGGCCTCCTATTCATACATACATACACACACACATATATACACACATACAGGGTCGATTACGATGAACGTAAATGGATCTGTTCTTTTTTTTTTTTCTTCTTCTTTTCTTCTTTTTCTTTTACTACTTATATATATATATACATGTATGTATATATTCATATACACATATGTGTATGGGGATGTATATATATATATGCATATGTCGATGAGATGGAAGGAAAATGAAAGAGATGTTCAGCTCGGAAGCGGCCTTGCTTTCGAAGGTCATTTTGGGTCGTGACAAGGTTACTGATAGTACAGAAAAAAAAGAAAAGAGAAGAAAGGGAGTAGGCAACATGTATGTGCATATGTGATAACGATATGGTAAAAAATCAATAAAACGTTAGAGAGCTGTTCAACGATTTTACATTCATTTTGTTCTTTCTTTTTCTTTTAGATGCATTAAATCGACTAACACAATTTCAAAGCCTTTTTCTTCTTCTTCTTCTTCTTCTTCTTCTTCTTGTTATTTAGTCATTAAAAATGTCTTCTGTTCAAGGGTAGGGATTGATGTCTAGAATATATGTATATTCGTCATCGTTTTGTGTTCAAAAAAATTCAAGCTTTTGCCGATTTTTGTCGTCGTCATTATTGTATTGTTGTTGTTGTTGTTGTTGTTGTTGTTGTAGATCGGTGGAAACGAAAAACAGATATTTATCGATAAGATTTTCTTTTTCTAGCTTGATTATTCAAACGAATCATTATGAATTAATTCTTATTCACGAACAGTATTTGACAATGACAGTTTGTTTTTCCACACGTGATCGTTGCCGTCTTTGTTATACATTAGCTATACGTAATCGTCAAAAATTCTATCATTTATTTAAACCTATACAACGTACGAGATTTATACGAAAATCAATTCTACCATATGAATATCATTCATCGAAACGAACAGTTTGCTTTCAAGAATTGCTAGCACGTTATTTACATACAAATCTACAATATGATCCCACTCAACCGAATTCGATTTGTTCGAATTGTTCGAAGAGTTTATTAGATATTGAACAATGCGCAAAATATCTAACGAAAACAATCAATCAACTCAAACGAAAATTTAATAAATCCAATCGTTTATTAGCATCATCATTGACAGCTAAGTTTCAATTGAAACGAATTGGTATTAAATATGAACAATTACCATTGCTAAATTCAGATGAAGATGAAGAATTCGATGATATTGATGACGAAGATGATGATGATGATGATGATCTTGTTGCAAATAATGGCAATTGTCATAATGAACAAAGTGATGGTGATGATGAGGATGAAGACGAGGAAGAAGAAGAAGAAGATGGTCTAATTAAAACTTCAACAGATTCTTCTCATCGAACAGATTTGTCAGTTTATCCTCAATCTCAACCGCCGTTCAATCTATTAAATGGTGCTGATCCTCAGTTATTTCAAATGTATATGAATCAAATTTTGAGAAATTCATCAACAACAAATTCAAATATGGATGCCATGGCGAATACATTCAATAATATGCAACGAAATATCATGAAAATGTTCAGTCAAAATCCATTGCCTATGAATCATTTTGCGCCACAAATTCCACCTATGTCATTATTAACATCGAATACAACCAAACAGAATCTTACGAATTCAAGAAAAAGAAAATCTATTCCAGAGAAACGAGTTATTACAAATAATAATGGCAATGTAAGATATTCAACTGATTGATTCATTTTTCTAATCGATTCATATAGATTGAGCAAGAAACATCGTCGAATCACTCCGAATATCCACTTGAATTAACACGAAAAAATGTATGTTTAATATAACTGAATTGTTTAAAAACAAAACATTGATTGGTTCGATTCTACTCTAACGAATTTTTAGGTTACGACAAATGGGAGTCCAATGTTAACTGATGAAGGTTCGTATATGTCTTTCTCGTTCTCTTTCTCTGTTCATTGCAACTGATGATTTCTGGAGAATAATCTGAACACAAAGCATGTTGTAATCTTTCAAATTTGCAAGCTTTGATCCCTCTGATGCAATGGCAAAGAAAAAAAAAGTTTTTTTTTCCTTCTCCTTCTCGTTGTTTAACACTTTTTCAACATCTGTAGAGCCCAAAGAGAGTATGATTTCGAATGATAATTCATCACAACGTCGTTCGACAACGAAACGTGCTCGTTTATCATCAACAACACAAGCCAATGATCTACTCTCACTCAATCAATCGAATTCATTCGATGATAATCAAAAACAACGCAAACTCGATCCACGTCCGTGTGCTGAATGTGGTAAAACGTTGTTTAATGATAAATTACATTTACTTCATTGTCAAACTCATGCGAAAAATGAGAAACAATGTTGGATTTGTGGAATACAAGATGATGATATTAAGAAACATATTATTAATGAACATGGAAATCAAAAATTTACGAACACAGGATTTAAAGTAAACGAGTCAAATCAATGAAAATGTGTTTTAGTTTTTATTGTTGTTGTTGTTTCAGTGTCAACATTGTGACAAAGTTTTTCCTGTTTTTGCAGATTTAGAAACACATACGAAAGAACATAGCAAGAAGAAAGTATGAATAAACATTGTATTGATTTATTAAAACAAAAAAAAAACGTTCCTCGTTTTTAGCCATTCGAATGTCCGATATGTCATAAACGTTTTGGTCAACAAGGAAATCTTAGTTGTCATCTACGAATTCATAGTGGTGTTAAAGTACAACCGATTTTCTATTGATTTCGATTTCGAAACGAATTCAATTTCGTACTTTTTTTTTCTAGCCATTTACGTGCACAAGTTGTGGCAAAGCGTTTCGTCATTCGAATAGTTTACGGCGTCATGCTCGAACGGTTCATTCGGCAAATCGAAGTCTAACAAGTTCGAATGTATCACTTCTTTCAGCAAATCCATCATTACTCTCATCAACAAATGAATACAAACTCGATTCATTTGACGAACAAAATCCATCGGATTTAATCATTCCATCTGATGATGGTTCGTCATCAACAGGTGGACCACCATCACCATCGCAAATCGATAGTGATTGATTTAGAACGAACAATTTCTCGTTGATATTGAAACACCGATCTGTATAAACATCGTACACTTCTTTTGGCAATACGAAATCGTTCTTATTATTTTTATCTCTTCTTCTCTGTACAGTTTTCTATCTAATGTCTCCTAGTGAACAGTATTTGTTTTTTGTCGATCGTCTTCCTATTCGAATGGTCGTATTTCTCTTCTTTCTTTCGCGTTTCGAGAACAGTGACATAAGCAGTATTTTTTTTTCTTTATCTCCCATCAGTAGTCATAAGTCGATTCTTATTATTATTATCGAGAAACAAAACGTATTCTATCTGTCAATGCCGGTGATCACTTTGATCAGAGAAAACACAAAAAAAACAACACACGCGCACACTAACAAATTTCGAAAGTAAAAGAAAAAAGCGTCTTGGTATTCCGGTGTGTGAAAAAACAAGTATCGAAAGAAGATGAAAATGTCACCACCGACTACTCTCTCTCTCTCTCTCTCTTCCTCCTCTTCATGTCTTCGTTTCTTTTCCGGTCTTCCTTAATTCTTCTTTGTTTGCCGTCTTCCTTCGTGTCTATTCTATCATCTAGTCTCGATATTTTTGTATAATTTCGTTTCGTTTTCTTTCGTAGTTAAGGGTCTATGCAAGATGAGTATTTCGTAGTTGATATACGTACGTACAACTTCTTCCTTTTTTTTTCTTGCAACACAAAATTGTTCATGGTGCTGCAACGAGTATCTTTCTTACTATTTCAGAAACAATGTATCTCGCGATTCTATTTGTAATTTTGATTCTTTCAAACTGTTTATTTAATCTTCTTCTTTTAGAGTTTGTGTTTTATTTGTTTGTTTGTTTGTTTTCTTTCATTTAACTTTTACTAACTATTATAGCCTTTTTATTCTTATAGCTTTTCGTTTTCTTCTTTTCCTTTTTTTTTGAGAATATTCTTGTGAAAAACAAACGCGTGCTATTATTGTTGGTTCGAATAAATTTGAAATTGAAATCTGAACATTTATGTTTTTTGTTCATCGAACACCGAATGAGAGTGTGTTTCAATTATTCTAGATTAATGACAATCTAACAATGACAAATTTGTAAGTAGACAACTTTCGATCAGGCAGGTTTTTCTTTGTTCATTTGAGCATGTGTGTTTATTTTTTGTTGAAAACAAACTACATAGTTTTCTTTTTCAACGTGATCTTTTTATATTGTAGGATTTGAAAAACTTTGAGTGATGATTAAGAACGAATTCATTCTTCTTCTCCTCTATAAAAGATGATCAATTGAGCAGCATGAGAAACTCATCAAACGAAAATATGTCTGTTTTGTAATTACAAAAAAAAAAACAAAAGTTCTATCATTTGTGTAATTGAAATAAAAATAAAATATTTTTATCTTTGAGACTGACTTGAAGACGGACTCGATTGTTTTGTTATTTAAGAACTGTTCTATTTATGTGTATATTATAGAAATTTCATCTTCTATTTTTCTTCCTATAATGGCGGATGTTGAGCCAATTAAACAAGAAGAAGAGCAACCGCAGCAACAACAACAACAACTACCACCACCACCATCATCATCAAAACAGAATGAAGAATTAGAACCTGAACAAAAACGGAAAGTATTTATTGGAAGTTTATCGTATAATATTGATGAGAATGCATTTCGAGATTATTGGACAAAATTCGGAAGTGTTATGTAAAAAAAATTGAGAAAATTTTCTTTTTTTTTTGAAAAGAAAAATTTTATTACACAGAGAAGCAACTATTCTACGTGATCGAGATGGTCATTCGCGTGGTTTTGGCTTTGTAACATTTGCTGAATCAGCTAGTGTCGATGCGCTGATGCAAGCACGACCACATACACTTGACAATCGAATTGTCGAACCAAAACGTTCAGTAAATAGAAAAGATTTCAATCGAAATACAATGCATCTCGCGTTATTTTGTCTAGGTTCCACGTGAAGATACTCATAAACCTAATATGCAATTATCAGTTAAGAAGCTCTATGTCGGTGGTGTTAAAGAACCGATAACTGAAAATGATTTGAGAGATTATTTTGGACAATTCGGAAATATAACCGATATTCTCATTATGAAAGATCGAGATGGACAATATCGAGGGTAAAATAAATAGCAAATAACTTAATTGGATCCCGAAAGAATCATTGATTTGTTTTCTTAGATATGCTTTCGTTGAATTTGACGAGTAAATTTCGATTTTATTTTTATTTTTACAAATTCGTTTGTTTCTTTGTTTTTTCTCAGTTATGATCCAGTTGATAAGATAATTCTCGAAAAAAATCATAACATCTCCGGTCGACCAATAGATGTTCAAAAGGCACAATCACGAGATGGTCCACAACGTTCAGGGAATATGCGATCTCGTCCAGGTCCATCATCATCGATGTCAAGATCGAATTTCAATAGTGGATATAACAACCACAATAATAATTATCATTCAGATAACTATAATAACGGACCGTTTGGAGGTATGCCAAATAATAATTACAATAATAATAATAACAACGGTTATGGGTCGAATTTTAATGATACAAATGGAAATTGGACTTCGTTTGGTCAAGGGTAAATTTGAAAGAGGATTTTTAAAGAAAACTAAATTGCTGATTTTAGATACGGCCAACAAAATGTTGGAGGACCGATGAGACGTGGAAATATGGGAGGTGGTGGTCATGGTTATTCACCGTATAACGGCCGCGGTGGTGGACGAGGCCGAGGTGGAGGTAATCGTGACGGAGGAATGGGCGGTGATGGCGGCGGTGGTGGTCCATCTTGGACTTCATGGGATTAAAAGTAGATATCTTGATGTTCAATTGAAAATTTTGTGTTTTTCTTTCTTCTTCTCCTTCTTCTTTGTTTGTTATCGTTCATTCTGTATGTAAATCATGATATGGATTCAAATAAAACAAAAGTAAAAGATGTCATACAACAATTTTTATCTTATTTTCTTAATCGATAATTAATGTCTATCTGATGGTTGATCAAATGACTGAGCTTTCTCAAGGATATTAATGTTCATGATGATTTGATTTGATAAGAATATTGAAAAGACAAAACACAACAAAAAAAAATGTCTCTTATTATTGATTTTCAATATTCTTTGAAGTTCATTGAATTAAATAACTATACTCATCGATTGTAACAATAGACATGCTACATAAGCGCGCTTCATTCGACTCTATTGACCTTTTGTCCTAAATGATTTTTCGGTTGAAACTCGATCTATTGATGTCGATTAGTGAGAATATATATACATGCTATTGAGATATAAACACAAATGAGACGTGCCTGTTATTGCTCGACGTTCTTTTTTTTTTGTTGCTCGTTTTGGGTGTGGTTTACTTGTCGTCAGCAAAAGGTTGAATAGATCATTATACATTCATACAATTCCATTGACAGAATAAATTACGCACATAAAATTTCGATTTCATCAAGGATCATTAAAATCATTCTCAACGAATATGAATAATCAGAATGTGAGTGAAGTTTTTTTTTCGGTTTATTACGAAGAGCAAAAGAGAGAGAAAAAAACAAAGAAGTGTAATATGAACAAATCGAGAAAACAAAATTATCAATTTAGTTATAGTTCTTATGATACTGTAAATATCATCGATTGAGTGTGTAAATATCTATTTGACTAGGAATTTTGTTTCTCAAGACGACAACGACAATAAACAAACAAAGATTCGCGAATGATTTTATGATGAACAAGTTGTCGATGGTGGTGAAATAAAATTGTACAATGAATGTTGCTGAAATACATTGGCAGCATACTGTTTCATCTGAATAAAACGATATTTCTCTGCGTCAGCTTCGGCAAGACGTTTTTCTTTGGCACGACGATTTTGAAACCAAATCTAATCAACGAATAAAATGAAAAACAACGAAGGAATTCTATAGTTCAACTTACTTTCACTTGCGTTTCGGTGAGATTTAATGAAGCTGAAAATTCGGCTCGTTCAGCAATAGTTAAATATTGTTTATCTCGAAATTTCTTTTCCAATGCAAGTAATTGTGATGTTGTAAATGGTGTTCGAGGCTTTCGATTTTGTTTGTGTTTTCTTAATGAACAAATTTTCGCATTGATTTTCGGCAGTTCATTATTTCGTGCTTTATCAATGATTTCTGCATCAGGTAACCAAGATAATTTCGTTGTTACGCTCGTCTCATCTACGGATGATGTTGGCGAATATTGATTTGTTTCATTCGTATTATTTGTTGAATCGATTAATGATCGAATACTAAAATCTGTTGGACGTTTGACTTTTTTCAATGGTGGTTCCATTTTCTATTGTTATTGAGGTGTTGATGAAAGCAATCTCTAATTTGTGAAATCAAATTTGTGTGTCTGATATATTTTTCTGCTCGCATTTTTTCTTCTTTCTTTCTCTTCGAGAGTAAAAGAGAAGAAATCATAGAGAATCATTTGATTGGTTTGATCATTGAACTACGACGAAGAAAATCATTTATTGGACGAATCGGAGAAAAAAAATCGATGATTTCTCTTCGTTCTTTCTCGTACGCGCTTCTAATCGATCGGCGAAAGGAAACAGAAGCTTATCCTTCAAACGGATGTACGGATTTGATTTTCAATAGACAAGAAAAAAGCATATGTTACTTTTCTATCCTGATCAATATAATTTTTTTTATTAATAATAATAAATAAACAAAAAAATATCCGATAGATTAAATAATTATTAGTTATTTTTAATTAACCAATAATATTCGAGGTAAAACGAAAAACATATACAAATCAATAACGACACACACACACACACATTCGAATAAAAAACAAGAACGCACACATTAAACATGATTGATTTGATGTACTATACTAGACATTGATTCTACGGAAGTAAATCGTTTGATGAAAACGATTGAGATTCATCATAGCCCAGATGGCCACATCTTAAAACAAGCTATGCAAACGGATATAATCGGTCTCTTTCAACAAATACAGATATACACATACAATTCGCGTAATCATCAAAGCTGCTAGGAAAACCAGATCAGGTTAATTAGTTCGATATCGGTTGATTTTTTTTCTCTCTTTTTTTTTCGTTGAAAAACTCGAAAAGCGAATTGATTAAATATTCAATGAATTATATTTCGAGACAAGAAAAATGTAAATTTTGACAGGTAAAATAGACACATGACAATTGAATATTTATTCACTCGAATCGAATCAATGATATATATGAAAAGAAACAGTTAAAATTGACTTTTTATTTCGACAAGCAAATGAAATCTATGCGTGACACTATAATTCTATTTGCAAAAGAAATATGTATATACAAGTCAAATCGAGACAAAATGATAAATGACAATGACAATTAACTAAAATATAGACTTTTCGAAATAATAAAACGATCGTTTGTAGAAATCAATTAGGCCAATAACAAAAAAAAAAAGAAATGGAACACAGGGAAAAACTGCCCTATTCTCGTTTATTTTGCCAGACAAATATCGATTAACCAGAAAACATCAAACTCTAATGAATCTGGTATTCTGTTTCGAACAAACGATACCAACTATCTCATTAGTTTGGTTCGTCGAACGGATAATCCGTCCTTCTTTTATAAACAGTGAATGGTTGAGACGTGACACAACGAGTCAATTGCCATTCGCTTGATGAGGCTAATCGACTATTAACGAATGCGTTTATTTCCAAACTAAGAACTTTTAATCGTTAATAAATAGACATTATATATACTGTGTATACATTAAAAGAAAGAAGAAAAAAAAGAAACAAACGAACGAATGATGTTTCATACAAAGACTAGTTGGATGGTTATTAATGTAGAAAAATTTTCTTTGTACAAAAGTTTTTTTTTGTTTTGTCTTTTTCTCTATCGAAATGGAAAGTAACTTGCTGTCATTTCGAATTGTTTGGCTAATTGTTCTTTGATTTGAATGAAACGATATTTTTCTAATTCAGCTTCGGATAGACGTTTTTCTTTGGCACGACGATTTTGAAACCAAATCTAATCGAAAAATAAAAAACAACGAACGAATTCTATCGTTCAAATTTACCTTCACTTGTGTCTCAGTAAGATTCAATGATGACGAGAATTCAGCTCGTTCAGATATGGATAGATAATGTCGTTCATGAAATTTCTTCTCTAATGCTAACAATTGACTTGTACTAAACGGTGTTCGAGGCTTTCGACCATTCTTATGTTTGCGTAGTGGACAGATTTTTGTATCCAATTGTTCTGAATTGCAAATATTGTAAAAAGAAACAGATAGAAATTCAAAATCTTACCAGATAACCAAAATCCATTGGAATTCGTATTTGTTGTGGGTGTTGTTGTGGTTGTACTCGTATTTAATAAGGCAATTGCTGACCAATTCGGTGGGGAACATGATGATTTCGATGGACTACTACCGTTGGATAGATAGGCGTAATCACATTCGTCGTTATTATTATCATCACGTAGGAGAAATGCGACACTGAAATCTTTTTTCGATTTAGTAACCATGTGTAGTTAGTAAATGATTTCGTTTCTTTTGCTATTCGAGTTTGCTTTAGTGGATAATTATGATGCGTACGATTTGTTTTTCACCGACTAAATGAGGATATATATATCTATATGTATATGTATATGTATTTATGTTTGGTTCTATAACACCAATGAAATTGTCGATGAATGATGGTAGAGAAATGAGATTAGTTGCCCTTTTCACACACGATTGGTTGTATGAGAAAGGGAGGGAGAACGAGAGAGAAAAAGGAAAGCGAGAAATATAATATAATATAATATGTTTCTTTCTCGCTCATTTACGCTCGATTTTCTCTTTTCATCCGATTAATGCGATTGTACGTATCCACTTAATCGATGAATATGATAAAATAGGAGAGTGATTTGATTTTCGATGTTTTTCTTTTCTTTTTTTTCCATTTTGATTTACTTGACTTCGAAATTTTTATTTCATTTCTTTGATAAACGAGTTGACACATTACAACTGTCACTTTTTTTCTCCTCTCATATTCATTCAGGTTACACTTAATCGATTCATTGATGATGATGATGTTTAACTACATTGCTCACGTTTCATGGTCGATGAACCTTATTAAAAAAATGAAAATTATTTCACTTCTCTCTTAATGTATGAAATGGGAACGAATGAATATAGGATAGGATATTATACAATATGTAAGGGTTGTCAAAAAGCGATATACATTTATATATATTGATGACGAGGAGAACGATCGATGATGGATTAATGTTAATTATAGATTAATGTCATATTGAGTTTTTGTATCGAGTAAATTGAAAAATGAAAGATAAATTCATTTGATAGAAAACAAAATTTATCACTAGACAAACACAATATAAATGTTTTTATTTCGATATTAATTATTTCACTATTGGAAAAGATGAATTGCAAACTATCATTGAGATTAATCTTTATATTAAAATATCATTTGTTGGTCTTTTCTTTTGCTTGTTTCAACAATTTTTGATAGACATTAAATTAATGATTGAATATCTCGAAATTTCGACCAATTCTTTTGACTTTCATTATATGCTGCACTACCACTTCCCATTTCAGTTGGTACATCCATTTTTTGTACGATTAAACGAACTAAATCCGTAATTTTTTCTAATTGACGTTGTGTATCTTGTTGTCTGAAACTGAAATTGTAAACCAGACAAACAAATCTTAAAAAAACAAAACTTACCGATGTTTTTGTTTGAGCATTTCAAGTAGAATAGTACTGTCAGGTGATTGATCTTCTTGAGCATCGAGAATATCTTTTGTACTCAACGGTCGAGCTATCCACTAAATTTAACTTTGTTCAACAACAAAAACAGAATGATACCAATAAAATGACGACATACATGTTTGAATAACGATGATACATTTCGATAGATTGGTTTGTTAATACGAATTTTGAATTCATTTTTATGCCAACGTTTGAGAAGTTTTGTTGGTATTTTCTTTTCGAGATTTGTATGATATTGAACCTAGATATTGAAATTATTGAATTTTCAAGAGCGTTCTTTTGCTATATCAAAAGAAAATACCTGCATAGCTAAACGTTTTAACCGAGCGTGCTGTTGGATTTGCATGAGATCACCAATGGCTAAACCAACGAGAAGATTCATTAATAGAATAGGCATAATAACAATAAATAACACAAGCATAATGAGATTGATTATTGAAAAATGTTGATCTTCAAATGATTGAAAATATGCACGATCATAATCAAGTTCGCCTAACATCATTGTTACAGACTTTAAAATAATCATAAAAAGATGATGAGGATACGATGGATTGAGATTCTAAAATTGATTTTATCCAAAACGAAAAAAAAACTTTTTGTTTATCGTATCTTAAATAGATTATTACTTGTGCAAATGGTCGAATGACACAGAATGTTAATGCAAAACCAACAATTAGAATTGAAAATAACGATAAAACATGTAACAATGTTTTAAAAATTTCCAAAAACATAATCACATAGATACCATAAATATGAAAATGTCCAAGTAAAAATAGTAAACCGAAATATGCAGTAAATATTCCAATCGATCCTGATACCCATTGATAATGCCATGATTCATTGAATAGAAAAGGCAATGCAAATAGATTTGTACTTATATACAATACCCATTGAACATAATTCTTAATATCATGAAAATATTCGAAACCATCCTGTAAAAGTTGCATGACTTCAAAAATCGAACTAACCAAACAGTAAAGAATCAGATACCATATACATAAAATTTGAACTATCGTAGCATTTTCATTGAAGGAAGTAAAATTTTTATGTGGACATGAATCAACGAGCTTGCTTATGATGATTTCATCATCATGATTACATGCAGGAAATGTAACAATAAAACAAGAAAATACCAGTACAAACAGTAGATAAAAACATAGATTCAGCATATAGATTGGAAAACCATATGACAGCCATTTTTGTTGAAGAAGTGTTTCACAAAGTGGATGACTCAAATGATTTGTCCGACCAAATTTTACCATCATCTATTTTTATAGAAATTAAATGCAATCAAAGCTTATTAGTGAATCAAAAATTGCATACATTTAAAGGTAGCATAGGATATCGATATTTTTTTCCATCGATATTGACTTCGTCTATCCAATTGATATATTGAAAATCGTATGTCAACTACAAACAAATCTTTCAAGCTACATTCATCCGTTGACCAATAGACTTGAACTTACGTGAAAGTCTCGATGTTTTCGATCATCATGGCTATGAGTAATGCATCGATCAAATAAAACAGGAACACAATCAGGTAAATGTTCAATCAAACCGAGTAATGGTCGACGGTATTTTTGACTAGTCAAATCTAATGCTTCTTTCCATCTGAACACATCAATCCCGTCAAATGAATTGATGATATGACTTTCTTACAGCTTACCTTTCATGAGCAATGACAGTTAAACAAACATGTTTTTGCTTTTTCATTATGGCAAGATCGAAGAATGTTTCATTATCACTGTTCAGTAGGAATTGAGCTGATTTCGAAAGAAGAAAATCAACACATTCAGCATGACCATTCGATGCTGTACAATGTAATGGTGTCATGCCAAGACGATTAGTCGAGTTGATTAGATGAGTATGAGCCTGAAGAATTGTTTGAATAGTTGACGAATGACCATGAGCAGCTGCTTCATGTAATGGTGTATTTCCGTCGTAACTTTTGATGAGCTGAGCTCCTTTATGTAAGAGTAAATGAACAACTTTTGTATGACCATTTTGACAACAAAGATGAAGAGGTGTTTGACCAAGTTGATCAGGTTCATTGAGAATGCGTTTGAAACCAGGTGTATCTAGTAATTGTCGACATGTATCGTATCGACCGTATCTACGATGAAAAAAGATGATTTAACGGTGTTAAGGGTGAAGATGAGACAATTTACTGAGCAGCGAAATGGAGTGATGATTGTCTTTGATTGGTTTTCTTATTAATTTCTGCTCCATGTTTGATAAGTGTAGTGAGAACATTGACTTGTCCATCTCGAGAAGCGTAATGAATAGGATAGTATCCGTCTCGATCACGTTGATCGAACAAGACTCTAAAGTTATCTCTTTTAAAAAGATAATCTCCAATAGTTTCAATAGGAAGATTTTGCATGATGGTAAAATGAAGAAAATTTCGATCATTTTCATCTCGATAAACAAGTGATGCGTTGTTGGCTAGCAGATAACAAACAGTTTGAACGGATGAATTAAGAGCAGCAAGAAGAAGTGGTGTTCGTTTTAAAATATCACGTGCATCAATGTCGGATCCCTACACATAAGAATGCGATTGAAAATTAACGTAAATAGGTGTCTTACTGATTGAAGTAAAAGCTCTAAAACATCAACATGATCACCCATTGCTGCTCTAAATACGAGTATTTAATACACGACTATAGAAAATCTCTGGAATATTACTTATGAAGAGGTGTCATTCCTTGAATATCAGCCATTCGAACGACTTTTTGTTTCAATTCTGGTTGATTAAAAAACATTAACGTAAGTAGTTCAAGTGATCCTTGTGATGCTGCCAAGTGAATAGGTGTTGATAAATCATCTTGTTGATCATCAATTTTACTGCCATTTGCTAAACAAATCTCTACAGCTTCAATGTTTCCACCTAATGACATAGATTGATAAATTATATTTTATGTTTTCTCAAAAGTATCTATTACCGATAACAGACAAATGTAACGGTTTATTGTTTTCAGCATCACAAAAATTGAGTACATCATTGCAGTGCAAATTCAAAGATTTACCTAGAACGAATGATCGAATACGATTCTTAAACGTTCGACTTTCACATCTTACTGGTTTCAAATAAATGTTTAAATACTCGATTACTACTATTCAATGCGGCAACATGAATAGGATAATTTCCAACATCGCTCGGAACAGATAAACATGCATGATTATCGGTCTAGAAACAAGTCAGATTCTATTAGTGATACGTAGATGAAAGATTTTTGAGTAAACTAACAAGTATTTTTGCTGCTTCAACATTATCATAAAGAGCAGCATAATGAAGTGGAGTTTTTCGTCGTTCACCGGGTAAATCAACATGATCAGGACGTTTTGAAAGAATAAGCTACTCAAAAGCAAACAAATCTCTATTTAATCATTTCTATACTGTTAAACATATACTTTCAAAGCATTTAATTGATTATGAATAACAGTGAGATGAATTGGTGCTTCTTGTTGTTTATTCAGTAGAGTATCATCGACATCATGATCTAGTAAATATTCAATAGCATTTAAAGCACTATTTCGTGCAGCATGATGTAATGCTGTCCAATCATTCACATCTGGAAGACTCAAATCTAGAAATAATCATTGACACACAAAATTTTTAATAAAAATAATTCAACTACCTTCATTGTATTCTCTTATTAATGCTAAAATACCAGTTCTATTTCGAGCTGCAGCATTATGTACTGCACATAGGCCAGCAGCATTTGTTATGTTTAATTTCGATGGATCTTCTTGTATAATTCGTTCGAATTCTCGTACATTTCCCGTGCCTGCAACCTGCATAAACAATTGAAATTTTACTTTTATTTGAATCTGGTCAGCTGTTATTATAACATACTCGAACAATGTACTGTGGACTATCTGACACTAGACACACGTCATGTTCTTCAATAGTATTGTTTCGTGTAACTGATGGGACAGTATTTGGCTCAGGTGTTTCAATGACAATTGTTGAGAGAGTCGTCATTTCTTTGTTTGTACGAATACTTTTCTTTTTTTGTGCTCTACTAAATATATCTTGTACGAGTGTTGGTAATTCGTTGAATACTTGTAAACTAAATCGTCGATTTACTGTTTGAGAATCATCTCTACTTATCGAGAAAAACACACGCTTCAATTTGTATTAATCAAATCAACGAAAAATCTCTTACTCCGTGTCAGGCGTTAATATAAGAGCTGTTGATGAACGTTCTTTCATTGTCATAATGTATTCTCTATCTATTCGCAAATAGAAGAATGCAATGCTTTTTTTATTTATTGAGGAAAGCTCGAAAAAAATATATATCTTTATTTTCTAGTCAGTTTTAGTAAAACGGAGAAAAAAATCGATGATCAAACAAAAAAAAGATGAAAAGAAAAAACTTATATTTTATGTTTTTTCCCTTTGGTGACATTAATAAGATATGTTGATTAGTTTCGAAATAACTTCTCGTTCTTCTTTTTGTGTTTTCCAGAATGATTGTTCTTCAAATCAACACAACAATTCATAAAGTGCATGACTAAGACTATGAATTTATAATCTAAAATCAAATTAATAGAAAACTACTCTTTGCTAATCCTTTGACGTAAAAGAAAATAAATCTCCGCAAGTCGGTACCTTTCATTTTAATAGATTAAATTAATACGAGATAAAATCGTCTGATGAACATTTAAAATATAATTAATACTTTAAAATTTATCCTATTATGTAAAAACCTTGAATTAATTTAAGTTCGCAAAACAGGAACAAAATAGATTGCGATTGCATGACTATCGGAATAGTTCACACAATCATATATTTGTGTAATATATGTTATATTGTGATTCATCTGTTGATGGATTACACTTAAAATCGATGATTCAGTTATCCGAACGAATATCAATTTGATTAACAACTTTTACTGTATAGCACAAAGCTACAAGTAATACCTGTGAAAAAGAAATCGAAAGGTGTAGCAATAAAACGAAAGAGAGGACGCTCGATGTCAACCAAACGTCAATTCACCGTACATCGATTGGCGTAAAATAATTTCAAATATCCCACTTTTTTTTTGTTTTGACTCATAACAAAAACACTGATTTGTACGTAGGAAAAAACACGCTGATTCAAATATGACTGTAAAATCACCACTTGTTAACTTTTTGCAAAAATTTATTCATTGATTTGCATAAATTTATGTTAGAATACTTCGTTGTTTTATTCGTGACAACTTAAACGAGTTGTCAAATGACTAAAGATCGTCTAGAAGATTTCAGAGCTAATGTAAGAACATAAACTAAAATCATAATTAATACTTTTCTTCTCTTCAAGATTGCGTTTCCAGATGTTTCGTATCGGAGACTATCGCAACAAGTATACTAAAAATCTGCAAAATCTGCAACGCTTTTCAGAACTAACCAAAGCTTTCTCTATGCATTTAACTCTACTAGCCAGCAAAAAAGGAGTATTTCTCACTTTTTTATTCCAATAGAATAATAGCAATGATAAACAATCAATTACAATCAATATTGATAATGAAATTGCTATCACAGATTTTCTATCCAAAGTATAATATTTAAAAAGAAATTGTGAATCAATATTATTTTTTTTCTTTTAATTAAATTCAAATATAGATCAATGATATTCGTTTAGCTATTGATAAAGTAAATCAACTTGCACAAGACATCAAAATTTTACAAACCAAAGTACACAATACACCATTGAGTTCAAGTAAAATATTTTTGAAATTCGAAAAAACAACAAACTTTTCTAATAATTTCATTATTTAGAATTAAATGAAGAATTAGTTGAGAAAAACATCGAAATAAAACAATTGTACAATGATACTGCTGAACGACTAAAAAGTTTGTTTTAAAAATGATTTTTCACTTTATTTCTCTTCTTGTTTTGATATAATTAGAAATTGAATTAATTCATAATGATCTCGATCAAAATAGTGCCCAACGACGCATCAAAGAATCGCAATTATTTGTTTTATCCAGACATCTTCGAGATATCATGATGGACTATAACCGAGAAACAGTAATATATCGTGATCGATGCAAAAAAGTGATTGTAGAACAATTAAGATTAGGTAGTTTCTATGAAAACACAACATTTCATTTTGAAATCTCTTTTTGAATTGATTTCCTAGTCGGAGATCGAAAAACAAACGACGAATTAGAAGATATTGTTGACAATAATTTACGTGGTGACCTTCGTATTTCTGTATGAATAAAAAAAAAGAAATAAATAAGTCTATTTAAATTACAACAAAAATGACCTTGTAGGCATTGGTTGATATACAAAAATCTAAACAAACATTGAGCGAACTTGAAATTCGACATCAAAATTTACTGCAACTCGAAAATGCCATTATCGAAGTACGCAATATGATCGGTGATTTAGCTGAGATAATTGGTAGACATGTAAGATAAAATCGATTTTTCTTTCTCGCGTCAATATATCAAACAAGTGCTTTCTTGTTCAAGGGTGAAATGATCGATTGTATTGAACATAATGTGTCGAGAGCTACCGATTATACGATTCGTGGTGTTCAAGATGTTAACAAGGCCAACACTTATCGTAGACAAGCTTTACGAGTAAATCAAAATTGATTTCTAATCTCATGTTTTCTTTTTCTTTCTTTTTTAATAGAAAAAATTCATTATCATCATTGTTCTCATAGTCGCTGTTTTACTAATATTTTTTATATTTTTTTTCGGATCTTTAACGCAAAGAAAACTCTGGGGAAAGTAGACAAATCAACTAAAATCATATTTCTTTTGTTTATTAATAAAATGAAAAAGAACAAAACAATCACAGTTTTGAGTTGACTGACGGTCTAAAGCGAAAATAGAAATTGTCGTTTGACATTGTCGAATAAAAAGAATCGTAAATGCCTACTTATTAAACGATGCAAGACGATAAATAGCAACAACACATGCTCCACCTAAGCCAATGTTATGTTGAAGACCGATTTTGGCGCCTTTGACTTGTCGTTTATCGGCTTGATTACGTACTTGCCAACAGAGTTCCGAACATTGTGCTAAACCAGTTGCACCTAATGGATGACCCTTGGAAATTAAGCCACCGCTTGGGTTAACAACATATTTTCCTCCATAAGTATTATCACCACGTTCGACCAATTGTCCTGCTTGACCTTCGCCACAAAGACCGAGTGCTTCGTAGGTGATTAATTCGTTAGCCGAGAAACAGTCTAGATATTTCGAATGCAAGACAATTCTCGGTTGTTCGCTTATCAAGAAAAAGTTCGAAACAAAGTCATAAGTACTGACCTCTGTAGATAAGGCAGTACGTACCAGTATTTCTCAACAATAACAAAAATACCTACCGTGTAATTCAACGACTTGAACATCGTTCGGTTTAATACCAGCTTTTGCATAGGCTTTGTCTGCAGCACGTTTCGACATATCATAACCAACCTACAAGGTTTTACACCAGTCAAAAGAGAACTAGAATTGTCTTTGAATGAATTCTTACGATTTTCATGCAATCATTTTCTCCGAATGTCGATGGAAGATCAGTTGCCATTTCAATGGCAAGAATTTCTACGGCCGTTTTTTTCACTTGTGGATGTTTTTCAATGAAATTTTCGCTGACAAGTACAGCTGCAGCACTGCCATCAGATGTCGGGCTAAGCACAAGAGAGAGAGAAAGAAACAAAGAAAAGAAAACCGTCAGGAAATGAGTAGAAAAGTAAAAATAGAGTGTACCAGCATTGTAATTTAGTTAATGGTTCATGAACGATAGGAGAATTTTTAATTTGTTCAAGGGTGTATTCATCACGGAATTGCGAATAACTAAGAAAGAAGAAAAGATTTAAGAACGATCGAGTTCTTTTGTTTTGTGATAATTCATCATACGGATTATTAACTGAGTGTTTATGATTTTTCCACGCGATTTTAGCGAAAACATCAGGTGAAACACCTATTTAAGACACGTAGGCGACTTTGTCATGAATCCATGAAAAGTATAAATAAATTACCGTATTTTTTCATATAATCTCGGCCGGCGTTACCGAACAATTGAGCAGCTGCTGGTGAACCGGTAAATTCATATTTTTCCGACATATTTTCAATATGTTTATCCATTGGATTTGTTCGATCGGAAAACTAATTCGTATAGATGAAACAAAAAAACTGAACAACTCAATCTCTATCACATACTTGTGATGTCAACGATCCACGTTGCATTTTTTCGAAGCCAAGTGCTAAGACACAATCGGCTAGACCTGAACAACCGAAAAGTAAAAAACTTCGCACAATCTCATCAAAGATTTCATACCGCCTTGAATTTGTTTCGCAGCGAGATACAAAGCTGATGAACCTTCAATCGAAAAACTTTCGTTTGCTTTCAATTACAAAAAACAAAGAAATCTTCTCTAACCAGTCGAACAATTATTATTGACATTAACAATTGGTAAACCAGTCATGCCAAGTGGATAGAGTGCACGTTGACCACATGTACTATCACCTTTAGCAAGAGAAAAAAACGAACAAGAATTCAATTGTTCGAACAAATTGTAAATCATTGTCGATACCATAAACGTAACCAACAAAAGCTTGTTCGAAATCTTTATAGGATATTCCGGCATCTTTAACAGCATTTGTTACGGCTTCTTGAGCCATTTCCGGATAATCGAAATCTTCTCGTCGACCTGGCTTTTCAAACTAAATCAACATGTGTCGATTGTTTAGATGTGAAATCGAAATTTATTCTTGTTCTACTTTGGTCATTCCGACACCAATAACAAAAACTCGATTCACTGCTCGATTCATAGTTGTAAATGCACACACCCCAAAAGAAACAAAATGAAAACAAAAACTTCTATCTCGTTTCAATTTAAAAAGGCTCGCTGATGCTACTAGTTCGTTCTCTTGACTAGATAATCGATGATTCATTCATAGTTCTATCATTGGTTGGAATTCTTTGTGTTCTAATGCACAAATGTTTTAACTACATATGCAGTATGAAAAAGAGAACGAGAAAAAAAAACATAAATGTCAACTCTAATGGTATCCGCTTTTTTTTCTTCTCGGAATAGATTTTTGTTGGTTAACGTACGGAATACATATTCAAATAATGAATCATCGATGGATAATTCAATAATTTTTCGAAAATTGTTCTAGATATATGCATATTCAAATGTAATGATTTGTCAAATATCTAATTAAATTCTTGTTTTGCAATGACCAAAGATCGTTTGCCCGCTTTACGGGCTGTAAGTTGAAAGAAAACATGTATTTTGCATTTTTGACACATTCAAATAACGACTTTTACTTAGGCCCAAAATGCTGAAGATAGCGATAATGATGGCGCTTATGTTGCGCTTAACATGGAAGATAATAGTCGATTTATGTCGGATTTTTTTGCTCATGTCGATTCATTACGAACGAATATCGATAAAATAAGCGATCTAGTCGATGAAGTCAAACGTTTACATTCGACAATCTTAGCTGCACCACAAGCCGATGATCGAACCAAAGAAGAATTAGAAGAGAAAATGGCTGATATCAAAAAATTAGCGAATGATGTTCGATTAAGATTAAAAAGTAAGAAGAAAAACGAAAACAATAGAGGAGAAGAGAAAAAAAACAAATCTGAACAATTCGAATTAACTAACTAAAACAAAAACAAAATTTAGCGATGGAAACCGAAATAGAACAGGAAGGAAATGAAAATGCATGGCGTACAGCCGATTTACGTATACGAAAAACACAGGTGCCGTGAACTATTCGATATTGTTTTGTTTGATGTTTCTTTTTTTCTTTCCTAATGATCATTAACATAACCTCTTTTCGATATTGTTTCGTATTGTGACTGTGTTCTATGTGTTGTTTTCTTTTATTTTCAATTGAACAGATTTGGAAGATGATCAAGATCTACCATTGAATCTAAGTCCAGCGCAAACAAGAATTTTCAAAGCACAGGTAGTTGATTAAAATATCAAACGAACGACACAATACGACGATGATATCTTCCGAATCTATGTTTGTTTCTTATTTTTTTTATTTTTATTTCTATGATTATCATGATTGTTTTTGAATGATGGAATGACTTGATTTTTATTTTGTTTAGCATGCAACATTATCACGTAAATTTATTGATGTCATGAATTCATATCGAAATGCTGAAATTGAATATCGAGAACGATGTAAAGCTCGTATTCAACGTCAACTTGAAATCAGTGAGATATATAATTGCATATTCATTTCGTTGTCATCGTATTGTGTCGTTAAAAGAAAAACATTCGTTTATTTGTTGTTGTTCTTCTTCTTTGTTTAAATGTTGTCCTTTATATTCGATAGTTTCAAAGTTTATCACATGATTTTCGTGATGTGATGAGCCATTATAGTCAAGTACAGTTGGAATATCGACAAAAATGCAAAGAAAGAATACAGCGACAGCTTGAGATCAGTGAGAAAATCGTTTTGCTTGCTTGCTTGTTTGTATATAGACAAATGATTGTATTCAAATATTTATTTATCAAAAACACTTTGAATTTTCTTTTCTCAGCTGGACGATCGGTTACCGATGGTGAAGTCGAAGAAATGCTTGAGTCCGGCAATCCAGCTGTATTCACACAAGGCGTAGGACAAGAAATGTTTTTACTTTGAAATTTTGAATTCATTTTCTTTTTCGTTTAAATCTCTAGATTATGGTCGAAACAGCTCAAGCTAAACAATCGTTAGCTGATATCGAAGCTCGACATGGTGATATAATGAAATTAGAAAAAAGTATTAAAGAACTACACGATATGTTTATTGACATGGCTGCACTTGTTCAAACACAAGTATGCCAAAAAAAGATTCGATGATGAAAATGAATTGAGAGTTTTTCCTCTTTTGCTTCTATTAGGGTGAAATGATCGATCGAATTGAATTTAATGTTGTTCAATCCGAAAATTTTGTCAAAGCTGCAAGTACCGATACGAAAAAAGCAGTCAAATTTCAAAGTGCCGCACGACGGGTACGTTGAGAGTAGAAGAAGAAAAAAAAGCAAATAATAAATGAGTAAATGCTGGTCGAACAAGAATCAAATCACTTTTTGTTTTCATTCTCTCTTATGCATGTTAAATTACGTTACTCTTGCTAAATGTCGATAAAAAGCTTTTTATGTTTCATTGATCTATTATTCATAACACTGATGATCAATAGGGATTGACAGTCATTTTTTATTATTTTTAATAATAGTAACAATAATCTAGACGAGAGAAATCAAAAAAAAGAAGAAGAGAACCAGGTCAAGCAGTGCGGTGATTGTTTTCTGTTATTTTTATTCAGTTTGCTCGTGCTATTCGTTTTAAATTAATTATGAAACAAAAATATTCTCTCTTTTTTTTAAAGAAAAGAATTTAAGCCCATGTCATAGGTGCAAATGTATAGACTTACGACAAATCTTTAAAGAAAAAACAACTTTTCTGTGGTGTTTTTCTTTTATTATTAAATAAGTTACTAAAAGTAAAAGAATGTCAATGTATTCAATTAATGTTTATCGATTTTTCGTGATGTTTATTATTTGCTTTTATGTCCTTTTAAGATCACAATTGTCCCCAATTGAGAATAATCTAATACGATTGAGTTTAGTTTTTCTTTCCTCTTCCGGTTCGTTGCCTACGACGATTGAATTATCTTTCCTTTCCTTTTCTTTATCGTTGTCATAACTAACACCACATTCTCTCATAGACATATAATAATAATCGAGAACAAATGCAATCGGATAGGTGGAAAATTTCTTCTCCTTATTTTTGAAAGAAAAAGAAAACTCCGTAAAAATCAAACAATTACTTTTCTTTTTCTTGTTTTTCTTAGAAAAAAATTATTATACTTATATGTTTGGCTGTTATTATTGTTATTCTCGGTTCGATGGTAGCGGGTTGGCTGGGTATCAAAAGATAGCGTAAGTTGATTGTTTGATCGAACGAAGAAATCGTGTTCGTGTTTTAAAAAAAGAAGAGTTACTAATAATAGATACATAAAACTAATTTTCTTGCCGGAAAAGAAGCTTAAATTAAATGTGATTTGTTTGTTTTAGGTTTGATCAAATCATATCATAAGAATGTGGCTATGAGAATTTTCCAGTTTTTAGTTCTGTTTTGCCCTAGTCAACTTATATATAAATCTCTCTCTATATATATATTTCTTTTTTTTCTCTTTTCATTTTGAAATCATCGTAGAAGTCTTAGGATGTTCTATTAGAATCTCTTCATGAAAATACAAAAAAGTCATTTTATATTTGTCGCTTTTTGTCTACGTATGTTATGTCAGTCAAGTCAGATGAATGTGCGTTATGTTTTCTTTCTTTTTCTTTTTGTAAACCTTCGAATCTGAAGATAAATTCCAGGAGTCATATTTGTTTTATTTTATTTCGATAATTATGCAAACAAATCTGAAAATCAAATAATTAAATCAATGAAAACCAAAAAAAGCAAATACATACATACATACATACATATATCTTCTAGTCTTTTTATGCCTTTTGTGAGTCTTTTTGTTATGTGCACACATACATGCGCGCTTTTTATCATGTATTTCTCATTTTCCGTGGCTGTGTAATAATGCAGTTTTGATTTTTTTTCTTGTCGTTTTCTTTTCTCTCTCTCTCTCTCTCTCTCTCTCTCCTGCAACGTTTTCTTTATTTCTTCTGAACACGCACATACACATCCACAATATTGCCCCAGTTTTTCTTTCTCTCCAATTTTCCGTTCCTAAATAGATTATTATTTTTGTTTCTTTTCCATGCACTGAAAATAATAAAAAAATAAAAAGGTGGACGAACTATGTATTGACGCACGAGAAAAGCAAATTCTAGTTTGATATAATCAGATTAATCGACATACAATTATAAGATGTTTTATTTTATATAGAAGACAAAGAAGATCATGTTGAATAGATGAAAAAGAAAAACGTGTAATTAAATATTCAAAAGAAAATTAACTCGATTTTAAATATGGTTCAATCCAATCTTGATAAGCAGAAAGTCGAACATAAACGCCTGGAGCTGTTTCAGGAAGAAGTGCCGAACCGTAGGATGTAATACCGAGAACAATCCAACGACCATCGGATTGACGTATTAGTAATGGACCACCTGAATCGCCAGTCTTGAAAAAAACAAAAATTTTATTTTATTTCAATAGTTTGTTTCATTTACCATTGTATCGACTCGTTGTTCATAATCACCGGCACAGATTTCGGTCGTCGGATCGAAAACTGTATCATAAACATGCTGACACTGTGAATTATCAAAGATTTGTATATTAGCTAGAATAATAAATTGAAAGAGCAAAAAACAAAAACAATTGACGATAATTCAAATACCTTGTTGAAGAGTGAAACTGTTCATCATATTTTTAAATTCATTATCCGAACTATCTCCCCAACCAATAATCACTGCCGTATGATTGATTAGATCTTGTTCGTTACCGATTGATAGATACGGTTGAAAAGGTAAACAAACAGCATTTATTTTCGGTCCATACAAAACCGATTTAGTCAATTTTAAAATTGCTAAATCATTTTTACAGCAATTCTCAAATTTTGGATGTCGATGAATTGATTCAATTGAATAGGAATTCAATGGATTTAATCTTCCCAAAACTGTCTGTACACCAATAACCGCCTTCATTTCGTTGGCTGTCGAGTGTATTAAACAATGAGCAGCTGTTAAAATCGTTCGTTCATTAATTAAAACACCTGCACAACTCCAACCGTGACGAGCATTTGTGTACAATGCAACCATCCATGGCCTTGAAAACTTTGTCAATAAGATAACAATGAAAACGATTGGTAATTCAATCTCTTACCATGTATGCCAAATAGGATCACCACCTTTGATTTTTGCGATTATTGCTTTTTGTTTATTGTATATCGTTGGTTCATCATCGATGGCATAGCCACAACCTCGTGTTGTCATTGCATAATGTGTTGATTGTGAATGACCGATAAAAAATGCTCGAAAACGTTGAAAAATTTCTAATAATTGATGTTTAACTTTGGTTGCTGTACGAGAGATTTTCTTGAAGAAATTATCCAAATCCGAACCATGAACTTCAGTGATCGTATTGAATAGAACAAGTAATACAAGCAATCGAATCCAACAAGACATTGATGAAGCAAGATTAGTATGTCTCGAATAGCATCTGTACTAATACTCGAAAGATAGATAGATAGATAGATATTCTCCTCTTCTCTTTCTCTCTCTCTCTCTCTCTCTTTCTCGCTCGTTTTTTTTTCATGATAAGAAAGAAGAAAAAAAGAGAGAAGACGGTATATGTATCGGTTTAGAGTTTTTCTTTTTATATTCTGTCTTCATGCTCAATGATGATAGGAAAGATGTTTGATTAATCGGAATAGTTCGTAATATTATTAAATCAAGGAAACGGAAAATAAAATTGTTCTTCTATGTCGAATAATTGAAAGGACAAAAGGAAATAGCTTGATTGATGCTAAAAATTTGAAGATTTTTCTTGTTGATCATTAAAATTATTCTGATGACCTATGCATATTCGAATAGGTCAGATTGATGACCTATGATATTGTATCTCTAACCTTGATAATACACATTTTAGCTAACTTCTTGAGAACAAATCAGAGCTCATGATGATTTGAGTTTGTTTTTTTTTGTTATATTGAATCAATTAATAAATTTCCTTTAATGGCACATGTCATTCTCAGTTGACAAATAAAGAAAGAAACAAAACAATGGAGCCAAAAAGAACGGTAATTAACGACTGTAAATTACAAGCAAACAAATATAGATATACAATAATCATTTTCACAAACTAATTCAACAAAGAAAAGAACGGATAAATGAAAGTTTACAGTTTTAGATTGTTGTTTTTTTCGTAGTCTCTTTGTGTTTTTCGTAGATGTTTAGTTATAGTATAGTCTTTCTTCTTTCTGAATGTTGACTAGATCGAATAGAAACAGAATTCTCGAATTAATTTGTTTCATTTTGAATTTTTTGTTGCAATTGCGAATAGAATGTTTGCATTTGTTGAACTAATTCTTGTTGTTGATTAGGATCGAATAATGTTGAAAGACCATACAATGGCGTAAACATAGATGATAATGTCGTTGGATTAGTTGAATTGGCTAGAGAATGATTTCGTTTCGATGATAGACTTATCGGTGTATGACGTTTTCGTTTCGATGAAAGATTTAATGGTTGTTGTTCGGTCGGTTTTTTTGATAGATCCAGTGGTTGAATATCATCGATAGGTAATGTCGGAGTTAGACGACAGTGTGTTGCGGGTGGAGGTGGTGGTGATGATTTCATTTGATCATCATCGGAATAGGTATTCATTGACATACTGTTCGAATCACCTTGACAATAAAACGAGAGAAAAAGATTAGAGGAAAAAGTTTGGTTTTTTCTTTCGTCGTACTTATTTCGGCATGATCGATATTCGACGATTTTTTCGAAAGATTAGTTGTTGATGGAGCGAATTTGTATTTTTTCACGCAAACATCACATCGACAATCGCCACGATGTCGAATGTTCGTTGAACGAGACGATGATGATGAAGGTGATGAAACTTGATTCGACTGAAAACGAAAGGATTAGAAAAAAAAACAAAGTTCAATTCGATTTCGATCGTGTTTTACTTGAGTTTTCGAGGAATTTTCATTTTCATTATCGCTTTCGTCAGGTGATTCAGCGTCGGAATCGAATTCTACAAAACACAATGATTTATGCTCGAAGATATTTTTTTCTTTTTCTTCTGTTATTACCAGTGATTGTTCCATCATTATTGAAAATAATTCGTCGATTACTTCGAACAATTCGATTAATCGATGATACACTCGGCAATTTATCAGCTGGACAAATGCCTTCTTTTTGCAGACTTTCACGAATTTGCCAGGCAAATATTTGAGGATTGTTGCCTTTGTATTCTCGAATGCGTTTAACAACATCGGGCGTCGCAACTTTCGGTTTCGAACCACCGATTAAACCTGGATGTGTCGTACCAAATAGACGATATCTATGACAAATCATATTTTATAAGAGAACAAAAAAAAAACGAGGCTGCTTTCAAGTTATATCGTTAGTCATGCATCGATTATTTTCTCCATCACCGAAAAAAACAAACTGTACTTCTAGAATTATATTCTTACACTCAACTTGCGAAACAAGAAGAAGCTAGATCCGAGATGAGAAGATTTGGAAAGAAATTGATGAGTTGTTTTATTGCGTACCTTTTTAAAATTTTACTAACACAACCATGAGATACTTGAAGCTAGAAATAAAAAAAACGAGATAATTACGAAATAAATGAGAATGATGAGTTTTCTTTTTTACTTGTCGACTTATTTCACATGGTCGAACACCACTTTCAGCTAATTCGACAATTTTTTCACGTGTATCAGTTGGCAATGGTCGACCATTGATAAATTCACCGCCCAATTGATTCATCGATGATGAACAAAATCGATTTTTATCTAAATTAAAACAAGTTCAAATTGCAATTCAACTCATAGCTCGTTTCTTACGTCGTTTCACACCATTGGAAGAACTAGTTATTGAATCGCGATGATTGTCAGATTCTAAAACAATTCGATAAACGAGTCAATTTCAATGATATGTTCGTGTTTTGAAACTACTTTGATTCGATTGTTCACTTTCGTTTTCATAAGTTTCATTTTTATCATCAAGATCTTCTTGTTTGTTATTATTCTGATCAGTTGAATCTTTATCAGTCATAATTTTTCTATCAGCAAATGTTGAACGAATAATTGAAGACGAAGGAAAAAAAAGCACACACACGAGAAAGAAGCAAAACTTCGATGAAGACAAGTAGAATTCAATAACAAGTGTTTGTCATGATCTGAAAGAGAATAGTAAAAGAAAAAAAAGAAAAGTTTTCATTCTTTCTGTTAAATGTACGTATATGTTCTCGGTTGCGCATGATTGATGTATTTCTGCGTTTATTCGATACACCTACCGTCGATGAAGAAAAAAAAAGTGGTACTATATATTCAGAAATTTCTTCTTTTTTTTTGCATTTCAAACGAAGGGTGTTGCTGTTACTGCTTGACTGGCAACAGCCGAAAAAAATAGAAGGCCATTTTTCAAGATTATAGATGCGGCTGTCGTCGTCGCCTACACTTCTCTCCTCATTAACGATCGATTTTGTTCACGCACGAGTTCTCTTCGTTGCCGTCAATACTGCCTTTCCTCTGCCTCTCTTTCTCTCTTCTGAAGCAAGCAGCCGCGTCCATACATGGAGAACAAAAATTGTTTGCAGAATAAAAAAAAAAGAAGAAAAAAACGAGAACGAAGAAAATGCCAGACACACATTTGCGTATACCAAGAGAGAGAGAGAAAGAGACAGACACGCTTCATCTACTCGAGTAATCAGCCGCTTGGCAACACATTCAGATAGATTTATAGTGTGAATTGATCTCGAATGCATGAAATATTGTTGAAACTGTTGATTATCAGATCTGATGACGACAACTTGCAGAAGCATGACTAATCGCATGTGAAGCGAACCGAATAGCATACGATGTTGTATGTGCGTGTGACAGAAAAAAGAAGAAGAGAACAGGTTATTTTCTGTGTGTATGTGTTTTTTCAGAAAGGCAAATGTGTAAAGAATCAGAAGAAGTGGAAGGAAGAACTACGAACAAAATACTGATGTTGTAGTAGGAAGGGAAAGAGAGAGAGAGAAAATGTTAGGAGAGATGATGAGAACGACGAAAGAAAGAAAGAAAAACGCATGTCGACAGTAATATACTGTTTATGCATGAAAGACAATGATTTTCTTCCTAGATGCTTTTATCGGTCTTATTTTTTTATATTTACCTAAATTGGCTCTGTGCATGTTTCTATATGGATCTATTCGTATGTTAGAAACGTTTGCGGTGTAAGCGAATGACGTACACATGGCAATATATCTAATATGAAAAGAATGAGAATGAGAATGACAACGTCATTCGTTGTTCATCATGTGGAACGAATCTCATTCCTCTCGGTCTTTTTTTCTTTTGCTTTCTCATCTTGTTACTGATGTTGATGCGTTTTTTTCTCTCTTTCTCTCCCTTCCAGACATATCATCAAGCTGGAGCGACCGCCCAACATTAACCTATAAAAGAGAGAAAAAAGTGCCTACACACATACATACATACATATACATTGCATACAGACCTACTCGCTCACACACTCAACGGCTCGATCATGCGTTGATCTATAATATACAGAAAAATGATGCAAAGCTGTCGGTTGCCTACTAAGGGATTAGACATGCAAAACCTTGACACAATACATTGTGATGATAGACAACTCAATTAGATCGATGAATCGACATCGTCAATTGAGTAAGAAATACTGACGCGAAAGAAGAAGAAAAAAGAACGACGACAAATTGAAGAAAGTTGATCATTAACAACATTAAAAAACAACAGAAAGAACAAAAAAAAGGACAATGAAAACGAGATTCAAGTACTCAAATGCATATATTGAGATGTAATGAACGTGATACAAATGAATCTAAACTAAGTAAAGAACGACGTATGTGATTAGATTGCTCCGGTACAATGGTTGTTATTTACTATAGACCAACAATACGCATAAGTGAGACAACGAGAAATGATGGTAGTAAGCGAAAAAGGTGATCCGCTTTAGTCCGTTATTCATTCATCCTTCTTTTTTTTCTCTCTCTCTCTCTTTTGCTTCTTTTCTCTTTTCATGCATATGGCTCGTCCTATTGGTTTTAGTTCACTATTACGACGATGAAATCGTGTATATACTACACTCTCTTCTCGTTCGTACAGTCGATAAACACAAGCATATATCGATAATAATAGCATAGTTCTATGCTGTGGGTGTTACCCAGCATTGAAGAGTACCATATGTAAGCGGCAGAGAATGACACGCATCACGGTTCGATTACGTTCTGCTGTTGCACGTCTGAGACACGAAGCGAACAAGCGTGCGATATACGCACACACACACACACTCGTGAAAACGAGAAGACACGACGGCCAAACGAAGAAGAAAAAGAAGAAACTAGGAGAATGCAAGAGATGATTATATTCTTTTATGTATTATGGTGCGCAGGCGCAAACAAACGTTAGTGCCACTCTCTCTCTCTCTCATCTCACCAACATATCGATGTAAGAGTAAAAGCGTATATCGTTCTATTGATGACAGTGAAATAAGCTTTAAACGAATAAACGAATGAAATGAAGGATGACATTTAGACACCTGTGTTTGCTTAAGATAATAAGGCCAATGGTGACGGTCGTCATCGTTTCGGTCGGAGAATTTGTTATGTTCTTATTTGCTTCTCGTCAAGTAATCTATTCGTTTTGATGGAGTCCATGCTTGAATTACTTTCAACTTTCTTCTTTCTTCTTCTTTCGTCGTTTTAAACTGCCGATATAGTTACACTCACCTTCTTACCATCTTTTACTTTCGTTTGTCTATGTCTTTTCTCATTCTTCGTATGCTTCTCTCTCTCTCTCTCTCTCTCAATCCCTCTCTCGCCTTCTCATTTTTTTCTTGTGATAGATACAAAAACGGCATGTCGTGTACGCTGATACTTGCGTTGCGCGTTGTCTCATTTCGTTTGTTCCGTTCTCGGTGGTTCGGTTTCGCTCTGCGTGCTTTTAATCTTTTTGCCCCTTACCGTATACGTCCGTGTATATGTGTATGCTCGTTTTGCTTTGTCTTTGTCAGCTATTGATTCTCTACAAACACACACACACATACTTCGCGTGCGCGTTTGCGCACACACACATAGAAACGATGATGGGAAGAGAGGCACACCGAGGAAGTGGGCGAAAGAACGAACGAACGAGTGAAGCAAACGAGAGAAAGCAAGAGAAGATCACCTCTTATATTAATGCACAAGATGATTGTTATGCTGTTTGCATCAATGATA